>Ga0065711_1027595_pt1 | contig 47779 bp, 21 predicted proteins | sample Hoacrofraction12_FD_59098 | JGI IMG/M metagenome (GOLD analysis project Ga0065711, IMG submission 59098) | Hoatzin crop microbial communities from Cojedes, Venezuela - Epithelial fraction 12 v2 (version 2) | ecosystem: Host-associated > Birds > Digestive system > Esophagus > Crop | place... | reverse complement strand
CCGTCTGAATATGAGGAAGAACTTCTTCCCTCTGAGGGTGACGGAGCACTGGAACAGGCTGCCCAGGGAGGTTGTGGAGTCTCCTTCTCTGGAGATATTCAAGACCCGCCTGGACAGGGTCCTCTGCAGCCTACTGTAGGTGACCCTGCTTCAGCAGGAGGGTTGGACTAGATGACCCACAGAGGTCCCTTCCAACCCCTACCATTCTGTGATTCTGTGATTCTGTAATTCCAACAGAGATATGTTCTCCAGAAGTGTTTTGCCTTGTCTTGTTTTTTAATGTAAAGTTTCTGAATATTAATTGCACTATGCATCATGAAACAAAATTCAATTATTCTATACTACCTGTACTATTTAAGATGTTTTTTTTTCTGAAATTAAGTTGGTTTAGATCTCTTGCTTTATTGTTTTTTTTTCTTCTAGGTTATCATTAGTGTGATTTTTTTTTCTCAGGTTGTTGAAAGGAAAAAACCCTTAACTGTAGATATGAGAGAAATGGAAAGTAACAAACTGACCTTTACAGCACACATCCTAGATATTTTTGATGCTTCGTTTGTTTTTTTCCTGCCTCACACTGTGGACTCTGCCAGCCTTAATGTGTGCATTTATCTCATCACATATCCTGGTGTGCCTTATGGTAAATACTGCTGATGAAGTGGCAGATAGTCCCCACCTGAGAGTCACGTCGGATTATTCAGGTATCTCGTCAAAATGCATTTTAAGCCAATTTCCACAGTGAATCTCCATGTTGACTGGCACCTAACTGTTCACCACAGCAGGAGATATTCAAAGCAAAAGAACTCCTGGCATGGACTCACTGCACAAAGAGAAAGTTATTCATTCATATTGTTTGAAGATGGCTTTAGAGCTTCTTCCTCCTCCTTTAAATTTGCAATCTTCAGATATTTACAGTTATTATTCTCTTTCTCTGTTTTTATTCATATGGCCTGTACGCAAATAAAAACAAATGAAATTCCCATTTCACCAGTGGTCTTTAAGTGTTTTGTTAGGGGCCAGTGCCAAGACCATGTATTAATTTAGTTCGTTCTTCGAAATTCTTACAATTTACAAATCTTTCTGCCAGTGTGTTGTTCCGAGTCATAGTCATTGTGTTGTATTTTCAGCTTTAATATTGCTCCAAAGAGGAGTCATAAAATATCTTCAATGGCAGCTGAAAATATAATGGTGTTATTAGTTTTCATATATACTTCTAAAATTACATTCAAGGCTCATAATGCAGAGGAAAGGTATATTACATGAAATAGATGAGTAAAGAAGCATGAGGAAAATTGAAACTGCCATCTGCATATATTCAGTGCTAACAGCATTCCCAGCTTTTGTTTAATAGAATCCTCACATAAAATTAGAGAGAAAAGAGAATGAAATTAAGCATATGCCTGAAGTAATTTGATTCCATTACTGTAAAAGCCCATTAGAAAATAATTACATCACTATACTTACTGCTGTTGGTATATAACCATATTGGAACAGGTGATATTGGAACGGAAACATTTTTTAGAAGGTATTTTAATTCAGGAGCTATTGTGACACAGCCCACCAACCAACTGCAAGTTGAGAGATTATGTAAGAGGAACAGACTTGAGCCTCAAAGCATCTCACAGTATTTGCAGAAAACAAAAGGTAATCAGGTGAGGCCAGAGGTATTTGAGCAATTAAAGCATCATTTCACATACTTGATGTGGAGCACTCCACCTGATTTAAAGAGAAATTACATTTCAAAAAAATGCCCTCATTGAGTGGTTATAAAAGAAGCAGAGCTGAGGCCACCTTGCATAATGGATCCTACCCTTGTTAATCCAAAGACAGAACAATACAACAATGAGGAGCTCTCAGTTCAGAGAACCCAGAGCTTAATCTCAACACGGGAAAACATCCACATGTCATGGAAGAGCTTGCAAGACCCTAACTTAGGTGTTGCCTGACCCAACACTATTTCATCCAGTGCAAATTCAGTCATTTCTGATCCATCCTCCCATGGACACCATGAACAGGTCTAACCTTCCCTGGCCAGAACAATTCCAGGGATGGTTAGAGGCATCATTTCAGGGAACCTGGCATAAGTGACTGAAGTGGGTTCAGCTGAAGTCCATCTAGCTCTGTTTCCCAGATAGCAGGACAACTGGTCTTGTGCAGGAGTGCACATTCTTTATGAAAAGTACCAAGGCTATAGGGAAGATACCAGTGTCATGGCATGTTGTGTCACCAGCTTCTCTGGAAGTTTTTAAGTTGGTTCACTCCAGAACTCTACAGCCAAAAATAACGGTGGTTTTGGACAGACTGGCTCGAATTCAATGTCTTTTCATCTGCATCTCTACAAATTCAGGCTAACTTTATAGAATCCATTTAGCATACATTAGCATAAAACCAGGCAAGTGAGAGATAGGGGGGATGAGCCTCATTAACTTTATATCTAGTTTTATGTGGAAGAATTGTAAGGGTGTGTACAAGGTCTGGATGGGATGGAGCTAACTTGCTTTGTAGCAGCCTGTTTTGCATCTGTGACTAAATCAGTGCAGATAATAAGCCAATGTCTTAGCTACAGCCAAAGAATGCTTACACAGTGTCAAGGGCTTTTCTTGTTGCCACTCTGTCCCCTCAGCAAGTAGGCTGAGGGTGAGCAAGATTTTGGGTGGGGATACAGCTAGGGCAGCTGATCCGAGCTGGCTAAAGGGATGTTCCATGCCACATGATGTCATGCTCAGCAATACAAACTAAGGGCTTTGTCTTTCCGAGAGAGCGGTCGCTCAGAGACTGCCTGGGCATCAGTCTGCTTGTGGGAGGTGGTGAGTGATTGTCTTTGTATCATCTCTTTTGCCCTCACGTTTCCTTCACTTTTATATTGTCTTTAGCTGAGCCCACAAGTTTTTTGCTTTGGTTCTTCAAACTCTCTCCCCCATCGTGTTGTGAGGGGGAAGGGGGAAAGGAGTGAGTGACTGTGTGGGTGCCCAGCTGCTGGCCAGGGTAAACCCACCACAAGATCAAACCATGAAATGCTCTGCAGTGTTAAAAACTGAGGAGCTGAAGAATCTGGATATGGATATAGGAGTGTGTCTGTACTCATCACCTGTGACCAGTGTTTCCATACAAGTTACTAACTGATCATTTTTAGTATGAACTTTTGCTTGAGACTAAGCCAACGAATTATCTTTTTCTATAAAGCTTTGAATAAATACCTGAAAACCAAGATCAGAAGGTTTGTTTTGTTTTGTTTTTCTGTGTGTCTGTGATCCCAAAATAACAGTTTTTCATTTTGTGTTTTTCCATCCTTGCAGCAGAAAACACCAAGAAAATAAACTGTGATATCACTGGGTGTCTATGCAAGGTACACAGGGACTATGTGGTAGCCACATGAGAGCATGAGCCTCAAAGAAGTGACCTAATGGTTGAGATGTACAATATGTCTCACTCTGTTGAACTGTCCAGCTTTGGCAAAAGTGACCAAGGTAAAGCTGATGCCAAGGGGACACATTTGCAGTCATTCACTGTGCCAAACATAGACAACTCATCAGTATGCCTAAGCTAGGACCTGGTCACCCATATGGTCAGATATGTAGATATGGAGGGAGAAGATGGTCATTATAAAGGCAGACCAGATCACTTGGTCTCCTAAATTAGACCCCAGTAAGTGCCTTCAATCTAGGAAGATATACTTAAGCTACTCAGTTTGTCTTTGAAGTGCCAGAGCTTTGCTCATGGGTGGATTTGAGACCTTTTGATCACTTGAAAATCAGGCCGTGGACTACACTTCAAGGATATTTTGAATGTAGCCACCTTGTTTTGGAGACTAGAGAAGCCAGATTTTACTCCAGTTTAACTGTCTACTATTGATGTAGCTAAAGATGATGGGAGATGGGAGCAAAGTACTTTGCCAGCTCTCCCATATCTCACAGATTTTACTGTTTCCATTTAGACTAGAATCTGGTACATTTTTCTCTGTATACATCATGTATAAACAATAGGAGTCTGGCATTTGTGCAGGGGAAACTTGAGCAACATCAGGTTTTCAGGTGGACCTCAACATGTTTAATTCCTTGCTGACCTGCTCCCATTTTTCTCTATTATAGGCATTCAAGCTCTTTAAAAGATGTGTGTCAAGAATTCACCTGCCTCTTTCTTCAAATGCATTACTTACCAAGACAAGCAATGTAGATTTTAGAACAATTTTTTCACATTCACTTGCTGCAGTTTTGTACGTGTGGGGGTATGTGCAGATGCAAAAGCAATGAAATTACATGGAAGCAATCCTTAAAATTCAATCATATTAAATATTAATACTGAGCTAGGAGAAATTTCCCCTAAGAAAAAAGTTCATATTTGCTAACTGGTGATTTTGCTCTGTTAGACCTCAGCAAAGGTTTGTGGGTTTTTCTTGCTGTTTTCAGCAAATGTAGTAAAAATGAGCATCCTGGATTAGCAAAGTGAACTTCATCTGGAATATTCCACTAGCTCTTTGCAACACTAATCTTCAGCATGGCTCAGATCACCTTTTTTATAAAAACAACTCTTAATACTGTCCTTGGTAATCCCAGGGTGTTTCTTGCCATTCTGTTGTTCCTGCCTTTTCAGTTCCAATGAGTTTTCTTGTCCGAATGATTGAAGATGTCTATTATAACAACCTGATATGAATTTGGTCCATCACGTAGCTTGTGATTTGAAGGTTTTAAATGATAGAGAAAAAGATGTAGGCAAAGGAGGGGGAAGAAGTCTCTCAAAACCTCCCATTTCTGTGTTGTGAGTGCTCAGTCAACACAACCATAAATCTCGTTTGAAAATGGGCCCTCATTTACGTGTGAGGTGTTTTTTTCCCCTGCTTGTAGCACTCCAACTTGGCTGTCCTGTCCCACTCTAAGACAGCAGATATGCAGGGGAATGGGAGAGAAAGGGTCAAAATATATGTTTACTTTAGATACCTGTATAAGTTTAGGAACTTAGAACTAGATGTCTGATGCCTACTCTTCCTAACACTGCAAGGCAGGAAAAGTTTATACCTAACTATGCACATTTGTTATCTTTAACAACAAGGCTCCTATTTTGATAAGGGCCTTTGGGACTAAGTTAATATAGATGACAAGGAACATAGGCAATGAAGAATAGCCATCATACTTGTTTGTCACAGTAGAGGAAACGAGTTTGCGTTCTTCACAATGCTTGCTACCTATCGTGAGTGGTTGTTCTCCTTGAATAATTTTTACTGTATACTACAGAAAAGCAGTGTAATTTCCTGCATTACTCAGCTGGTTGATAACATGTACTGGTAAGAGACACAGATGAGTTCAAGACAAACCTTGTCATGTTGCTGTGCTCACGGCTCACCTCCTGAAATCCATTAACATTGCCAGTCTTTCTGAATCATGCATCATTTTTCCAGGAAACATTTTTCTATGTCGAATAAGCACAATGAATAACTTCCAAGATCATGGCAAAGAGATCTATTCTGCTTCCTTGGTGGAAACACTGCAATAAACAAAGCATATTTTAAAGACCTGAGCTTGAACAAGTGTGGATTAAAAACAAAAATATTCTCAGTGGAGACATGAAAAACACCATCTGATGTGATTGGTACAGTTACGTGTAATAGAAATAACCGTACGGCTTACATTATCACAGAAATATCATTCTGTGGAAATCAGTTCTAATAGTCCCTACCAAAAGTCACTCAGGTTCCTGTTTTTAAATCTCAAACAATAAAAGCATTACAAATACTTTAGGTCTGTGGTGTTTCAAGCATTCACCTTTTGACAGCTCTTCTACAAAATGGAATGAGTGAACATCTATCTCTTTTGTAGCCTCTTCTGAAACTGCATTTGGAAAGTGAGTGCAGATACTCAACCAAAGCTAGGATTCCTCTGTGCCTTCTGACAGCGGTGCCAGGATGGTCTACAAGCAGAGCATCTAGATATAGCCATCCGTGGGGGCTCTTAGCCATACTACTGAAACTGTGAGCTATCTAAATGTCTTGCATGGATGTGCAGATGCACATAGATCGACAACACACACCAGCAGTGCTGCATCAGGCAAATGACTCCCAGAGCTACAACACGATGTAAACACCAAAGAGTTCTTGTGTTACTTGTACTGAAGATTATATTATACCCAAGCTGTGGAGAACAAAATGCCACAGCAGAGGCACTGAGATAGATGCCATTTAGCACAGGAAGAAATGTATGTCTGCACAGAGAACAATTTAATGATAAGGTGATAGGGCTGAAAGAAAGTATTTCCAGGTCAGTTAACGAAATAGTAAGCAGAGTATTAGCAAGAGCTTTGTTATCCAGCACAGCTGAACAACAAATTCTAGGTCTCCTTTCCTTCTGCAGGTCATAAACCTTTATATTCAGGGACAACCTTTTTTCATATCACCATACAAAACTCAAATCACAAGAACTTTTCAGAGACTCAAAGTTCTCAAATTTTGAATTTCTGAAACCCATAAACAATGTTGATTTTTTTTTTCTTTGCCAGACTACCAGATTATGGAAAGTTCACACTAAAACTAATGCATCACTGTGTCAGGTGCTGTGTCCAGTTGTGGTAAGAGTTACTTTTTAAAAGAGTTGAGTACCTAATAAGATAAGAAACCTGTAGCAACTTCATAATGATCTGCCAGTAGAATAGTTTGTCTGAAGTCAAATGCAGGTGACATTATACATTTTTTTTAAGTACCCATTAGGTATCTGACTTTTCTCAGATCATGCATAATCTATCTAATTAATACTTATGTAAACTGAATTCGAACTTCTAAATGTAGAAAAATATCTGCAGTTTAGTTGCTTGGGCATCGTATTTGGTTTCTGGCCAAGCTTTTGCACATTGAATTGTTGTCAACACCATAATAATGAACGACGATTTTAAACCATCAGAGTAGTTAAACAAGAAGCCAGATCCTTTAAGGAGAGTACACTGGTTTCTTTAGATCAGCAAGATGGAGAAAAGCAAGCAAAAATGAGAAAAAGATTAAAAAGTGAGACTAAAATGGAATAATTAACCTCTTTGCAGGAGAATGGGCTGAAAAACTACCTAAGCCAACTGCAGACAGCCGTAATTAAGGGATTGTAACTTTCTTTGAACCAGCTGAGAAATACCACAAAGACAAAGACTAATCCATTTAGTCTATTACCCTACCTCCAAATGATCAAACATGAAGGTTTACAGCCTGTGATATTCAGGAGATTATGGTAAATGACCCTAATGAACTGTCCTCATTTTCCACCCTGTGAATGCCACCAGAAAAGACATGTTATCTTCCCCACCTTTCAGTGGTACCCTTAATGGTGTCATAGCAGATAAGGAGGAAATCCATTCCTATGAGAGTATTCAAGAGAAGGCATCTATGGGCAACCATCATGATGAAGACAACTCTCTAAATTATTCCTCACTCAGTTTCACCCTCTGAACTTGCAGTGTTACCTCTTTTTTCCTGCCTAGTGGTTGGAGATACCCATCCCTCTTTATATCCTTTTATAAAAATTACTTAGCTATTTATCTAATCTATAGGTTGTATATTCACATCAGAAGAGTGGAATGCCATTCAGAGGGATCCAGACAGGCTCGAGAAGTGGGCCTGTATGAACCTCATAAGGTTCAACAAGGCCAAGTGCAAGGTCCTGCACATGGGTAAAGGCAATCCCCAGTATCAATACAGGCTGGGGGATGAAGGGTTTGAGAGCAGCCCTGCCGAGAAGAGCTTGGGGGTACTGGGTGGTGAAAAGATGGACATGAGCTACCGATATGAGCTTGCAGCCCAGAAGGCCAACTGTATCCTGGGCAGCATCAAGAGAAGTGTGGCCAGCAGGTTGAGGGAGATGATTCTGCCACTCTACTCCACTCTGGTGAGACCCCACCTGGAGTCCTGCGTCCAGTTCTGGAGCCCTCAGCAGAAGAAGGACATAGAGCTGTTGGAGTGGGTCCAGAGGGGGGTCCACAAAAATGGTCAGAGAAATGGGACATCTCTCCTATGAGGACAGGCTGAGGGAATTGGGGTTGTTCAGCCTGGAGAGAAGAAGGCTCCAGGGAGATCTTATTGTGGCTTTCCAGTACTTAAAGGGAGCCTATAAGAAAGATGGGGACAATGTTTTTAACAAGGCCTGTTACGACAGGACAGGCCGTAATGATTTTAAATTAAGACAGGGTAGATTTAGACTGGATATAAGGAAGAAATTTTTTACACTGGAATGGGTTGCCCAGAGATGTAGTGGAGATCCCATCCCTGGAAATATTCGGGGTCAGGTTGGACGGGGCTCTGAGCACCCTGGTCTAGTAAAGATGTCCCTGCTCACTGCAAGGGAGTTGGACTAGATGACCTCTAAAGGTCCCTTCCAACACAAAGCATTCTATTATTCTAGGATTTTATGATTCTATATTAAAGTTAATTACTTCTTAGATACTTAGATAGAAGGAAGACAATAGCAGTAGATGAGCTGCAACAATAACATCAGGTGTATCCTGTACATATCACGCTGTAAAACTTCTGGGGCATCTACAGAAGAGTGCAAAATGCAGGACCTCTGAGGAACTGCAGTGGCAGCTGGAGACTCGACAAGGTTTCTCAAATGCTGCTAGAAACCTGTTTTGGCAAGTAAACCATGTCACAAGTTAATAAAGTTAATGGCATATAAGATGTAGTTCATCTGATCAACAGTAGATATCTACTTCAATAAGAGCAAAATGTCTCTGTGGGATCACTTGGTTTTAACAATTAGTTACAATTGGTAAGAACAGTTAGTTCTCCAATGACTGTAACAAGAGCTTAGACATGTAGACTTTTACATTTATGTACCTAAATCTGGAGCTGACTCCGACTCCCAGTTCTTGAGGAACCACACAGCTTGAGTGTAATTTGCATCGGTTTGTTCTTTGTGTCTTTATCAATTCATTAAACTTAGATGGCTGCCATAAAGAATCTCAGTAACATGAATACTCTAGTCATTCTTAAATTAGTTATAAACATCTTAATGGAAAGTAAATCACTAAATATCCAACTTGCTTATCTATTCCTCATACAGATATGAAACCATAAGAGTAAGAGTAAGAGGAGGAGGAGGAAGAAGAAGAAGAAGAAAAAGAAGAACAAGAATAAGAACCTGTGGTTGTTGTTTTATTGTTTTGTTGTTTTACTTACTATGTATTTTCTAATTTAAAAATGAAAAACTATTTGACAATCAGACAAAGGGCAAACATATCACAGATTGCAAAATTTTATCCCTGTGGCTCAATTACAAAGGTCATCACGTGACGAAAATCTTTAGAGGTTCATAAGTCAAACCCATAGAAAAGACCAGTAGGTAATCCAATTTACCTTGCATATATCACTGAAGACTTTTGATTGTCTGAAGTGAGTATTCTACAAAAATGTTCATATTTGAGATAAAGAAACTTCTGCTTGCTTTGGCAACTCATTCCAGAGACCAGTCAATCTCACTTCACAAAACATAGTGTTGATTTCTGATCTGAATTTGTCTGAGTTTAGTTTCAAGCAGTTGATCCTCAGATGCAGTCACCTATGTTCTACACACAGCTGAATTACGTTCTTCCAAATAGGTTTAATTTTATCTCATCGTATTAAAACACATGTTGTCACATGTCACACAGCTTAAGCAGGTGATCTTGGGTATTGTATATGACTTTTCACCATAGTAGTTACAACTGTCTGACAATGCCTAAGTCATTCTCAATTTTTATCTACCAGAATTTTACAGGTATTTGGAGATCATTAGTAATAATGTTAAAGTGTTGATGCCCATAAAAACATTCCTTATTCTCTATTGATGATTACTGTGCAGGATAGTTTGTTATTTTTAAATCTTCCTTTTGACATGATTTGCACTGATATTACTAATATCCAGCAATGTATTTCAGAATTTCACAGCACTGACCTAATAAAAGGAGGCAACACTGAAACTCACGTGTATATGCAGATGAAAGCAAATACCTGATGCTATGGTTTACAAATGGCAGTGGGCTGGAAATGCTGGTGCTGCTCACAAGTCATACTAAAACAAATGGCCTGTGAACTTCAGCAGGTGACAGAAAAGCAGAAAGAGTGGAACCTCCTCCTGCCTTGAGGATCACAGCTAGAGTTGGACCTCAGCCTCACCCAGCTTCATTTCCTCTCATTTACAGGCATTCAGATTCAAGGCTTTTTGTGTTCCCGTCTGCAAACACTCCATGACAAGGACAGTTATTAGTACAATTATTAATAGCACTGAAAAACTGCATAACTTTAACCACTCTAAGAAAAACCTGAAAATACACATCATTTTTGGAGCCACAAAGATATTTTTCAGCAGAGCATTTTTTCCTTCCAAATAAAGTATTTCATCGTCAGCAAAAAAAATCTTTTTTTGTTGAAACAAAGTGAAAATTATATGCTTTGAGATTATCTGAATTTCCCTTTTCAAATGACTTCTTTTTAATTTTTTGGAATGCCATAATCGATAATAAATGGTTGTTAAAGCCTAAATTCAGAATGAAACATTTAAGTGTTATCAAAAGAAAACAGTTGTAAAGGCCTGAAATCTACCTTCTACAAAATTTTATTTTTGAAGTGAGGAATTTGGGAGGTTTAGTTGTATTGATTTTTTCCTCCCATTTCAGAATAGACTTTTTGTTCCCCAGCTGACAAAATTTGCTGGAAAATAGGTCATTCAGTTCCCCATGGCTTTATTAGTTTTGCTAATCAGCCGTGAAAATAGATATCTGGAAACATATACAGAGCTAAAGGTAGTTTAAGGCAGCATGTTTTGCAATTGCAGCGTGTGCCAAGGGATAAATCATTGCTTGACACCTAGGTGGAATGTGGGATTTCATTTCAGTATCTCAACCTTGCCATTGCTGCACTGGCTATCCCAAAAGGAAACTCCTTGAGCAGGGTCCTTCTATACATCATCATTTTATATAGGCTGCCATTGTGAGCACTCCCAGAAGATCACAGCCAGTAATATGTTATGTGCCTGTGCAGGATAATAAGAAACAAAAGACGGTCACAGTTCTCCACTTCAGCATACTTGGGGCAGCAGTTTGCAGAAATGACTGTTAAGTCTTATGGTTCCAATTCATCTTGCATTCTGCACAGATATCTGCACAGATATAAATGGATACCCAAAGGACTGTGGGTAATCATATCATCCAGCTCAGATACCTCTAGTATGAGGTCATGTTGCTGCTTCTATATAGTTAACGTCTTAATGCACCAACAGTATTCTCTGACGCATTTTGACCTGAAGCGTGCTAACGGTGCATCCAGGAAGGTACAAAAAAAATTGCATTAAAAGATCATTGCAGATGCAGCTTCAAGAGCCATTTGCTGCCTGCAGCTGTCCACATTTGGCTAAAGTGGGAATTTCCAGTCCTCCCAGGTGGGCTGTCTTTCAAATCCATATCTTTCTTCATGGAGCTCCTTCCTTCCAGCGTAACAAGTCAGTACCCTTGGAAATGTCATCATCAGCGTTCTGGAAATGAGTAACTCCTCATGGCACATTCAGAAGCCACTGTAACTCTCTTTGTTAATGCAGATTTCTTTGCTGCTAGTACAAAACTTATTGCACACATACCCTCTGGCTACCACTTCACCTTTGTCTCTTCACCAGAGCTGTATTATGCCCCACTCACAAACCAAGATAAGGGCTTTCTTTCTCATAAATGTTCTTAATGCCCATAGTTTTCCAATTTGAATCAAAAATATCTGCTCTGAAGAACAAGACACCCTTCTCAGATATGGTTTATCTGTTGTTTAAGAATACTGTGGTTTTCCTCACATTTATAGCTGCGATATTAAGGATGTTTAACCTTTTACAGAGATTTTGAACTAAAACTAATAATTTAAAAACAAAGAAATCACGAAACTCTAGTTATGTCTTTTAAAAATCCTTCTGAACAGGTGTACCTCATTTCTAAGCAAAATGTGTAAGGCTCAGATCTGATCACTAGTACAGCTGATGAAAATGAGTGGTTCAGTTGAATCACATCATCTAAAAATCAGCCCCTCATTCATGGGCTTTGCAGTTCCATGAAACACAAATATAAAAGGTGAAAGTTTTAGAGGAGATTGAATTTGCAATCTACTCTGTAACCCTGATTCTGTCCATTTCTGGGCTTGCTGAATATCTGAGATGAAAGCAATGAGTGCTGATTAGATTTCAGCACTTGTCAGAATCAAACCCAAATTCAGGTTTGCCTCTGGCTCTTGCCTGCTCCCCTGAACAGGGGAAGTTTCCCTTTGCTGATCCAACAATCTTAATCATTCCTTCTAATGAAGCGCGCTATCTTTTCCCTTCTTTTCATGAAAAGTCCTCTTCTCTAGCCTCCATTATTTAAGATTCCTATATTAGATCAATACCAAAATTCAGCTGCCGAGTCCAGATCCCCAGTAACTGTCATCCCCAGTTTTCATGATGAGCTAAGTTCAGTGCTGCACAAGACCCGATTTTCCTAAACACCGTAAAAATGCATCCTTAGAAACAGTCCCTGCATCTACAAATTTTGTGATCTAAACTGCAAGAGGAAGGTGAAGCTGTCCTCTCACTAACACGTTGCAGTCCCATCCTCCAAACTCTAATGCCTGTATCACGTTGACTTTTCTCTTGCTTCCAGCATTTTGAAGAGAACAGATGTGACTGGGCAGCAGGAGGCTGAGTCAGGAGCATTTTTCCTACTCAAGAACCATAACAGTCTCTGGCTCTTCAGGGCTGTTTTTAGCAGTCAGGACAGCAGGTGTCTTTAAATGGTTCACCACACCTTCTGCCATTTTTACAGGCTGTGTTCAACCATAACATTGCCAACCCTGCAAATGAGCTGCTGGAGCTGCTCCTATACTTGTCTTTGTTACTAGCTGTGCAAGCGAACATAAAGGTAAAAATTCATGTATGAGGATGCAAATGGAGGTAACTCTTATCCTCATTATGTTAGAGGGGGTTATTCATATTGCAGAACATGACAAAAAAAATCAGATACTTCAGCTTTCACCCATATGTAAAAAAACGGAACAGTACTTATTGTTGGAAAGTTTGCTGGGAGGGACTGTTTCAGAGCTGCCAAGGTTTTCTCACCAATTCACAGTCTGGAGAATATGACCATGCCACAGAAAGCTGTGTGCCCACAGCTTACACAGGCACAATTTAATTTTAAACTAGCCTAACCAAGGACAGTTAATACGATAGCTGCTGTAACAGTTGCACATAAACAGCAAGGACGCCCAGAAAGCTGAATCAATAGATGTCAAACTTTGTGCTACCACAGAAGTACCTGAACTATTTAGTGTAAGGTTATGTCCTGTGCCTGTGCTATACGAAGACAGACTGATTCCCTTAATGCCAGTTTTGAAAAATTTCATCTCATCTATTTTAATTACTAGACTTGTTGTCTTAGTTCACTAAGAAGGACAGTTCCCTAAAAAAGGTGAGTTGCCCAAAAGAAGTGTAATTATGCCATGAGGTACCACTGCGTGCTGAGGGTGCCCAGGGACCAGAGATGAATCCCACCCCACAGTGACTATAATGTTGTATAAACACATCCATAGGGTCTGAGTCACCCATTTTGTCTTATTCCTACCAACTTACCTGTACATCGTCTCATGAATTCACTAACTGTCCTTCTCTCTCTGAGAAGACAGACTGTGAGAAGACAGATTAAAGAGTTGTGTTGCACAGATTTGTGAGTAACCCTGTGTATGTCTCTGTGGTGAACATCTATTTACAAGACGGTCATTCAGAACATTGGTATACATTCAGAAAAAAAATAGCACGAATAATTTACATTGAGAATAATTTCCTTCATTCAACAGAAATACAAACCTTGGTAAGACCTTTCAATAAGATCTAAAGTTTAATATTGCAGTATGTAAAAAGTTTCTTTCATCACTTTTAAATATGAGCCGCTATTCAGTTCCAATTATTTCTGCACTTTATTTCCTACGCACTGCACACACTTATCTTTTATAAATACGATTTACTGAATTTTATTAATCATTATTACTCAACAAAGATACCTTAAAGGAACTTAAATTAAGCTCCATTATGCAAAGCATTGTACATTCATACCGCAAGACACAATGCTTGACTCATAGAAGTTACAGCATAAATAGATAACAGGCTTGTTAAAGTTCTCATTTTACAGTATAGGAACTTACACAGCAAAACCACATCGAATGCCCAAGGACACAAAGAATGGCCAGAGCTGAGCTGATTGCAAGCCCTAAGACCCTTATGATGTGTCTACTGGGTTTAAGGGACAGGTATCCAACCCCACTTCACCATGGCATATCTGCTAATGTGCTAAGCCTATCCACGGTTTTATTTGGTTAATCATCATTTATTTTGTTAGGGCTACTCCCAGCTGAGAAAGAAGTAAATTCTTTAAGTGCTTCAGATAGACACCACTGGTGGTGTAAATACTTCTCATCAGTCTTAGTGGAAGCCAAGGGGTGCTTTTCTCCAGCTATAACCTACCCTTACCTGCCTGCCTTTGCCCTGTGATCACCCAGAGCCTCTCAGCCCATCAGCCACTGCACCCCAGGCAGAGATGGCAAAGGAAAGCCTAGAGGTACCTGCCAGCTGCAAGGGACAATACGAACAGTAGGAGCTCCTCCCAGGGCAAAATCAAACAGGCAGGCACACACCACATTCCATGGCTCCTTAATGTCACCTGTTTGACCTTCCTGAAATGGTTGACTGAGAGGTTTTTCAAAAAATCAGTCTTTTCGTAGTTTCTAAAGACAGTGAATAATTAATGTCTAAGCCTTTGAACTGTAGTTCAGGTGGTCCCTACTTCCATGTAGCATCAAGTTTCATGCTCTGCCATATAGTTCACTCCCTGCTAACCCCCTCTGTCACTCTTTTTATGACCAAAAAGTCTCCCATATAGACACGAGTTACTGAGAGTATCTGGAGACAGAATTTAGCAGCACTTGCAGAAATACCCTACAAGTCAGAAATGTAACCACAGGACTATCCTTTCTCATTACACCTGTCCTTCATGAAATGTCTATCAATGGCTTCATATGCCATTTGCACTAACAAAATTTTTGGGATATAATCACAATAAGGCTGGGTCTCTCATAGTCTGTAGACGAGTTTAAGTTTGTGTTCTGTAGAAAATATCTGTCTGTTTTCATCTTCTGTAATGCTGTGCCAGCTGAAAGCTTGTCCCTTGGGCTTTTGACTAAATCTGTCAATGGAACACAAATATTTACATCATTTTTTCTCTGCTGTCGAACAACACCAAAAAGAGAAGCCTCATATATTTTTTCCCTTATTATCTTTAATCTACACAGATTTCTGATTTGTAGGTCATTAGAGCACAGTATTTTTACCCAAAGGCCTACAGCACAGGAAGAACCACTCTTTATTCTCTGTTTTTCCCTGTTGTAAAGCATCTTATAAATTTAAATAGAATTGTAAGTAAATTTTTGATAACAATTGAGTCCTTCAAATTGCTAGACTACATCCTTGCTCTTTTGCAACCCTGAGATGTAGTCATCTGCTACTGTGGGGAAACAGCCAGTTTTAAGAAAGCAGCACAGTAAACCTTTCTCCTAATCTCATAGAAATAACACACCGTGAAGACCATCTCAGTAGTGCCAGAGATCAGCAAATACCAAGAGTCTCACAAAAAAAGTGTAGTTAAGCACAGGCCAAGCAAAGAAATATTTTTAACTTCCACAGGGTCCTGTGAAGTTGTTTAAGACGCCCACCAGTAGTGGAAGGACATGTTCCTTTGGCTCCAATATACAAAAGCTTTCCCCTTTTCTGTAGGACTTGCTGTTTCATTTATGACCAATAAACAAGCACTGTGGCAGTTTCAGTTGTGTTTGCTATACTGACATCATTGATGGCATCATCACTGCCTTTGCCACAGCCCGCACCCACACCAGGGTCAGCGGAAAGGAAAGAACAGAGACTGTGCTGTCCTGCTGAAGCAGATCTGGTGCCACACAACATCACAGGACTTTAATTTTCATAGAATCATAGAATGGTTTGGGTTGGAAGGCACCTTTAAAGATCACTTCATTCAAATCTCCTGCCATGGGCTGGGACAGCTTCCATTAGACTGGGTTGCTCAGAGCCCGCTCCAACCTGACTTTGAATGTTTCCAGGGATGGGGGGTCCACAGCTTCTCTGAGCAACCTATTTCTGTATCTCACCACCTTCATCATAAAAAATGTCTTCCTTATGTCCAATCTAAACCTACCCTCTTTCAGTTTAAAACCATTTCCCTTTGTCCTGTCACTGCTTGATTAATTTTCATGATTGTAACTGTACAAGCCAGGGAAAGAAGACTAACTCAGTACCATGCAATGAAAAAGCTCAGCGCAAAACAAATGTTAAAACCTACAAGGTCTATAGATACAACATATATATAAAGAGAATTGATGAAGCTGTGTCTTACAAATCTCAGAAAGTCACCTCAGCAGGATTTAATCGGTCTAGTCTTTTTTGGCTGAAACTGTGGCAGCTGCATGTAAACCAGGGAATATATTCTTTCTTTTATTGTTACGGAACAAGACAAGGTGAGAGGAATGCACAGAACTTATAAAAGAAATAATAATATCTGCTTGGCCAAACAATCCCTTCCTCATCAATGCAGCTTTTAGTGTTCCTCACTTTCCGTCGTGTTTTATTCAGTCCTCATCCACTATCTATTTAACGGAGCATCTACCATTTCCCTTACATACCTAATCTGCAGTCAAATCATTCTTATCATGCCGGAGTTATTCACTGTACCTAAACAATGTCAAAGAAAGATATAAAAATGACCCTGGTTGCCACCTGACCTAGAAAGACAGAATTCTGCATCAAAATAAGGCGCACCTAATCCCAAATGCCACTTTTATACCAGCCATTCACAGCAGCTGGTAAAGGGCACAAGTACAGAGTCCCTCACCAGACTGAAATGAGATGCTTCTGATCTAGTGTTCATTACATATTACTAATACTGCAGCATGAGGTTTGACATCATTTCCTAGATGTCCAAAGCAATTTGAGATGTATTCTTCTTGTCCGTGAAATGGCAGTTCAGTTTTTTATTTTGTTGCATTTTTAGTTTTAATTGTACGCTATAGGAAAACAGCTTTCTTTTGCTTGATTATGAGTTCCTTTCCTCCCACCTTCCAATTGTGCTTAAATCTAGCATTTCTAAACCTTTTCCCTGAAAGATTTTATACCACTTTCCAACCCAAAATACACAAGCACTTCTCAGTAGTCCAGTAAGTGAAGCAATCCAGGTGTTCCACCCTCTGTTTGTAAACAGGTACATACAAGCAGTGAAGTTCTGGATTCTGATTTTTACAGTGCTTGTTATGCACCAGGAAGAAGAGCAACTTCCGTGGGCAGTAGTTGATATCCACTTTATATCCCTAAGAATGCATGTGTATAGTTCTTCCACATGATCTGGGTACCCATAATACCTTCAAAATATTAACCATTCATGTATTTCTGACAACATTCACATGGTTTTGGCTGAAGTTTTTCTCCCTTCCTGTTTACCTTTGAACTACTGCAGGCTAATCCCCTCACAAGTTACTCTTATATTGTTTGGTGGGACTAGAGGGTTAGGTCGAATACAAAGACCTCCTTACTTTGGTTGCTCTTTTTCTTAAATTCCATTACATTTCTTCCTATTCTTCTTTGTCCAGCAGTTTCAGTGCCACTGCAATCAGAATTGCTCTGTTCTCACCCTTGCAACTCCAGTTTTCATTTTTTGTGGTTCTCCACTGATGATCCAGCCCTCTCGCCTGCATTTCCTCTTCTCATTTACAATCAGGAGAACTCATCCTGTTCTTCACACCATTCCACCTCCCCACAGAATGTGCACCAATCCGGCTTGCTTCTTGGGGATTCAAGGGGCAAAAGTATCACAAGAGATAAACCCTGTAGGTTCAAGAATTTAAAGACAAGAGCACAGATTCAGAACCACATCCTTCCACACCGGTGCCAGCAAAATTAAACTAGAGCAACAGCTGATTTGTAGAGGACCTCTGTTGGAATTTGAATCAGCTGTCCATGCGTAACATGCCAAGTCGTTTGAGATGTGCCAGAGTTTCCCACCTGGCTTCCAGAGGCCTTTGCATAACAGCACAAGTCTCATACCTGTCCTGTGTCACATTTACCACTCTCAGATGGATGTCTCAGATATCCTAAAGTATAGCAAATGGCTGAAAATTCATACAACCAAGCCTCAGTGACCAGCAGTCTGCTGACATATGGGAAGGATCTGCTCATAATAAATAATACCTAAGCTCACCCCTAAAATCCAGTTGTTCAACTAGGGCATCAAGCAGCCCTTGGACATTACTTTTTCAAATTAAACTTCTATTCTGGTGGTTTCACGTCATTAACAGCTCCCTGATCCAGCTGTAACTGAAAGCAATTAGACACTGTAAGAGATGTAAAAACAGATTTGTCTCCTCAGGCAGCTTGTTTCTACTAACTGTTATGGGAGATTAGACACCTAGCACACATGTAGACGAATACTTTATAGAGACCTAAATCTAAGTCTGTAAATCTGGATGCTTGTGTTAAGAAGGCCACCCTCAGGGCTAAAGCTATAGGTGGGCTAGCAGCCCAATACATTGTCAAAAAGTATGCATGTGGCAGATTTTGACTTGAAACTTATAACATCACACTAAGCTTCTGCAAAATGTCCAGGATGTTGCCAGCTACTTTTAATTCATCACAAGAAGCATTAAGACTTTCAAATGTGATGAGAGATGGTGATGATTAGCAATGAACATAATAAACTCTAGTGTTTCTGATACCTCAAAGAAAAGAGGATGCCAGGTCTGTAGATGTGACTCCAAGGGGGATTGTGAGAGTCCAGATGGCAGATGCAAAAGCTCTTCTTTTACCATGAAAGATCTATTCAGTCATTTATGCAAAGCATAAAAACTTAGAGTCAAGAAGAGAGGCAGGAGTTGTGTTTTATCAAGGAGACCAACAATACTCAGCTTCAGAAACCTGTGACATACAGAACCTGAACAGAATGACAGACAAATAAACACTTAATCGTAGGACCTTGGATAGAGTAATTTGACTGGGATAAGGATTACTGTCTGATGACCACAGTGCAACATTTCTTGCCTTCTTGGACAGGACTAATAAGGATGGCAATGTATGAACATTCCTTCAAGCCCTTTTTTCTCTCTTTTCTTCCCTTTTCCCTTCTCCTATCACCCTGAAAAGTTAACTTTTCACAGAGTCACATGAAAAGCATCTCATTTACTGTGAAGCCATAGAGATCAGGTGTGGGCAAGCAGCCTTGCAGGCAGGGACACATTCTTCGCATGCAGAGGCAGAATTCCTACCTATTTTGCCCTTACAATCAAGACCTGAATGCTTGCAAAACCCAAGCAAGACTGTTCCTCTTCCCAACAGAACCCAAGATGGCCAGTTAGGACAAAGAAGCTGTGAGATCGTGCTACGGATAAGGAGAGAAAGGCCCGGTGATTTCTGTGTCAATAAATGTCCCGGACTGTCTCTTCAAGGGAAATGGCCCTGGTGGCAATGCAAGGTGTTTGAGGGAGAATCTGGACAGAAGTGCCGAGATCATACACAGGATCTGGGGAGGTCAAGTTGATAATGGACAAACCATTTGAGACACAAAATATTCTGTGGAAAGAAATAGGCCATACTGACTATCATCGCAGCTTATAGCTATTATCAGCACAGTGATAGTGGCACTTCTAGTGAGAAAGCGAGGCTTAAAGTGCTGTAAAAGCAAAAAATTCCAGTTCTGAAAACTCTGAGAACCACAGTCCTAGTGGATTTATCCTGTGGACGTAAAATTCCACATCTAAGTTTAGTTACTTGGGCTAGCTCTATTGTCGGTGGAGAAAATACAGCGAGTTAGGCAGCTCCAGTGAGTGATTCATTTCAGACACCTACCTGGGGTGAAAGGAGTAATTCACAGCAGATGTCACAGATTATATCTGTTCCTCTGCATGGACTGTTACAAGGGTCTAGTTCAGACTTTGGTCACCAAATTCACATGCTCAGGGTAAGAAGAATCCCACCCAAATAAGCCTTGTAAAAAATTCTCAGTATTTTAATCAAGGTATAAACCACTTTGCTTAAGTTAAATTACTGACTTCTAAACAACTAGATTTGTACCATTTTCATGTTGATTTTTTTCCCCTGTAGTGTGCTGGCAACCTAACAAGCTCTAAAACCAGCCTCAGATATGTAAAATCATTAAATGTTGCAGTATGAACATTATTTAATGCTGCAATATCAATCAGCTGAAGGACCTCTGACTTTCAGAAACAAAATCATAAGTAGGTCACTTCCTGCTCTGCAGCACTCTCCTCTTGATTGCAGAGCACTTAATTTTGTTAACAGGTCACTATTTCAGATAACTTCTTCAATTCAACATTTTCTAAAGATTCCTTGGAAAGAAACTCAATAGTCATCTTTCCAGAGCACTCATGTATATCATACATTTTAAAATTTTGTATCAGTTGAGAGTTCCTCCCTTCTACTCTCACCAGCATAACTAGTAGCAAATCTGATATTTTTTTCTGGATGTCATTTACACTACTTCCCATCATGGTACGATTTGCCATATCAATCAGTGTGAAATTCTAAGAAGCAACAACTTGATAAATCCCATATTTGCTTTTGGGACCTTGTCTGAGATCACTTCTTGTTGTGATCCAAGCTTCTTTACGTCTTGTAATTTTACTGAAAGGTATTACTCAAATATTCAACACCTCCATCCTTACTTCCATTATGAAGTAGGTCTGCTGGCAAATGTGATCCGTCAGCCAGTGTTAATCATGCCATCAACTTTCTGTGGTATCCTGAGTTTTAGATTTCAGTGTATCAAATACTTCACTCGAAAAAAGATGGATTGCATCCACCATGTGCATTCCACCCACCCACCCTGTAATATGAAAAGAGGCCACAGTTTTTGTCACACAAGATTAATGTCTCAAATTCATGGTGCTTATTGCTCAGCAGGTTCATCTCCCCAAAATACTTCTTTTTACAATCTCCTGCTACTCATTCAAGCCTGCTGAAGACAAGCTAAGTAGTCACTGATTTCCCAGGTTGTCTTCAAGGTCCACTGTGCTATTTCCACTCAAATAGCTCCTCATCCATTTTCCAAGAGTATTTTTTTCCTACTTGTGCGTTGCACTATATATGGCACTTTACAGAATTAGGACACAATCACTGTGTTTTCCTCAAAGAGCTTAAAATTCAGAGGTTTCATGTGGTGAGTCAGTGGAAGTGTTCTGTAGCCATATCTCTATCAAAAGGTTATGGTAAATTATAGAAGGCAAGCTGGAGATTCAATAAAAGACAGAAAGAATAGAAGCCATTTGCAAATGAAAAGTGTTCCCGGTTTTAGAAACCAAAAGAGTTTGAACAAGAGATTGAAAAAACACATAAGATAGCAGATGCATGGGGATCAGTGTTGGAGTGGTAGGCGAAAGGAATGAATTTCAGCTGGCATTCAGACTAAAATAACCTTCACCTGAGGAAGACGGGGAGGCAGATGGAGATAAGAGAGGCGAGGAAGGAGGCAGGAAAAATGTACTTAATCATTAGTTAAAAAATCTAGTGAACCAAAATCCAGAAAACCGAATTAGCTAAGACAGAGTGAGGTCTTCAGCTGTGCAGCATCCTTCACAGCAGGGAGAGAATTTAAATCTGAGAATTATAGATGCAGAGATGCACCAAAGAAGCTGGAGGAGGAAGAGATGAATGGGCAAACCAGTGAAAATTAGTTTTACTGCTACTCTTGAACTAGAATGGAGAAAATTAACCACAGAGGAAGAAGCAGGAAAAGAGAAAAGGTGGTAGCTGTGCTGCAAAGGAAAACACGGATCTCACAATTATCAATGCAGACTTTGTATAATTTGGAAAGGACCTGGGTGTGATTTAGCATTGCAGTCTCCTCTTTTTTTCACACTCCAGCTCTGTTAGCCAGTGTCAAATAATTTATATTATTGGCAAGATCCAGCAGTCTGTGTGCACCCAACCTCTCGCGGTTGGCTTAGCACATTTCTCCGGTCAGCTGTCCAGAGGCTGCCCATGGGATGGCTCCATGGCTGGAAGGTTAAAGCACACTCCAAACTTGTAGCCACCTACCCATATCACTGTGTACCTACAAGACAAAGCTCCTAGGGATACATGGAAACCAGGATGTCCCACCTCAGAGAACAAGCTCCCATCACACCCATCCAATGTGAAGAGTATCAACGGGAAACTTGGGTGTACCCGGGACTCTGTCTTGTGAGAATCCATCAGTAAATAATTCTGAAGCCAAGAGTTTACATTATCTTACTCCAGTTCAGATCTCCAGACAGAGCTCAACAACAATTTCAGTTCCTATTTTTTCTATGTGTCCACGAGGGACCTTTTTTTTAGGTAAATAAAATACTGTTCCTCTTCCCTTTTCAGATCCATTCTTTCAGACAAATAAAGTCTATAGGTAAACAACTGGAAAACATAGTCAAGTATGTGCCTGAATAGCAAAGAGCTGCTTTGCCATTTCTAATTACACTTTGTCTACAAACTTATTTTCCTTTATTGCTGGATCATACCATTCTTTGTTAAGGAACTGCAGTGATTTAAGAGTTAGTGAGCCATTAGCACATTGCAAGGAAGACTATTGTTGTTTCCTAAGGCTTTGCAAGCAGGTAAGCAGAGAGAGCAGCAGATCTTTGTCCAAAGAGCAGGGTGAGAGCTACGGTTACAAAGAGACACCAGCAGCTAGCAGATATTTGTCATGTTTATCTAGGAGCCCACGGCGACTTACTGCACACCTTGCAGGTAGGATGCCTCTTTTACCACCCCACAGTGATCACTGAACGGTACATTGCACTTCTCAGTAAAGATGGATTTGTTGAACAAAAGCATAATTGTCTCTGGACTCCATGGTCCTCATATCTCCTGTGAGCTCCTGAAGATACTGCTATAGTTAGAGTACCTATGTTGACTAAGGTCACCTGGATACTGTACAAGACTTATGTTCAATCAATTTTCTTTCCTTCACAGTGCTCATTCCTGGCACTGCACAGCTCCCAACAGCGCTGTGTTGTATTACCATTGCATGAAGAATGTATTCTTGGTTTGGGGATTGCAATGATTCTTAGCAAGCTGGATTCAGCAGCCTGTGATGATCAGCAGGACTCCTAGGCAGTAAAGGCTATAGTCTAGGACTAAAACAGAGGTCTGGTCTAGCCAAGTACTAATGCTTGTTATTGCTTTTCTCTGTTTTTGTAGCCCATGGGATCTGACTTGTAGGCCTCAGTGTAACTCTGGATCCTACAGTTCTGTTACCAACATCCCTGCCTAAGGAAGCAATTATTAACACTGACAGTGTCCCTCTTCTTCATAAAAGTAAAGTCTTAACATACCAGTCCTGTGGAAGGAGAAATTAATCTGATTTAATGAAGACATATGAGAGGTGTTAAAAATGGTAAGAAATCTTCATCCCTTTCAAAAAGTTTTTCTATTTTTAGTAAGTGACTAGTATTATACTAGGACTCCATATTCAGGAACCAGTTCTTTATTGCAGTGGATTCTGCATAACCTCTGCATTGATTCTTCAGTGAATTAACAGGTAACTAGAAGAAAGGAGAAGAGGTGTGATCTATGCAATTTGTTGACTGACTATGTCAATTTGTTCTGGTCTTTTTTGTTTGTGGTTTTTTTAACATGAAAGCTAGGAATTTTGTTCTAATGAAAAACAGCTTTCACATGTTTTACTTCCCAGTGGGTCCATTTAAATACCTTAGCATCACTTTGTTAAGCAACAGGAAAGATATGACTTGTTCTGTAGAAATGCCCTCCAGACCAAGGAGTCCTTGATAGCTCACTGAGCTCAGCTTCCCCACATGAGATCAGCCAGGGAGTTCTGCAAAGGCCAGGGCAGTGTCCTGTCTTTTGTGAGTTTTCTGGAAGGAACTAAAAACACATTAATCTTTTGCTGTCACGGAGAGCTGCCTCTTCTGAAGCTCTTCCCTTTCCTCTTGCCATCAAGTTGCTGGTAGTTCACCATGCAACAGAATTCTCCTGCTGAGAACTGAAGCCCACAGTAGACAATTCCACTTCTCAAGGGCAGTGATAATATCTAATAGATAGGTAGAGCTCTTCTGCACAAGAGATTTCTCAGCCACAATGCAAGAATTTGGAATCATTTAATCAAGTTCCCAGTGCAAGTGATACTTGTGCAACCTGCTGTGCAAAGCAAATATCAGAATAGACACCACAGGAAAAGAATCTCCAAACCCAAACACCACACTGCATGCATAGTCCTCCCCATAGAGAAAATACAAGATAAAGAGTGGCAAAAGCTAGTAATATTATTTGCAATAGAATGTACAGTAGAGAGATGCATCAGCAGACTTTATGAGCTGAGAACACTACGCACAGAGATCCTTCTTGTCCACCGCAAGCAAACAGAGAGAAAGAAAAAGAGAGGTGAAGGAAAGACTGCTGGCAACAAACTTACTCGTTTTTTTTAGCCATGTATTCCAAAAAGCAAACCACTTTTATCACTGCTTTGGTTAAAAAAAAACCTAGTAAAATATTTGATTAAATGCTTGGATCAAAGAAAAAGATGGAGTTGGTTTTCCTCCTCAAGAAATACCCTAATTCCAGAAGCACTAAACAGTCATTACTTTCTCCAAAGTGCTGATACTCCAGTGCTCATGGTCACATTTTCTTTGTCTCCTCTAGTTCCAGGCTGTTTCTTCTCGAAAGGATACCGCAATCTACCATGAAGCAAGACGCTGTGCAGCTATGGTATTCCTGGCTGCAGCACTCATTATGGACTAGAACTACTTGCAATTCAAGTGGAGTGCAAGCTGCCGTGCAATGGGAAAGAGCATGCTGCTCAGTTCAGGTAATTCAGGAGATCAATCACATCGTACAGTGGGTTCCGCTTTTCCTGAAGCACTATATTTGAAAGCTTGAGGTATAAAGCCTCAATAGTAGGCAGAATTAGGATACATGGATACCAGTCAGAAGAATTAATTTTGAAGAGGTTGCTTTTTATCCCTTTTATAACTCCTCTTCTCCATTCTCTATGCAGTCTTTTCCATTCTTCAGGAATCAAGAGCATGATACCGTATGCTACCAAAGCTTTGCATTTCTGCAGCACTTGCTGTCAGAGAATTCAAGGAGTTCAGAGACTGAAAAATGCTTGTAGGAGCTTGACAAAGCAAAGGAAATGGAAGCTTAGAGCAGCCAACTGACAACCTAAGAATGTGAAAGAAACACAGGGGAGTAACTACTCCTGTGCTTTTGGATCTTCACTAAGCAACACATGCAAGCAGATGCACATCGGTCTTTCATTTACCAGTGCAGCTGACTTCAAAGCAGAACTGAAGTTAGCAAGTACTTTAATACATTTACTGTCTGAATGACTTCTCTGTGACTCCCTACATCACTTTCGTTATGTGAGACCATCCAGAGCAGGAGAAAGCATCACATCAATACAGCTGAAGTGAACCCTAAATATGTTTTGCGTTATTGCTGGATACCTCAATATTAATGCAGTCCTAGTCAGATACCTGAAAGCCCATTTTAGCTTTCAGTTAGGAAAAGCTTTCTAGCCTATGCATCTAGGTAGTGTCATGAAAAAAGCAGCAAATTCAGCTAAAGGTCTTGTTGACTCCAGCCTTTCAAAAGGGCAGGGGCATCTCCTGTGCTAACAGCCTGAGAAGAATGCATTTCACTTCAGATGGAGATGCCATTTGTGCCTTCAATATTGCTTCAGTACTTGCCTTCAATATAAGTAGCAACTTGACCATGTTTTCTGTGAAAGGTAGTAGGAAAGTGAATTATGTGGCAATGCTAGGGATGGCACTTTACTTTTCAAACATGCAGGCAGAAAAGTATTTTGTTTATAACCTGCTCCTTAAACTTCACATCTCAGAGAGACTACAACTTGGAGAAGGAAAAACCTTCTTAGCTTTAATGATTATTGCGAGGTTAGTATTACTTGAATATGGTTTCTAATAGTAGCCTCATTAATTTAACTGTAGGATGCTAGTGCAAAGCATCTTTTGCTAACATTTGACTCACATAGATTGATTCTATATGTGTGAAATGCCGTATGCTGTGCAAAAAATGTTTTTTTTATTTGTATTTTTATATCCTACTTCTGTTCCTTTATTGTCATTGCTAGTAATGTTCTTTTCATCTTTTGTACATTTGCTCCACTGATACTTAGGAAGCATCTGGTGTTTCTTCAAAGCACATTTATCCTTAATTCTTAATAACAGTATCCTGTGTTTGACCTTCAGCTAGAACACATTCTGTCTTTACAAAGAGAAAAACTCTGCTGCTTATATTGTCCACTAACCCCTGTTCCTCTCATTTTTATTTGCCCATCACAATAGCATAGTACCCTGTGGTATACACATCCTTGAAACCGTCATAGTTACTTTTAATTCTCTTCTCTGCTGTCATTTCTTATGTAATTGCCTTACTGAGACACCTCCACTCAACTTCTCCCTTTGAAGCGTAATTTATGTTTGACATGGAGGACAATGAATTTAGCCCTAGTCCCAGGATCACAGCAATAGTACACAGACAGAGTAAGCAAGACTGGAGGTGTGTGTAAACCACAAGCAAATGTCAAACCAAACACCCTCTTAGCTTACTCTCTGTTCAAGGCTTGTAGCACGAGCCTCAGAAAAAGAGATCAGAAGATGAGTATAGAGTAATTCAATTGTTACAGCCTGAAGTTTCTAGCAATCTGCAGTTTAGGGGCTTTCAGAGGTAAATGATATTGCTGAACACACTTAATAGCCATTTTCTGGACATTTTTTCCACCATTAGTTTCTGTGATTAGTTTTTTGAGTCTACACATATCTTCAGTCTCCACAATGTCTCACAGTTATGACACCAACACTTACTCACCTTGAAGCACTGATGAAACTTCACCCAGATGGACCAAGAAGTAAAGAAAAGATGCTTTCATTCTTGTACATACTTAAATGGGGGAGGTATTTCTATTAGAAAGAGGTCCTTAGGTCCTGCTATTTCAAATGCTATTCTAAGTTTTTTTCAAAATCGTCTAAGAAAAGCTAGCAAATACTTCAGAAATATATACAGCTGAATTCTAGCAGGTCAGACAGGGTAGATCTTACAGCTTTTTTGTACTTTTTACTTCTACCTTCACAGAACAATAAAAGTTCACCATAAAGTGTGTTTCAGTTAACACAAAAAACAGCACTCTATTATGAGAAAACAGCCAAGACAGTGTACAGACACAACTGGTCTTTGCCGGTTTTTAATTCAGATTTTCAACGGGGTGGAAGTTTTAACCACTCACATAGGAAGAGTATGGACAAATAGTTCAGAGCAACCAAACTGCAATTTTTAAGCACCTATTTTGTTAGTCTGCTGCAGTTATGAGGCAAAACTTATTGGTGTTATGGTAGCTAATGCCAATGCGTTTTATGCTGTAACTGAAAGGAGGAGCAGAGTGCACCTTGCCATCTACTGTAGTTCACCCTGGGAGCAGTAATTAATTAAGATGCAGGAACACAACTCCTTGCAGTCACATGCTCGTGCCCTAACCCAAAATTTCAGCCTGGATGGATCCAATCTGTTTTCCATCAGCAGAGAATCTTTCAGTACACATAATTCTGTTGCAGAAGGATCAGTCTGCAGCATGTAGCATAATTCAATTTGTCGAGCTCACACAGGAGTAACCAGGATGTAGTCCAGCTCTGCTGATCCTTAGAGCTATCGAATTAGATCATTAGGAGGGGCTGACCTGAAAGCTCGTTGTGAAACTGTGTAGATTAATCACGTAAAAGACCTAACTAGTTACATATGGAACTGATTTAATGTGTTTAGGTACTTTCCAACCTTATTCAGGGCTTGTCAGCAGTGCCACCATCATGTATTCACAGATCTTAAGCTTATCAGTGTTTCTTGGACATAGGTGGAGATCAAGCCACATCCGGCTGCTGGAAGAAGGAGAGAAGTTGCTCACCATCACTGTGTGGCATTTGCTGCTGCCCACTGGCAGTTGTTGGAAACCAATCCAAGTAGTGCTCAGGTATGACTTGATGCAGCAGTTCTAAGCGTGGAACAGCTCCAAGACCTAAATCACTCATGACATTTCTTGTGTTACCCAAAAGTGAAAAGTAATATATACAATTTTTTCAAAAGGAGATAGATCTGCTCTGATTAACTACTTATCACCTTCTGATGTACACAAGGCACTCTAGTCCCTCCGGTAGGTTGAGAATTAGCCTGAGATCTGAAAACTGTTACAGGTTCAACCCAACACAATATAATTTCTGTTCATTTAAGTCATTGTAGGGGAGACAAGCAAAGGACTTCAGCACCCGTCTTCTGTACACCAGATTTCACATTGAATGGTTCCTTGTTTTTTGGATGTGCATTCATTTTGCAAACTGCTGTCGGGAGACAAATTCAAAACTTAAAATCTTTTTCATTCCTTGGTTGACACACTTCCAGAATTCCTTACAGTACTTTCGTCTCAGATAGTCTTTTATGGCTTTATTCAAATTTTGCCTTCCCCCTGCTGACCCATCAAAGTGGTTTCCTAACTAAAATTGTCATCAGGCACAAATGGTGCAGTCATGCTCCATAAGTCACACAGACTTGGAAGCAGCTGTTCATTCATGGCTACAGATAAAATTGGAGATGACTGTACAGGACTCCACACAGAAATCTTTGGGCATTTCCCAGAAGCACAGGTGCGATGAAAATCCATGAGCCTGGTAACTTATTACTCTACAAGATCACTGAACCAGAGCTATGTAAAATTACTCCCTTGCATAAATATACAAAAATAATGGGACCATTGGCTTGGCAAGGTGTTGATGCAAAAAATTAGCTATGCAATACGCATGGCTGAAGTTACACAATTGGCAAGTGTGCTTTGGCCAGAAAAAGAGTTCGTTCCCAAGTCCTTCAAAACTAAAATCAAAGGCAGAGTTCAAAAATAAACACTGTCACCTGGAAAGAAGAGCTGATTCATCAGCCTCTGTACCCTGACTTGCCACACATATTGTAAGGCAGCTTCAGAAGAGTAGGTATATTTGGGTACAGACCCACTATGCCACTTATTCTTAAGTCCTTCATACCCATAGCCCATTGTCAGCAGTAATATTCAAGCCATAGATCTTCAATACTCTGTTTATACTTATTCCAGTAAATTATACAGTGCCAGCACTTATACTTTGAGTCACCTTGAGGCCAAGTGGAGCTATCTGGTCTTATCCACACTGTTAGATTTTCCCACCACCCACTCTAGCGTGGTTGTTTCCAAAATGCCCATTTCAAATGGTCCCTGGTCCCTGCTAACTTCCAAACGTGGAAGCTTGGAAGCTGCTAGCTGGATCATGCTAAAGATGTGCCGGTAATGATGTTAACAGCTTGACAATACAGAGGGTAAAATTTTGGTGCATAGGAAATCACCAAGCACTGTTTGATTTACTAGTATAGATTAGCTTAATTATGCAAAACAACTGCTGTTTGGCTGCACAACATGCTCTGCCCTAAAAAACAGCATGTGGCCAGGTCCCACGGCTCCTAACTAGCTGGTTAGAGGTGACTGAAAGCCTTCTTTATTGCTGCATTTATACTTTGCCTCTTCGTAAATTTTTTTGCATATCAGGAGCAGACCAGAGACATCCTTACTCTAATGGAAACGAGTTCCTGAATTTCACTATTCACTGTGTAAAAAAAACCCACACCACTGTTAATAATTTGTTCTAGATTGGTGTCCTACAAGTTTCAAGGAGTACTCTGCTGTTTCCATATTGTCGGGTTTCTTGAATAAGAGCTCTGCATTCAATTTTGGCACAGCCTTAAAGATTCTATAAATTTTGGTTCCTCATTGCTTTTCTCTCTTTTTTCAAAACCCCATGACATTCTTTTTGAGATGTGGAGTCCCAAAGCCCTCATAGTATGAGTGTATCAAAGTTTTCTATAGCAGCAAAGGTACGTACTTTGTCTATTCCTCAGTACCCTTCCCGATATGCTTCTTTTCCTGTTGGTTTGTTGGCTGTCACTTCACATTCAGCCAGTAATTTCAAAGACCTGCCAATCAACAGTGATGCCAAGTTGTCTCTTCTGAACTGACTGTAGGTATTGAATCGCATAATCACAGAATCACAGAATCTTAGGGGTTAGAAGGGACCTCTGTGGGTCATCTAGTCCAAACCCCCTGCCAAAGTAGGGTCACCTACAGCAGGCTGCACAGGAACTTGTCCAGGTAGGTCTTGAATATCTCCAGAGAAGGAGAATCCACAACCTTTCTGGGCTGCCTGTTCCAGTGTTCCATCACCCTCAAAATAAAGAAGTTCTTCCTCACGTTCAGATGGAACTTCCTCTGCTTCAGTTTGTGCCCATTGCCCCTTGTCCTCTTGCTGGGCAACACTGAAAAGAGTCTGGCCCCATCCTCCTGACACCCACCCTTCAGATATTTATAGGCATTTCTAAGGTCCCCTCTCAGCCTTCTCTTCTTCGGGCTACACAAGCTCAGCTCCCTCAGCCTTTCCTCGTAGGAGAGATGCTCCAGTCCTCTCACCATCCTTGTAGTCCTCCGCTGGACTCTCTCCAGCAGCTCCTCATCCTTCTTGAACTGGGGAGCCCAGAACTGGACACAGTACTGCAGATGGGGCCTCACCAGGGCAGAGTAGAGGGGGAGGAGAACCTCCCTCGACCTACTGGCCACACTCTTCTTGATGCACCCCAGGATACTCTTGGCCTTCTTGGCAACCAGGGCCCATGGTTAATCTGCTGAGGAGGCATGGTTTACATTATTTTCGCAAGAGAAATGATTGCACATTTATCGTCCTCTGCCACATTTTTTACCTTTCACTCAGTCTTGTTAGAACCTTCTAGAGTTCCTCACTGTCAATGAGACATTTGTCCAAGATGTAAGAATAATCTTTATTATTCAGAAATCTGGACCTTTAATATCTTACTCACTTCAAGATAACAGATGATTGTTAAATAAAACTTGTTAGCTGTAAGCCCAAGCATACTGGAAACTAATCACTTTGGTAGACCAGCCCTAAGGGCCATATCAGTCACTGAGAAGGAAACAAATCTCACTAATCCATACAAACTGAGAGAAGACCACACATACCCACCTAACATCAAGTGTAAGTTGGGGATATTGTGAACTCAAACCATGATTGCACCTGTTTCTCCAATTCTTGTATGACCATATAGTTACCATGTATTTTCCATGCTTAATATTACACAAGGAGAAAGATGACATGTATCGATGACAAGCCGCTTCAGTGACAATCCTTGTTAGGCTTTGCAAGTTCTTTTGTCTGGACAGACAAGTGTCAGAATAGTGCGGCTGGTGTTGCTGTTCCAACAGGAGCAGTGGCTGGATAGAGAAGCTGCTGAAAGCCTGAGGTTTGACACTGGTTATACTGTTTCACTGACGCTCGCGTGAATGGGTCATTTTTTGTCTTCCTCGTAAAAGAAAGACATTGCAAGCATAGCATAGACTTAACAGAGAGACTGATACCCAAAACAAAAAGAGAAAACACATCATTATTTCAATCTTATTGTAGATTCACCTCTTCTAGATGCTTTTTCAGACTCACCCTCTAGCAGTTTAAGATAGCTTCATTTTTTGCAGTGAAACACAGAAGGATTCCCTAGTCACTTTGCAGGAGCGGTTCAGTAATAGAGGCATAAGGCATCCATGGTTTTGAAGTGTATACAAACCAAACATAAAAGCTCTCCCTGTTCCAGCTATGAGGGCCACCTGTGATGAAAATTGCCACAACTGAACAAGCCTTATTTCCCTTTTTCTTGCAAGAATCCCTTAATGAATGTTTGAAAAGATATCTATCCTCTTCTTCTGAGCACACCTTGTTTTTGGGCCATCTAATGTACAAGATAAATCAATAATATGCAGGTTAGAATTCTTTCAAAACCCTACAAAACAAAATGCAAAGCAAGTCCCACAAGTCCTGCAGCAGCAGCAGTCTGGCTGTGTGTGAAACTAGATCCACTCTAAAGACAGAAGGAGGGATGTGTAGACACTAACTCATACAGCTTAAAAACAAAAGTTCCCAAAACAAACAAGAAAAATAGCTGACAAATCTTTTGAGTGTATTTGAAAAGAAACTTGCATGCTAAACTGCTACCTTCTCCTTTCTAGCACTAAAGTATCCTGAAGAAGACACAGCCTGCCCTTCCACCTCTCTGCTTCTAACATGGCTGCAGCTGAAGATGGAGAGGCCTCAGGGCAAGTACCCTCAGTCCCCACAGCTTTGAACCATCCGCCTTTGTCCTGATGGGGCCTTGGCCAAAGTGCACTGCAGTCCCTTTCTGATTTATACCCCCAGGGCTTTTGTTTGTGGAAAGCAAGGGCGAAAATGAAGTCGGTGTGAAAGGAGGATTCTCCCAGCATCCCAGGATGCTTCTGGGCTCTGCTCCTGGATGCATGGACCAGGAACAGTAAGGATCCATGAACACATATATAGTTTTAGAGCAGAATTATAGGATCGTCCTCTTCCTATATTTTTCAGGGCTGTCAGGAAAAAAAAAAAGCTCATGAATTTAAAAGCATGAGGTTTTTTTCTTTTCAAGATTTTAGGGATGACTGAGGTAGCTACTGTGTGCCTTCTAGTTCTTACTATGCTTTATTTTTCCTAACACCAGCACAGGCTTTGTCAGTACCTTACTAAATACGGATACAGTTAAACCATAATCAGGTGTTAATATCGTGATATTCAAAGCTATGGCCCAGTCCTTAGGAGGAAAGAGAATACATTGGCATAGAAACATATGAAGCTGGAAACCTGTTCACTCTAGCAAGGATAGCTAACATGATACAGCATTCAGGCTCAGCCAAGTCCTCAGCTTCAAAGTGCTTGGATGTCTGTGCCCAGTAAATCTATTATTTTTGACGTATGAGTGACAGAAATGGAGTTTCTGCAGTTTAACAACTTACTGCTTGTCGACTTCATCAAGGTAAATGGTCACTTTCACTCTGTTAGCTGCAAGAAAACCTGTTACCTGACACCATCAGGAAGCTTTGGATGTTAACTAAAGTTGATGGATCCCATTCTTTTGGGACAAATAAAAGTCATCTTTATGGAAGAAAGGGCAGCAGAACTCTATGGTGGGCTCAAAGGAGTCTGAGCTATCACAAGACTTCTTCCAAGTGCAAAGTGATTATCCTCACAACATCCCAGTGTAAGTGTAACAAGTTTTAACATGTCTTATGGCAACCAAGGTCCTAAGAGACCAGCGGGTAAATGTATCTGACCTGCTGCTTGCCTTCAAGCTTCTCTCGGGCTCCCTCTAAATGATTCTAAAGGACTTTTAGTCACACAAATATTATATCCTCAGAAAATAAAATTGCAAGTCACAGGCAGAAAACTCGTTAGTTCACAAAGGGACTGCAGATCAAAACATATGTACTGGTAGAGAACCAGTGACATGAAGAACCCCCAAAAAACATAAAGCAAGAGGAAGATATGTGCCCAGCAGGAAATCCACACCTTCTAATCAAAAGAGCTGCCAGTTGGGAAAAAGCCAACATATTCCCAAATCAAGAACATACCGCACAAATCTCTTCCTCAAGGAAGAGATGACACCAATCACAGGTACTGTCTCAAAGTACATTCCTTAGGATAGTCCTGGGACATGCTCCACCAAGGCAATGAACACAGATGAACACAATGAACTCTAGAGACACACACGTGCAGAACTGAGCCTCTGGATGAAAGTGTGAGTCATGCTGTTCACACCCTTTAAAGAGGCCAGCAGAGCAGGATTGCAACATCTGCTTTCCTATGCTGCAACAGCTCTCTCGTCTGGTATTCGTGGACATTTTTTCCCAAGTTCAATCTCCAGTCCCACCTGGACTTTTTCAAGGATAAGTGATGTAGACTCTTTCAAGGATAATGACAAGATCCCTGAGAGTGACAATATTTTCCTGAAGGAGATGCTTGCTGTATGAAAATAGACAAGAACATCCAAATTCATGTCATTTATGCTTTCTTATTGTTTTCCACGGCTGTTAGAGTGGTATTATTTTAGCAAATGTGCTGATACAGCACAGCATAGCTGCTGAGAGACCTCCCAAAGGCAGCAGTTGCCATTACAAATGTATCAGCACATGCACTTTGCACACTCATTTTTATAACTGTTAAAATAATTGCCCCTGAAAGATTGTCCATCACTCTTGCTTAATAATTTATCCATCAATTTGATCATGAGCAGAACTGACGCCCAGCATCAGGCATATTATTGCCATCAAAATATTAAAAAACCCCAATTGCTTAATGAGATGCTAGATGGAAGAACTGTTTTTTCCTCAGCTACAAAGTGATCTAAAAATAGCATTTGTTAATGTGCAATAAAACTTTTGGCAATATCCCCACTTACATTTAATTTTTTCTACTACACTAAGCAGAAGAAAATATTTTAGTTTTCCATTCAAAAATTGAAAATAGTCACTTTGGTGACTACCCATGTCTAACTAATGCTCTGTCTCACTATGATTGCAAATGGGTTTTTTTCCTTTCCCTACAATCTCCATGGTGGGAGTAGAAAATAAAAGCTCTTGGAATCATTGGCAGATATTAAGAGCTGCTCCTCATCTTTTCTTGCCTTCACCGATACATTTACTCTTCATCTCCTACAAGCATGTAGCTGAAAGTCTATATCCTAAAAGTCCAGTGAGCAGTAACTCTGTACCCAAACAAGCTGAAGAGTTTCTCTTTATGAAATGAAGAGTTGCATAATTCATTTGATGAAGCAAAATCTAGAGGGCTGAGTCAAGACACGGTATATATCTAAGGAAGGCAGAGTACAGCAAGTGTCTCTCTAAAACTACATTTCATACAACTTCCGTGAGCTCTAAGAAGGGGAAAAAAAAGAAGCAAAGATATTGTTTCAGTTATGACATTCATGTTTTCATTTAAATTAGTTTATTTTTAAACTAATTAAAATCAGTTTAATTTCAAGACCAAGCTTCAAACATACTGCAAAACCAGCAGTGTACAGATGTGTGCAGTGGTGAACAGGAATTGAAGATCCCTGATGCCTACCTGTAAATCACATATGTTTGAATCCCAGACAGTCAGATGCTAGTGTGACTTCTAGTTCTTAAATTTTTTCATCATCTAGTGTATTTAAAGGAGATTTTACTAGATAACCAGGTTTTCTTCATTATCTCCACTTCATCCATCTACCTGAAAGTCTTCCCAATGCTCTGCTGTGGTGTCTCCTCACTTGCACCCATGATGAGTGCTCTCAAACAGAGGAGAACGATGTTTGTGTTTGCTCTTCTAAATTCTCCATGCAATGGAGAATCGACCCCACCCAGTAAGAGGCTGCATTCAAGGTCTTCCCTCCCAATCCCACATGGGATATTTTGGCAAGAAGTTTCCATTACTGCTTACACATGGACCTCATGAAGTTCAACAAGGCCAAGTGCAAGGTCCTGCATGTGAGTCAGGGTAATCCCAAACACAAGTACAGGCTGGGCGGAGAGTGGCTCGAGAGCAGTCCTGAGGAGAAGGACTTGGGGGTACTGGTGGATGAGAAGCTCAACATGAGCCAGCCATGTGCGCTTACAGCCCAGAAAGCCAACCATATCCTGGGCTGCATCAAGAGAAGTGTGGTCAGCAGGTCAAGGGAGGTGATTCTGCCACTTTACTCTGCTCTCGTGAGACCTCACCTGGAGTACTGCATCCAACTCTGGAGCCCCCAACATAAGAAGGACATGTATGTGTTGGAGCAGGTCCAGAGGAGGGCCACGAAGATGATCAGAGGGCTGGAGCACCTCTGCTACAAGGACAGGCTGAGGGAGTTGGGGCTGTTCAGCCTGGAGAAGAGAAGGCTCTGGGGTGACCTCAGAGCAGCCTTCCAGTACCTGAAGGGGCCTACAGGAAGGATGGAGAGGGTCTTTTCACAAGGGTGTGTAGTGATAGGACAAGGGGGAATGGCTCTAAACTAAAGGAGGGCAGATTTAGATGAGATATTAGGAAGAAATTCTTCCCCATGAGGGTGGTGAAACACTGGCACAGGTTGCCCAGAGGAGCTGTGGCTGCCCCCTCCCTGGCAGTGTTTCAAGGCCAGGCTGGATGGAGCTCTGAGCAACCTGGTCTAGTGGAAGATGTCCCTGCTCATGGCACGGGGATTGGAACCAGATGATCTTTAAGGTCCCTTTCAACCCTTACCGTTCTATGATTCTATGATTCTATGATCAGATACACCCACAAGAGATTCAGTTAGACTTCCAGAAAAGAAGAAATTAAAAGAAGAAAGAAATTATATGCTCCAATGTATTTGATTTACACATTATTAACTAAGAAAAACACATTAATACTAACCTCAAACTTTCAAAAGAATGGAGAATGAGGTCAGACCTTGACTGTCAGGAGCAAGCAGGTACACTCTCTGTCCCTGCACAACAAATTTATCAGGAAAGGAGAAAGCCGTTCAAAGTGGAAATGTCAGAGAGCTACTGCACAGTGTTTTCACAACTGTTTGACAGCTACTGGCTCTGGTTAGGGCTGTGAGGAAGTGGCTGGATCATTCCTTAAGCCCTGGGCTGAGGTTAAGTTGTTTGAGCAGGACATGCGAAACTGCAGGATGAGACAATAGCAAAGTGCAAAGATGACAGAAGTCACAGCACAGCGAGGGATGGCTGGATTGCCATGTCATATACTTCTCCTATATCATCCAAGGGAAAGGTATGTGAGAAATGACCTGACTTCATAGATAACTGAAGGGGACTTTCTGGTGAGTAGAGTCTTGCAAGGTCACAATGTCTAGGGAACCTGTCAGCACTATGAGACAGCAGTATGTACAGTATCAGCAAGTAAAAGCATTTGGAATACCCAGCTTGGGTGTGGATGTAGTAAACTGGGGCTATTGGGGGAAAAAAAGATAATTATGGATGGTTTGTTGATTTGGGATAGGACTGGGTTAAAGAAAAGAAGGTACAAAGACGCTGAGAAGGAGCATCCAGAAACTGGAAAGTTGAACTAGTCTTTTCTGAATTTAAACCATTTAAAAACCTTTAAAAACTTTAAAGTGGTTCCCTTTAGAAGATTTATAAAAATTTTTCATTTCAGTATCTCATGTTCAGCCCACATTTATAATTCTGTGCATCAGAAGATCCCAGAATCATAAGGGTTCTTCCATCCTGGAAGAAGCATGTCTTTCTTAAACTTACTTTACATTATTCCACAGATTTTCCTGACTGAAAAAGTCTAGTCCAAAAAACACTTTGCAGTTTTGAATCACCATATTTCTCAACATTAAACAGTCAGAACAGAAGACTCCAATAACGAGGCACCTGTGGAGGAGTTTGAAACAAAAAAGCAGGACAGAAAGATGGTCTGATTTAACACAAAGACTGTAGCATGTTAGAAGCTGACTGTGTGCAATTACTTTGGGTGAAAGTCTGTAAGCTGTCTGAAGGGACTCCACTGCCAATAGAAAAGCTACCTGAGCCATGTCTTCCTGCTTGCTGATCTAAACACAGCCTATGGAGTAGTCACTGCCTGGTATTTCCTTTGAGATCAAGCTAGAACTTTGCAATCCTATATAAGCTTTGAATGCTGACACATCATAAAAATAATAAAAACAAACAAACAGAAAAAGCCCTCAAACACATTGAAAGAATTTTAAACGAGATGGAGATTATTCCCCTCGATTGCTCCTTGCAGAGCGTTTTGTGAGCTTGCTTCCTCGCTAACATCCAAGATTCAGTCCATTGTGCCCTTCAGATCAGCAGTGACTGACACATGCACCTTCTGCTGTCAAGGACAGGTTCCCTCGGCTGTTTTCCTCCTCCAAAACCCAGTTCCCTTCCTTTTCATTCTCACAGTCTTTGCACATACCCATGTCTTCCACCTATAGTCACCTTCCGGTCATCCCTACCTTGAAGATGACCAATGTCCAGCATTTCTAGCTCCTCTCCCCTTTTCTTTGTGTAACTTACTTAAAAAATGTAAGGTTGGAGCAGCAACTGTGCTGTGTGGTTTAGTACCCATGGCATGCTTTTCCTGAATCCTTTCAACAAATGTTTTTTGGATGCAGATTATACGTAAAACCCAATTTCCTACATAACTGCATAACACCTCTTATGGTAGAGCCTTCTTCCTTTTGTCAACAAGGTAGCATTACATATTAAATCATGCTAAAACGCATCATTTTACCTGCCACTCAGGACAGATCTTCACTTGATCATCAACATTGCCCCTGGTCTGTATGTCTGAGGGCTATTTTGTTTCTGTGTGCAGCACAAATGGGTGCGGATCCTTTCCCGAGGTTTCTCAGTGCTACTGTGGAAAAATTTCACTAACCTGATACTATTTAGAGGTCAGAAAGAGGATTTTTCAAGGGAGCCTGGTTCACAACTCCCTCTCATCTCCCTCTTTTAGAATTTTCAATCTTGGTTTCTCAGAAAAAATCCCCAGCTTTAAGCTTTCGATGTGACTGAAAGCAATTATGAATCAAACACTGGATTTTCCTTCCAGACACGATGCAATAGAATTATGATGATCTGCTGACATTCTTGTCACATTTAAAAAAGAAAAGAGCATGTTTTTGTAATTCTTTTTGCAGAGCATGTGTGATAAGTTTCCTTTTGCCTCTCATGCAGCTCCCTTCATTCCTGTTTTCCAATTAGATCTGATCGCGTCCTGTCCATCCAGTGCTGACCATCAAGAAGCATTCATACGCACTTCACACCCACTTCCCACAGGTGTAAATGAAGTCAGATGGTGCAAGTTAATAGTGTCTTGGTCTCTGAGTCCTAAAGAGGCAGAGGACATGGCAAAAAAGGCATCCCCTGTACAAGACCAAAGGGGAAGATCTGCAGACTATCTGTAGGGCCACAGTTACAGAGCTTATTTACAGCTCAGGCAAAGCCTAGCACAGGGAAACAACAGCCTCCACATAGTCCATCAGAACTTTAAGGAGGAAATAATGATCTCTGCAAAAATCCTGGCCTTTTGTACACAGTTTTATAAAGTGTACCCTGTATATATATTTACAAAAACAAAAGCAAAGAGAAGTCTGTATTTTTAATCAAAATGGTGAGAGAAGAGATCTCTTCCTTAGTGCTGCAGAACATATAATTAGTCTCTTGTCATCCTCCTCTGCCAAAGAATCTGCCCTACAGAATTGTTCCAGAATGTCATCTCTTATTAAAAAATAGTATTTACAGAAAAACAGCAAAGAGCTTTTAGCTGGCTGTTCTCCACCTGTTTTTTTTACCTGAACTTTTCTCTCTACGCAGCAGGATTTATGTGATGTGAGTGCCACAGCTGTCTTCTATTCAATACACTTTGTAAAATGTGAGCTTTTCTGCTCAAAAACTATGATGCAGACAGCAGTGGCTGAAGCTGAGACACCAAGAATGAAATCCTACAAGACACCATAGATACCTCCATCCTAGACAATAGATGATACATCAGAACTGATCAAGGATAATGAGTTACCAGCCATCATCTGAGAACCTGTAAAGAAAGAGGTGGGTCCCCTAGCTCAAAGAGACTGCAGGGTGAAATGCATTTCCTCAAACTGTTTAATATGAATGTTCTTCCTAGCTTCTTTTAGATTACTTTCTTGAGGTTTGTGGCAGGTGTCTCATAATGGCATATTTATTTATTGTGTATTCAGTGCTCACTGGAGTGAGATGTGTGCTCAGCTGCGTGGCACCATGTAAGGTCAGTTCACAAATTTCTATTCTAAAAAGAAATCTGTCCTTTTAACTCTGCCTGAAACCATCACTATCTTCCACCAGTATCCCCAGCATCCTCACCTACTGCATCAGCTGGTTTTGTTTGCAAGACTCAAACTTTTGTATCAGTAATATTCTAGGTTATCTGTGCAGAGTATTGGTGACAGTGTAATAAAATGACAATTCCCAGCTCAAAATATCTGTTCCCTGAAGATTTAATTATGCTTGCACAGGGAAAAAGCATTAGGCCCGATGCATGACTGAATTTGTACATAGATTTTGTGCTGGTCTTTACTTAAGTGCTGCTCTGATATTGCATGTCCTCCACTCTACCCCTGCCCATGGCCTGTGTATTCCTGATAGTACCGCAGAGGAACACAGTCAAAAAAGCAGGATTCATCTGTCAATAAAACTCTTTATCTTTCTGAATGTTTTTAAGTACTCCCACACAGACCTAACTTACCTGAAGGGTCCAAAAATATTCTAACAGGCCGCAGTTTGGTTACTTGTCTGACTGCAGTTGCTTGGCTCCAACTGCACTTTATTAAGTGTCTAACAATAGTTATTGTTCCCTGTCATGTTGATTTTTAAAAAAGCAATTTTTAAAGTTACAAAGATAGATCAATGGATTTTTAGTTCTTCATTCTCTAAAAGCGAGTTACTCACTTTTCAGTATATGTTCTGCATACCCGTGCACAGGAACTAGTCCCTTGTGGTACCCACACATTCAGCAGCAATGATGGGATCTGCGCCCTCCAGTTAAGTGCTACGACATTCAAATTACTGATGGGAGCCAAGACTTGGAGGTCACATCTCTATTAACCTCCTGTCTGGCTCTGAGGCCAAGTGGCAAATATGCATCCATATTGTCACATTGTTTTAGCCTCCATAATAGGGTAACCATCCAAACTGCCTTTGGGGAGTTCATACAATTAGAGGAAAGCCAGGAACAGACAGGAAACGTAAATTATATGAAAAACTGTTCTACCTTGAGAGCAATTAAATACTTAAAGAGGAGTCCAGAGAGGCTGTGAAAACTCCATCTTTGAAGATATTCAGATCTTCTCTGGGCACAGTCCCTGAGCACTTTGCTCTAACTGGACTTGTTTCAAGTATTGGGTTAGACCAGGTGATTTCCAGAATTGCCTTCCAACTTAATTTGTTCTAGGAAAGGTCCTTGGCCTTTGCTGACTTCCAGACAGTGTCTGGGAAGTGTTTGAGAGATTGTATTTTTTCCAGGCAAAACCACGCCATATACTTTGCTAAAAATTCAGCGGTGGAGAGGATCAAGTTCCAGTGTTCAGGGATATTACCTGTCACTGGTTAATTACCTGGAAGAGATGTAGACAGAGATGTCGGCATTCCCAAAGTCACGCAGAAAGCCTGTAATAGAGTAGGAACTTCAGTGCCCTCTCTCCTATCTGAGCTTTACTCCGTATCCCCAGGTGTACTCTTCCTTCATCAAGATGTTAGTATCTTAGAGCATCCAGCTTAGACCAAGGTGAAATCTTTACATGACTTTAAGTTATTATGTTATGGTTCTTGTTGGAATAGCGTTTTCACATTCAGCTCTTCCTTTCTGGTACTAGCTTTGAGCAAAGTACAGATCACCCCTTTCATAAGCAAGATTAAGAGACCTTAGAGGCCACATTCGTCAGGAGGTGTTATTCACAAAGTGATTCTCATGTACTTCTCAGAATCCGAAATTCAGTGAACACCTTGCAGTCACGAAAACCTAATAACATCAGAGACCTTTAAATAAAGGCCTTAGAACTAAACCTGGCACCTCACTATATGGTTTTAAATATGACCCCCCAAAATCTGCACCCAGGTTTATTTGTTTTTATTACTGGACCCCAGGTGTATCTGCACAGCTTTTTTCAGGCAGATGATCATTTTCTTTGCCTTCCTTCTAGGATGACTGAATGCCAGTAAACTTGGATTTGAAAGTGTTGGAATTAACAAAATCAGTAGGACTAACCATATCAAGAGCAAAGTTCTGCCTAATGCTGCCAGCTACTGGATCAGCATGTGTTAGCATCAGAAAGACCCTGCAGACAAATTGTGCTTCATGTTTTGTGTTTATTTTGGAAGGCTTTATTGGGAGTAAAATTGTCGTCTTCATTTGGGAATTTACAGTAGTTACTGCCTTGATACCTATGGATGGGAAGTGCTTTGCCATAATTTCACATAGCAAGGTGAAATAATCTACCAAAAGCCACCCCATTTGCCAGTGACAGACACAGGAGAGCTTGCTCTGCTAAGTGCCAACACACAACCAGCATAACTTCCTTTTTTTCTCATTTGAATGAACTATTTCCCCATCTTACAAATAAACCCATTTACTCCTGAGGCTAATCTTTCCCACCAAGTGGGTAATATTAGTCGATTAGACATTCAGGCTTTGTCCCTTAATGTCACTGACAGATGGCTGTATTAGTGATCTCTCTATAAGCGGAAATGTGAGGTTGCTATTCCCTCAGCCCATTGGAGCAAAGAATATTTATTACCCATCTTGCATTTGTTTCCTCTGCAGCTCCCACACTTTGCACCTTTCAAGAAGAGTCCCTGGATGCCATTGATAAAACAGCAGCTATCTCTGGATGCTGGCTTAGAGGCATGCAGTAGATCAGCAGTATATGAAACAGCAAGGACAACCAAACAAGGTGGATAATATTTCTGTACTAAAAATAAACAGTGAAAAACCATTTACATTTAAATAAGCACATTCAGCATGTTTACATGTTGTATTCTAATTACTTAATAGCTTGAACTTTGTTAAACAGTGCGTTTTATAGCACGCATTCAATCTTTCTTACATAGCACTGATGATGCTGACAGCAGCAAGTAATTGATCTGGGCTGTGCTTCAGGTACTCAAGTAAATCTTGATACGTCTCTCTTCCTCACATACTCATTCAATTAATTTGCCCCGAACATTAACTGACATTCCTCTTTTTTGAAGGGTTCCCAAACTTCATTTCCCTAAAGACGCTTTGTCATTCATCTTAGTTCCTAATCCCCTTCCCTTTCGCACACTTCGATCTTCCTGTTCTGGCTGCAGATAAATCTTCTCTAAATCTTCCTTTCCCTCAAGCCCCAAACATCCTTTCTCTTTCCAGCCATCTCAGTTTTATTCCGTTTTTAAGGGGACAGAAAAAGATGCTCAGGCAGTGGTATAAAGTTTCAGTTGATATTGCTGCTGGGCTAAGGGAGCCCTGTACAACCAACAGGTTGGAAGATTACTGCTATTAAGTAGGATAAACATTACTAATGTGCTTTTATCTGTACAAGCATGGCAGAGAATCTAATTCTTACCAAAAAAAAAGCAAGACCTTGGGAAAACACACATGAAAAAATGCTGCTGCATTAACAAAAATTAAATTGATGCCTTTCCCTGCCTGGCTGTCTGCTTTGCCTCAGGCTCTGTGAAGTCAAGACTCCATCCAGACGATGCGTGATGTTTCTTTCTTCTCCCACAGTAGAACTTGCATGTTTTGTGCAGCTACAAAATAAAATCAGAAAAGTTTCCTGAATGTGGAATTCTCTGCTCTTTTAAGAAAATATCTGCTAACAGTAAGGAACAAAAAATTGCAGTGAATTTATGCCACAGGGAGGGAGCAAAGTTACCCTAGGGATTACTTTAGTCCATTTGTTCCCTAGAGATGAGTGTCAGAGACAGTTGTAGAAAATAATACACTATTCTTGACTTTTTGCATGCATGAAACCCTTGAAGCTCAAGGCATAATTCCTCCAGATTAGAGCACATACTCTGACATTCCTTACAACTGCAATAAGTATTTTAATGTTAAGAACATTTACTCTTAACTCCTTTTCTGTCTTTAAAAAGACAGCAATTCATTGTTTCAAGCTATGCTTCCAAAAGCAGTGCATTGCTGAATCTTATGAATAGGATTTTTATCAACGGATAGAAAATCATTTGCAGAATTCTGTTTCTTGCTGTTGGAAAAGCTTCCAAATAATTCTCCTATTCAAAAAAACAAGTTACATTAAAGCAGAACAATTTTAGAGAAGTTCTGATTCATAAAGTTTCTCTTATATTAAATCCTACTCTTAACTGGGCTGCTGGCATAGCTGTGCAGTGAAAGAGCGCTCCAGATCAAAGTGAACTGGTCTAAGTATGCGAGTGTGTGCTATAAAGTCACCACCGGTAAAGACAGACTGCAGCTTCAGCTTTGCTGGAGTGTATCCACCAGGCCTTGTGTTGATGTAATTGACTATTGTCATTCCACAAGATTTGATCTCGCTAGTGCTGTAAAATGACCAGGGACCTCTCAAAGTATAAGCAGTGCAATATAATGCACAGCACAATGTCAGCCAATGAACAGCTGTAATGGCAATATGACATGGCCACCTCTGAATAGTGTGTGTGCATTTTTGAGCAGGGGTTTTGTTCATTTTATAGTGAATTCCTCATCTATAGTATCCCACTTACAGATGTTTCAGATAAGGCTGAAATAACTTAAATCCTCCTCAAACCTTGAGCTTTCAGTAGTGCTTTGATTACATATACATGTACATAACAAAGCGCAATCTAACCATTTTATCAGAAGTCAAGTGTAATAACACTTCTGTAACAATTCAAGATTCTAATGTAAATATGCACTGAAAAATACTATGAATATGCTTGTTTCAACACCACCTCAAGCCTTGAACACAGATGGAGTTAAATCTCCTAGGCTAGATGTTATAGAAACCATGAAAGCAGGTGGGCCTTTTCAGTATAAATCCCTTTTATTAGAAGCTGTTTATTTTAATATGAATTTTTAAATTGTAAATCAGGCTTCCGAACAGCTCACATAACTGACTTTAGAGAGGGCATAAGGGAAGTGAAGAAAAACAAGATGAGTAGTTTTTGCAGTTTTTAATGCATCATGTTCTAATTTGCTTGGATCTTTACCCTTATCTGAATCAAAAATTCTATATATTTGTGCAAGGTTGACCCCTATACATATGCTTATACCTAGTACAACTTAATTTAATTTATATTTTTGGAGCATAAAAGACAATGTGCTAGATTTTCCAGGTTATTTTGGAACAGAAATATAGTAGTTCAGCTGGAAGAAACAGACACCAATCATCTAGTCCAACTGCCTGCAGGGCAGACCAAAAGTTAAGGATGTCGTTAAGGGCATTGTTCAAACATCTCTAAAACACTGGTGGACATGGGGCATCCACCACCTCTCTAGGAAGCCTGTTCAAGTGTTTGACCACCCTCTCAGTAAAGAAATGTTTCTTAACGCTTGTGGTTTGGAGTCGTTCAACTGCATCCTGTCACTGGATCCCAGGGAGAAGAGATCAGCACCTCCCTCTCCACTCCCCCTCCTCAGGAAGCTGTAGAGAGTAGTGAGGTTGACCCTCAGCCTCCTTTGCACCAAACTACACACGCCCAAAGTCCTTACCCGTTCCTCATAGGACACACTTTCTAACCCTTCCACCAGCAAAAAAACATGAATCTCAAACTTTATTTTGAGACATGTTTCACACAGAGATGGTGGGTGGTGCAGAGCTCCCCTTGTCCACAGCTACAGAGAGCTTCCAGCTGCCTGTAGAACCATGACGTGGCACAGAAATGGTGAGTGGTGCAGAGCTCCCTTTGCCCGCAGCTACAGGGAGCTTCCAGCTGCCTACAGGACTGTAACAGGATACAGACTAGGGCTATGTGTGTTTCCTTATCTTTCAGTCAATGTCCTTGTCGAAAGCTGCAACGCTCTCCAGCTGAGTGGTAGAGGAAGGAGAGGACAGATGTTTGCCTTGGTCTGGTCATGTCCCTGTCTGGGGATGCAGCTGTCAAAGACAGGAGCACCAAAGAACAGAGCAGCTACCCCCCATTGCCATGGGGCAACCCCTGCCTCCCTGCCTTAGGCTCTCTCAGACTCACACAAAGGCCGTCCAACCCACGTCTCCCTGACCGATAGGAGATAACCATCCTGGCCCAAGCATGTCACCAACCCCACCGTAACACGGGCCACCACCAGTGTTTTCCCCACTGGGACCTGGATGCTTGGGCTGGTGCCAGAAACTCCTGTGCAGCCTGGCCCTGGGTTACCTGGGGAAAAAGGGTGCATGGCTTTGCCATGGATGTAGGGAGGTCCCAAGTGCCTCTAAGACCGTAATGGGGTATGGATTGGGGCTACCTTATCTGTCCAGCAGAGCGCTGACAGCTCTCTGGCTGAGTGTTGGATGAGGGAGAGGACAGGAGTGTGCCATGGTCTGGTCGCATCCCTATCCAGGCATCCATCTGTAACAGTCTGGAGAGGCAAAGAAGGAGGAGCAGCTACCCTCGACCACCATGGGCAGCCTCTGCCCATCCCTCCCCTGCCCTCTCCTCTCTGCCCTTGTTCACCTGCCTGCTTGTCTGCCAGCCTGCTCTGGTGCAACTCTTCTTCTACCTGTCCTGGGCCACCCGCATCACCAACTACTCCTATGGGACACAGCCACCACCAGGGCTGTCACTGCTGTGACACAGCCATATAACATCTCCAGGGCTGGTGCCTGGAGTTAGTGCCGCATCACTGTGATGTGGTTATTATCTCCCACTATTCAGGCAGGAAGAAATTATTAAATAATAAAAACATATAAATAACTCTCTCTAGTTCCAGACAGCTCCTCAAAATGAAATTGCAGGAGGCATCTCCCTGTGTTGGAATAGCTTTGTTCAGCATTAGCTGTGCTGTTTGAACACACAAACTATGAATTTCTGTTTGCTGCCATGTGTTGGACGATTTGGGAGCAATAAATACTTTCCCTTATTTAACTTCAGTGAATTTTTCTAACATGTAGTTTCCATTCATTTAAAAGAATAATTAAAAAGACAGAGTTTCTAAGTAGCTTTTCCAGCAGTATAAGTTCTAGTATACAGCTTGACTGGTTTCTTACTAAATTCTGAATGTGTCTGTTACTTTCATTCATTTAGATACCTTAAAACTTGAACAGCTGAATATAAAACACACATTAGGAATGTTTTTGAAAGCCTGTCCTTGTGACGCATGCACTCAACCCCTTAACCATGCTAGCAGTAGTTTGGCACAAGTTCCAAAGGAGAAAAAAAAGAGAAAGCTGCAAATGGGCCAAGAACTCCTTTAGCTTCAATCTGTTCTCTGAAAACGCGAAAAGGAGAGGAGTAACACAATGAGCATCGATGTATATGACCTTGCAATGCTGATCATGCGATTAACACCTGAATAGCAGGTGGCTTTTCCTAGACTCGTTTATCAAGCAACAAAGAAAGTTGTGGGTAGAAGGAGTCGTGTGTGTATTTTTCCCTTCACATGTAGTTTGACTACAGGCCAACCACTTTATTCCCTAAGTATGACAAAGTGAACCTGCTTTGAGCTCTCACGGCTAAGAAGCCTGGCTGAATAATGCTCGTCTCTCCTTCAGCTGGGATGCTTCTCAAGGTTGTTTCTCAAGGCAGAAGAGACCTTTTACCAATGGTAGATTTTTGGTAAGTGACCGATATTTCACACAAGCTTGTAGTGTGGTAACTGATTTGTGACTGGGTAGTTTTGATTTTGTCTTGGTAACTTTGATTTGTGCCTTGGTAGTTTTAAAACATTGTTCAAGTGATTGTGCTGTACAGTAATAGAGTGAACCTTGCCATCGAACTTTGCCAATACCTTTAACGGTGATTTTTTAAGAAATCTAAATCACCCATTCACAACAGTGTCCCAGCCCCCAAGTTTAATGGCAAATAATACTCAAGATTCAAAGACTCATTTCAGGTGCTCTTCTAAAATGTTATACTTGAATTATCTATTCACTGCAGCAAAAGTACATTCCAGGAACAAAAACAGGGCACAGAGCATTTTCTTCTTGCTTTGGTAAATGTTCAGCTATCTAGCCTAAAACTCATAATACTTTCAGGGAGAGAAAATATATATTTTAATAGGCATTTCTAAATTTCACAGAATCTCACATTCACAGAATGTTAGGGGTTGGAAGGGACCTCTGTGGGTCATCTAGTCCAACCCTCCTGCCCAAGCAGGGTCACCTACAGCAGGCTGCACAGGACCTTGTCCAGGTGGGTCTTGAATATCTCCAGAGAAGGAGACTCCACA
>Ga0065711_1001733_pt1 | contig 47779 bp, 27 predicted proteins | sample Hoacrofraction12_FD_59098 | JGI IMG/M metagenome (GOLD analysis project Ga0065711, IMG submission 59098) | Hoatzin crop microbial communities from Cojedes, Venezuela - Epithelial fraction 12 v2 (version 2) | ecosystem: Host-associated > Birds > Digestive system > Esophagus > Crop | place... | reverse complement strand
CCCGGGATCTGATCTGCTGGGGTGTGGGGGGGGGGGAAGCTACAGCCCCGAGAAGCGGGGAAGGGGATCGGCGGTCACGCGAAATCCCGGCGGAGCTGGGAGGGTGGCGAAGCGGGGGGCGCGGGCTTGGCCGGACGCGAGGCGTTGATGCGTGGTCTTGTGCGAGGTGGGGGCTGTTGGCAGCGGGGCCCTGACTCCCCTTCTGCGTGCTGGGCGCTTTTTGTTCCCCCCCCCGTTCTCTTAATGCCGTGTAAAAAGAGGGTGTTCGCTTGGTTTGATTCAGCGTAGCGCTCCAACGCAAACAGAACTGGTAAGTGTGACAAAAAAACCGCTTTTCATATGCGGTAATAATGAATTTATGGTGGGTAACAGAGTAACCCCGGGGGGGCCACGCAGAGGTGAGCTGGGTTGTGCTGCGCCGCAGGCAGGCGTTGAGAAGCGCGTGGTCCCTGGCCCGGGCCTGACCATGGCAGCCAAAAGCCGACGAAGTGAATTATTTGTTACTATCGCTGCATTTTGGCTCTTCACATTTTCCCGTAGCAGAGCACGTGTCGCAGGTACCCTTCAAGATACCTGCTTTTGGAAGAGGTGTTAGCCACTCTGTTTAAAGGCGAGGGGACAGAATGAAGAAGGTTCGAGAAGCGGCGTTTGGTGTTGGAATCCCCCGGTAGCGCTCGCTTCCTCGCAGGGAGCAGAGGACAGCAGCAAAACCGTGGCCTTGAGGCACCACGGCGAATGGACACAGGAATTTTGAGCATTCAAGGTTATTGTAAGACAGCCAGGAATTTAAATTTGTAATCTCTGTATATTTAACACTAGTTACTGGACTACTTTTCAGAAAAAATGGTAAGTAATTAGAGATAGAAGTTCAGGTTTTCAGTTTTTATTTTTTAACACAAATTATAGCCAAATTTGGCAGTGAAAGGTACGGATTTTTGTTTCTTTGAGAATAAAAACCTGATATATTCAAATTTCACTGAGAATTTCTACATCCTTAGAACTTGGACCACAGTACGCTGGGTGAAATTAGATTTAAATGTCTAAAAGCAGATGAGGCGCTTTGCTTAGGACACTACCTTTTGAAGAGTAGACTTTGCTCAAGTGAAATAATTACTAGTAATTAGTAATTTAATAATTACTAGTAATAGTAGTGGCTGTAAGAAAGATATTTTTTTTTCTGTATTATTTCACATGGCCATCTGTGTTTTGTGGGCAGGTGAAGTAATTATCTTGTGAGATCATGTAGTTTAAGTGCAGGCTCTTTGGGGCAGAGCCTGTGTCCCTCCATGTGACTAAAATAAGGGGCTTTGGGGCAAAGAAGAGCTTCTAGGTGTTTTAGTGGCACAATTGCCAAGTTACTAGGATAACATATTTCTGAACTACAGCTTCCTCCTAAGCTTGTTGTCATCAGTTTTCTTAATGGCTTTTCCTTACTAATGAATCATCAAATCATCAGTATCTATTAATTAAAGTCTTCATTCTGAGAAAACAGAAGAGACTGCCTGCAGTGGAACTGTCTGGTGCATGTGAGTGTATAAACACGCATCATGCTTTGCAAGAGTAAGGGTCTTAAAAGCCTTTTAAGTTGTATACTGCAACTTCATTTTATTGTAAACATTGCATTTTTTTTTTAAACCTTATGGTATAAACTACCATCTCCTGAAGAAGATTAATTACTCAACATCGTTATGTCCGGTCAGTGTATGAATAGTTCCTCCTCTAGCTGCCTCTTTGGCATGTCTTGGTACTACAGGCACAGTTTAACTCACTAAACATCTGGAAACATGTCTATTCAGGGTGAGCTTAGAGTTTGTAATAAAAAAAAATGTTCCACTGACTTTGTGGAATGAGCTTTATTTTAAGATTATGATTTTTACATGTGCTTTTATAGCAGTAAGTTTGTAAGAAGTATATGGGTGGAGGTAGGACTTATAAAAGGCTTAATCTCTGCTTTCTTGCCTGCTGTCATAGATAAAATCTCCCCAAAAAATCACTGCCAAGAGATACAGTTCTAAAATATGAGTGCTGTCTCCAAATTAGTTTGCAGTTGAGTTTCGTTTTAATAGCCCATTTTCAGATGTGATGCTTTATTGCAATCAGGGGAAGAGCAAGATGTTAAACTCTTGTTTTTCATCTGTGTGATTGAAAGCAGACATGTTAGTGAAATCCAAGATGAAAATTCATAAACTAGCTTATCGAGTTACTGCAGTGTATTTATACTGTTCTGTCAGATTTCAGGCATTATCTGATAGCAGGTCAGTGCATTTTCAAAGTTATTTATTTATTGTTACACTTTAGCCTATTCTGCAAGTTTCAAATCAGCTTTACATGTGATTTTAATAAATAGTTGTGTTGAGACCAACTTGTTCTACAATACTTTTATTGACATTTTCTGAAATGAAAGATGGATCTTAGCCCTCTGGGACTTGACAAGAAATAGAGTTACCTGGGACCATGAAAGCATTTAAGTTTGGTTTTGTGAGTTATGGATAGATATGAAGAAGTGGGTGGCAAAATCAACTCAGTAAACAGTGGATATGGGTTTACTAAATGTAATAAAATATCTGTGGAGAATAGAAGGGGATGAAACAGAGAAGGTGAAGAAGGAGAGAGCTGAAATCCAAATAAAAAAAACATCCGGGCACGGGCAAGAATTTTAATGGTAGCATAGAGTGGTTTAGTACGAAAGAGATAAATGAACAAGAGCTTTTGTGAAAATGGTAGCAGAAAGTGGTGGTTGGTAGTGAGAGGGAGTAAGGAAAATGAGTACAGTTAAGAAACAACAAAATAAGCAGGTCATTTTAGCCAGAATAGGCAAAAATGTTTGTAAAGCACTCGGGAGGTGTCAGGCACGTGTATTTATGTGTAGATTCAGTGGAAGGAAGTAGGCCTGGTGCTGAGATTTTAATAGTTAAGTCATCACATATAGTTAAACTGGGAGAGTGGATAACATTGCTGAAAGACCAGGGGTAGAAGACTGAGAAGACTGGAGGGTGAGGAAGAGTAGAAAAATTGTCCACAAAGAAGTCCATGAAGGAATCATCAGAAGCAAGAGGGAAAACAGAGGAAGAGGACACAAGAAGCAAAAAGAATATAAAGCAGAGAAAGGGTCAGTACAGATCAGTGAAGAGCCCTAGAAGAATGTAAAGAATTACCATTATTTGCCACAATATTTTGTGAGTAAAAATTAGTTTAGAAATGCTCAGAATAATGTCAAGTAAGTGGAGAAGGAGCAGTCAAACTAGTACCTGCAGAGATGATGTACTGGGTAATTTACAGTGACAGGGAGAGTGCGTCCAGTAAGGGAAAAGCTGTGACAGTAACCAGCGTGTTTATCGGACTTTCTGAGGATTCTTGTCCTGCTGAAATCAGCTCTGTCAGGAGACTGGGACAGTCCAGTAAAAGTTGTGTTGATAGTCTTCTCTGATCAACAGGATGCAACGGTTCTGAAGAAGGATCTCCAGTGCTAATGCTTTGCTGAAGGCACTGGTACATCTTTGGCTAATGCAGTTAATTAAGCTTCTTGGCCTTCGCTTTTTTAAACGAGTAGCAATTTTTTTTTTTCCCCAGCACTTATGCGTACTTTGTATGAGCTTTGTACTTAGTATAACCTACTTTAGACTTAAAAGTTTTGAGAAATTGCCCTTTGGGTTTCAAGTATGTGCTGTTGGATCTTAAGAAGAAACTGCGTTTCTAGATTCTCAGGAATTCTCCTTCAAATTCTTTTCAGTTAATCAAATTAATTGAAAATTTTCATGCAAAAAAAGCTGAAGGACATCTCTGATGAAATTTTGGGTACTTACTGCTCAAGTATAGGAAGGACATTACTTTCTGGATTACGGTAGTGCCCACAATCAACCCGTGCTGCACAAGGATGTAAGATGTTCCCTGCTTAGGGTTCACTTTTGAGTCTAGTCAAAATCTGGATTGAGACCTCAATCTTAGTAATAAAGAAGGCAAGACCTAAAAAAATGTTTTCAAGGTGTATGGATATAGAAATACTTTGTCTGGTATATTCCAGCTTTTTAGGGTGTTTCGCAGGATTTACTAAGCACTGGAAGGCTATAGTGTACAAATGCTACCAGCAGTACATCTGTGCAAAATAGTATAATCTTCCAGCTTTGAAGTTCTTACCACTGACTAAATTTCAAGTACTGATTACTTCTAATACCAATACTTTGGAAAAAAAAAAATCTGCAAGGGCTAGATAGAAGTTTGCAGCTCGGTATGCATAATTTCAAGAATGAGGAAAATCTCGTGTAAGAGAGATGTAGTAATGTTTTACCAAAAGGAAACCTTCCCTCAATCATTGCTATATGATTATATGCAAAAACCCCTGGCTCTTTATTTCCTCCCTGCTCTGTAAAGTCTGCGGTTCCTTCCATAATTGAACCTTGTCCCATTGTGCTAAAAATTTTACCCCATCTACTTAGTGTTTCTAGACTATTCTTTAAATGCTGCGGTAGTAAAATATCAGAATCTTTCATCATTGTCCCTCTTTTTTTTTTTTTTTATTCAGCCATAAACATGCCGACAGAGTAGATGTGTTTCACTTAAGCAGTATATAAAAGCGTAGTTATTCTTGCTAATTTTCTGGTCAGATGAAAGCAGAGAAATCCCAGTGTGAAAATGTTTTTCCTGTAGCCATTTTATGTGAGGAAATAGAGGAACGCTTGAGCGTGTTAGATGTGTGACACTCTGAGACGTGCTGCTCTGTCATAGTCTTATATCCTTTCTATTTCAGTTGCTTTAATTTGAATGTATACATATACTTGGACTCCATCCAAGGCTCTTTAAGATCTGTCTAAACACTGGCATTTAGTGCAGTGCATGCTGGATCATGGCCTTTATGCAAATAAACAGGACTAACAATAGATTAATTGTAACACCTTGTATAAAACTTCCTAATGACATGGCTTTTAAGACTTCAAATGAGAAATCAAGAGAAGATAGAAATTTGTTCTTAAATGAGAAAGATAAAGTGCCACTTCAGGCTATCATTACCCTGCGAAGTAATTTCATTATTTGTATGATTTTTTTCATACAAGGAGGAGTGAAGGACAAAATTTAGCATGCGCTTGTCAGAAAGAGTGGTTGCTGTTCTTCTTCCGAGTCTTTTTTGTAGGTCCACCCATGTCATCTTGGTGAGACTGGGTTCTTCAGGCCACCTGTGTCCAGCAGAGCTTTGAATGCACCCTCATTTTTCATGTGCTTGTGAGTACGTAGTCTCAGACAGCCGTTACTTCACTGTTCACGTGATGCTGACTCAGTGGACTCTAGTAGTAAGCTTCTCTCAACATCTTCCTGTCTTCTAGAAATCTCTAGACCAGCCTTCAGTCGTCTAGTCTTAGCATCTTTCGAACTCCAGCCTCCTCACAGAAGTCCAAAACATAACCTATCCAGAAAGATGAAAATGTTCAAATTAATTTGTTCACAGAACAGACATCCACATGAAGCAGCAGGCTTCAGATACGTAGAAGGTTGCTGAAGTGTGTAAGAGCCTGCAGATAAGAGGTAGTAACAAAAGAATGGATTTAAATGGGCTTTTGGAGTGGACAGTGAGGTAATATATTCTTAAAAATTCTCTGTCGTTAGGGACACTGCAGCACAATTGCACATTGCCTAGAGAGGTGGTGGAATCAGCTTCACTTGGTATTGTTTTGAACAACGTAATAGAAATCTGCCTCAAACTGATTAAATTTTATCAGTTGTGCCTGAGAGTAGCGAGTAGGACAAGATAACCTCTTGAGGGCTCCGATATCCCTATCTTTTGTGGTATTTTGATATGTACATAGGATGCCTTATAGTCTTCCTGCAATAGATGGAGTCACCTTTTCTAATTTTTTAGTAGCCAGTTGCCTACTTTTTTGAAAGGTTTTTTTTTTTCTATTAGACCTGAGACAAAATAAAAAACGCACAGCAAAGCATGTACTTTCCCCACCAGAGAAAAGAGGGCATGTTGCAACACAGCATTGCCTCCCTTAGGTCTGTGCTTACCACCAAACATAGCAGCTACCTCCTCACCAGCTATTGCCGTGAACGATTTTAAGAGCTTCTTTTATAAACTGCAAACAGACACCTCATAAAATGAGGTTTGGCCGTATCTGCAAAATCCCCCTCATTGTGTGATGGCCACTGCTGGTGCTACCAGAGCCACATTCCCCATAAATGAGTGTTTTCCAGACCTAAGAGAATTTCCAGTAAAATGTTGGCTGGTTTAAAACCAACCACAAAACACACTAACATGCCAGGCATTTCCTTTAGGGTGCTGCTGCTTTAGTTAGTGTGCTGACTGGGTTTCTTCAGTGATTTCGGCTAACCTGAAATCATCACACTCAGCTGAGAACTCATCTGGAGGTAAAGGTTCAAATCCTTTAAGCCTGTTTAGAGAGAATATAACCTTTCTTAGCAGCACACCAACTCTGAGTGAGTGTCCGTGAGTCCGTATAAAGATCCAGTCCGACCTCTGCACTTGGAAGAGGGAAGCACTATTGTCACAGGCCCTCTCTGAGGGCACTAGGACAGTGCTGGAGAGGGACAGCTGGTGATGAACACAGCCTGGTAGGCTGCAACAGAGGAATTGGAGACTGCCTCCAGGCTTGTGCTGTGTGGGGATTACAGGAGAGGGCATCCTGGCTCCAGGTTTCATGCATTTATTACAAAGTTCAAGCTGGTATACTCTTTAAGGGAACCTATAAGAACAACCCAGTGGAAGGATGAAGAGTAGCTTGCTGTCCAAAAGTGACTAATGCTGCAGCTCAGCTGTAGTTATTCTTCTCATCCCATCAGTATATTGGCATGTTAAATGTATGGTCTTGAAGTAAACAAGCATTTCTGTGCAGAAAAAGAAAAGCTCCTACTCACTTTATTTCATTCTCTGCATCTGAAATGGAGGAGGGGTATCTTCATTCCAACTCCAGTCTGAAGAGATCCAGCAAATGCTCTCCAGCTCGGATGGAGAATGGTAATGCTTTCCTGCATTGCTCCATTACTCCCAGTTCAAAGCATTTGTTTCAGGGAATCATGAGGCCTGATTTTCTGTGGTGTGCCTCTTTCACAGTTTCACATCTCCTTCACCATTTTCTCTACTCTGTGTGTCTAATCCCTAGGCTTACAAACAAGATCAGGATGCACCAAGGCTGTGCTTATCATGTCAGTATATTACCAGTTGGACCTTTGAAGTCATCTGGCTTCCCTCTTGTCTACACACGTCTCTGGGTCTATTCGATGCCTGAAGTGGGCAGCCAGAGTGTATTTGCGTTGCCAGAAACAGCATTTCCACAGTCTGCTGTAAGGACAGCCAAAAAATCAAGACTACAAATCCCAGCTGCCAGCACTTGACTGCCGGCTCTGCTACAAAGGCAGCTGACTTGACCACCTAATATTAGCCAGGTGGTGTTGTTTCCAGAGCTATTGCTTTGGCGTGGCAAAGCAGGTCGAGCACAGTTTGTCTGCTGTGAACCTATCGCACAGTGGAGCCTTGGCCCAAGGGATACGCGGTTGCTCTGGTTTTGTGTCGGGAGAGTGCAGATGTAGAGGGAGGTTGGAAGGCAGAGAATGTGACTGAATAATACAGATGGCCAATCTGTCATTTTGAGGATCAGATCCTGTAAGTAGACTTGGGGTTTTTTCAGCTGACACTGAGGTGGGTGAGTATCACTAGTAAGAGAATTTTCTTGACAGGACAAGAAATGTTTTGCCAGAAAGGTATGCTGTGAAAGTTGAAATGATTTTTCTTACTGGAAACCTAAACCAATGCATGCCTGTTGTAATCATGAGTTCCAGAAATTCTGGATGACATACTGTTACTGAAACGTGTTGGACTAGTGCTGAGCTTTCACAGAGCCCATCTGCTGCCTGTATCTGCATGTGCTGAGAAGTGATAACCATGTTCTGTTTTCTCACATTCCATAGTGCTGAGTCTCTTACAGAGTAAATTGAGCAAAGGGCAAGACCTGCACCACATTATACAAACTTAATCAATTAATGGCTTGAAAGATTGAAAACGTCTTAAGAACGAGGTGTGACTTTGACCTGTTGACCTGGACTCGCTTCCAAATCCATACCCAACTATGGCTGGTTATGTGGGCTGGGAAGTTGATGAGTGTGACGGTCCCATCACTCACTGCCCTGAAGAACTGGAAAGCTTTACTGTCACTAGCTTGATAAGCCCACCTAGGCTCAGGTGGAGCTTTCATTTGATACCATCGTCAGCTTTATAACTGTTCCCTAGATCAGCACTGAGTAATGAACAGCTATTTAATCCTGGATTGTACATAGGCTTTTCCATCATCAGCAGCTGTACAGAATAGCTGCTGTTGTAGGTTGTTACTTAAAAAAAATCTGTCCGTTTGTGATCTAGCTGGAGTGCTACTGCCATGAAAATTATCCAGTCCTTTTTACTCTGGTTATTTTTTTTGCACAATTCCCAGAAACAATTTAGGGTTTCTCATTCCAGGAATCATGCTTTTGGGTAACATTCTTAATCTTATCTTTCTCTTGCAGAAAATATTCATTGTAGCAGCTGAGTAAGCAATTATTACCTCATAGAAGTTGAAGTTTATACAGATTTTAACCGCATTTCTTGCTTTGAACTCCCACACAGTATGGCAGTCCTGTTAAAATAAGCAAACTACCTTTATTTAAAACAACCATATGCTCATAGACATTTTGTCTATGTAAGCGTGGTTCATAGCTAGCACGTGAATGCATCATGTGCACAAACTCTTTGAATTTGTGTGACCTTTATTCACTTCTTATCTGATGGGGCTTCTTCATGTCAACTTGATTAGAGATCTGAGTTCCAGCTGTGTTTCTACTGTTCTTTTCCTGAGACTCCCAAAATCTCTCTCAGAATACTGCGTGTACCACCTTAACATCAGGACAGGCATCCTCGCTGTTGCCATACTAACACAACTCAAGTTCTTTTAGATGCCCTGCTACGTATACTTTTTTTACAGGGACAGAGTAGTGATAAAGCTGCATTTGATTTTAGCCAGAGTAGACTTGGATTTTCTCAGTCAATTAGCATGCAAAATTACTACATTGGAGTAAACATGCTACTGTCTTAACAGATCCCTGGTTCACCTTCATATTTTTCTGCCTTGTGATACCAGAAAGCTGACCAATTGCTTCACAAATGTACAAAATGGACCAGACAGTCTATTCCTGCGTGTTTCAACTTTCATGTAGGGTTTCTCCATCCAAAGAAAACGGCACATTTCAGCTGAACAAGGACAATATAATCAGCTTTTCCCGGCAGTGTTTTGTCTCTCAGGTGGCTAAGATTTCTCTGGCCGGTTTGCATGAGACATTATGCACTTGGCTGAAGGGGCACCAGGTTCAGAAGAGCAGTGCTGTAATTCCTATTGGATCATCTCGGGCGCTCCAGCTCCCAGGGGTGCCACGAGCCCATCAACTGCAGTAAAAGACACGTGGTCACATTCAGAGAAAAAAGAACCATCCCTTTCTGCACAGTGAGATTCTTTGAGGTGTCGACATCAGAGTAGTTTCCACCATCTCCTTTCTGATGCCCTGCGTTACAAACTTCTAGTAATGAGGAACCGAAGAGAGGCCATGCCGTCCCCCCCATGCTGTTGGTCCCCGAAGAGGGTGTAAGGAGGCACAGATGGCCTCAGCATGAACTGCTTGCCCCAAGATTTCCAAATGTGAGCCCTGTGAATATGCACGTGTACAGTGGAATCCACAACACTGGAAAAATACAGTCATGAGAAGTCTGTCCTATTTCTAAATATTCATTAACAATTCTTTATGCCAAAACAGTCAGAATTGATTCCAGTGCAGTCCGGAGTTGACACCCAAGGTGTGAGACATGCACCTTCTGAGATTTTTGAAAGAGTAGAGATTTGTCCACAAATGACCATTTTAAAAAGCAAACTGCAAAGCCAAACTAGAGAAAATATTTTTCACTATTTTATTGTTATGTTTTAGCAGAATGGCCTTGAGGGTGGAGTCCTTTTTTTTTTTACTGCTTGTTTTTCACTTCCCTCTATTCTCAAGAGATTTTTGGCAGGATCTTTGGAGGATATGAATTGTGATGTCACCAAAACAATGAGCCTGGACCACAGTTCTCCCCCAAGAAGCTATCTGAAATCCTTCTTTGTCTGGATGCACTCCTACAGACGAGCTTGCTTAGCTTGGCCTGCGTTGAATTCTTGAGTTATTTAGTTGGAGTAGAGGTGTGTTGCCAGAGCTGAGAGGGAAGAACTGGAGTCCAGAGCCAAGGATTGTCCTTCTGGGGAGGAACTTGGCTGAAGACCCATTTGTACAAAGCCCTGCAAAAACCTGCAGCCAGCTCTGCACTTCAGTTAAATGTGTCTCATTTTTCAACACAGTTAAGATTGATTGCAGACAACAGCACTAAAAACATGGTTATTTGTAACACATTGTATGAAATTTGGTGCATATAATGTTTGTTAGCAATACACTGGCAGACAGAAAGCAGCAGACAGGATTGCTATTCCCAAAGAAGAGATCAGACAGAAATTCATTTCTTTCACCACAGGCAGATATTTATTTACAAGACTGATTTTTCTCTGTAGCATTATAAACTACAGTTAGCTTTCAGACACTGGCATGAATTCTGGACACACTGAAGAATTCAAGAGAAGTACTGCCTTGGCTTCATAATGACAGAATTTTGAGCATGATTTTGGGTATGTAAGACAGACTAGAAGGATGACCTGGGTCATAGAGTACAGAGCTCTGTTATAAACTGACATTTAATGTAATTCTGTTTATTAGTATAATGATTTTCTTATTAAAAAATGTTTGCTTTACTTGATCCCATAATTCTGATTATTGTTCACTGCTGTAATGTTTGTTGACAGGAACCACATCCTTTCACAAGCTGTACTTATCTAGGCTTACAATGGTCTATTTCTTCCAGTTTCTCCTCATATAATAGGGCTTTGATTCCCCTGGCCATCCTCCTAGCTTTTCTTTACACATTTTCCATTTTGATGTAAGTTTTCCTAAGGAGGGATAGCCAGAGTTATGCTCAGTCCTCCAGAGCTTTGCACTCTAGAATTGATAACTGCCTTAAGAGTACCTGCCTTAAGATGACTAATGCATCCTAAAATCTCATTTAACTTTTTACTTTTTGGTTGGGATGGTTGGATTATAATCATTAGTTGGGAATATAGGTTGTTCCATGCAAACAGCAGACTTACTGGAGGTGGTTATCTTTTCTACTTGCTTTCAGCTGCTTTGTACTTTGCCACATATGAAGATCTGCCAGTTGAGGTACTCAAGTAAACTCTGTCTGATATGTGTCCAAGTAAGTGTGGTCATGAAGAGGTTAAATAATATTTCTGCTTATTTTGATAGCTGCAGCAGGTTAGGAGGTAGATACATGGACAGATGGAAGGAGGCTGTAACCCCCATACATCAGGAGCACCTCAGGAACGATGGGACAACTCGTTACTGGTATAGGGAGAGTCAGAGGAGACAGATCCTTGCCTGTATTAGACTCTGCAGGAAATAATTTGTGAAAATGGGTAGTCTTTAATATAATGCTGCTTCTTATTGAATTTTTCTCTCTTTAGATGTGCTTGGAGCAAAACTAAGAATGAGATGATCATGTGAGGCATTTCATCGTCCAGTGGAGAGAGATGGCTTAGGAATGACCTGGTGCGCACTCCCTTTTCTGCCACCAGCTTGCTGTGTAGTTTGGGCAAGTCATTTCATCCTTCTGTACTTCAGCCTCTCCATCAAAAAGAAGTAAATGAGATTTGCCTTCCTCTGTGCAGCACAGCAAACTACAGATGGAAGGGTCGTCTTTATTTGTTCTTAAATAGTCAGTCCCAAGTTGGAAGGGACCTCTTGAGATCATCCAGTGTTTGAACACTCTTACAGTAAAGAAGCGTTCTCTTGTGTTCAGATGGAACTTCATAGGGTAAAATTTATGTCAATTATCTCTTGTCAGTGGACACTGTTGAGAGGAGTCTGGCTGCTTCTTCATCCCATCTTCTTCAGGTATTTATAAACATCAATCAGATCTCCCCTGAGCCTTCTTTTCTGCAGGCTAAACAGTCCCAGCTCTCTCAGTCTCTCCTCATATGAAAGATACTCCAGTGCATAAATCATCTTCGTGGCCCTGCTCTGGATTCACTACAGTAAGTTCATCTCTTGCTTGAACTGGGGAGCCTAGGACTGGACACAGCACTCCAGATGTGGCTTCATCAGTGCTGAGCAGAGGGGAAGGATCATCTCCCTCCATCTGCTGCCAGCGCTCTGTCTAATGCAGCCCGAGGTGGTGTTGGCCTTCTTTGCTGCAAAAGTATGTTGCTGACTTATGATTAGCTTGGTGTTCACCAGGACACCTACCTCCTGCTTTGCAGAGCTGCTTTCCAGCTCTCAGTGTGTACTAGTGCATAGGGCTTATTCCTCCTCAGATGCCAGACTTTGCATTTCCCTTTGCTGAACTTTGTGAGGTTCCTGTCAGCCCATTTCTCCGGCCTGTTGAGGTCCCTCTGGATGGAAGCACAACCATCTGGTGTATCAGTCACTTCTCCCAGATTTCTATCATCTGTGAACTTGTTGAGGGTGCACTCCTTCTCAATTGTCCACCTCACTATCCACTTGCCTAACCTGTACATTGTCAGCTTGTCTATGACACTGGTATGGGACGCAGTGTAAAAGCATTACTGATGTCAAGGTAGACAACATCCACTGCTCTCCCCTCATCTACCAAGCTAGCCACCTCATTGTAGAAGGCTATGAGTTTAGCTAAGCATGATATCTGCTTCACAATCCAAGATGACTTCTCCCTGTCACATTCTTGTCATTCAAGTGTTTGGACGTTGTTTCCAGGAGGATCTTCTCCATCACCGTCCCAGACAGTAGTTGGCCAGAAGAGGTTGGCCTGCCCGTAATTTCAAAGATATTCTCTGTTGTCCTTCTTGAAGACAGGGAGGCGTTTGTTCTCTTCCATTCTTGAGGAACTTCTCTCGTTCACTATGACCTCTCAAAGATAATTGTGAGTAGCGTGGCAATGACATCAGCCAGCTCCGTCAGCACTTGAGGGTGCAGCCTGTCAGGGCCATCAGTCAAAGAACTTACGAAACAAAGAGAAGACATTAGAAAGCTGTCCCTCTTGACAATCAGGTGTTTTTTTACACAGATTGTGTATGTGTTATACAAGGAGCTGCTCAGTGTCTGGACTACAAGATAATTAATAGGAAAATATGACTCATGTTTTATTCCAAGTTCTGATACACCTGCTGTGCAGTGAACTTTTGCACTTGGAATATGAAGCAAACCTGTGGTGCTTGTCAGTCCATTAACAGTATTTAGTTTTATTAAATTAGAGACTTTTGCAAAAATCGTACTCTGCACAAATAATTATCTTCAGTATGCTTTTCTCCTTAGTTTCAGGGTTAGTGTAAGTTGATATCTATATTAATTTTTCTTTCATATGTTAAGTGATCAAAATACCATGTACCTTTCTGTCTCTCTGTACAATACTTTTAAATTTACAGACATACATTTGAGTAAAACAGATTAATTGGATGATAACCTCAGGAAAAAATGGTTCTGCAAACTAACCCTTAAGGAGAGTCATCTGTCTTTTGTATCAGACAGTTATTTGATTTATCCTGTGTTCTTCAGGATTTTAAAAGGTTGCTTATTGCTGCTGCTGCTTTTGGTAATAAGGTAGTAAAATCTGACAGATCCTTTTGTTGTGCGAGACTCTATCTGAACTGTTTTCTGCTGGAGTATCCATCCCTAAGCTGTGTCTTCATGTGGAAGGTTAAGGGAGACTGCAGTTTGCTTCGTGGAGGAAGGAATACATCCAGCACTTGGGCTTATTGCAAGGTGCTAACGGGTGCTTCATTTGGCCATGGGTGCCCTATTCTGTGTGTAGATTAGGGACAGGAAAACAAGCTGACTCGCTTTTGGTTTGGTTTTCTTCCAGCTGGCAGATGCAATACCATTTACTAAGGTTGTATTAAACATGTTGTTGTGTTTTTCTTTCTTTCCTCATTTCTGCAGATGTTTCAATGGAAGAATGCTGTGACAACGGTATTGAATGGGCGAATAAAAACAGAATATGTACTTCTCTACCGTTAATATCCGAGTCCAGAGAATGCAGGTATATAGTTATGTATTGTATATTAAACTATAGTTTATGTTTTCATGTAAAACCATGGAAATGGCAGGTATGAAAGCTGATTTAGAAGATGAAGCACCCAGCTTCTAAGTCCCAAGTTTTTCAGATCCACATCTATCCTTGGGGCGTACCTACTGAGTACCCACTTTTCTTCCACGACGTCCTTTAAATTTTTGCTGTTGGCCTAGTGTAGGGTAACCCATCTCTAATCTGCTTGATGTGTACTGTCTCTTAGTCGGAAGTCTTTCCACTGCACTCTACTCACAGGGCTTGGACTCAGTCAATACATCTCAGCGTGGCTCCCCTAATGTCAGCAAAGCTTCTTCAGTTTATACTGCTCAGGAATCTACCCCAACTATGGTTCAGAGTTTGTCAAGATGGGCAAAGATTTGTCAAGAAACACAACAGATCCCGTACATGAATAATCTATAGATGGCATACGAATATATGCATGCATGTAAGACAGCCTTTTAAAACTGTTTCTCCTGTCTGGTGCCACACAGATAATGGCCCCAAAGTTCTCAGTGGAATTGCTGGATGGGAAAACTTAAAGCTTAAGGCAGGGGGATTCTTCGTTACGTAGAGTGTCTGACTGCGGTCAGACTCATTTGACTGTAGAAGTTAGTAACATTTAGTTAATAGACAGATTTCTTAATTCTGCTGGCATTTAATAGGATACTAATTTCTGTTATGTAATCTAGCAAATGCAATAATTAAGTTAAAAGTTACAATTATTTGCAGAGTAGTATTCTGATTATACTGTATCTTTTATACGGTTGGAGCATTTGTATTTTAAATGTCAATGATAGTTTGCATTATGTTTGCTGTTGAATGCACTTGTTACATTTAATTTGTAGAGCTAACGATTTGTGATTGGTAGCTTGAGGGGCAGTTTCACAGAGGACTCTGTATTTAAAACACATTGTGTTTCTCCCCTCTATCTTTTCAAATGGATTGTAAAGTGATTTAACTTTGGTAATTGTAGAAGTGTTTGGCTGATCTTTATTACGGAAAGAATGTGTCTTGCAGGCAAGTCTGTCCATGTTTTCTGGATTTTGCATTTATACTGGCATAGAAAGCAGTCTTTTACGCAGAAGAATTGACAGATAGGACTTAAATCCCAATTTAGGAAATATTTGAAGAGTCAGAAGAGTTACAGACAGAACAGAGGCAGTAAAAACAGGAAACCAAGTTTATTGGACAATCTGGGAGTGAGAATCTTCATGACTCAATGATCATTTGATTAATGTGAGTTGCACTTCTGCTGCAAATGGAATTTATTCTTTTAACGACTGCCATGTTAGTCTTTAGGACTTCATAGGAACTGAAAAAAGCTTACTAATACTTCATCTAGCTTTTGTGCCTAACTGAAATGTAATGAAGAAAATTATAGTGGTGTACTGGTAAATCAGAAATGGGTAAATGCACATATTCTGTGAGAGAGGTGGGCACTTATTGACAAAAAAAAGGAGTGGATAAATTCAGTTCAATTGCATTTATTCATGACTGCACAAGAAGTAAACATAGCTCCCCCTGAAGCTTGGCTTCACTATAAAAATGACTAAGTAAAATTGGCACCTTTCACTACTTTCTTTAATGGCAGTACTCTTACTCCAGTTGTGACTGCATACTGGTGTATCTGAGAAGCACAGAAAATCACTTTATGATGCCATTTCAGATACAAAAGTAAGGGCCAAATTCTGCTCCCAATTGCTGGTGTAACTGGAGCCAGAATGAACAGTGAGGGGACATGATTCCCTTTGCCAGCACCTGGGGGTGATGACACTGATTTTGCACATTTATTCCTGCTGCAGAGAGAGGCAAGCAAAACCAAAACCAGGTTCATTGCACTTGCTGAGATCTAGGCAGGAGAGAACATGGCACAGGATGCCTTATTGGTTACAGATTTTGGAAAGAACTTGTTTGCTATTTGGACACGAACGTTCAGTGGGAGCTGCTGGGGGCCACATACCTGTCATTTATGTGGTCACTTAAAGCCCAGCTGGGATCTTTTGACTGTCTGGTGCAGAACAGTTTGGACAGTGTAGGGGATGCGACTTTGAGTCCTCTAAAAAAACGTGGCCTCTTGGGTGTAGAAACCGTATTACTTCATGCCAGTGGGAGCTCTGTTTGCCCTGCGTATTTCAGCTTGGGTTTGCAAGGGTGGCAGGTGAACGCAAAGGAAAAACACGTTGGGAAGTGAGCAGATCTGATGAAGTTACTGCAGTGAAAATGGTTTTGCACAGCTCCATTGCAAAGACCGTGCAACACAGAACAGATTGGATGTGAATACTTTCTCTAACACGCTTTACAAGAATTTACATGCTGGTTTTGAATACTCTGCTTAGAAGAGTAATAACATAACAGCATCTCAGATTCAGTCCTTCCCTCAATGCAAGCCCATTGCGAGAGTTTCTTTTGCTTTTCTTTGGTTCGTGTGAGGAACAAGCTGCCTTATTGAATTAAAATGCCCTCCCCTTCACCTTTTCCCAACCATTTAAAGCACATTCATAGTAACCAAGAACGGTTTCCATGCAAGCACTGACATTCTCATATCTGCCGTGCATCCTGGAAACAATCTGACGCTTCTGGGTTTCAGCATCCTGTTAGGGTCCTTGCCCAAAAGTCTCTTGTGCTTCTTGAGAGACTTGCCATCTGTGTGAGCATCACTTGCTGAATGTGGTACAGTTCAAGCTGCATATGTGCTCACTTTCTTGTCCTACACCGCAGGTGAGCCAGCCCTCCGTCTGAAGTTCATAAGAATTTGTAAGATCCATCTGGCTGCTGTTACTCGGTTGCATCGAAGTTGAAACAAGGCTCCTGGCTCAATGTCCAGTCATGTCTGCGATCTCTTATTGTGGTTATTTGTCCCACAGATGAGTATACCTCATTGTATTATCACTCTGGAAAAAGACAGTATTGTTCTCTGCGTCTTCATGACTCAGTAAATATGAGTGTGGAGTTTTAATGAATGATGTCTTTGGCTGTCATAACAGCAGCTTTTTGCCCATTCATCCATTTTCTTGTGATGTGGTTAAACTCACAGCAGCTGGAAACAGCTGGCGTTTATTTTTGGATCTCAACCTGCCCAATAAATCTTCCTTTCAAAATGAAGAGTTTCCCCTGCCCAGAGCTCTTAGCAAGTGAACTTAATTCTTGGGCCAGAAACAGTGCATCTCCATATGAGAACTGCATGCCTTTAGCACTGTGTAAAGTCTTTTTGGAGTTACACTGGGAATGACATTATTTATTATTAGTGTTGCAAAAATGCAGAAGAGAAGAAGCTACAGAACACTCTGCTAGGTGCTGTGCAAAAACAGAACAAAAAGGTGGTCTGTGTTCCCAAGCAGAGACAAGTGGCAGCACTTGATACAGATTCAGACAGGAACACAGGGAAAGAAGACGACAGGAGTGTTTGGAGTGATACGCACCAGATGCTTGACTGTTGTAGATGTTTATTGTTTTATGCCGTTGTAAGATCTGGAAGAGCCTGAGATTTTGGACGTCAAAACTGTGACAGTTTTATGTCTGAAAAAGCTGTTTAAAGTTCTTTTTGGAGAAGCTGTCTTTATTAATTATTATCTCTTCTCTGTAGCCTGCTAAGTGTGCCCCACAGTCACTAGGATTTTTGGCTTCACAGTCAGAGGGATAGAACAGTCTGCTACGTTGTCAGGGTTTTATTGCCACTCATGTAGGATAACTTGCTTACTTCACTTTGTGAATAATGTCAAACCCAGTTCTTTCTCTGGCAGAACTTTATCAGTGTTGTTTCTCGACATTATATATGATATCATAGAATCATATAATAGTTTAGGGTGGAAGGGACCTTTAAAGGTCATCTAGTCCAACCCCCATGCCATGAGCAGGGACATCTTCAACTACAGAAGGTTGCTCACAGCCCCGTCCAAGCTGATCTTGAATGTTTCCACGGATGGGGCATCTACCACGTCTCTGGGCAACCCACTCCAGTGCCTCACCACCCTCATTGTAAAAAATGTCTTCCTTATACCTAGTCTGAATCTACTCCCTGTTAGACTAAAACCATCACCCTTTGCCTACTGCAAGAGGCCCTGCTGAAAAGTTTGTCCCCATCTTTCTCATAAGCCTGAAAGGCCATAATAAGGTCTCCAATGTGTATTAATATCTATCTCAACATAATTTTACCCTTTATCTTCCAGAAAACTTTTGTTAAGTAAATTACAAAGTTGTTTATGGATTGCAGCTAATTAAATTTGAGGTTTGTTGAAGCAATTATTTTTACTTGAGACCCTTGCTAATTTATAGCATGTATTCAAATATATGTATTTTCATTATTGAGACACTCTTTATTATTTTCATTCATCATATTGTGTCACTCACAGTACCAGATCTTGCTCTTCATTTTCCTAAGTTCATTTCTGTTGTATGTTAAACTGCAAACTGAAAGGACTAAAGGTGGAAGACCTAGTTTGTTTTTGCAAAATGATTCTGGAGTGGAATCATTCCCTTTTTAATTTTAATATTGTCAAAGACCTTCCTCTGTGCACTTGGGTAGCAATGGCATAGTCTGAAGACAGGCTAACAAGGAGAAGGAGAGAGGCAGAGGGTGATGAAATTAGGTTGACAACAAAGACATTGTTTTCAGGGCACAGTTAAATTCTAATGCTTTTATGGAAAGCAAAGAAAGGAAAAATAGGTGATTGTGACATCTGTGCTGTTTAGGAGTGCATCCTCGAGGAAGGAGAATAATAAATGTGAAAGGCTTGTGGAGGTAAATGGACTTGTAGTTTTGCAGCTGGAAATTTATTGCATTAAAATCTGTAACATTGATTAAATTTTAGCACAAAGTAAAAGTGAGAAGATAACACATGATTTCTTAACTTGATTTATAATCAAATTAGCTAGTAATGAAATAACTTTTGTTTTAAATCAGCATCTGCAACAAAGAATAAGGATTTTTTAAATGTCTGAGTGATTTGTTCACTAGTGAGCCATGAATAAAGCTCATCTTTCAGAGAAACCAGAAAGTGCATGATTTTACCTGAAATATCGTGAGTGAATGTCAGTTATGAGGCCTCGTGCTTCTAGAGATTCTGTATTTAGTGTTTTAAGATTTCAGCGATATTGTAAATACCTATTCATTTCAATGAAGTTCTGTTGCACTGTTTCAACTGAAAATCAGGAGATGGCAGATAAGGAAGAAGCAGCCTTTGGCTTTTTTAATTATTAGAAGTAATTAAAAAAAAAAATACCCACTGGAAAATACTCCTCTACTTTCTCTTTTTTGAGAGACCGGTGTTGTAAGCTGTCTGTAGACGTGAAGTTAATAGGGATGCTACACCGGAAGAGTTGAAAAGTTTTAGACGAAGAGATGAATCAAGATGTCCTATTAGCCGTTAAAGGTGGCTCCTTTAGGGTGCTGTCAAGTAGCACATGGGTATGTGTTCTATTAGGGTCTAAGCCAGGGAGACACACAGAACTTAGCAAAGACAGGGAGAGATACTCTTTGTCTCGGAAGTCTTGGAGTCTGAAGAGCTTGTGGTGGTACGCTCTGGTGACCACCAGCACGTGGCCTGGGGTGTGAAGGGAGAAGGATGGTCAGCTGGGCAGGCTAAGTTGCAGGCGGAAGACCAGTGTTGTGCAGATTTTTCTAGCATTTTTCTCTGCCATCTTTCAAGGATTTCCACCCCTATTACAGCCACACAAGTGTTCAGAGTCTCAAATAATATTTGCAACCAGTGCAGCTTCACTGTAGGATTTGGGCAGTGAAGTGTGATTTTATTGTTGCTGTTCTGAGAATGAACAAATGGTATTTTAATCTAGTATTCAGTCGATGTTTAATTCCTTATTACAGTTGGGGTGGGCCACATGACTTATGAACACAGCTGTGGGAAACATTCTCAAGAAACTTTTTTTGTTTTGTTTGAAATTGCCAGTTTGTCAGGGATTTCAAAGAGATGACTTGTGTTTGGGGAAAAAAGCCACACTGGAAATCAAACAGATCTACTGAAAGGCTGCTGTTGTTTGGTTGGTTGGTTGTTTGTCTGTGGCTGACATATCTAGCTCCTCAACAGGATTTGGAGGGCTAAAGGAGCTGGGAAGTCTCAACTTCCACACTTTTGGGCTTGAAGTTCGGGTTTTACAGGCTTCCAAAGTCCTGACAGTCAGACCACCCCGGAGCTGGGCAGGGAATGGAAATTCTGCTTCAGAGGGAATTTCAGCAACTTAAAAGCTACATATTCTTCCAAACTGGAACTAAATCAAATATCAGAAACTTCAAATATTCTGCCAAATAAAGTTACTGTCCTGGGCTTAACTTCTTGCTATGACTTTAGAGGCTATTTTTGAATAATTTGTTCATGAACTTATCCTGGGTTTTGTTCCTATGCATTGAGATCTCATAGCTGTTTTTGTCCAAGTGAGAACTGCACAGTCAGACCATTACAAAATCCAGTAAGTAAGAATGGAGAATCTTCAGGAATGTAGCTTGGCAATCTCACCTCACCAGTACACACAGCCGTGCAGAATCTGAGCCCAGTACCCACATGTGCCCTGCTTTTAGTGGGCTGAACTGGGCGGCTTGGCCTTAGAACTGAGGGAGTCCCTCACGTCGCCTGGGAGCTGAAAGCTTGTCCTATGGTCATCGAGAGCAGGGAAGCTTCTCCAGAGGTGATGCATGGGAAGCCACTTATCTCGGATGACAGGAGGAGAACTCTGTAGTTCAGTGGTGCAACTAACCCACTCCTCTTCCTTATACTTCCAGAATTTTCAACAGCCTAAATAGAGGATTTTTAAGAGTAAAGGGTATTGGTTTGCTGAATATCTTTACATGATTTTATGTATTTCTAGGTAACCCTTGAAAAGATTTTATTCATCAGTTCAAATAACTAGAGTTGGGGAAAAAAGAAGGTGAATGTTCTTAACAGCAAAGAGAATGCATTCAATGTTGTTGGTCTGTGGGGTGTACAAGATTTCCTATGCTGATGGGTATAAAAGTGTATTTAAAGGGTTTTTCTGTGCATTTCTTGTAGAGCTCTAACATATCAGGGCATGCCTTTTAGGTGCCCCTGTTGTACCACAAATAGAATTTACCAGCTTAGATTGCCTTTGGGACGGTTTCCTTTCTCCCTAGCAACTCAGGTAACATTATTCTTAGTGAAAATGGGTTATCACAAAACACGTGGATATGTTTATATCCTGGTATGTGGAATCTGATTCGTTACTGTCCTCTAACTTTTTCTTCTGTTTCAGTGTTTATTACAGGAGGTAGAGGTGGAAGTGCTTTAAACTGCAAGCTCCACCTACAGAGCTACCCAACAAGGCAGAGTTGCGTGTAAAAACCGAGTGGAGAGAGGGGAGAGAACTCCTTTGTGTGCAAGTGGCAGTAGCAACAGGAGTGGAGGAGTTTAAAGCCTCCTCAGGCAGACTGCTCTCCACAGTTTCAATTTATTCACTGAAAATGAGATAAAATAGAATGATTTAGGAGCAGTGGAAGTAACAAAGCTCAGTTTCCTGTAGATTTATATCCTGTCTCCTCTCCACATCTTCCTGCCTTGTGATACTGCTCTTCTCTCCCTTGTCTTTCTTCACCTCTTCCTTGCAACGCACTCCCTTTCTCACCAGGACTTTTCTTGGTGTCTTATCTTCTCCCGGCATGTCCCACGGAGCAGCGCTGTGAGCTTCCTTCAGCGTGCTGTGTGTGAGCGAGGGACAGCAGGTCCCAGGGCTGGCTGGCCTTGGGATTGCAGACTCTCACAGTGTCCAGGGCCTGACTTCTGCCTTCCGTCAGTTGGAGCGCTGATTTGGTTTTCGCCGTCTTCTGCGCTGTGACAAAACACACAAGAATGTAACGTCCCAAGACACCTTGAGACCTGTGGCGAGTGTGGTTGAAGTTATCAATTTGCTTAAAAAAAAAATGTTGGGACAGACTGCAAGGTGGACAGGCAGTTAAACTGTATTAAAAGCGTGACCTTAACTGTATTTAACATATCGCCTAGACATTCTGCCTACTCCTGGAGAGTATTTTTACTTTCTAACCCAAATGCATGCCCACAGGGACCTCTTTCGATGAGACTGGCACAAGTGCTAATTATCAAAATTTGCGTTAACCTGTTCTTGACCTCTGTATGACATTCTCCTCCCGTTGCTTCCATCCTTTTGCCAGCATGACTCAGGCACAGTGCTGCCACAGCGAGCTGGAGAAGCAGTACTGTTCAGATGGGGTGGAATTTGCCAACGTGCGTGAGGAGTGTGACTCGCATACTGGTGAAAATTCCACCTGTGAAGCGGAATACTTCAAGGTGAGACATCGGAGCTACTCCTGTTCATCTTTAAGAAATGGTATGGACTGTCTACATGGGTATTAAGGGTTGACCCTGAAGGTCACCATACTCAGTTCGATGCGCAGAAACAGTTCTTTCCCACCTACACCTTGTGTCTCTCCAAAGCACTTTCTTCTTCCAGAGAAGCAGTTCCTTGCTGGGTGAAGCAGGCTGTCTCATTATATTTTGCAGAGGCAGAGGGCAGAATGCAAAAGGGTGGGAAAGTCTTGAATGGGTAATTGGCTAGGAAACTACTTCTGCATGAAGAGAAGACATGAACGCTGTAGGAGGAGGTGGGAGAGAAACTCGGTCTCATTTCAGACTTCAGCTTTCATTAGAGCTTCATGGCCTAAGGTCAAGCTTGGTGGTTTTCAGTACTGGTGGTCTAAAGGGGTAGGACTGCAGTTAATCCTCTTAGTGTACTTATAATTCCAGCTTGTGTGTTTGTCCTTAGTTAACATGACTTTGATTTACGATTGAATGGAGACATCTGTAAGCTTGTGATAAAGCATTTGGTATTAGAATAAAAACGCCTGTTGTTGGCATCTGTAGTTAATCTGTGCCCTGCCCTCCACCTTTATTACTGTCTTTGTCTCCCCTTTCTTGAAAGGGAGCATATTCATACCACTCTGCAGAGTGTTTTTGGAAGAAAGTTCTACCAGTAAGATTGAGACCTTGACCATGACCCAGTCAGGAACAGCTCTGCTCCTGTTAAGGATTGCTTTCAGTAGTGATGAAAATAGATGAGTGATTTTAGTTCTTCCCGTTACTCAAAGATACTGAATGTTTGGTTCATTCAGTTAAAAAAAAAAAAAAATCTGCTATATAGAAGAGGGCAGACAATGTCTGACTCATAAGTTTCATATCTCTTCAAAATGCTGGCTTGACCATGTTCCTGGCAGTAGGATGCCACTGATACCAGGGCTCTCAAATAATCCATGTTCTCGCTGCGAGCAGAAGAAAGGTAACACATGCTGGTGAGGCTGGCGTTGTTGGGTTGTCACCAACTCGTCTGCATGTCCCGTGGTGGAGCATGTGCCACATGGGGGACATCTCACCCGTTGACCACAGCCAGGGTATGCCTTGCTCCTCGTATGGAGGTTCCTCTGTGCAGCCCTTACTGTTAGGAAGCCTGCCCACCCCAATCTGAATGTGGCATGGAAAAAATATCGAGCCCTCTGTGTCCGTACTTGGAAGGGCTAGGAACAGATGGACAAGAACTGTGATGGCAAGTACTCTGCAGATTCCAGAGACAGGCTTAGAACAACAGCGTGATTTTAAACCATGCCATGGGACCGCTACAAAACAGAATGCAACTGTTCAGGGAAAGCCACTTTCCCGTCAGTGGGCTGATGTTTCCCTATGTGGGCTTGTCAGGATGAGGAGGAAGAGTTAATGATGATGTTTTTCAAAGTGGCCAGACTTCTCTAAAGATGGCAGGTTTTCGTGGTGACAGCTGTATTATTAAACAGAATGGACTGGGCCTTGATCTCTGGCCCGGAGAATGAATGGCTCGGCACAGCTCATGTCCGGTGACCGATGCCTTTCTCCTGCTGGGAACACTCACTGGCCTGTGCTCACCCCCACATATGCTTCAGCGTTGTCGTTAGAGCTTGCTAATATTTAAACATTACAGATGACTGCAGAACGATGTCTGAGCCCATATTCTGTTCCTGTTTAATTTACTGGCATAAACATAGCCAGTGTTATTCAGTTTCTGTGAGCCACATTCTGCCCACTCCCTAAGAGGAATATCTTACTCTTAATAATTGTATTGAGGTAGCTGGGAGTATCTTTGTAGACAATCTCTTTAATGCGTGATGGACATAGATGATTTGTGATCTAATGTCAGTGAACAGTTAATCATTTCTTTTGCTGAATACATTTTTAATCTGGTGACCTTGAGACATGCAATTTACCTGGCAGTTGTGCCATGCTGTGGTAAACTTTCCCATTCGCACCAAGCCCATCTCACATGGGCTTGAATCTCATTTTGCCTAAGTTTGTCCATTTGGGTTTAGCTTAGACAGCATGGGAAATCTTTTGGATTCTTTGTCTCCTTCAAGCACACAGAAAGAGTGGTTTAGTAATTCAATTAGTAGGGTTAATCACAGCACGTTGCAGCAAATGAGGCAGCTAATCTTTCTTTTGAATCCCAAATTTGTGATTGGGAAGAAGATAAAAAGATGGTATTTTGAAAACAGTTGCCTCAGCTTTTACGCTTACTGGTGGTGGGCATAAGTAACGATGGGCATAATTCTACAGCTCCATTTTTCTGAAGCATTGGTTTTCTTGCATTGAAAAAACAGGATGCAAAACTAATCACTAATCTTTAAAACCTTTCTTAAAATACAGTAATCTATTTCTGGGTTGTTGCTGATACAGGATTTAGAAATGGTGTTATGAAAGTTTCTGCTACAGAAGTCCTACAGAAAAAGGAGAAATTTGTAGAAATTTGACCTTCTTTAAGGTGCTCAGATATTTTTCCCCAAAATTTGTCATAGGTACTTTCTTTTTCCAAAGACTGAGATGCGGCCTTGTCTCCCCAGTTTTGCCAAGAATACTTTCGTTGTGTGTATTAGGTGACCACAGAAGTTTTGTTGCTTTGGACTGTTGAACGTATTTTTTACTGTTGTTCAGATCTCCGAAAGTTGTGAAAAATTCCACTGAGTTACTTTTATTTTTTTCCGTCTGTTTTTCATCGCATCTACGAGTTAGTCTGGCTATCAGCAAGTGAGAGACCTCTTGTGGACAGACACAAAGAAGCAATGTTAATACGTGGTCCACCCTGCAAGATCTGGTAACTTAAATGGTGACATAGATGATAAAGAACTATTAGAAAATTTAACCAACTAAGAGAGCTTATTGATGAAAGCAATTTCAGGTACTTCCTGATCACACCAAAAATAAATCTTCAAACTTCTCACATGTGACTGTTTATTCCTTTATTCTTTCCATCTTTATTCCTTTCTGGGAGAAGGTGAGGTGTGAGAGCAGTCAAGGGATCATCGGACTTCAGGGCTGACACAGCTTTCTGTCCAAACAACGGAGATCAAGACGTGGCTTTGAACTTGCATGGGCTTTTGCTAGTAATGGAAGAGAGGCAAAGGAAAAAATGGTTGATATTATTGTTGGGATCACTTAAGAAGCAAAGACTTACAGGCGGTGAAAGTGCATCATAACGACTGTGTGCTGAGGTAGTATCATCCATGAAGGCAGCAATGGTTGTCACAAATGGGTGAGTGGCCATCGCAACGTGCCTCCTGGCAGCTGGCAACCTCTGGAAAATGGCTGCAAACACACCAAGAACTGAACTAGTATGGAGTCCAGACTGCACTCCGGACTAATGGATCAGAGTCTTTCAGAACAGGCTAACAAACCTAAAAAAATCAGCGTGAAAAAGGAAATGTTGAGATTAATCTTACCAGGATAATGATAGTTATAATGACATAGTGCTTTGTGTCTCAGAATACCAGAGTGCTCCGTGAACAGGAGTTAAACTAGCCTTACCACTGCTATGTTATTACCATTCCACAGCAGGAGAACTGAAAGAAAAGGAGAATAGGTGAATTTCCAAGTTCACAGGTGAGATACGTGGAGATGCGTGCAATCTCCAGAGTCCTAGGTGTGCTCTGAGCTCAAGGCCATTCATCAGCTTCTCCAGCTTTTTTTCTTTAGTTCAGCAGGAAACGTTAGCCTTTAGGACTGCCGGTGCAGAATCTTGTAGGGTCAGTATTAAAAGCCAGTTACCATAAACACCAGTTAAGAAAACATTTGGCACTTTCACTCCCTGGATCATTTTGGCTGTGCAGTAGCAACATAAATTATGATCGTTATCAGGATGTTAAGTCAAGATGCATCGTGCACAGGTAGAATAAATACAGATTGGAACAAATTGTTCAGTGCATACAATAATGTTCAATGAAGATACAGTTTCTAGCAGACATTGGAAAACTTAGCAAGCTCTATACTTCAAGATTTACGTTAGCTGGAGATAGAGGTCTTTCAAGTGCTGGCTCAACCTGGAAGAAATAAAGAATATAAGGTTATTCAGCGCTTCAGGAATGGCAAGATTAACAATCACTCTTCACAAAAAAATCCAGAGAAACTCTGTAACTCTCAAGTTGAGCATTGTGTGACAAGACAAAGAAATAGATTGCGTCAATTCGTATGCCTGACAGTAGAACCCAGTGAGGATATCCAGAAGTATGTAATGTCAAAATTTGACAAGGCATAAGCTGTATTCAGTAATTTAAATAAGATTTGGTTATCAAAAATTCTCAAGCTTGAGTCAGACAATGAATCTTCAGCTCAGTTTTCATTTCTGTCTTCTAATTTACTGTTGTGAAAATTAGAAATCTAACAAAATTATAAACAAACGTTAAAAACTTTGGGAAGGATGCCTCAGGAGAATGTTAGATGTGTTAGAATAAATATTCAGAAATGTTGCAGTTCTGGGAAGAGATCATCAAGTATTTCTTTCTAAGGTCATCCAGAAAAACCAGAAAAGATGGAGATATCCCAGACATATTAGTGACGAAACCAGAGCATCCGCCACTGGATGGAAGTAGTTGGAGGACAAATTAAAAAAAAAAAAAAAAGTGGTTAATGAGGAACCATCCCACCAAACAGTAGTTAATAAGGCAAAATATGTATCTTAATGTTATGGTGGGCATGAAAACAACACCCCAGCACTGGCCAGGAGGGAGAGTTACTACTGTAGAGCATTCTGCAGAAGGGAGAGGATTCAGCTGTGTATGTAAAAGACAAAGTAGGATGCTTACGTACAGCGTGAACTTCAGAATGATGCAAAGTAAAAAAAGATGGAAGAAAAAAGGAAAAAGTGTTTTGTTATTTGACTTCCACGCTGCTCTGGGTTTTAAAAGAACCCATCACTGCAGTACAGAGAGAGAAACACAATACTTTATAAGGGAAAAACTTAGAATATAGGCAGGGGTGTACAACTCAAAGTAGTGAAAGAAGTGTAATAGTTGCCTTCTTTTCAGCATGTGCAGTGCTTAAAGCACTAAATACCGAAATTTAATTCAATGTTTATTCCAGCTGCTCCGTTTAACGGTGCAGGCTGTTTTCTTCAAGCAAAAAAGTGTCTGGAAGAGTAATAAAATTAACATTAAAGGCTTAAATCTGCTTATACATGACGGTGTCAATTGGCAGACACCAGTTCCAGTGAACCAAACGTATTTGCTGCTTTCTAACAGCAAGGAAGAAAACTGAATAAATCAGCAGCGACCCCTCCATTTAAAATGAAAGGAAACCTCCCCAGGAGTAACTTGTCCCGTGTTCACTTCTGTGGTGTATTGCGGGGCCGTGGTTCAGCGGGTCTGGAAGAGGCAGATTGCGTTTCATTGCTGGAAGCCATGTCACGACTGTGGTGCTTTTAAATAATGTTTGACTTTTTAGTCTGTTTTTCAGAGCAGAATAGCTTCTCTTGATGACCTGTTAACGCTAACCTTGGATGAATCATGTTTGTTCCCTTGTTTGTCTGTTAGTTTAGAGAGGGGTACTTTTTGCTGGGAAGCTGAGTAGGCAGCTTAATTATAAACTGAGTCATGCAGTCCATTGATCGTGTCCTGCGTTAATTGAACTGGACACAAAAGGGAAGCAGAGGTGTGAAGAGTTCCCACTGTTCACTGGTATTTGAAACTGGGCTGTGCAGGCAGGGAGCGAGGCGATTCCGTGCGCAGATGTGGACCATTCTGGTCCTCCGCATTACCTGACACACATCCACACATCCACAGTATCTGTGAGAACTGGATCCAGGTTCTGTGCTTGGCTCTGTGCAGGCCAGATGCAGAGCTCACCGAACTCATTTACAGATTAAAATGTCTGAGGCTAAGTATACAGGGACTTCTTAAAGAGTTTGCAGAAAAACCTCCATCAGTTTGCCAAGGTGAGATAACGCTGTTGATGCGAGTGACAAAATTTACATTGATTTGTTCAGGGCTAGGACTTGACCTTTTTCTATTTTTATTTTTTTTTAAATAGGTATGTTGTTACTGTTGTTTGCTGGGAAAGGCTGCCCAAGTTCAAGGACAGAGCTGTGAACCCAACCCAAAGATAGGATACCAGTGTGGAATTGTCTTCAGAGCTTGCTGCGTGAAAGATAAAGAAGGCATTGATGTGTCCATCAGCGATGATGCTCCTAAAAAGGAGCAAGGTATTTTACGTTGCCAATTACAAAAGAGTGAGACACAAAATGACATGGGGTACAAGGAGTGCTTGTACTTTAAATTATTTGTGTTGGAATTTCTCTCACTTGAGATCTGCTCTGAGTAATTTAATGATGCATGTTCTGGAGCGCGTTTTTTTGGCTAGGGATAGCTGTAGTTTTATACTACAGGAGGCTGCAAGAGCTGTGAAGTGGTCACTGAGTTCCTGGTGTCAGAACTTAGCTATAAAACACATTATTTTGGCCACTGATGATCCTTATCTTGGAAACTGAGTATAAGCTATTAATTTTTAATAGCATTTTTCCCACTGATCAAGTCTTAATTAAGAAGAAAATCGACAACTGATTCTTTTAATTGGATTTAAAAGCCAGATGGCCTTTGCCAGCTCAGCAGAACTTGCATGTTTGCTGCTGTGTGAGAGGCAAATGTCCCCAAACTGGGTGTGTTTGAAATGCCTGAAGTGCCTGGGAGAACTGAACATTTCCAGGAAACGTGGTGTCTGCATTTCTTTTGATGTTTCAGAAGAGAGGGCCATCTAGATGGCAGCAGCTCCTAACACCCTGCTCCCTACCTAGTCCACGGAACGGAAGAGAAGAAGTGTGGGCATACTGACCCTTACACGTCTGGGTTTGGGGTTTTTTTTGCCTTATTCACTTAGAATACAGACCTGAAGCTGCAGAAGACGTCTTGCTGTATAGTGTTGCCTCCTTCATGGGCACTGAAAACATGCAGTCTGGCTTGCAAATCACCAGTGACATATTTTGGAAGACATCATCACAATCAATCACTTATACCCAAACCTTACCCCAAAAGCTTGCATTGGTCTGCTTGAGCCAGTGTGTTGTCAGACTTGTTTTAGGCCTTTTAAACCTGGCTTATGTCAGTGTACAACCTGATCAAATACCATTTAGAAATGCCCTGCCGGTTTCTTGGTGTACTGCTGTCTCAGCAGGGCACTTCCCCTTGTCCATTAGCACTGGCTGAAGTGACTGGTCTGGTAGATACCTTGTACTTAGACCACTCTGCTAATAACAAAAATTCGCAGACTCTCTGTACCTGCATGACTTAAGAAATACATCAACACCCGAAAATCCAGAATTGTGAGCACAGCGTACAGTATTTCCCCCGCTTACCCTTGCAGGCAAGTGGCACCCATAAGAACTATTATGCATGTGGTTAGTATGGTTATTATGGCACACATCATAAACATTGTGCAGTGCAAAGATGGTTCTGTGTCAGCAAGCAGGGCAGGACAATGTTCTCATCGTTAAACAAAGAAATAAGTAGGTAGCTGAATGTATGGCAAATATCCCTGTTGACAATAAAAATTGCTTGTAGAAAGACAGAGCAAGCAACGTGAGTAGGCACCTTTGTTGGTCATGAAGGGGAGATCACGAGGGGAAGGCAAGCTGACTCTCTGTACAATGCTTTTAGTCTCCTAAGGTGCAGTCTCTGGTACTGTGTCCCCAGAGACCTCTGCAAAATCGGACCAGACTTGGGCAAACTGATGTCATTACCATCTGTGTGACCAAAACGTACCCTTGTGGCTTGAGGACTCAGTGTACCAACCCAGCCTTGTGCTACTGCACAAAAACTTGCTTGCACATCCATGATGTATGGTTTACTTGTGAGTGACTGCTGGGTGAATAGGCTTATGGACAGTCACTGAAAGAAGACTAAGCTTCCTATTCAATAACCAGAGTATTTTGAGCTTGTGCTTTTACACATTTAACTACCAACCTACCACTTCCCGGCATTTGAAGTGGCAGGGCTGGAGGAAGTCCATTAGCTTGTCCTTTGGGCAAGCAGTGGCTTCAGGCAGTGGATGTATTCAGCCCTTTTATGTCCTCTGTATGGAGAGAAAGAACTCTCAGGACTCCTGCATGTAGCAGAAGTACCGCTGATCAAAACTGTCCGAGTTAAGGTATATGAAGTACACTTCAAAGAATGCTAGAAGTAGGTGCCCAGAAGTTGGGTGTGGAGTTCTTTTGGGAATGAGGTCTAACTAAATAACTGAGGTTAATCTGATTTTCATTAAAACTGTGAGTACCCCAAGCTGCTATGAAGTCAGTGGAAGCCAAGCATGCCTCAACAACATGTCTCATGAAAATAAGGTTAAGCTCTGGTTAAAAACATAATGTTAAGAACCTGAGTCTGAAAATCTCAGCCCATATGTAATCTATGTTCACAGCGTGACTTTCATATTGAATTAGTCACACGGAAAATGCCCCATGGCCATGTGCGTTTGAATGTCAAATTTAAGTATGAAATAGCTGTGAAATATGTAAATAATGCTCTTTAATTTTGTCCTGGTTTATCCAAAACCCTGGTCTGAGTCCCATCCCAAGCAGGCAGCTTTTTACTGTGAGAAGAAAAGTGCTCTCTCCTCTAATGCCTATCTCTCCTCTTTTAGTTGAAATTTCAAAGGAGGAACTAGACCAAGAAGATCCTTATCTGCATGATGGCTGCAGAGGTAAGTCAGGTGACTGGTCCTATTAGCCAGCTCTTTTGTGATTGTCTCCAATAAAAGTGAAGCCAACTTAGATCTAGAGATTAGCCAAAATCTTTTGCCTAGGCCAGTTATGAGTAAAAATGACAGAATGAAGATCCTTTCTAAGAAATAGTAGGCCGTTATGTGATGCCTCAATAGTGCTTAAATACAAGGGAGGTTTTGTCTCCCATAGTGGAGTTCATCTTACCCAACCGAAGCTTAGACTACACATTTAACTTTTGTTTAACTTCTAGTGGGTAATACCTCAGAGATGTTACCCTTTGGACCGGTGGCGTACTCTGGATTCTTCAGAACGTAGGGATCCTATATTAAATATGTGCATTCTTTTATTCTCCTCTTGGGATGATCAGGGTGATTGAATATGCAGTGAAACTTGTTTCCTTTTGAGATGCATCACCTGAAAAAAAGGAAGAAAAGTGGCTATTGTCCTCATTAGTCAGGCTGTTCTGCCTCCTGGGGAGAATGTGTTACTGGGATATTGTTCTGTTAAGGATTCTGATTTATTGCTTGTCACATGTGATTTACATGTCTATAAACCTAAACCAGCAGTGATTTATTATTTTCTACAAGCATTTCAGAACTAAGCAATGTACTTAGGATAAAATCAATTGACTAGACTTATATTCCAGTTGAGAGATGATTTACTGTGCTGCATGTTGTATAGCTATTACACTCTAGAGAGGATGGAAACGTCTACTAGGTCACTAGCTGGTCGAAGTCAGCACTGGCTCTCCTCCTTGTCTCCAGCTGCTAATTACAAGAGATGACATAGAAAAATGCGTTATACATTTTCCTAGCGTTATTTCTTTATGTAATCAGTTGTTGCATTTGTCAGCTAATCAGCTTCCTGCAGGAAATGGGTTGGTCCGACTAATTACAAATTAGCGTTTTTCTCTACAGTGTGTTTTCTGATAAACTTGGCATGCCAGAATTGCTTGTGACGTTCCGATGTTCACCAGGAGAAACTTAAATTTCCTAGGCAGTGGAACTTCCAGCAGGTTTTTTTTTTTGGAGCACCTTCATGGTATAGGACAAAATTAATTCTGTTCCTCCAGCACCTCCACGATAGGTTTTACTGTGGCTGACAGGAGCTCCCAGCACTAGCAGAGGTTCAGAAGGCTGTAGCTGTCCATCTCAACCACAAGGCTATGGTTCCTTCTAAGGTCATTGTCTATGCCAGTACTGTGTACAGACCTAATTTTCTGTGGTGTATCAATGGCCCTGTGAAATTGTTGCACTTTAAAAAATTATTTTAGTTCACTCAAAAGTTTAAAGCGTTATAGCTGCGTTTGCCCACATTGATTGTGCTTAGCTCAAACCTTTCTTTAATGCCTATCCAGCCAGTCTGAAAAACAGCGGATGACAGATTCTGTTTGTACTGAGAATATCAATACTCTTACAACAAATAGTTGGAAGTATATAACCATTTCTCTATTGTGAGAATATTAAATGTTTTTTCTGTTAATTTATTTTTAACAAGAACAGAAAAAGTAAGTTTTCTTAACAATGAGCCAAATTTTTCCTGCCTGCTGAGCAGGAAAAGCGCACATGCTGTAGCTAATTCAGGAGCATGGTCCTAATAACGATGGGCTAAAAATAAAGCCTGATGCATCTACTAGTGAAAATGTTTCATTGACTTATGGTGATGCATCTTGTCTTCCTTATTTTACAGTAATCACCATACTAAATTTTAACTTCCCAGCCAAAACCTGAGGAGGTGTCTGAGCTCATCAGCATTCGCCCTTCAACTTCTAACAATGATGGGCTATGAGTGACTCCTTAATTTTCTTCCTTCTTGTATTCATTATTAGAGCTGAAAGAACCTGGTGATTACAAACAATTCTTTCAGTGTTTAGCCCTTTCCTTCTTCTGGATACGTGTGTGTTTTGTTATCTGCTTTTCTAAATAAATCAGCAACCATCCTATAAATCAATGGTTTCTTTCAGTTCCTGTGAAGAGCCTCTTAATAACACAAGACTTCTTAAAATATCCAATTAGGTGGTGGTCCCTGCTCTCAGCAGTGCAGAGACACAGGATCCAGTTACGTCTGCTCCTGCTTTGTTGGGTATCAGCTTCAACCAGACGGTGTCAACTGTGAAGGTAAAAGAAAGAAAACCCTTGCCTCAATTATCAACATCCTTGTTTTAAAAGAGCAAGAATAGATTAAAAAAGAACCAGACAGAAGAGATCAGAATATGCTTATGCCAGGTGTGGAAAGAGGTGAGATCATAAAAAGTTGATTTAAATAAAGTGTTGGAATGAGAGCTGTGGGAAGATGGAGTTAAGAAAGAATCAGTAGAAGAGATGGAGGATTTAGAGTGGAGAAACAGCAGAAGATCTTGAATTTATTGTTGTGAATAAAAGCAAAATAAAGTACTTGTTCTCTTTTATAATAGCAGATAGTAATTGATAAGGCAGATGAAGTAGAGCAGGATTCTTCAGCTTGTTAAGGACATAACTGACAGAAAGGATGGAAGTTTTGGGTATCATGAGTGGCACGGGAATAATCAAGGGGGAAGAACTGTTAAGGTTCTCCCAGAAGAAGGACTAGAGGGACATCAGATGAAATGGGCTGGGATAGAGCTCATTGCGCTTGATTTCAGACACGTGCAGTGTAGACATCTGCTTCTGAGCTAGTCAGCCTAGGCTGCTTTTGGTGCTGGCTGAGGGGAGCACGCACTTCCAGGGCACAATTCATCTGGCCTGTTTTGCATAGCTGTTCTAGGATGAAAAGCATTACTCATCAGGAGTGCCTTTTTCTCTCATTCACTGAAAAAGGAGTCTAGGTAGGTAGCTCAGACACAAACTTCGAAATACAAAATAGATATTGATGATTGGTCACATTAATACTAACCTGGTGTGAAATAGAAAAAGGAAGAACTTTTACATTTGCTACATGTGGATGACCAATATTTTTATGCATTCAAAGAGAAAAGGAAAAAATCACAAAAGACATGTCTGTCAGTAGCTATAGAGTAGAAAGTTGCAGCCTGTGGCTTGGAGAGTCCCTAAGCCATATGTGGGTGGGAGGCAGAGCAAAGAAGGATGGCTGAGAGCTTCCCTCATTCACATAGTCACTATAATCCTCTGCTGCTGGACTCAGCCAGATGGTGTTGGCCCTTTGCTCTCAGTACAATTTCCTCCTCTTTCTTAAGTACAGCAAACCAGCAGTCCTAAGTCCTGTTACCAGGGGGGTCAAGATGTCTTTACTCGCTCACACTCTGAGAACAGAGATGAGTAGCCACGTTGCGGGTGTCTGAGCGTGAGGCCAAATCCACCCCTTTTTTTGTGTCCTGATGCTCAGAGTAATGACTGGTTGGGAGTGTGCCCACAGCTAGCCTTTGATCTCTTCTCTTCCCAGTGATTTCATGTTTCTTCTTTACTCTTTTTTTTTAATTTTGCATATTCTAGATATTAACGAGTGTATCACTGGGACACACAGCTGTGGGATTGGACAAACTTGTGTCAATACGTTAGGATCCTTTCGCTGTCAGCGGGACACGAGCTGTGGGACTGGTTATGAACTAACAGATGACAGTCGCTGCAAAGGTACGTCCTGTGCAGAGGAACTGAAATCTTTCAGACTTCAGTAAAAAAATAAGTATATCATGGTGTCATGCTCTCTTACTTTTGGTAACTATACGTGTAAGCTGTCGTTACGCAGGGACACACAGACGGTGCTAGTTCTTTGGGGACAGTAGTTTTCCACCTGTCACCTTGCAGATACCAGATCAGGCTGTCTGTGGACTACTGCAAAGACTTCCAAGAGAGAGAACTACATTTATTTTACACTGGCAATTTGTGTTGTGTGATAGGAGCTGGTCTGGGGACTGAAACAGCTGATTTTGAAGGCCCAGCACTCACACTATGCACATATTTCTGGTGTTTACTTCTGGCAAGCTCTAGTCTGGTCCTGTGAATTTGTTGCTCGTTAGTGAGTGGAGTGCCCAAGTCCTGCTCCTGGACCATGTCTAATGGTTTTGTTTCACCTGAAAGAATCAAGTTTGCACACTTCAGAGTGTGTAAGAGGAGTGACCAGGTGATTTCAGTTTGAAAATGCTAAGATAGATGTATCTTTTAAAAAAGTAAGCCTTTATCCTCAAGAGGGTTAAGTTTGTTACAAAGGGATTTGTTTCTTCATCACAACATTCTTAAGGGTTTAAAAATGGAAAGGGGTTAAAAGCACTGTTCTTGACTAGCTGTGTTTGAAGAGAAGGGTAATAGTCTGTTGTTTTTTTTTAACTAAAGAAATGACTGATTTCACATTGCAGGTAGCTCAAAGCATGCTGTTACGTGCATCCATGACTTCACGTGACATGCTGCTTTTGCAGAGATAGAAGTTACCAGCAAACTCCATTTGATGGGGAATTGGTTTCCACTATGAGAAAGTCTGTTCCCCCAAAGCTTAGAATTGTTTATAAACAGACTGTAATTTCATTCCACTGAGTAAATTAACTCAACCAAACTGCTGGGTGACCTTTTATTGTAGGAACTGGTCAGTGGTGAATACTAGATTGAATGAGAAAGCTGACAAGCAAACTGCAATGCAAAACCTGCAGACCATGCAGACAATGTTTTTCAAAGTATCGTGGTCTAACTGATCACTTTGAAGTAAAATTTCTGCTGATTTGAATGACATCAGATTTAGGCCAACAAGCATCTTACCAGCAAATATTAACAGTTTTTCTCTGGTGGAAAAAAAGGAGTATAGACAGTAAATTAGGCATGCCATTAGTGTTAGAAATTTCTTATCTGGATAAGATATGCTAATAATTGTAATTATTAATGTTAATAGCAATGAAAATAGAAAATAAATCATCTCCATGTATGATTTTTAAATGCCGAGTAAAATGACAGAGTTGTGCAACATGTATAACCCTGCTGAAGCCAATGCAATATTAACCAATCCCGGACTTAAAACAGGCTCATTATTTAAGTCTCACAAAGTTCTAGGGATAAGCAATTGCATCTGCTGTTGTGTCCCCTGCATAAATAGGAAATTTGAGGCATGCTATTGCTAGAAAGTTTCTGTATTTTAATAGCTTTAGGAGATTTCATCCCTTTGCAAGGTGGCAAACACTGAATTTCAGTTGCTTTTATGTGGACAGGGTTACATTCGTGAACAAAGCCTCATTAGCCCTTGTCTGCTTTATCTGAATCATAATTTGTTCACAAATACTTATTGTCTGTTCTGAACTGGAATGGAGTTTTAAAGCGAGCAGAAATCATATTTATGTGCATTTAAAGCACAATAATGCAAGGATATTGCAAGCCTTAATACGGATGAGAATGAAGGCCAGCTAATTCGCTTATGAAAGAAATGAACAATGTCTGCATTGGATCTAAGGTTAAAATTAAAATTGCACTCAGACATATAATTAAATCTTACTGACTTCAAAGCTGAGCCCATGTATAAGCACACTGCTGAATCAAGGCTGGACACTGCTGCACATGATGCTTTAATTATGAGAACTAAATTTGTAAGGCATAGTAAACACACGCACCCCTATATATAACGCTAATTACAAAATAATTTGAAAGCCTTCACTTATTCCACCAGTTTTTACTGAGGTTCTGTCTGAGGTAGTAGGGCAGATTGATGCTGGGTCACCGCATTGAATTGCGTGAAGGTACGCTGAGGATTAATCTATCTGACATTTTTAACTGTGTCTTCTGTTTTAAATGTGATGAAAAAGCTTCTGCCAAACTCCTGCTAACAATGTTTTTTTTGTGGTGTACCAGATATTGACGAATGTGAGACTGGTACTCATAACTGCCCCCCCGATTTTATCTGTCAGAATACTCCAGGATCTTTCCGTTGCCGACCCAAGCTACAGTGCATGAATGGGTTTATACAAGATGCGCTAGGCAACTGTATTGGTAAGACGTATTCTTATCTCAGTGAATGCTTAGGTGTTGCTCGTGAGATAAGTTGTAGTTTCTCTGGGTGAGTTCTGAGCTTCTCAAGTCATTCTTCATGCATGTATGCATTGCTCTACTATGGTGGGGTTTTTTCCGCTCCTTTAAAGGCAGGCTTGGTCCCACAGGTGAGATTTACAGACGAAAGCAATTTAAATAAAAGACTTAAATGCAAGATCTTTGGTTTTAATGAGATTTGGTTACCTAAGGCACTTAGCTGAATTTGAACATTTTCCTTAAGTCTTTGCGTGTTTTATCTGAAACAAAATTGGTAAAAAAAAATTGTGATATATCTCCCTCTATCCATAAGGTTTTAGCTATAGCTTGGTATAAAGAGCTGTAATTTATGACATCCTGTGTAACATGCTTTGCTGATATTAGTATGCGTGATTTTACAGGTATGTAGGTCTTTCCAGACCTGTCCCCCATTGGTTACAGCCTATCAACAATCTTATTATGTATGACAGTGATGGGCCAGTTACAATATGCTGTGGAGAGGAGCTTTATTTTAAAGACTGATGACAATCTGTCAGGCTAATGCCTTATTTCCAAGACTCCTAGGAAACAGAATTATAACCTTTCTATAAGTATGTTAGAATTACTGGTTTCCAGCAGAGTCGAAATGGAACTGTCTAACGTGACCTACAAATCTATCAGCTCTTCCCTTGAGTAGTATTTTCAAGTCTCGACTGAACTTTGAATTCCCCCGGTGGCGGAGCGCGTCTTGGACTTGTGGAACTGGCTGAGCGGCCTGGCTGAAAAGGTTTCACGTTGTACTACGTCCCCTTCCCCATCTTCAGGCAGCCGTGCTTAATACCCTACAAGCTGCTGTGCTTAATACCGTATCACAGAATCACAGAATCACAGAATAGTAGGGGTTGGAAGGGACCTCTGTGGGTCATCTAGTCCAACCCTCCTGCCGAAGCAGGGTCACCCCATGCCAACTGGAAAGCAGTAGCTCTTCAACAGTTAACACTGGGTAAAACTGGGTAAATGATGATAATATCCCAGTGAAACAGTGAGAAAAATTGTAGGCAGAGAAGTACTGACGTGAAGCTGGACTTTGCTGAAGGTTGTGGGATGCAAGTCCATACACTCACAAACGGCGCTGCTCCTACAAACTGTCACGTCTTAATTACATCGACATTTCCAGGTGGCAAAGGCTGCCTCAGTACCTCCTGTAGCCACTGATTCCTGACTCTGAAACTCCTTTCCCCCAGACTGATAGCACGTGCTGACCTTGGGTACCAGTGAGCTCCTTACCTTCTTGGCTAGATACACCACACCAGACCATACTGTTAATACAGCTTAGTCTCATTATGTTTTCCGAGATTTGACTTTGTAGTGGGTTCTTACCAGGCAAAGAGTATCTTTGTCATCAAGTTATACGATGTCCAGTTTGTAAAAAAAAAACAGATATATATTTGATGGATGGTAGAGGGCCACATGGTCTTGTGAATACAAAATTCACATTCTTCTGTGTTTACGTGGACAACTTACCGTAAGACAATGTGCGGTGTGAACACCTGTGAGCAGTATTTTATCTCTCTGTAAAAACGGAGTCAGCTACTACCTCTATGAATGCATACTACCAAATAACTCCTTGCCTGTTGGCCACAACCTGCAGACTGCACCATAGCTGGTTGAGCTGGTGAACGCAATAGTTGATTATCTCTTCGTGTGTTCAGGGGAGACTTTCGAAGGCTTTTAAGCAAATGTAAGTTCTATACCCAATTTCCTCTGCTTTTTGGTGGGATCTGGGCCTCTCATACCTCTCCTGATCTTCACCCTGGAAGCATTATATCGGTGAAGCTAAATGTCAAGAGTGGTTGTATAGCCCTATGGGCAGAACTTTTCAAACTCTGAAGGATTACATAAGGAAAGCATCTTACCTTAAACATCTTGAGACAGCAGATAGTTACGTTGACCTCTTGTGCTCTTGTAGATATCAACGAATGCCTGAGCACCAACATGCCATGCCCAGCTGGACAGATGTGTATTAACACTGATGGCTCATATACCTGCCAGCGAATCTCACCCAGCTGTGGCCGAGGTTATCATCTCCATGAAGATGGAACAAGATGTGTCGGTAAGTAAAGATTTGGAAGAAAAAACAGTTTGAAGAAAAGTAGATCGCATCTGTCATTTATGTTTACCAGTTTCTTGCACTTTGGCCAAGTTTTTCTCATTCCCACAGTCAATTCCTGATCCTGTTCTTTCCCTCATGGCAGTCTCAACAAGCGAAGAATGAGAAGGATCCACAGTCAGTCCTGCATATAACTCATGAAACCTTACATTCTGAAAAGAGGAGAAATTATAATCGCCTCCCAAAAATGGCATTGTCTGTAGCTATACTAGCGTTTTGGAACAATGCTGTATGGTCTCAGATCTCCACAATATAGAGCTGTACACAAGGCCCACTTAATGTCCTACAGAAGCCAATCAAGTAACACTGAAAGGCATACATGCCTTTGGCTGGCTCTTAACTAAGGTGGCTTTTGCAAAGAGAGGTATTTTTGCATGTGTTTTCAATTGTTGTAGATGGCTTATCAAAGCACTATTGACTGTGGATCTCTGGCATCTTAACTAGCTGAAGATATGATCCATGAATAATGAGTGTGCATAATGAAACAATTTTGCACCTGATTTCCTCCAAAGATTGACTGATTTCCTGATTTTCCTCCCAAGTCCATCAACATTAACAGGACGTCTGAGAGAGAACCTGTTTCAGTAAGAGTAGTTTGGATTTGTGACTCTGATCTTGTGGAGGCTGAGAGGTTGATCCAGATCTTGCTTTCTGTTTCAGAACGCTTTATAACTACTAGGGGACGTAGAAGTGTGTTAACTTGTTGCTCTTCTCTCAACTGGCACGCTCAGAAGTGTACTTTGAATCACTNCTNTTTTTCAGATGTGGATGAGTGCTCGTCTTCTAATCAGCCTTGTGGAGAAGGCCATGTTTGTATAAATGCCCCAGGCAATTACCGTTGTGAGTGCAAATCTGGCTATTCTTTTGATGTCATCAGTAGAACTTGTATTGGTGAGTTGCAGCTATTGACTTCAATACACGCAGCCACGGCATTTTAAAAAATGAGCCCATGTAAAGAATGTTATTGCTCTCTCTGTCACCTCTTTCATCTGAATGTAAAATTGACTGCTGTATTATTTGTATAAATCTAATACCATATTAAAGAGATACTGATACTTCAAAGGAAGCTGTATTAGTATTGTCAACATGTTACCTGTTATCCTCTTAAAAGGTAAGATTATGAGAGTGCACGTAATTGTTTTCTGTGATACTTTTATATGCACCTACAGCAAAACATTCCTTTGGAAGATCAAAGCAACCTTCTTCTTTACAGCTCTAATTCAATTGTGCGCTGAGGTCCTTCTATATCAGCATTTTGATCAAGTCCTTCCCTCTGTAGTATGAAATTTAGATATGGAAAATAAAAATCAAACTTTTATGACTGCATTCTTGTCCAGACTACTACCGCAGTGAAGCCAGGAAATACACAGACCTCTGTATATGTTTGTCATTGCAGATATCAATGAATGCAGACGCTACCCAGGACGCCTTTGTGCTCACAAGTGTGAGAATACTCCTGGTTCCTATTACTGCACGTGTACCATGGGATTCAAACTTTCAGCTGATGGCAGGTCGTGTGAAGGTACGGCTGTCAGACGCTTTGGTCATGTAGCGTGAGATATAGCTCATTGCTACTTAGCTATTTTCGCTTGATTTTAGCTTGTAAGACTGCACTGGAATGGCATAAGAAATCAACCCAGTGTGATTACATGAATGGTGTTATGATTAATCAAGGCCACTGTATCCCACAGCTCCAATATATTGCTCTTTGGCTGGATCACGCAGACATGTATGGGTCTGCATTTACTGCGTTTTGAAGAGTGATTCAGCTGGATCAGATTCAAGACCTTCAAAACCAGCCTTGCTGCAGAAAAATGCAAGTGTGGTCATAAAGACTCCCTCCAAGTCACGCACCTTGAAGGACAGTGGGAAATAGTAGCAAGGTGCAGATTAACCTGTGCTACCAGGCTCACTTGAGGATAACTCACTCAAAGCCCCCTATTTCTAGCTTACTCAGTGACACGCATACAATCCTTTTTTGATTAAAAACAGAGTCTTCCAATCTTTTGCCTTAGTCCTGTAATAGGAGTGACAAATATAGCAAGAAATTTGGGGTTCAGGCATATAATTTTGCATTTCAGATTTAAATGAGTGTGAGAGCAGCCCCTGTAGTCAAGAGTGTGCCAATGTGTACGGCTCCTATCAGTGTTACTGCCGCCGTGGCTTTCAACTTAGTGACGTAGATGGGATTTCATGTGAAGGTAAGCATTATCATGACAGAGGATGAGTGTGCATTTCTTATTCTCACTGTAACATACATGAACAGCTCCGTGTACCTGTAATTGTTTCGTTTTAACATTTGATTCTCTTTGGCATTTTCCTGTGAAACTATGAAACTGTATTTCATGAAGGTCTCCCACCCATGCCCTAGTCTAGAAGTACCTCTGCTTGTGTCATGCTGGTTTTGCTGTTTACATGGAACTGTAGCTTGGTATGCTTTTGTAACTTGCCAGAAATGTGTTTTGCTTTTTTTTCCTAATGAACTAACAGAATTTCTAGTCTTCAGCAAGTGAAGATACAAACACATTTACATGACATATATAATACATAATATTACTGGGTAGTATTTTATATATCCTCGTTATGTGGCTGGTTCTGAACTAATGTGAAAGTAGGTTTTCCTCAAATACAAGGAGGATGTGGATGTGACCTCGTGGACAAGGTCCTGAATTTGGACTTAGATCTCCTAGACTTACTAGACAGTAAGACCTTGGGCAGAACACCTCATCTCAGTTTACTTTTTGTAAGAACAAAGATAAAACTATTCCTCTCCCTCCCTTTTGTAAAGTACTGTGATACACGTTGCTGTAAAGCGCTTTGTGTCTTGGGCCTTTATATTGCTTTAATTTTCTTTACACGTCCATTTATTCCTGACAGCCTTTATTGACTCAAGCCCACCCCTATCTGATGACCTTTATCCTTGCCTTGCAATTAGAATAATGAAATCATATTTGAAGCTCACAGGGAGAACACTGTACATGTGCACTTGGTTTGAATGTCATGAACACATAGTAAATTAGTGGTGTTTCCTCCTTGCAGATATTGATGAATGTGCTTTACCTACCGGCGGGCATATCTGTTCCTTCCGATGTATTAATATTCCGGGGAGCTTTCAATGCACTTGTCCCTCCACTGGTTACAGGTTGGCACCCAACGCACGCAGCTGCCAAGGTGAGCTCAGTAACTGCAGGGAGACCTATCTGGATTGTGGACTCTGTGGAGTTCTAGCAAGTTTTTATATTTAAAAATACGCCTTTCCTACAACAGCATAGGTAAAGCAGTAAACATCAGCTTAAGATCTGAAGAAACTGGTATTTTAATAGTAAATGTAATGGAAATTTATCTTATAAAATATCAAATGAAGTAGAGAATACATTTTATAACATTATTAAAGAATTCTAAGAAATTCGGAAGATGAAGATTCCGCAGTGTGAAGTGGTGTAAGTTAGTTTAGCCATTAAAAGGAAATAGCCTACTGTAAACATTTCAGCAAATATTTAGATCTTGTCCACTTAGTGGCACTGCTGCTCTTCCTCTTCCCGTTCTTGCCTGTTGTTTGGGTTATTTTCTCTTTTTTTTTTTTTTTTTTGGGTTCTCCTGCTCTCCCATTCCAATCCTGTAATCAAGTTTAATTGCATCCCATGTTCTGTAGTACCTAATATGATACTTTCATCATCTGGCACCTGCAGGTAGAGGAAAGGCACGTGTTTAATCCACTCATCTTTTTCTGTTTGGCAGATATTGATGAGTGTGTTGCAGAAAGCCATAACTGCTCTTTCAATGAGACCTGCTTTAACATCCAGGGGGGCTTTCGCTGTCTGTCTTTGGAATGTCCAGAAAATTACCGCAAGTCAGGAGATACGTAAGTACTTTCTTTTTCAAGAAAAAAAAAAAGATTAAAAAAAATAAAGTCTTTTTTGTCATGCCGCTGCCAACTGAATACATAACAGATTGTGGCAAATCTGTACTTTGTTGGTAAGCCTAGCCTATGTTTTGCACACACGGGTCTGGTCCCTTTCTCACGCTCGTGTTTCAGTCTAAGAAAAAGGTATTCCCTGAAAAAATGTCGTGTGGTTTGCATCGTAATGATCTCCAGAGCCATAAGCTGATGTTCCCTCTCTGGCTGCCTTGCAGGCAACCTGTTAGGAGGCTTTCATTCAGCTGCAGAATTCTGGCTTTTGTTTCCTTTCACACGTAGTCTTTCCTTACTGTTACACTCCAGTGGAAGAGTTATTTTTAGCTCCCTCTCTGAAGTCTTAGCACTGCAAGAATGTCTTATTTTTAGTACCATTTCACCTCCGTTAAAAAAGCTGGAACCCTAGCAAGGGCGGTATGTTAGCTGCTGCCAATATTTATGTCTCTCAGCCTAGCTCGGAGAAACTCTACGCATTCTGGTGTTGAAAATATGAGCCATAGGTAGGGAAGGAGGAGCAGCTGGCAGCTCATTTATACCCACCAAATGGTGCTAGCAGTCTGGAGAAGCTGTTGCAAAATTTGAGTCGCCTAGCTAGAGTTTACAGCTGGTGCAGGTGACGGCTTTTCCCCGCTCCCGGGGCTTTACGGCGACCCTGTACTGCAGCGGGGCTTCTGCAGGCTGCCCTGGGGTCCCTGCTGTGTGCCCCATGCTCAGGTGAGTGTCCGCTCCGCCAGCGAGGGAGGAAAGCTGATAAATCACATTTTGTCATCAGCCTGCTGTTGCTTTTCACAGTCAGTGTTCATATACCCAGCATCTTTGAAGTAAAATTGAGTACTCTGTGCCACCTCTGTACAATGAAGCTGATAGTGATCTTCGTAAGAGGGACTTTGTGGGGATTAGTTAATTGTCGTTTAAACCTTAAGCCAGGAAATGCCATATCAGTGGCACAGCAGATGTATTTGCCCAGAATGTTGTAGAGGGAGTTCATAGTATAAAACCAGATATTTATAAAATACGCTTTTTATTCTGACAAGTGTCAACAATAATTCAATTTTAAATTGTATTTGTCACATCGTTAAACAAGCAGCGCCTCGTGATGCAGATGTTGATTTGTCATACTGTGGGTTCATTTGTATCCTAATTCAAAAAAAGTCATTTACTGTGGGCCACGAAGCAAAATTAGCAGATTTCTACTCTTATGGACATCCCTGAGTTGCAAAGTCCAGTTTATAAAATACGCATCGTACACATGCATTCCATTTCATCTTCTTTCTTATCTACATTTTTATGCATGTGTTGAAATTAGTGAGTGTTTGAGATTTAAGGGACCTTTTGCGGAAGTAATGGAATGTCTGAATTGTTTTTCTGTGTCTGGATCGTTGGGGCCCTGTAATGGCTTACTCTGCCTAACTCATTGGGAGAGATTCTTCTGATGTGCTAGGGCTATAATTAGGCTATGAGTCAGACACAAATCCTGTAGCAGCTCAGTGAAGTTCTAATTATTTTAATTCCTTGAGTTATTATCTTGTTGGATTTATTAGGTTTTCCCCTCTCAACAGCTACAGACACAGTTACTAAATTTATTGTCAAAAATGTGTTTGCATGAAACAAAGAGAATATGAGTTCAGTACCTTTATTGCAAAAACTCCAAGTTAGTTCAACAGGGAGGCAGGTACTTAGCCAGTATACGAGTATTTCACCACCATGCTAGAATCAGGGTGTATGTATTGGTTTGCCTTGTGCCCACTGGGCAACTATTTTGTAAGACAGCACCCTTTTTACACCCAAACTAATTTACCTGTTCTTGAGTCATTTCTTTTTGGCATATATAGCCCAGCATAGATGATAGCTAGCATATCTTCATTAGCTTCTGTATGATAATGACATTAAATCTCTTTTTTCATCCAACATTGTGCCAGGACTTTAAAATCAAAATAATTGACTTCTCATAATATTGTATCTATTACAGATACCATTTTCCTCTCCTTTTTATTCAAAATGCATCCCAGTGTCACCAACTTGGCACATCATAAGAAGGATAACACGTTTTCCACTCTCATCAAGTTGGCACCTCATGGGATTTTTTTTTACCCTGTTCTCCAACATTTTCTTTGGAACAGCTATAATTTAATTGGCCTCAGTCCTACAAATCCAAGTTTATGCATTTTTATTTCTCTTAAAATCCTTATGTGCAGGCACCAGCCCTCAGCGTTGCAGAAGCTTCCTTACTCAGTACCTTTAAAGCAGAGATTTTTGCATGGTGGCTGTTGCAGTGGTGATTGTCATCAGGTGAAGCAATCACAGGATCATCCCATGCTACAGATCGAAAGCTCAGGATGCTGTAGAGATACTCTGAGCTTCAGGAGCAAACAGCCTGTGTAACCTTCCCCAAAGACCAGCAAAGTGCCTGGCATGGTCTGATCCTTAATGGTAACAATTTTATTGAAGGTCCTATCTCTTTTGCTTAAATTCTGCATTTTTTTTTTGTCTCGATCAGCCCATAGGCTTGGTATTTTTCCAAGGATAATTAAGATCTACTGCTACTCACAATAGGACTTAACTCGCTGTACTGCCTTGCCAAACACTTTTTGTTTTCAAATTGCATAACAATTAAATTCTCTTCATGTGACACTGAAGTCAAACATTTGTAATATTTAAGCCAAGAAAAACAGCAGAAAAGATAAAGAAGTGGTTATGGCGGTGTGTCAGAAAGGTGTGCTGCACTGAGCCAGATTGGGAAATATTTTTATATTCTAGACATGTCTGCATATTATTAAGGTTGCCCGTCGCTTCTCATTATTAGGACCTGTTTTTAACGGCTTAGAATTTTACCAAAATGTAACCAACGGTTGAAGTTGTGCATGCCAGGTGTCTGACTCAAGCTCAAGTTTTGGCAAATTTCAGGCAAAGCGGTTCACTTATTTCCAAGAGCAAGAGTAAGGAGGAGCGCGTTGCTTTGTGTGTTTAAGACATTTTGATGATTTTTTTTGTTTTTCTTTGAACAGTTTGCTGTCATGTTTTGGAGCAGAAATCTGAAAGTTGTTAGGTGATTACAGTTGTGCTTTTTGTCTTCCTTACCAAAAACCTCTGAAACGTCTGAAGTTACGAACTTTGTAAAATTGCATTTAGCCTTTTGTCATGAACCATAGGAAATGAGGACCTTGATGGGTAATCTTAGTCCACCCCTGTACGCCGAAACAGAATGAGGTCTAACTGGAGTATTTCTGAGTCGTTTGATTAACTTTTGCTTCGGATCCTTGAATGAGAAGAAATGCATTGCCTCCGTGGCAGTCTGTCTTTGTGTTTGACTGTCTTCCTCAGTGCAATTTAATTCTCCCTATCAGTAGAAAGGTCTTTCTTTTTTAGCAACAAATAATGATCTTCTGATTTAGCAGACCTGAGCTGCTTGCAGCTCTTTAAAGCAGTCTAAAATGGGCAGATAAAGACTCCAGAGACCGTCTGAGCGGGTTCCCAGATATAGCTGCCAGAAAGCAGCCCAATATTCCCCACACTGTCAGCTCCGGTCTGTCCTGGCCAGCCGCTGCCAGCCCTGGCAACCCCAGAGCCTGTTTCTCCAGTTTTGGTAGTTTTGTCTTCCTTGGTGAGTAACCAGTGTTTGGTACATGGCAGTCCAACTATGAGTAATTCTTTGAAAGCAGTATTTCAGCCACATAAATAAACCTAAGAGAACAGAGTAGCAAGTGAGCTAAAATAATGAGGAACCAATTCAAGAATAAGCACTTCGTAGCATTATATGCTTATTTTTCTGGCCCACACGCCTAATTGGAGAGGTTTGCAAAGGTGTATCTCAAACTGCCTCACTGTGAAGCAGTGCATGGCTTCCCTTGGGCTCTCTGTTGGCTTTCTCTGGTGGCATCCTGATGTCTCCTCAGCACTCGGCTTCTCCAGCCAGGTCCCCCGTGCTCTTTCCCGCAGTGACCCAGCGTGGTGACAGGGGTGCGGCGGCTGCAAGGCCCTCTCCTCCATCCCAAGAGATGCTGCAGAGCTGGAGCAGCACCTGGGATCTTGGGCAGCAACCAGCAGTAGGTCGTTGGATTCCCCTGCCATCGTGATTTTCTTCTGCCCACTGAAGGGAAGCATTTAAATCAGGTTTAGAGAGTACACTGGGGTTTAAATGCTCGTTGCTTATTGCCTTTGTGGTGCATGACCCCAGAATGAACTCTGGTTCTTGAAAGCAATAATATTTCTTATCTCTCCTTTGTGGTTGTTTGATGGAACAAGCAGTGCACATTAACTAAACCTAGAGTGAAGTGTGTAGTGTGCACCACCAAAGAATAAGATAAAAGGTGATGAATTTTGAATAATTCTAGCTCCCAGCTGCAGGCACATCTGTCTCCACAAATAACTTTCTGAATCAGCAGAACCTCCTTTTTCAAATCTTAGGAAGCTGGGAGCTTTATTATTTTTTTTTTGTTCACTTAAAAAAAACATGAGGAAGAACTTCTTCCCTCTGAGGGTGACGGAGCCCTGGAACAGGCTGCCCAGGGAGGTTGTGGATTCTGCTTGTCTGGAGATATTCCAGACCCGCCTGGACAAGGTCCTGTGCAGCCTGCTGTAGGTGACCCTGCTTCAGCAGGAGGGTTGGACTGGATGACCCACAGAGGTCCCTTCCAACCCCTACTATTCTGTGATTCTGTGAT
>Ga0065711_1002530_pt1 | contig 47781 bp, 31 predicted proteins | sample Hoacrofraction12_FD_59098 | JGI IMG/M metagenome (GOLD analysis project Ga0065711, IMG submission 59098) | Hoatzin crop microbial communities from Cojedes, Venezuela - Epithelial fraction 12 v2 (version 2) | ecosystem: Host-associated > Birds > Digestive system > Esophagus > Crop | place... | reverse complement strand
CCCCCCCCCCCCCCCCCCCCCCCGCCGAGCCAGAGTGGCCTTCGGCGCAGTGTACAACTTCCATCTCTGTACGGTGGCTCCTCACAGAAAATTTTTACCTTTGAGACACACACAAAATTCACCTCTCCAGAAATTCTGGATGAGCACAAAGGCGAACACCCAGCATCTGGGGTCTCGAGCCCCATTTCAGGTATCTGATGACGCAGCCCGGACCTGCCCTGATAGCGAGCTTTGGAAGAACGTGCAGCTACCGCAGTTACTGCCTCTCTGCAAATGTCATCATAAGGTCACATCCACTTACTCAGACTGAAAGAGGAATCAGTCAGAGGGAATACGAAATGCTAGCATGAAGTGAACACAACCCAAAGACTGTATAAACAAATACATGTTCCTTGGAGGAAGAGGGGAAGCATAAACATTATCTTTTGGTTACTCTTTGCTGTGCAAATATCATTTATCTTATGTTATAATGTACGTTAGTAAGAATTCTAATGAAAGACTTGTCTTTTTCTTGACCTTTACAAAAACCACAAAATTCAGAGATGTTGCTGCAACCCCATTGCTCCAAGGTTCTTGCAGGGGAGCAGGAGGATGAGAATGGCAACAAGAGGCACAAGCTGCTGTGAATAGCAAAGGTCCTGCGAAAAACTGTGACACCAGAACAGCAATGATGGAAAAGTGAAATCAGTTTTGATGGGGAACAACATTTCCACAGTTTTTTTAAAGCAGTCTTTGGAAATATACAATGGGTGTTTACCTCTCCATGTGATCCCTTAGGCTAGTTTATGAACAAAATCTCTTTTGATGCATTTCTCTGGTACCATCTAATTCCTTTGAGACTGATTTTGTTCTAACTGTCGTGCCTGCTGTATGCAATAAGACCTGTTGCATTGCTCCCCTTCCCTCAGTGACATGAGAACAACAGGCTTTCTAGATACATGTCTGTCTTTGCTTTACTATTGCCACAGATAAACAGCCCTTGAAAAACAAAAGATGCCCCTACCTCAATTCAGCAGCTTGCAAAAATGACCGTAACTTTAAGCACAATGAAGTTCAAGGAATTACGACTTTCTATATGCTTGGAGTTGAATTAGGGCTAGCAGGTGCTACCAGAGTGGCAAGGCAGAGCAAGACCCTCCTGTGCACAGCCCAAGGGAGAAGTGGGTGGGCTTGGTTCCTGAGAGATGGGCTCCAGCCTGGCTTGGGATGAATGCTGAAGGTGGCTTCTGGGCACCCCAACTGGAAGCGGATTTGCTGTCATGGGGCTCAGAAACTCAAAGCAGGGGGACAAGCTGTTGTCCACACTGACTCCTGCCATGCTACGCTGGCCTGCTCCCCCTGATGAGATGGCCAGGCCTGGGACATCACAGGTTGCTGTGCAGACAAGAACTGCAAAAGAACCAGAATAGAGTGCTAAAGGGCACTGCACCATCATCTCTGTTTACCCAGTGCTGTTTTTGCTGTGTGGTCAAATTCATATGTAATAAATACAGTACCTGAAGCCCTGATCAAATGAACTGTCCTTTATACTGCCACTGAGAAAGGGTCGTTGTCCTGCACTGACTGCTTGGAGCACGCATGAGAGAGGACCAGAGGCTTATGCCTAAGTTCAAATCACAATGCAACAGGTTTGTTTTGCAGGGCTGACATTTAATTATTTGCCCTACATCTCTCAGGTTAAATTTAGCACTAAATTTAGGACAAGTGTCTGGACAGAATGTCATATGACACCAGCGTATATCTGGTGCACAGCATGCCATACAAACATGTAACGTTCAACTCAGTTAAAAATAACCATACACTTACCTAATTCAGCAGGCTTCTGGACTCTATCTACTGAGCTGGTAGGCAGACAGTGCAATAGTAAGGGTCACAAGTGTACTAAGGGAAAAGACGTCACTAAAAGCAAGAAGACAGAAAAAAAATAATTTTCTGTATTTGTCCTTTCTTTTTTTTGTATCATGTAGTAATTAGGGTCCCATAGTAATTTGTTTATGACAGTCTACATTATCTTAAAAAAAAAGACATGAGTAGGTAAATTAGAGTGGAATTGCGAAAGGAATTGTGTAGTTTTTTCCCACCAAAGTGAGAGAACTCTGATTCCTCAAGAGCAAAGTTAAACGGTTGTTTAACTTGTTTAGGCTTAACTCTAAGCCTAGAAGAGGACAGATTCTGTCACACTGAAGAAGTAGCTTGCTACATACATGGTTTTGTCAGCTACGACAGGGCTAGAAGTCACCAGTCAGTGTGGCTGAGGCAGGGAGAGCCAGATCTCCAAACTATGCATCATTAGCTTCCTGAGCTGTGCTTGGATATCATAGCTCCCGGGAAAACCTGAGCGCAGGAAAAAAACCCTGTTATACAAGTGTCAAAGCCATAAAGTGAGATGGAAAATCTGTTTAACACCTTTACAGATAAGATGAGAACAAGCACAACAGTACAGACGAAGGCTGGAGTAAAGAGCTGAAATTCAGCCAAGCTGCCCTGATGTTACTGAGAGCTGTAACGCTAAGCAGGGTGTATTTTCTCCGTCTGAGCTGCTGCCGTGCTTCTGTCCTTTGCCATTTACCTAGGCCCACCTTGCTGATAAGGAAAGGTTAGGGTGTTTTCACAAAGCCTTGGATGGTGGGGCTGTTGGCACTCTGGCCATTTGTGGATGACGACCATCAAAGCCAAGCTCTCCTCCAGCGCAAGTTGTCAGCGTCTGTGGCTCCTGGCTGTGGAAAAGACCTTGTAGGTTCCCAGCTGGCGCACAGGGTCCCTGTCCACCCGTGCCCCTGGAGCTACAGCCTGGCAGAGGGAGGGTCACCAGGATGAGACAGAAAATGCTGAATGCCGCTGGCCATCAGACAGAGAGTCTGACAGCTGTAATGTGCAAATTGACCTGGTACCAGGCTGCATGGAGAGCACCCAGGCAGCGTGCAGTGCTGCTGAGCAAGGACTGGGGGAGTGCGGGGAACCAATGCTCCTGTGGCAGCTGGGCAAGGAGAGGGCTTTGTTTCAGGGTACTAGAAATGGGATACAAACAGATCCCTGGGTCACTGGGGCAAAGCTGGTCTGGCCCAAATGGAGAGGGCTGATGCCTGACAGTTGCCCAGAAGCTGATGGGAGCACGTGCAGGCTCAGTTCGGGTGTAGGGGCAGGATAATCGATCACATCACGGGCTATGGCAGGCACTGTCCAGTCCTCTCAGCCAAAAACTCTCCCCCTCAGGTGGGACAGTCTCTCGGGACCAAAACAAGGTGAGTTCCTGTGTGAGTGTAGGGAAATCTGTCCGTCGACTTTGTGCTTGCTCTCCAGATACCAAAGCATTTTGCTATTAGTGCAGTGCCCTTCAAAAGGGCTTAAATCCTGTTTACCATTTTTTTCCTTTAATGAGTGATTTCTTTTTGACCTGAGGTTGTGAGACAAGTTTAGACATCCTAAGTTACTCACACTATATATGTGTGTAGGTGGGTCCATGCAGAGTGTCAAAGGTATTTTTACTGAAATGCTGCACAGACTGAGTCATTTCTTGGTTGGCACATTCTGTTTTTTTGTGAAAATTGTTTTGCTTTCTCTGCTGCAACTGTACATCAAGTCTGTCACATTAGTTGTGGTCACAGTTGTATAACATGGATTAATCTCGGATTTAATCTTGTTTTCTGTTGTTCCGTGCCTAAAAATCAACCAGGCCAGTGGTCAGCTTAAATAGACCCCATAGGCTGACTCTGACAGTGATGGTTTGGGAGCATTTGCAAGAAACTTCTGGCAGGATAAATTGTTCCCCTCAGAGACATCCTGCCAGCTCATAAAGACTGGTTTCAATCTTCAAAACTTGGCACTTTATGACCTTTACAAATGTTTTTCTGATTATTTACTTCTCAACAGCCCTGTTTTTATGTAACGTTGAGCCCAAATTTGAATCTCGCTAAATTCTTTATCTACATGACATTTTGAAGCACTGAATCCAAGAGCCCCAAATAGCATGTTTCTGTGCTATTGTTGTCAAACTTCTGACAACCTCCTGCTGTGTACCAGCAGAGACCCACACGTGGCTTTGAACACCAGGAGCAAGGACCTCCATCCCCTATGGATGCTGGCACCATGAGCCAGGCACTAGGGGCAAGCAAGACTGCACGCACCAGCCTAGCTTTTGACATCTTGAGTCACACAGAAATGACACTGGGACACGCTGTGAACACTGAGTTCAAGTCACACAGGAAACTGTGGCTAGCTTTAAAACATAGTCAAAGGAAAAAAAAAAATCCCAAACCCCACACATGCATCAAGACTTCACTTTTGCAGGCAGTGCCACCCCACCACCTTTCTTTCCTCGCCTATCCCTTTTGAAGGGTTTATAGCCATCCATCTTACTGGAAATCAGCTGTACTTGGGTGAAGAGGGTGAAGTCCATTACCTGAGATATCCATTACAGGTACAAATTAGTGTGGCAAGAGAGTAGCTGGGGAAAATATTGTAGAAGGTGCGGGCTTTCTCCAGCTTCGTTCCAATAAAGAATTCCTTCATATAGCTAAAACTCTAATTCCAGATGCTTTCCGTACGTCCTTATGTTCTTCACTGTATGCTACAAAATTGACAGACAAGACCAGGGAATTTAGCATTTATTTATGTGAAGAATGAGCAGATCTTTAGCTACTAGAAATCAGTGTGTCCCCATTTGTTTTAGTGGAACTGTACTTACTTGTTTCGAAAGAAGGTGCAGCTCAGGCCAAGGTGCACAAGAAGCATTTCAGGGAGAGGCATGTAGGTTCCTTCCAGAGATTTTTAAAATTATGTCTCAGACCTGTGAAACAATGCGACATGCAAATAGCATACACTGACTCGGCATATGAAGTTCTCACAACACATTGATACTTTTTGTTTTTGAGCTCCAGAGTGATCCCATGTCTTGTAAGAAATGAAGAGTGAGACTTCAGGCTCTTTGGACGTGGGTGAAAAGCTCTCTGCTCATCCCATATGGTTCAGGGTAGTTTGCTGACAACCACAATTGCAAACAGACCTGGAAAGGACCTGATGATGTAACTTGTCCACCACTCTGTCCGAGCACGGCATCAATGAAATATGAAAAATAGGTGTGCATTATGAAGACGGTTAGGCTGAATTGCAGCAAGCAGAAAAAAAGTTTGTCTTAGGCAGTATATGTCTTAACCATCGTGACTGGACAGGTTCAGTACTGGCTAAACATCCTCAGGAAAAAAATAACCACAAAAATTTGCAGCACAGTATGCATATTAACAAAGACCTCCAAAAAATTACATAAAAATAAAGGTACAATTACATGTAACTGAAATGGCAGAAGACAGATATAAGCATGGGACTCTGCACCTCTATTGTTTATTTCGTAGAGGAAAAACACACTTTTCTGTGCTGAGAGAACTTCTGAGAGAACTGCAGTTTGGAAGAAGATAAAAAAAAGATAAAATCTCTGCATACGCTGCAGGAGATACACATGCATGCACACACAGATGCATAAAGAGGACTGGGAACTGTGTGTAAAAAAGGACAGCACCAAGCAAGTTGAGCAGCTTCTGAAAACAAGAAATCTAACCCTAAACCTCCAATTCTCTTTGCAGCATTTGTATTTTGGAGGTATCCTGGGAACTGTTTTTACTGAAATTTTTGCAGTTGATTTTGAAGCTTTTAGGCTGAAATTTTCCCCAAGGTGCTACATGTGGCAAGGAAGGGACATTTGCCCAGATAAGGGTGTTAACATGACTTGGCAGATCTCTGCATAGTGGCATGCAGAGGAAGTGTTTGCCAGCGCAAGCCCTGAGGCCCATAATCCCCTGCCCCACTGTCTCTGCCTGGACACGGCCAAGGCTGCTATGGGACCAGGGGTTGCAGTCGTGGCCGGGAATGCAGCTCCCCTTTGCTCCCCTCCGCTCAGCGGAGATCTGCAGGAGATTTGCATCCATCTTGAAATACATATTGCTTCAAATCATAGTTTGGTATAATTAAAACTAAGGAGGTTGGATTGCGTTGATGCAGGCAGAGGCTGTTTAAAACTTTTCTCTCTCAACTCCGCTCCCTTGCTTTACAGGAGAAGTCATCCAAATAGATGTGGTTTTGTGCATAGGGCACTGCACGTCGGGAAAGACTCCTACTGCGCTCCCAACTCATCATGAGCAACTGAGGGTCCCCAGAAGTCTCACACGAGACATTTGCTGCAGCTGCAGAAAGCAAAAAAAAATGTTTTAGTGACCCAGTTGGGTGAATACAGGTAGGTGACTTCAAATCCCACCATACCTTTGAATATAAAAGAAGAAACCTTTATGGACAACATGCTGGTCGGAGATTCTCAGAAAAAGCAGTGTTTTTAAGGAATGTAGGACAAAAAGGAAGAATGAATGAATAGTAACTTTCCTGTACGTGTAAAAGAGCTCTATCTGTAAACTTAGTGCAGTGCATTTCAGGGTGTCATCCGAGAAAATAAAAACAAAGTGCGATGACGTTGGTAGGCACTGACTGAATTTAAATCTGTCTTGCAACATGGGGAAGGGGATTATAGAAGGCAGTGAGATGATTCTTCATTGCAAAATCGGAATTTATAGCAGATAATATGTAGTCAATAAAAATACAAAGACAGAACAACACCATGCATAATATGACACATATGTGCACAACTGGTTTACTCAGCCCCAGAAAAGCCTAGGACAGATCTGGGAAACTGAGTATGTGCAGCTGCTGCTCACGCGTGAGATTATCTGATCCATCCCTCAGCTGTAATGTGCCCACCACTATGGTATCTATTTACACACCACAGAGCTCTGCCACATAGATGCATCGACCTGCTTTATCTAAATTGCTGCCCAAACCTACTTCTCTAGCTGCTACATCTAGCTGATTTGCCCAGCGGACCTTCTCAAAATGGTGCAAAAGATCCTAGGGGCAGAGTCCTTCCCATGTGTGTTGGCAGCATTTCATTCCAAGAGTATCTGTTCAAAAGAATCAGCAACATACCAGGCATGTGCATTAGTTTTGCACATTTCAAGACCATTCTCTTGCAGCTTGCCCTCAAAGACCTCCACCCCCAGCAATAAAAGACTCTAGACTTCCAAAATTTATAATCATAAACAAATCAAATGCATAAAAATCACTGAAGACATTCTGAATGGACTACTCTTGGAACAGGACCCTCATTTTTCATCCCTTAGCTGCCAGACTTACTCTGTGCCCAGTGGAAAATCTGTAACTGGGACCATATCTCATTCTCCCATTTGTAAAACCTATGAGACCAGGTACTTTCTCTAAGATTCCAACAGTCATGTCCACTGAATCAATCTCTATACAGGTGGAAGGACAAACATTTCATCTGAAGAAAATCCTCATGAGCTCTTTCACATCCATCCGTACAGAAGGACCCATTCAAGAGACCGTCACACTTTGAATTATACTGATAAATGTGTCATTCTTGTCTAGCAGGATCTGGGCTCACAGATTTATAAAATTTCAGACCTTGGGAGTTAAACACTGAAGTTAAACTTGAAAGATAAGTGCAATATAAAGGCTGTTGTGTTGGTAATTTCTGCGATGAATCTTGCTGTCAGAAAACCTGCCTGGCTCCTGAATGCCTTTCTCCATTGTGCAATATGATGCGATGTATTTGCTGCCTGGCCCCTGAGTGCAGTATTAAAGTATAATCTTGGCACCAACTTGTCAAGAAGCTGGACAGGTCTCTTTTATACTCCCTCAGTCTGTATTTAGTCCATTTTGTCCTCATAAGGAGCCCTGCCCATATAGACGTATGTGTTTATAAAAATACCCATTCATTTTACGTGCAGAACATTTCAAAGTACAGTCATCTCTGTAAACACTCAGCCCAAAACCCCGTCGGCATTGAAAGTGCTGATATCAGAGCAAAGAAAGAGACTCTTTTCTTTGTCTCAACACAACCCTTTCCCATCTTTGCTATCCTACACTACTGAGCAGAGCTGTGTGATTGTATGCTACGACAATGCACCACGTATCATTGCTATTACCAGGGTTCGAAAAGTATTAGGAAAAAAATCTCATCACTGCAAGCTGATAGTACTCATACAAGATCTGATTCCAGAAGCAAATTCTTGATCTGTTTGTAAACATGCAGTGTAGTCTTTCTTTAAAAAGCAAAATCTAACAAAATACATCAGATTTCTTTTTACATTTCCATTTAACTTAACATTGAACCTGAAAGAAATGTTGAAATAACAGAAATGACTGAAATGACCTTGCTTCATAAAACAAAATTTTCCAAGTAGTGTAATTGCTTATGAAACCAATCAAGCTTTATAAAAATCACAATATTAAACTTCCCTGGTCATCAATTAATAACTTTTTAAAGAACTTTTCAAACCATCACTGCATTCAGTGTGCTGATGATAGATCTGCTACAGAAAAGGAGATGCATCCTGCCCTCAGCTCTTCTAACTTACCTGAATATAACACAAATGAATACAATTATTTCCCTTTCAATTTACGTCAGCATCACTGAATTATGACTTGACCAAATAATTAAATAATTGTGTATCAACAGAAAATCAGTAACCAGAAATATTATCAACAGAAACCTGATGAAAGTTGTGGCCTGACCAGACTTTGCTGGTAAATAAGTGATGAAAATTTTTAAAAAATATGTCAATTGAGTAATTTCCTGGCTGACACAAACACCTTGTCCCACATCAGTGGTGTAACCTGCAGCAGAAAGAGTCCAAATCTGGAGTGAAGGCAAACAAGGCAACCTACAATTGTGCCCTGCATGGCCTAGGTGGTAGACAGCATCATCAGTACTAACATACGGTCATTCCCTTCCTCTGGTGCCCAGGGGAGGGGAAGAGAAATGGTCACCTCCAACCCTCACTGAGAGATGAGGGATGGGTCTTGCTCTCCTTACTCTCATAGTCTGGGTATGAGCCCAGAAAGATTGGCAGTCCTGCATGACATTCAGTTTTTTCTGCATATCCTTGGGTGACTCTCTTTAACAGATTTACACAGGGAAGGTCAGCTATGAATGCTTTTCTAAAGGCAAAACGCCCGCTGAAGCCAAAGGCCATTTCACCACATACAGACAAGTGAACACCAAGTAAGAAATTCATTATTTGGGTAATGCTTGAGTTGATTTGATTGACTGTTGTGTATTTTCCCAGGGAAGAGGAGGACAAAGGTGTCACTCATGTCCCCATCATCCATGAGGCTGGACAAATCTCTTTGCCTATTCATGTGTATGTCAGAGAATCTCAGGGAATGGCATTCTCTCCTTAAATCAAGGCAAACTCTTAACTCTTGAAAAAACCACTGCCCTCCCAGTGCACAGTGCGTGTGTCAGCCAAGCTTACCCCAGATTTTTCCAGCTATTTGTCTGTTGTTATTTGGATCCAATTTTGGGCCCCTAGAGAAGGGAGCACGTGGCACTCTGTTCTTCAGAAAAATTACCTTAGTACGGCATATCGACAGCTGAGATGAGGTGGTGTCATGAGTGCAGGAAGCCAAGCATCTAGTACATTCAGATTGTCTGTTCAAATTTGAGCTGAGCCACATTTTTATGTGGGGACTTCCCTCAAAGAAAATCTTACATCAAAAATTTATGTATTTTTTCATTCATACATATAACATCCCAAAAGCAGTTACTTACAATACTAATTATGAGAAGAAGGTAACAAATCACGAATGCAGCCAAAGAAGAAAAACATACTGTGTTAAGGCAATAAATGTTAGTTACAGACATCTCCTATTTGGCTCATGACATGTTTCAAGTCCTGCCTCAGGTACTCCCTACTATGCAGAAAGCGGGATGTGCCTCGGCACCTGCCCAGTTCCTTTGGCTAGATTCATCCCACATATCTCTAGGCACTGAGCAATGCTCCACAGTCTCATCACCTTATACCCCCCTGAATCATGAGAGAGAGAGGTGGTGCCTCCTTGGACTTTGCAGAGCTTAGGTGGACTGCACTGACTTCACAGGAGGTTTATTTTTGTTCATCAGCTTCAGAGTTGGCTAATTTAACTTTGGCACCTCTTTGAAATGCCTAGAGATAACCAGGATGCCCTCCAGTCAATTAAAAGCCCCACACAAGGTTACATCTTTCTGGAGATTAGACCCATATCTAGCAAGTTTCTCCCACACCAGCCAGTGTGTGGCAACTTGCCATTCATTGAAATCAACGTGCACCCACACCAGCATAAAGACAGCATTGAGTGAGGCTTGGCTACAGTTTGGACACTTCCCAGCTTGATCCAGACAGCTCCGTGGATGTCAGAGACTCCAAGGGCTGCTCAGACCCACATGGCAGTGTCCCACCAGCCTCACCAGTCATAATGGCGTAAGTAGAGCCCAGCCCACCACCATCCCCTTTGCTGCTGCTTAGCTGCACCCCTGATTGAAGGGTCTCTTCCCACTTTATGCTGTTGGGGGCTGTGGCAGGATGGGACCCGAGGTTATGATGGCTGCTTGCATGGCCTGAGGAAGTCTTATGGTTTATTTTGACAAAATGGGAACTTCTTAAAAGTGTCATACTTCTGTCCTGGTTTGGGGTCATCACGTAAAGTGTATGCCTGTGCTGTGAGGGTGAAGGGGTGGAACTTCAGGTTTTGGCCAGCTTTAGAGAAAAGAGTTATTGTACTCTGGCTTGGCTTTACGCAATTGCAAAGGGATTTGCTGTGTGCCTTTACTGACTTGCAAAGCCAGTTCTGTTGGTAGGCCCCCGGCAAGGCGCTGGAAAGCAGTGTAAACACACTCTAGAAGCATCCACTTCTAAAGAGAGAGGTCAAAGTCAATTGTGTCACAGCAGAGCTCATTGCCAAGAGGCAAGAAATTAAAGCAAGGATGGAAGCTGCATCCCAGCAGAGAGCAGAGCTGGCTGCCAAGTGCAACAAGATGTAAGTATCCTTCTCACTCTGTGCTAGGAGAGAGAGCCCTGGTGTCAGGGTTTAGTTCTGCCTCATCTCTTGGTGACCCTCTTCTGGCTCTTCATGGGGAGTGTTTGCACATTCACACATGTTGCAATCAGTAGGAAATTTAAGCAGCAGGCATAGTCCATTGGAGCAAGGGGAGAGCTGCAAACTATAGTCTTTCTCCAGGGGAGAGTGGTGTGCTTGCTGCCTCTCTCCCTTTCTCACAAGTGCACATGCCACATGCAGTGGCAGGAGTCACTGCCGTATTTTACCGTGACCCTTGAGTCAGCGCTGCAGCCTGCACAGACTGAAGCCTAGATCTTTGCTTGTGGTGTGAAATCCTCTGGGCTAGATTCAGCAATGACACTGGGGCCAGTTATTACATGAGTGTCTTCCCCCATGCTCATCAGCTGCTGATCAGCCACTTCTGACGGGGCTCAAGTGCGAGAAAAAGCACGAAGCTGCTCGGCCTGAGCTGTGCTGGGTGTGTGGGGATGCAGAGCGTGCAGCTCCTGGAGGTCTCTCAGTGCCTGGGGGAGGGCGCTGAGGGGTTTAGGCACCTCCAGCATTGGAGGGCTTTCACGGGGCTGTAGAGTGCAATGACAGTATGCAAAGGGACAGCATCAAACATGGCTCTAGCCTCAGCTCCCACTACACCCAGTGATATATTGTCCAAGACCTCTCTGCTCTGATTACAGACGTTCTTCTAGTTCACTCATGGCCCTTTATTTCTTTTGCTGCCAAGTCTGTGCTTTAGCTTAACCGGCTCTTCATTCTCCCTGGTGTTATGCCCTTGCTTTATTTATAGAAAGCACTGGTTTCCACTCTGGGATACTTTGTTGCTAGCACTAAGGCAGCCAAGTTCCCCTTGTCCCAGAGAGGCTCTCAGTTCCCCTGCCCTGCTCAGGTCTCGCTGCCTGCACCAGTCTGGGCTGAGGCTGCCTCCCGTGAACACTGCTCACAGTATCTCGGAGGAGATCTCATTAATGTCTGATACCACAGGATGTTAATTCTTTCTGTTACTAAGTATTATGATTATTAGCATTCCTGTTACTTCAGGAGGCCATTGGGAGGCTGAACTGTCAGAGCTACCAGATTCCCCCCTCAAAGGACAGTTGTTTTTATATACTCCTCCAACATCATGGAAATCCTCTTTGTGTGGCATCACACAATTAAAAGCTCCTTAACAACATATTTCATTCTCACTGTTTCAACTAACTCTTCTAAAACAGTCCTGTGTATTTCTTCACTATCTTTGCAGGCAGCAGAAGCTAGAGAGGAAAGCTGCTAAATAAGAGGTATGTGGAGATTTCCTACTGAAACCCAGTGATGAATTGCCTGACAGTAAGTGCTACTCTAAGGCAACTGCTGTCTCTTTCACTGTAATAACAGCAGCTGTCGCTGCCTCCCTTTGCTCCCGAGCTGCAGTCCGGTAAGTACAGTCACCAGCAATCGGTGTGCTGGGGTGTGGCTGGCAGCGGTGGCAGGAACAGCAGGGAGCGAGTCAGACCCACTTCCCCAGGTCTGAGCCTGTGTGCCGGGCTGTCAGGCTGTAGGTAGAGGACAAGGGACCAAGATCCCTTCTATGATAGCTGCAGCCCAATTTGACCGTGGGATCTGCATAGTGTTATGGCTGGAAACTCAGAGCACACATTTCTCCAGCTGATACCAGCACAAAGGACAGAAATCTTCTTCAACTTACCAGTACAACTGCACTTGGGTAGAAAGTTAAGTCAGGTCTGCATAGTGCAGCTTAGCAGCATCACAGCAATTGATGATGTTGTCTGCTTGGAAACTGGGTTAGACCAAGATGAAATGAAGTTGCTGAGAGGACTCACAAAGTATGTGTTTCATTTCTGCCTTGCTGAGCTTGTCTACTACTTGAAGGTGGGGTCTAAAGCAGGCTTCTGGCACAGGGAGCTCTTAGACCTGCAGACTCCAACCATGTACTGTGGTCAGCAGGGCTGCTGTGCTGAGGAAGAGGGCAGCGATGCTTGGACGGCTCCACCACACTATCACTGCAAGCACAGACTGGACTGAAAGTGGCTACAAGCACCCTGAGCTTCCTGACCCCCTTGCTTCCTATTCCCATCATTGGCTGTTAGGTCTGTTGTGCTCCTGGCTCCACGCAACCACACAACACTTGGGTAGAACCAACCTGAAGAAACCTGCCTGGACAACTTGCAGTCTATTGGCCTTGCTTAGCACTTTTCTCAGGCCACATAGGCACACCCTCAGCCCCCAGGACTCAAGTTTTGCCCATGGCTGGATTCTGCCCTCCAGGCAACTGTGGACCTTGCCCTAAAATGGCCCCAGAGCACATGCTTGCACGGGAGCAGTGTGGATGGGAGACGGCTCTGCACTTCTGCTTCCATCCTTTTGTGAGTGACAGTCTGCTTTTCTCCACTTATTTATTAGAGGATTACAGTTTCAGTAGAAGAGGCTCCAGTCTGTTTTATAGCTCAATGTTTTTCAGCAAATTGGTTGTGACCCCTGTGGCCCCATGCAAGGCAACCAAGAGGGCTGTGATATGTTGAAACATTTATTACATTATCAAATGAATACAGTCCTGCTCCCTGACCGCCCACCCCTACATGCCTAAGGTCGACTACGCTCTGCCAGCTTCTCCAAACAAGCAAGTCAGTCCAACAAGCCTTCATATTTTTTTATCTTGCTTCTATAACAAATATACTGGGATCAAGTGAATATTTATGTTAGAATGAGGGGGGCTACCACCCAGTGGAGGCTGCTAAACATAGATCCAGCTTGCAGAAGGCTTATTTGGTGTAGACAAACCTGTTTGTGTTTTAATGCTGAATTTAAACATTTAGGTGATTTTCCTTTAAGTAAATTCACTGATGTGTTGTTTACATACAGGTGAAGGACCTCCCTATTTTTACCAAAGCCTCTAATCCTGCTGAGTTGCACATAACTTACAGACAATGCATTAAATGCACTTTCTTAAATGCATTTTAAATCGTAAGTGAATCCTTTCAAGCATTCCAGGTCTTTCCATTTTCATCTAGTCTCAGTCTGAAGTGATAATTCTGCACCAAAAAGTTTATCAGCAAGAACTATTTAACACCTAGTCAGGTGTTAAGCCTATAAATAGTTTATCTCTTGGCCACATTTAGCCACTGAGCCATGAAAAGTCACCGGCTTGCTTTCACTATGAGATCAAGTCTGTTTGAAGGAATAGCCTGCTTGTTTGAAGGACACAGAAGTCCCCATGTAAACTTTAAAAAAAAAACCCAAACCAAACAAAAAAACACCCCCACAATACTGAAACCAAACAGGTTCTCTTAAAAACCCATTTCATTTGTTGGTGTGAAGTCTCGCTCTGGATTAATTTTCTCAGGTCACTACAGACTCTGGCTGTATTCACTCTCTATTCAAGGAGCAACACCTGACTTGGTGAAGAGTTTTCCTCCTTTCCATCCTTATCACCATCTTTTCCAGAAATTAGATTCTCTGAGATTAGAAGCTTAAAGTTTTCAGTTCAATACATTTCCATGACAAAACTTTGAAGTGAAATCACTTCAGTCACCTTGTTTTCTTACCTTTCCACATTCTCTGAGTGAAACAGGGTTGTTTCCTTTTGTCAGACATTCACTCTACATAATATTCTCACACCTCAGACTAGCTGATGCTTTGGACTCAGCAGATTAAGTAGCAGTCGTCTCCACTGTTCAGGTAGCGGTGGGGAAGGTGGTATGGTGTGCTTTTTTTCCTAAAGGGGCTGTTTCAAGACCCTTCAAAGTTGCAGGCAAAGAACCTGAAAATGTAAACTCCCATATTTAAAAACTGGCAAGCACAAAGAACTCACAATTTCTGTTTTTGGAATTCATGATTGTTGAGATGACCTCCAGATGCAGTAGAGGGGAGCAAGCTGAGTGGTGAGATATGAGTGCACCTAACTAATCATCTTGAATTGATTCCCACTGCTAGCCATGCTCCCCAGCAGTGAGATTAGGCTGCTATGCAAAGGCCCTGGTCCTTCGTGGATTTTGTAAGGTGCAGGCACTTCCTCAGAGGTCCATGAACAGTCAAAATAACATATCCCGCAGGAAGAAATCTGTACATCAGCAGGATTTGGCCCCTACTGTGCAAAGAAAGGACAGTGAGGTATATGTAATAGGCAAGTAGGTGACACCTATATCCACTTTGTGGTCCATTCCCTTGTGCCCTTCTACCGATTATTTGGAACACAGTGGGGACCCCACAGTGAGAGCTATCGTCAGGAAGCATGAGACTCTTTCTGGTACAAACCAGAAGTTGATAAGGAAATTAGTCATCCTGTCAGATGACTACAAAAAAAACCAGCATGACCTTGAAACCTTGCTATGGGAACATGATAACACAAAAATCGTGATGTTATTAAGCATGTTATTTATGGTTTACAGAGCAGTATTTAGGTCAACAGAGTCACACCACTTACAAATCCTATTCTTTGGGGTGCTGAATGGCATGTTCTTGCAAGAAATCCTTAGGCCCCAGACTCACATACAACAGCTGAAGAGGGGAACGTGTCTCCAGTTATTGCTGACTGTAAATATAAAATATATCCCCCTCGTTTGAGCAGGCTAGAAAAAAATCCCTGTTGTCAAATGAGTGGTGTCAGTGGCCACCGCACAGCCTGAATTCCCTCCCTGTTGGAAGTCTCTCATGGATATCAAGTGGATTCCTGGAGGGGGGCCAAGTGCAATCCAGGCCATGGCGATACACAGTCATGGTGACTGAAGCCGAATTTTGAGCCATTTACAAAATGTTGCTACTGAAGCTGATTTCTGTGGTTAAAAGATTACTCCTGATATTTTTGGTTAAATCAGTCATCCTTATTCATTATTTTAATTGAGATAAATTGAGAAACTGTGCCCTTACTGAGAAGAGAAGCAGTCCTGCAAAAGCCTGTCTCCTAGACCATTGCCCTGGATCCGACACTGCAGGCCAGGTCCCAGGGAGGCTCAGGGGGCACCTGACAGGCTTGGGCTGTGCCTGGGCAGCACTCCTCCTGGCGCTGACCCTTCTGCTCAGTAGTGGCCAAGTGCTGATACCGGAGCTGCTCGAGGTCTGCCTCCGTGTTGGTGGCAAGAGAAGGTGGTCCTGCCAGCAAAGGCAGAGCTGCATGGCCCCCTGCAGAGCCTTGGTGCTTGTGGACCAGACTTGTCCCAGCCCAGCCCCAGAAGCAGGCTTATGGTCACTTGGAAAGTCATTTGGTAACTGGAAGCCATCACAGCTGGCCACCTCTCTGCAACTGAGAAGCACAACAGCCAGCGAGCTTTCTGCTTTCTTCATCCAAGTGCTGATGAGTGAGCTTTCATGCTTCAGACGATGGGCAGCAGCTCATGCAAAAAACCAAAGGGCTGGAGCTACTTATCCCCCGGGAGAACGGTCACCTCAGACAGCAGGTGAGCAAGTTGCACAGAAAACTGCTGGAGTCACAGGGAGAAATGGGGACAGAGACAAAAGCAGCAGCATCATTGGGAAGCTCCCAAAAGAAAAAGAGGATCTCCCAAAGGGATTTGTACTGGGCTGGAGCCCTGCTTTGTCACCAGGGGTAGAAATGGCCGATTCTGGGAAGCTGGCAATCCTAGACTCTAGGGGCAGAAATTCACGCGGGGCTTTTGTGCTGGGGCAGAGCCAGGAACAAGGCATGCTGCTGTTAGCCACCCCGTCGCATGCGGCCCCAGCACGACGTGGGATTGCTAGCAAGCGCAGAACTACCCATTACCGGCTGATCAGGCAGCAGCAGGCAGCATCTACCAGCAAGTTACAAACCGACTGGCGAAAAGCCACGTAATGCCGTGCCTCAGTTTCCCTGCAAAGAACACATATTGCTCTAAAGTTAATAGATACATTAAACAACTGAAATACTGGGGGGAGAGGTGCTAAAAAGGGCTATAGGTCATCAGCAGCACACGCACCTATGCCTGTGTGGTATGCACATTGCGTGAAGTGTTGCTAGTCTCATCTTGCTGCCAGCCTGTAACAGTAACGGCAGTGGATTAGGCTCCTTTTAGGTGATCTGACAACAGACAGGATATAAAGCCAGGACACAGAGACTTGCACTTCTCGTCTGAGATATGTAACAACATGTTCTTCAAGGCTGATCTTTTCAGGCTTCAGCGCCTGGGAATGTAAACCTGAGAAGCAGAGTACCGTTGGAGAAAGCCACAGAGCACGCAGTCCGCTAGGATAAATAAATCCCCTTGGAGACTGCCTAAGTTTAGCTATATATGGACATTTCTAGAAAGTGAGAACTGCAATGGTTTTTCCATCAATATTTCAAGGGCTTTCTTCAGCCCTTCCCAAAGCCCTGTATTAAAGTGATTTAGCATAATAATCCTGTCTTAACAAAGAGATAAAAGAGATGCAGAGAAGTGCTCCTTCAGAGGAGGAGCCAGGGGAAGGGCCCAGAATAACACCCAAAGACAGCTCCCAAGCTGTTACAGCTTTGGGTCTAACTCTGAACCTTGCTTCAGCTCTCTCAATATTCAGTTGAAATCCTGGCCCTATTAAGACAAGACAAATCATTTTACTTTGCAAAAATAAAGAGGAAGGAGGAAATCAGCTCATCTTCTGGTCTCAAAAACCCGATTGTGGACCTAGTTTGCATCTACATACATTTCATAGGCAGAGCAGGAAATCCTGAAGATGGGATATGTGAAGAACACTAAATAGTCCCAGTACTCTCTGAGACTAGTTAATGGGGTACAGAAACCCTTTCTTCCCTTTTTCTGCTTCCCTGTGCCTGTATTCCTGGCTACAGCGTGTGCCTGCAAGGGGCAGCACAGCCGCATGATGAGACCATAGTGAGAGCACAGGCTGAGGTGAGCAGAGCTGTAGACTCAAATTCTGTAGGTTAGGAGAGGACTTGAGGCAATTAATGGTTTTCTGCAGAGAATCCTCTCCTTTTCATCGCCAGAATTCACTCCTGAAAAAGTTTATGTCATACACCTAGTGACACAGCCAGTGATAAATCTGGAAAGTTGCAGTCTGGTATTGGAGACCAGATCAGCACAAGATGCTACAAAGAAGGCACAAATCAAGCTACCGGTGGGCAGTGGTGGAATAATACAATGTGGTGAGGAAAAGTGGAAAGCATCCACATGGCACTATTTTAGATTAATGCACTGCTGCTTCAACACATTAAAATTGCCAACATCAGCATCAGGCTAGCTGGTTTTCCTTAACTACTTTTTCTTCTAATGCTGTTTTTCATTTGTTTCCCCTGCATATCGAAGCTTGGTAAAAATAGATGTAACTGCTGCGTAATGGAGACACACTGGTAATAAATAACTTTGACATTACACTGGTCGTGCTGGGAATGAGTGGGATCAATGTATGTTTTGGTGCACTCTGATTCAGGGCATCCACCTTGAAATCAGTGCAGAACCCCTTGCTTTAGTTCCTTCTTCTCCGGGAGAAAGAAGGGGTTACAAAATGGACAGAGTATTACATACCTGATCACCGTGGGAACAGTGATGAGTGATGCTGCTGGAATCATTCACAGTGCTGAACTCAGACCGTGGCACTTCAGAGCTTTTCCAGTGGGAGGCCAGTGGGGTTCAGAGGCGTTTGGCCTCTTGCTTTCGCCACACTAGCTCCTCATTTTACCCAGCTCACTTTGCCCATGGGGTTTAGACCAGTCCCTTGAAATTCCCCCCAAAAGTGGAGTCAAAAAAGGCTGCGCTGAGTCTGGCCCTTGCCCGCCCCCCCCGAGAACACAGCCCCCTCCCCAGTCCATTATTCAATGGCTGAGACCACCCAGAAGCTCTGAAAGCACCAGCAGCCAAAAGAGGAGAGTGGGGTGCAATTCTCTTTCACTCATCCTCCTTCCTACACTCCTCCCCTGATGGCAGTCCAGTCCTGGGGGGCTCCTCAGCTCTGCAGTGGAAGAGGTGGAGGAGAGCAGAGGCTCTCCAGGGCCAGATGACGTGATCAGGAACAGAGGAGCAAGAAAGGGCAGGATGCAAAACCAGCACCGCAGATCCCATGGTACCATGGCGGTTCTTTGGTACTGGTCAGTAACACACATGCTGCACTGTGTTATCACAGCGTCCATCCTCTGCATGAGAGGTGATTCATTACCTATAAAACACAGGGGCTCTGCTGACTTATGCCTGGTGAACATCTTGCCCAAAATTTCCAATGTCGTAACACCGTGTTCCATTCACAGCTCTCCTGCAGGCTGCCAAGACCAAGCTTGCTGGAAACCCCTACCAAATTGGACAGGAAGCATCTGACACTGCCTTGCACCAGGCTACAGCAAACCAAGCCCTTGACTTCTCCCTCACACCAGTCTAAACAGGAGAGTTGGTTGCTAAAGCTTTGTTTCCTAAGAGTCACTGGATTAGACACTTTTAAGTGACTCACCAGCTGATGAAGCTAGAGGCACTCATTGCAGGCAGCATCAAGTTCTTTCAGATCTAGCCTGAAACTCCTTGTCTTTTGTCTCATTTCAAAGGTAGCATCAGTTTCAATAGCTCTGGCATCAAACCACTCAAGACCAGCCCTCCTTGAGTCACCAAGAATTATCCAGCTAGTAAAAGCTGTGTGGGACAGCAATTGAGTGCTGTTCATGCCCTGTGCCAATTGCCAAACTCAACAAGGAGTGGTACTGGTGCCAAGGCTGCTAACCTTTAGGACAGGTAGGCAAGCGGTTGTAAGAGCTAGCACTGCTGCCCCGGCTTGCAGGTGTGGAATTGGGCCCAGAGCCCAGGAGTGCAGATTCACATACGCTCTCCAAAATGTCCCACCACTGTGCTGCAGATCCTGCTCCCTTCTCACCCTGTGAATCCCAAGCTTCATCCTGGGCAGCTGCCATTGCAGAGCTTGGTGCTGTCCCCGCCTCACTCTTGCCCCGGCACTGCCATGAGATGTAATTTGGACCTCTCAATTTAAGGATGGGGAAAGAGCCTCAGATTCATTTCTAATCACCGTGTCATTGATAAGAGATGAACACTGTGTCTCTTTGCTGCAGTGCTTTAAGAAAAATCAGTGACTGCTGCTCTGTTCTGGGGCAGGCTACGTGTAGGGCTGGGCACCAGCGGCTCTGGTTCCTCAGTGGGAACACCTCCTCCCTTCAATCCCAAATCAGCTGCCCAAGCTATGGGAAGGTAAAGGAGATCACACAAGCTCTTTTCATAATGTCCCTAGCAGCAGTCTTTAGGTAATGCCTCATAGCGAGTGTGGGGTTTTTGAGCAAAGGGAACTAAGTATCTAGCCCTGTGATTGGGTCCCACTGGCCTTTTTTTTTTTTTGCTAAATAGTGCTAAACAGCTGACCTGGGATACTGGGGATTTGAACCTGTATATCACAGTTCCCTGCGGTGCGTTCCTCTCACAGGAGGCACCGTATTGTCCTATGCATTTGAAAACCCCTCTTAACCTGAAAAGTCACTAGCAGGGAGCAACGCAATACCGTTGCCCAAAACAGCATAATCCCACCTTTCTATCAATATCCCTGAAAGTCACGTGGATATGGGGACCAACAGTGCTGAGCACCTGGGTAGGTACTTGCTGGTGAGAGGGCTGTCTCTGGTTCCCCTATGCTCTCCAGGGAGGGTGTGGTAGTGATGGCCCTTAATCCAAAGCATGGAACAGTTGGCTGGACAGGACTGGGCTGCTCACTGGGCTGCCCTGGATGATGTTATGTATGAAAGTTGCCTTCTTGATCACACAGAGGATGAGAGAAACATCTTTTCTCCAGCTGGTACCACAGCTCCATGTCCAGTCAGTCCATTGGAAAACAAACAGCAATTGCTTCTTCTTTCAGAAAAGTCTGATGTAGCAGCTCACTGACTCAGTCACTTCAGATTCTGTGAAGTTCCACATTTCAGACATTTTAATGATATTCTGATGCTATAGTTACTACTTATAGTGCTGCTGTATAGTTAAAGACCCAGAGTGAACCAGTACCCCTGTGGGCTGTACAGATATAAGAAAACCCCAAAACAAAACCACCAAAACCACTCCAGCTGTGCTCATTTGAAGAAGGATACGAATTTTCCTATGTTATTGAAGGCTCAATGCAAAAGTATTTGGAAGCTGATGTTGTTTGATAAATAGAAATTATCAAAGCTCAGTTCAGAGCTCAGAAACCTTTAAAAGACATCTCTTATAACAAACTACTGTACAACAAACTCAGGACAAAGTCAGAACAACAACCAACAGCAAACTAAGTTGTACAGTAAGATAACAAAGAAAATAAGAATGTGTTTCAAGGCCTGAGGAAGGCAAGTGATTTTGTTGCTGAGGTGTTAAGAGAAATGATTGAAGAGCAGTTTGTGCATGTGAAAACATGACCCTAGTAACTCTGTCCAGGTCACCCAGTTGAGGGGCAGCGTGCTTTGCTGACAGAAGGGACAGCCAGTACTGCAGAGCTCTGCAAGGTTTCATTCACCATGGGTAGTATCATGGGTATCTTATGTCACCAGCTTCACTGCGACTTAAAAAGCAGGATTTAGAGGTGACTGGGCATATCCTACTCATTCTGGCTGCCTCTGCCCATCTCCTGGCACCTTCTCTTTTCTCCGAGCTTCTTTGCCCAAGACTGCTGCGTGGGTCTCACCTCCTGTGTTTGTCACTGCGGATAAAGCCAGATTCACGCAGATGAAAGGCCAAAGCACCAGTCACACGGAGAAGGCTGTCGTGCACCAGTCCTGGAATGAATCTTGTTAACAGAACGACTGCTAATAGGCACTGCTAATGCTGAAACTGCTTCTGAATGAAAACAAAACTTTCCAAAAATGTGTTGTTTGACTGAAAATGTAACTTCCCTTTGAGATACTACTTTGTAAATACCTGAAAAATGAAAGTCACTGGGTCTTTAGACTAGAGTTTCACTTTGCTCCCTGTATCCTTCAGCTTTCGCAGAGGCCAGGATTCCCCTTTCTACTCCCAGGGAGTGAGGCCAGGGCTTCCCAGGGTGAGGAGGCTGAGGAGCCATCTTAAGATGAGAATGACAGCTGCAAATGTAAAATGTGACTTTAAAGAGGCATTACAGCTCCTCTTTTGACCGCAGTCTTTCATGATTTTGGAAATTAAGTCAGAATCTTCCAGTGAATGAAACCTTTCTATTTCAGCAGTAATTTCTCTCGCTTCCCCTCTCCTACCAAAATGCTTCAAAGCATTTAAACTAAAACTGGTAAACTGCTGCATATAATTTTTGTTTCCTTGTTCTTTTCTTTAGGCCACCCTAAGTCCTTTTTTCTGTAAGAAAACCAAAAATTTGGACTTGCTGTGGTCTTTATTCCGTGACAGGGCTATGAGGGAAGAATGGTGCCCACACTGTTCTCAGTTCCTCTGGAATAAATCAAAGGCTGTTACACGGACCAAACTCAGAAATGTCTCATTCCTCATCTTTGTCCCTTTGTTTAGTCTGTGCAGAGTGTAAAATGCAACCAAATTGCACTGGTCCCAAGCAGCTCTGCACGCAGGGTAGCGGCAGAAAAGCACTGCTATTCCTCACCATTGTTTGAATGCTGGCTTTACCAGTTCGGTGAAACGGCAATTTAATTTGGCACTGATACCATTCCAGCTGGGTTACAGCTGGATGGATGCTTTGACCTGTCTCTTTCCCCCACAAGTCATGAGCACTGTCGTGACTGAAGATGTGGTCTTCCCTTACCCAAGAACAATAGCTTGCATGGCTCTGTTTAGGATATATTGGCAACTTGGGATACGCTGGGATAAAAATGCATAATGCAGAAACACAAAGCAGGTATGCTGCTTATAAAGTGCTTCGTAAACCACATAGGTATCTATATTTCAAGAGAATGTGCTTATTGCCCTATACAGTGGAAGTAATTGTGCTGACTTAAAGCTGCTGATTGACAGGGATAATTGACTCTGGCCATATTAAAACTCTATTACTCAAACTGAATAACAACTACAAGTTAAAAAAAATCTTACACTGAAAAATATGAAGTGGTTGCAGTCTTTGGCAGCAATCAAGCAACAGCACAAAAGAAAAGTGTAGAATAATATTAACAGTACTAAGGCTAATCCACCTTTCTGAAAAACTGCAGAAGCTTCACAGTCAAGATATTGGCAGTAACCAGACTGCTAGTAACGATAAGTTCACACCACTGCCTTGGAAGCATGCCTTCTTTAGTATAACTGGTCGCAGGAAGAGGACTCCTCCATAGAGGTGGTGGCATTGCCAGCTTCCCAGGTGCCCAGAATAGCTAGGTGGAGATGTGCCTTCCCAGAGAACAGCAGTGAGAGCACGAGAATAACAAATACCATGATACTAGGGACTGTACTCCTAAGCCTGGATAGGAATATCAGTTAACCTCGGATCAGCCAAATTAAGGTAGAACAAAATAATGCTTTTACTGGCAATAGAGGCAATGTTGTGATCGATAATTTTTTATGGAAGCAGAGGCAGCTTGACAGGTCGTGGCCATAGCACAGGTGCTCCTGACACCTGCCCTGGGGCCGATGGACCCCAGCGTGCCCACGGGTCTGCCCCAGCGCGGGGATTTCGGGAGCCTCCTGCAGCTGCCTGGGCACTGACAGATGCTATTAGCAGTGGAACTACAAGTGTATGAGTTCCAGCCAGCCATCCACACCATGGACTGCGGAGGTTTCGGTTTGCTGGAAATTCAGAAAAATGTTGGTTTCCACCCAACTTGGATCAAAAACATATTTTTTTTTTTTAAACCCAAGAGTTTCCCATGACCTCTCACTTTTTGGTTGGCTCTGCTTACTACCTGCATGCACAGTGCTTCATGCAGGGACCCTACCCTGGAGGGAGGTCAAAGGCATAAAGTAATGTATAGAATACCAAGGCTAAGATCCAAGACAGAGACAAATACAGATTTGCCTCAAACCAAGCAATTAAAATCTTGTTTTACACTGTTGAAACTTAACCTGAAGCTCACTCAGTGTTAGAGCAATGGGGTCAAACACTTGAAGTTTTACATTTTTTAAGCAAGACTGATTTTGTTAAATGAATGTAAAAAACCATCAAGAATATTAAAATCCTAAACGAGATTTTGAATAGCATCTATCAATTTAATTACTTAATGGAAAAGACAGAAAGAAGACCGTGTTTTATTTTTACACTAATAAAAAGGCATCAGCTGGTGAGATAGCAATCTGATAAAGCTGGACCTATTTCCAAAGTTACCTACTTTAACACAAAAATGTTGTATTCACGAAGCAAGAGGATCATGCTTAAGAGAGATTTCTCCCATCACATACCATTTTGGGCTTAGAACAGTCATATCTCTTCTTCCCAAAACACATTCTCCAGGGACAAAGGAAAGAGAAGGAAAGTAATGAGAAGAGAATAGGATAAAAATCAATCGCTTCTGAAGTACACCAGATGATAAGAAAGTTGTGTTTCAAAGATTACTCTGATCTCTAATTTCTGGAATCAGTATGAGAACTCTACGTAGGACTGATTAACCCACATCTGCCTGTCACCAGTTGTTGGTTTTTCCTTCTCAACAGCTGCTGCTGACTGCTGTCAATGATGGAAGCTGGTGTACTGCTGCAATCCACAATGGCATTTCCTACATATCACAAATCACCCTACTGCCAAATGGCTGCATGCCCTCAGCAGCTACAGAATTGGTACATGCGTGTCTCATTAAAACAAGACACTCACCACATCAACACTATAGGATTAAACAGGCGCAATTGTAGTTCAGCTCAGTTTCCTAGTTGAAGAAGCATCTTTGTGTTACTTGATGTGAATGTCTTGCTCTCAGTGTTAGAATTAATTCTGGGTAGTGTTTGATGCTATGGATTGAATTAAATCCAGCCTACTTTTGATTCATACTCTCACTTCTTCGTAGGAACCTGAGGAGGAATTGTAAACTTTAGGTAGGGCTTCTGCCCTACGCACTGGGAAAATTGCTGGAAACACTGAATACTGACAGCAAAAAAGTACTGACTGACTCACTCTCAGGCAACAGAAGTGCATAAAACTGAGTACGAACACTGACTGTATAAAAGCTTATGAAGCTCAAGAGTAGAAGTTAAGAGCAAGTATCTAGTAGATTCCTCTTAAATTTAATAGCCCCCCTATTTCTAACAGTCATGTTAGAACTCATCTAGTAGATTCTCATATTTCTGCAACCTTGCTGTGGCTCAGTCATCCCACAAAAGAGTTCTTGCAACTCTTGAACAGGCTTTCCAAGATTGCAGTGTGAGACCAAGTGAAGAAGTGGGAATCCCTAAATCATTGTTTGCTGATAAATGGGAGGATTTATCAGGTGCAAGCTGATGCTGTACCTAATCTATTTATTTCACACTTTTTATAGCCTGGCTTCTGGATTGAGTTTCTTTCACCACGAGTGTTTAGAGCAAGAAACTAAAGCCAGGAGAGGGCAGGTGATGTGACCAGCATCCCTTGCTGTCTTTCATGGCTGTGCCCAATGCCCCAGGAATGACATGGGGACTTGGGTGGAGAGCCCATTCTTATGGCTTTCCCTGGGTTTGTACTTTTGCAGGCACCAACAGAACTTGAGCAAACTGGGCTCCAGCCACTCTAGCTTCTTGGGTGAAGCCCAACAGAGGGTAGCAATGTCACCCCTGGGTCGTGCCTGTGGATATCCACCCCCAAGACGTGCTTGGCAAACGGCCCCATTGCATGCACCCAAACTCCCATGGCCCTACTGCTGCCCCATGCAAGGTCCGCATGCAGCCAACCAGCATAAATGGAGACCTGGCCTCAGCCTGTGTGACCATCACAATGCGGGCTCCCTAGAGTGTAAGTACTAATGAGTGAAGCATCTGAGTGAGATTTCCCCAAATGAGAAACCCACAAGAGGTGTCTGCTGGGGCCATTTACCAACAAAAGTGTGGAGAGTTAAAACGTCCTTGTTTCAGGCAGAAGGCACATGGGGAAAACAATCCAGAGCTGCTGCGTCTGAAAAGCTTTGGAACAGCAACAGGGGTTTGTTCATCTGATTACGGAATACCAGTCCTTGCTGTCATTCCCATATTTGGCACTTGCTTCACACCATCATTTTGTCTAGAAGTTTTCCAGCTTCCTCTGCCCTGCCTCGCTAGGGTAGACTTCAAGGACAACTGTGATCATCTTCATCTCTGGGACTGCACAAACACAGGTCAGCACGGGGGCATAAGGACAAAATAGATGCAAAACGCTGATGGTTTAAGTGAGGCTAAAGTCTAATTTGCTTTGTGTTCTTTGTTGCTGAGATAAATGAGTTACCAAAGAAAGAGTGAGTTTGGGCAAGTGAAGGGGTGATGAGAATATCCAATGCCCATGATTTCACCCATGACCCACAAAGAGGAACATTTACAGACACAGAAACTTGGCCTGTGACACCTCCTGCCGAGGCTAACAAAGCAGAGTGTATTACACTGACGTGGCATAGTTACTCTGGTCACCATCCCGCATGCTTCCCGCCCGGCCGCTTCGGCTGCAGCACCCCAGGTTTGGCCCCTGGCAGAGGGGAGGATGCCCACTGCTCAGCCCAGCCCGGCCCAGCTGAGCCCATGCCAGGGCGGCCCGCTCCAGCCAAGCCCAGCTCAGCTCAGCCCAGCCAAGCCCGGCCCGGCTCACCTCAGCCCACCCCAGGACAGCCCATCTCGGCCCGGCTCATGTCGGCCCAGCCCAGCCCGGCCCCCCAGCGCGGCCCAGCCCGGCCTTGCCCCGGCTTTGCCAGTGCGTCGGTGCCATCTAGCGTCTGCTCCTCCTCCCTGCCGAAATGTCCCGCTCGGAGCAGCCCAAGGCTGTCATAAAGACATTCTGGAAAGTAATTATTTGGATAGCTGCTAATAACTTTAGCTGGGCGACGATATACGTGAGGCGGAAGGCGTGCAGACGCTGTTGCATCCGCAGGCACACGCCCTTCCAGTCATTACACACCGGGGAGCGATGAACACGGGTGACATTAACTGGGGGGTTGGACTAGGTGACCCACAGAGGTCGCTACCAACCCCGAACATTCTGTGATTCTTGCTGCCCATCTCTTCTGCTCCCACCTGTGAAAAACAAAATGCTGCAGTTTTGCCCTCTGGGAACTACGCAACGAAATTCAACTCAGAAGGTGTTCAAAACTCTCTCAACGTCTTTTAAGTGCTTCAAAGAACTTGGATGTTCCCCTCTGGAGAGAAAACGAAAGTATCGATCCATTAAAAAGGACGAGAGAGTTGTTATTCCAGATGTAAATCAAGCATGAAGTGCCTTACTAATGCGTTTGCCTTTTCTCTAATTCATAAGCCCCTACTTAATGACAGTTTTTGTAAGCCTGTATTCAGACAGGTCTGCAAGAGCAAGATGGTCTCTACTTTTCAGAGCCCACAAAACCCTTACTCACACATTTGCCGCAAACCGAAGATCTTCAGTACAAGATGCAAAAACTGTGTGTGACCAGAAGAGAGCAAAGCAGAGAAGACATCTTCAGTGTTGGTGGCTCCTGTTGTAGCAGACAATTTTGTAAGGGTCATCTAGATATCTTAGTCTAAAAAGTCACCATGCTCTACAACACAGAGGAAGGCAAAAATACCCCAACAACCCCAAATAATCCCCCCAAACCCACCAATTCCAGTTAGCCTGAATTTTACTACAACTGTTTAAGCAAAACACCACATTGATGGATGTTTTTCCCAAGCCAATAGAATTAATAGAGCATTTTATCTGACTTTGCATCTGAATGGCTTCAGAATACACAAAAAGGCTTAAGGATCAGGTATCTTTAAGTGAATAGTCCTCCCCTGATGTTTACAGGTCAGTACACTCTCTGAAGTACGGAGCCTGCTGTCTCCTGCTGGCCTGGGCAGGCCAGATAAGCTGTCCTTGAGCTCTGCCTGGTATCTGCAGAACAGGAGGGTCACTTGCTAAGTAAAATTCCTAGAAACAGCACTGACACTTTGATGGGAACCCAAAAAGCATACCAAAGCCACTCCATGCAACAGCCTGAAACATCTTTAATGCCACGTGATCATAGAATCATGAAGGTTGGAAAAGACCTCTAAGACCGTCAAGCCCAACCATCAACCCAACACCACCATGCTTGCTAAACCATCTCCCGAAGTGACGTATCTACACATTTTTTGAACACCTCCAGAAATGGGGACTCCACCTCTTCCCTCCGCAGCCTGTTCCAATGCTTCACAACTCTTTCAGTAAAGAAATTTTTCCTAATATCAAATCTAAACCTCCCCTGACACAACCTGAGGCTGTTTCCTCTCATCCTATCACTAGTCACTTAGGAGAAGAGACCAACACCCACCTCACTACAACCTCCTTTCAGGTAGTTGTAGAGAGTGATAAGGTCTCCCCTCCGCCTCCTGAGGTGGCTGAAAAAGCCACCAGACAGCAGAGCCAGGCTGCTGTGTTCAGGGATAAAGCCTTCGAGGTGGGGAGTAAGGTGCAGCAGAGGTGCTGAAGATGAGCCCTCCTACCTGATGCACCTCCAGGCGATGCTGCAGCTGCTTTAGATGCAGCCAGACAGATTGGCTGCTTGACCAGAAACACTGGCAGCTCTCTCTAGCTTCATCCTGTGGAGAAACAAGCCAAGGAGCAACACTCAGTTACAGAAAATGGGACAAAATGTGGGCAAAGGTAATACTCTGAGAAATCAGCAAGACGTAAGGATATTTTCCTACTTGTACTACAACTGCGGCCAATGGAGCACCATGTAGAATCATAGAATCACTTAAGTTGGAAAAGACATTTAAGATCAATGAATGCAACTGTAAACCTAACGCTGCCAAATCCATCACTAAACCATGTCCCTAAGCGCCATGTCTACACATCTTTTAAATACCTCCAGGGATAGTAACTCAACCACTTCTCTGGGCAGCCTGTTCCAATGCTTGACAGCCCTTTCTGTGAAGGAATTTTTCCTAATACCCAATCTAAACAGCCTCTGACACAACTTGAGGCCATTTAATCTCTTTCTATAGTTAATTATTTGGGAGAAGAGACCAACACCCACCTCGCTACAACCTCCTTTCAGGTAATTGGACCGAGCGATAAGGTCTCCCCTCAGCCTCCTCTTCTCCAGGCTAAACAAGCCCAGTTCCCTCAGCCGCTCCTCGTAAGTGCTCTGGACCCTTCACCAGCTTCATTACCCTTCTTTGGACATGTTCCAGCACTCCAACGAGGGCTGAAACAAACCCAGCTGTCCCAGAAAAGTACCTCCTCTCTGTTCTTCTGTCAATGTTTTGGTCTGTCCCAAGCCTTCCCCCATTTGGGCTGCTCTTCCCGTGGGTAAGGTGGAGGTGGGTGCCGGCAGAGGCCAGCAGCCGCTAGCGCTGAGGCCAGCCCTGAGACACAGCTATGGCCAGTGGGATGATGAATCGTAGAATCATAGGTTGGAAAAGACCTCTAATATCATCAAGTCCAACCATCCGTCCAACAACACAATTCCTACTAAACCATATCCCAAAATGCCATATCTACACATTTTTTAAACACCTCCAGGGATGGGGACTCAACCACCTCTTTGGGCAGCCTGTTCCAATGTCTGACCACTCTTTCAGTAAAGAAATTTTTCCTAATCTCTAATCTAAACCTCCCCTGATGTAACTTGAGGCCATTGCCTCTCGTCCTATCGCTAGTTACCTGGGAGAAGAGACCAACAGCTGCCTCACTACAACCTCCTTTCAGGTAGTTGTAGAGAGCAATAAGGTCCCCCCTCAGTCTCCTCTTCTCCAGACTAAACAGCCCCAGCTCCCTCAGCTGCTCCCCATTAGACTTGTTCTCTAGACCTCTCACCAGCCTCGTTGACCTTCTCTGGACATGCTCCAGCCCCTCAATGTCCTTCTTGCAATGAGGGGCCCAAAACTGAACACAGTACTTGAGGTGTGGCCTCACTAGTGCCGAGCATAGGGGCACGTACATGAGAGGAGGGGCGGGCAGTGTTCCGCTCCGCTCAGCAGCAAGGAGTGCTGGCTGTCCAGGGGAGGAAACGTGCCAGGTTTCAGCGATATAAACAGCAATTGTGTTAATGCTGGATTAACAGGAAGAAAGGCCAATCTTAGGGCCTCTGTTAGCTCCCCTTAATGTGCTCCTATGTGCTTGGGAAAAGGGCTGCTGAAGAGACTCTTTCCAGAGGTGAGCTGACAGGCAGGGACAGAGGTTTTTGCTTCGAAGAGGAATACGTTGAAAGGAAATGCATCACCCACACTAGGAATGCCCTAGCTTTAGTAGCTTAAATTCAAACCGCACTATCCTATTGTGAATCTTTTCTAAAAAATCATATTAACAAGAGACATTTTAACAACTTTGATGTTTGCTCCATTATTCACCACGTGAATTATCAGGAATGTAGTTACTATGAGTATTTATCATCTTTTAGGAACTTTATTTGTCTTCTCGATTATGGCAATGCAATTACACCTGGCAAGAGTTAGTTTTGATGCAATAGCTTAATAAATAAATATGGGAAAACCTGCAAATGTGAAAAAGAAGAGAGGGATTGAGAGGGATTTATATGCAGCCACGATAAGAACCAGCAAGAGACAGAGTAACAGCTCACGCTCTATTATTGTAACAATGCGTAGAGAAGCGGGGCAGAAAGGTATGGGGGTAACTACAGCCAGGGGTGAGGAGATTTGAGGTGTAAGATGCGAAGCAGAACTGAGAGGAGAGCAAGGCTCTTCCTTTTATCCTACCATATTTCATTTCCCTCTTGCAAGGGGCAGGTAGGATTCCACAAGGCGAAAAACCACTGCTTGTGCAGCAACTTCACTCTGGTGAAGTTTCGTGCATGGGACAAAACAGCATCCGCATAAGAGACCTCTGCGTGAAACTAATACTGGAGTTATGTATCAACACACCCACTGCTGCAATGTGCTGTGCACTTTATAATCCAGCAGCAAAGTGAATTTGTTTACTTCAAATTCAGTGCTGGCTAGGGAAAAATGTACTATCATATTTGCCAGGATGGATAAAGCCAGTGGCTAAAGCAGAGAGAAGGCTTGTTTACTTCTCACAACAGCAGCAGCCTTTTGAATTTGAAGGTTTCCTTCCAGAACCTGACAAAAGTTTTTGAACGATCATGGCATTTTTGTGCAGGAGGCACACAAACATGACGCCTGATATTCACCATTCACCAGATAAAGCCAGAATCTTTTAATGTTTTAACTGGGAAAGATGCCTGTCTATGCACACAATGCAGCCTGCTGAACTCCCAGGGCTTTAAAATGACGAATGATTTGACACCCAAATGGGATCAGGCTTACGAGATTTGGACAATCTTTTGCTTGATGCTCACTAAGCAACCAGCACACAGAAACCCAGTCTACACCTGGCGGTTCTGGCTATATTAATAGTATTGGATCAGTAACTAATAAGAGCTGTCAGGAATTGGCAAGCACCACTTGTAAAGCTGTCACTCAAATCCAGTTCCACCCCCCCAACACTCTTAGGTATTTAATCAATTTTTCTAAATGAGTGTTTACTTTTCACATTAACTCATCTGAAAAGTTATGCTGATAGCTTAAAAACAAAGCAGAGAGGGAGAACATGTAGTTCTAGCAATTCCAAGGTCACAGAAAATATTTTTCTTTAACTCCCTCGTCCCTAACTCCTCCACTTTTGCTGTTTGGTAGAGCAAAGCACATTTACCAGTGCTGCATGTACCTGTGCATTAGACCTCTGTTGTGGAAACGATGTCGTATATTCAAGAGCCTGCATTGCTTTTCAGAGCATATAAAATGGTCTTAAGTACGCTAAAGAGCAGGAATGTTTATTTATGGCATTTTTTGCCCAGCAGTGGAACCAGTGTCTCACAGCTGTTTGTTCTTGCACTGTAACCCAGCTCTGGGAGGCTGTAATTCATCATGAACTGAATTCTGGTTTGACCCTCTGTATATGAGGAACAGTTTAATTAAAATGCAGGAATAACAAAGACAGCTTCCATTGATATACAATAGATAAATGTTTCTCAGTCAGACCAATGCTTTACAAGAGGCAATTTTCCCAGCCTAGGTTTTTGGTTTGTTGTTCAGGGTTTTTTAAATAATAAGGCATTGCAGTAAAATGAAGTATAATGGAACACACAAACATTTTTTTCATTGAAAGCAGAAACATGTCCTTGGCTATTGGTAACACCCAGACTTTTGTGTACAGAAAAGTGCTGGGATAGATGATGGTACCCTTTTCTAATAAACCAGCTCCTGATAAATACTTCTCAATGTTTATTTTTGTGCTGTCAAGCACATCATCAAGTTCAACCATCAACCCAACACCATCATGCCTACCAAACCATGTCCTGAAGTGCCACATCTACACAGTCAGTATTGAGTATCCTGTTTCAAGGCTTAAAGGAAGGTGCATTTTTTTGGCTGAGGTCTAGTTCAGATTGAACATTCAGTTTTTCTTGTTTCTTTTTGAAATGTGTGATGACAATGTTTTTTTGAGCTTACGTTTATTTATCATTTGGAAAATGTATACTTCATTTCTTTAATGAATGAGAACTCCTGGGGGGTTGTTAATAACAGTACTTTGTTCTTATACAGATATACATAGTTGTATTAGCTAACAGCTAGGTCACATTGTGTGTTTGTGCATACTCATATATAATTGAATGATGTACTAGAAAATAGCCTTCTGAAAACTTCTGTGACAAAAAGGACATACTTTCCAATCATATTTATACTTTTATATATGCGCAAGAACAATGTTTTTTTCCCAGCTGGAACTTAGGAGCTTTAGAGAACCTAGGGAAACAAAGAACAAAAATAATGAGAAATATTTCAGCAAATTTAAGTCTCACAATCTTTTAACTTGCCAAGAAAACCACACTGTGAAGTCATCTCAGAACTGAGAAGATGGAAATGACCTCACTTGAGCCAGCTTAGAAGTAACACTATAAGAAACAGTCTGAAATTACTGCACCTTATGCCTTCCACCTTACAGTATTGTTATTACTAATACTGGTACAGCAATATAATAGGGTTATATTCCTGGGTTATAGAAGAAATTTGATTAACTATATTCTTCTCTCTCTCAATAGCCTCATTTAGCATTAGTAGCTTAGCGCTAGAAGCTAAAGGAAGTGAAGCCTTACGCTGAAAGAGATGACTGAGAGTACAATTTTTGATAAAACCAATGCTGCTAACACAGAACAAGCTGAATCCAGCAGATGCGAGTGAAATGAAGAAGGTAAGGACCAAGGAAACAATTCCAAGAGAACGAGGTAACTTCAGAAGAAGACCAGCCCAGTAACAGTGAAAACAAGTAAGAAATCAAGAGACCACCGACCAGAATTAAGTGACTGGACTTGGGGATCGAGTGCTGGGTGGCACGGGTATAATTGAGAGGCGTGATCTGGGATAGGGGTCCCTCTCCAGAGGTACCCGGCTTGAGCTGTAACCGGAGAACTAATAAAAGAGGAATAGGAAACCTTCACTCGGACTTTACACTGATCAGCGGGTTCCTAGGGTCAGATTCTGTTATGGTGGCCAGCATGCGTATATCCGTAATAGTTTGGCAACCTAGATGGGACACTAAGCAACCATAATCAGAACCTCTCCTCTCCAAACATCTGACTGGAGCCAACAGGGAATCCACCTGGGATCTTTGGTGGAAGGATGCACCGAACCTGGTGAGTCTTAAATTCTCACTTCAAAATTTTAAATTTTGGTAAAATAGTGCACTAAAGGAGAATTGCATGGCCTGATCAACATAAGACATGGAATTGTAGAACAGGAAATACTTTCAGCATAGAAAAGGGGATACCCTTAGCTGAAGTACTGGAAAACTGGGGTAAAATCGATGGTTCAAAAGGAATAGGGAAAAAGAGATTAGCAACATTATGCCAAGAGGATTGGCCACTCCTTATACAAGAGGACAATCCAGCAGAAAGGTGGCCACCACAGGGAACCTTTGAACAGGAATTAACCTTCCTACGTCAACATGTGAAGGACAGGTTCCCTGGACAAATGGATTATTGGTATGTATGGGATTAATTGGGCATTCACTAGCTGAAAAGAAAAGCCTAGAAAAAGTGGAAAAAATTCCTTTAGAAATACTGTGAGTACATCATCTGCTAAAACACTTGTGGAATCTGCCCCACCCTATACTCCACTCTCTGCTTTGGCTTCTCTATCCCCCTAGCTCTCATCTACTTCTGTTTTTCAGACACTTTCACAGATGGTGCCAGTACTGGGGACTGCTGTGCCTGGTCCAGGTGCCCCAGGGAGCCAATACAAGGGTCTACCGACATTGGCGTCCCCAGGATTTGAGTGCTTGGAGTCAACAGACAGAGAACCCAGAGAAAGTGTTACAAGTCATGAAAGGAATGCTACAAACATGAAAGGAATACTACAGGAATACTACATACTATGACCCTACTTGGGCAGATGCGCAGATGCTTCTTCAAATCTTATTCACCCCAGATGACAGAAAGCAGGCAATTCTTGATGGGAACCATGGCTGGGCGGAACAAGGGGGAGATGCAGCTGCCCAGACAGCCTGGCTGACTGTGGATCTCAGGTGGAATCATAATGTAGATGCCAACTACAGACCATTACAATTAGCCAGACAAGGCTTTGAAGAGGCTATACATTTGGCAGGACAAAAAACTGCAAATTGTTTTACAACAGGGGAATGTCAACAGAAGACTGAGGAACAACTCTCAGCATTTCTCTCTAGATTTTTTAAACAAGTCAGAATGTTTGGAGGCGGAGTAGACCCAGAAGCAGAAGCTGATAGACTTTTAACAGTCTCTACTTTTGTGCAGCAGACAGGTTTGGATATTAAAAAATTTTTTTCTAAACATGTCCCCAGCGGAGTCCCTGCTCAAAAGCTGCCCTGAGGCATATTGCTCAACTCTGTCGGATCCTGCAGCGGCAGTGCTAAACCAACAGCAGCAACAGTGACTACTATGGAAAGAAGCTGACCGTTAGTCCTGGGTCACCCAATAACCATATACATCCCATGTGAAACAGACTTGATTCTTACGCAACACGCTGCACAAGCAGTGTCCCCACAAAGAGCACATCGCTATGAACTAATTATTTTAAATGCAGATGATGCTGCTTTCAAAAGATGTAATGTTTTGAATCCAGCAACTTTACCGCCTGTTCCCTCTGATGGTGAGCTGCATGATGATTGTGCTAAGGTAGTGTTTCTCTTCAGCTGCCTACGGGAAGATCTACAGGGTCAATCTCTAGACAACTCGGATCCAACCCTTTTCACAGATGGATCGTCACACTACGTGAATGGAAAAAGACACACGGGCTACGAAATGGTGAGAAACTTTGACGTACTTGAAACAGAACCTCTACAATCCTCGGTGAATGCCCAAGAGGCTGAATGAACTGCATTAGCAAGAGCAGCCTCGTGCAGATATAATCAGCAGGTAACTATCTATACTGATTCTAAATACACTTTTGGAGTGTGTCATGCAACAGGCATGCTATGGAAAGAATGAGGGTTCCTTACCTCGATGGGAAAGAATATTTCTGATGGAACTGAAATCTGAATGCTGCTGGAAGCTATTATGTTTCCAAAGGAAATTGCTGTAGTATGCTGTCCAGATCTTACCAAAAGATTCAGCAAAACTGAAAGAAATAATGAATTGTCAAACAAAGCAGCTAAAGCTGCTATCTACCAACATATACATGAGTGTTCTGCCATAACAAATTCCTCTGCTGAGAACTGGCCAGAGATGAATAACCCAGTCCAAATATATGCAGACGTTACTCAGGAAGAACAGGCTCCATGGGAAAGTTGGGAGGCTGTGAAAGATGAAACTGGAATTCGGACTATTGGGGGAAAACCCATTTTACCAAGAAAACATGTAATGACTTTGTCTAGGTGGTTTCATGATAAAACACACAGAGGGATGACAGCAATTGTTAACCAGATTGAAAAAATGTGAGCAGCCCCCGGAATACATATGGCAGTAAAAAGGATTGTGAGTTCTTGTCCCACATGTTGGAAGTTTTCCGATGCAAAACTCAAGCAGGAGGCTGGAGGACAACCACGAGCATACTTCCTATTCCAAAAACTGCAAATTGATTATGCTGACTTGCCTCCTGTGAGTAGATTTAAGCACCTGGTGGTAATTGTGGGTCAGCTCTCAGAATGGGTAGAAACTTTTCCCACCGGGAAAGGTGATACTGCAGGAGTGGTCAAAGCATTTTTGTGGGAAATCATTCCCAGAGAAGAAATACCCTAAACCATAGAATCTGATAGGGATTCTCATCTTTCAGTTAGAATACTAAACAGTATCTATAAAAGTTTAGGAATACAGCAACAACTACATGCTCCATATCATCTGCCGTCCTCAGGACAGGTGGAAAGAATCAACAGGACGCTCAAATAAAGTTGCTCTAACTTGTAGTCAGGTAGGTTTGAAATGGCCTGAAGTTTTAGGAATAGTGCTATGGGATATTAAAAAGACCCCTCACCAACCCTCTAAGGTTGTCACCAGCAGAAATAGTGTTTGGCAGGCACTTAGCTGTACCTGGGACCTTTGCTCCCACTAGGACCAGCTTCTTAGACAGAGATGAACGAGTTACCAAATTTGTATTGGGGATACAAAAGCACCTGCAAGAAAATAGGCACAAGCCAGATCATTTCAACCAGTACCAGCTGGAATGCAAGTACATGATCTCGAGTCTGGAGATACAGTAATGATAAAAGTCCACTCTCACAAAACAAAGTTGGACCCTAAATGGGAGGGTCCATACACTGTGTTATTAACTCTTACTTTGCTGTAAAGGTTGCAGAAAAGGATAACTGGATTCATCACTCTCATGTTAAATGACTGCCCAGAGAATATCAGTTAGATGGACCACCGTTGACCCTGCAGGACTCCATCAATCCTACCTTGGGGATTGAAACTGAGACTGTTCGAGCTTGCAAAGGCTGAAGGAAATTCCAGTACTATGTCAGTTTTGCCTTCTTTCTAGAGCAACCCGGATGGAGGAGTCACATGGCTGCTTGACCAAGTGGACCATCAGAGACCATAAATCAAGGACCGTGTCCTCTTTGGTGTTTCCACCATCCTCATAGCGTGGCAATCACTCCAGGCTCAGTTCCAAGAGGGCAAGGTTTGAGATGACATCAGCACGGTTGACTTTGGTTATCCTGCAATAATTGTGGCCCATGTCATCCTGGGTGGTGTATTAGTGAGTGTCATAAAGGTCATTGGGAAAAACATCATTGAGGTTGGAGCTGGGGAAATATAACCAGAAGAGATGCAGCTGAATAAACAAACTGGTGCTGTGTGGGCAGGTGGAACCAACGGCCCAGTGAAGAAGAGTTAGCCATAAGACTCAATGTTTTCTTAGTAGATTGTCTTCTATGCCTTCTTAGGAGTAGAGCGGTTACCTTGGTTCTGGTATCAACCCTTCTTTGTGTAGGTGTTTTGGTTCTTTTTCTTTTGTACATTTGATTGAAAACAATGGGCAAACCATCACCAAAATGGGTTCAACCATGCATTGACAAAACCATTCTGTGAGAGGTATTCCAAAAACTGTGTTAGTACAATATCTTTCTTTGCTGCTTTTACTAATACCCCCTACTCTTCGTTATAAGGAACACAATTCCTTTGTATCATTGGCCTATCATGTGGGCCAACGATACTAAGCCTAACTAACCAGATTGTTGGGTATGCACCCATACCTCATTAACTCACCCACACTTCCCGTAAAGGTCAAATCCCATTTTTTGAAACTATAAGCTTCAGGCCACAGGTGAATAATTGCAGCAACTTCTCAACTTACGACACCAGAACTATGTAAAAGTGTGGAAAGGTAAAGGACAATGTAGTCTAAATAGAACTTGGGTATCTGAGGACAAAGACGGTTTTGACCTTCTGTTGGGAAGATGTGGGATTTTAATCTTACATACCAGTGTCCTAACATGTATACGTTACTCTCCATTCTGGGCCGCACAAGGCCACTATTTTTTCTGTGGCCAAAAAGCTTAATAAAATACTACCGGCCAATTGGACAGGCAGCTGTTACACAGCCCGTGGGGTGCCATCTTTACCCATTACTTCTAAATTACCTCAGGGAACAATTAGGAGGATCAGTGAAACTTGCCTCATCGAAACCCAAGAACAAAATCTTCAACGACTAGAAAAGGCACTAGAAAGCACATGGAGAAATCCACTAACAGAGGGTAAAGTAATAGAATGTTCCATTACAGGAAAAATTCTGTTAAGGACCAGCTCTGCCATTGTTTGTGTGGGCTGATATACCATCAGACTACAAATGGTCTCAGAAAAGGTTGCTTCAGAACTTGAAGATTCTATCTATGATCCAGGAACAGCAATTGAATCCCTCAGCAAGGAGATGCAGCGAGTAAGAACCTTTTCCCTTCAAAACAAGCTGGCCTTAGATTATCTCCTGGCATTTCAAACAGGCGTGTTGCATTAACTGGATCTTTGTGCTGTATCTACATAAATGACTGTTCCCATAAGATATAACAGAAGGTGATTGAGGCAGAAATACATGCCTGCGAAGGAGCCCAAAGTGCATACAAACCCCTTGAAAATGATTGGTTAGAAGAATTATTCTCTGGATGGGGATTATCACTATGTTCCAGTAGTTTATATCATTAAAAAATATTTTACATGTGGTTATTATGCTTCTGATAGCCTGCTGTATTTTTAGTTGTACTTAGAATTGTTTACAGAATATCCTTATGAAATCTATGCAAGGGTAGCGAAGAGTCCTCATAGAAAAACAGCTATAGATGGGCAGGGATGCCTGAAAAAAAACAAAGGGAGGACTGTTATAGAAGAAATTTGATTAACTCTATTCTCTCTCTCAATAGCCTCATTTAGCACTAGCAGCTTAGCGCTAGAAGCTAAAGGAAGTGAAGCCTTACGCTGAAAGAGATGACTGAGAGTAAACTTTTTGATAAAACCAATGCTGCTAACACAGAACAAGCTGAACCCAGCAGATGCGAGTGAAATGAAGAAGGTAAGGACCAAGGAAACAATTCCAAGAGAATGAGGTAACTTCAGAAGAAGACCAGCCCAATAACAGTGAAAACGAGTAAGAAATCAAGAGACCACCGACCAGAATTAAGTGACTGGACTTGGGGATCGAGTGCTGGGTGGCACGGGTATAATTGAGAGGCGTGATCTGGGATAGGGGTCCCTCTCCAGAGGTACCCAGCTCGAGCTGTAACCGGAGAAATAATAAAAGAGGAATAGGAAACCTTCACTCGGACTTTACACTGATCAGCGGGATCATAGGGTCGGACTCTGTTATGGTGGCTGGTCTGCATAAATCCATAGCACCTGTTAGTACCCAAATTGCTTACATTAGTGCAGGTATTCCCATGAGGAAAGGGAATATAAAAGCAACCACACTACTGATTAGACTGATATAATTACATCAATAATAAAAGAACATGAGGCCTCTAATTAGCCCAGTGGTACCAAGGCCTGTGTGTACTTTGCAGTGCCCTTTCTCCTTTTCCAATCCAGTATTTGGGTCTGTGTTCTTTAACTGCAGCCCTCACCTACAGGAATTTGGCAATTTGTACCATCTAAAGTTGGTTGCTGTGGAAACAGGCTACAATTTCTTCCAGCTTCACAGCAAGAGCTGCTGAACTCCAAGAGAAACAAGTGCAGCAGCTCTGTTCACTTGCTTCCCCGGGCCGATGAACCTGCCCCAGGAGTCACAGATTATTTTCCTCTTTCTTCGCAACTCTGTGAGGCCAGCCCCATGAGGAGCTTTTGATTGACTTGAGAAAACACTGAAACCCTTAAGTACACCTTTCACAGAATGAAGCTGGAATAGGAAGTTGCACATGGGCCAGAAAAATAACAGACATCTGCCCAAGAATCAGAGGGAGGAGTGGAAGAGATCTATAGAGGGTTACAAAATCGGGACCGCTTCCTAAAAGAGAGCCCTTCTGCCTGGTAGCTCCCTTCTCCCCACTGCTATGACCTGTGACAACATCCTACTTTTCTGCAAGGACTATTGGATATTACTTACATATTGTTGCTTGTTGTATTAGCAGTCTGTTACTAGTCACTCAACTCATGGTCTTCTGAGCTGCTTCCCGCACCAAGCCATTTATCAAACAATGTGGAATCACTCAGGCACCCAAAACACACCCTGCTAGCACAGGACAAAGCAGTGGGTATTTTAACACCCAAGAAAGCACAGTGTTTCTCACCAGATTTTCTTCCTGGTGTTAGGCAGTATGAGGTGAGATCATCAGAAAGCATCCTTTCCCTGTCTTCTTTCCCGCTTAGGGACCTGGATCACAGAAACAGAATGCTCTGGGTTGGAAGGGACCTTTAGAGGTCATCTTGTCCAACACCCGTGCAGTGAGAAGGGACACTTTTAAACAGATCAGGTTGCTCAGAACCCAAACCAACCTGGCCTTAAATGTTTCCAGGGATGGGACCTCCACTACCTCTCTGGGCAACCCATTCCAGTGTTTCACCACCTCCCTCGACCTGCTGGCCACGCTGCTTTTGATGCAGCCCAGGATACAGTTGGCTTTCTGGGCTGCGAGCGCTCATTGTTGGTTCATGTCCAGCTTTTCGTCCATGAGTATCCCCAAGTCCTTCTCCCTTCATCCCCCAGCCTGTACTGATATCGGGGGTTGCCCTGACCCAGGTGCAGGACCTTGCACTTGGCCTTGTTGAACCACATGAGGTTCACACAGGCCCCTTGAGCTTATATAGGTCTTTTTGGATGATATTCCATCCTTCGGGCATGTCAGCTGCACCACTCAGCTTGGTGTCATCTGCAAATTTGCTGGGGGTGCACTTGATCTTGCTGCCTATGTCATTAATGAAAATATTAAACAGCACTGGTCCCAGTACGGACCCCTGAGGGACACCACTTGTCACTGATCTCCATTTGGACATTGAGCCGTTGACCATTACCCTCTGGCTGTGACCATCCAGACAATTCCTTATCCACCGAACAGTCCACCCATCAAATTCACATCACCCCAATTCAGAGAGAAGGATGTTGTGGGGGACCATGTCAAAGGCTTTACAGTAGTCCAGATAGATGACATCCATGGCTTCTCCCTTGTCCACTGATGTAGTCACGCCATCATAGAAAGCCACTAGGTTGGTCAGGCAGAACTTGCCCTTAGTGAAGCCGTGCTGGCTGTCTCAAATCATCTCCCTGTCCTCCATGTGCCTTAGCGTGGCTTCTAGGATGTTTGATGATCTTCCCAGACACAGAGGTGAGGCTGACAGGTCAGTAGTTCCCAGGGTCTGCCTGATATATATTCCCCTTCCCCCTTCACATCTAGTTTAAAGCCCTGTCAAAGAGCCCTGCAAGCTCCTGAGCAAAGACCCCTTTCCCCTTTTCGAGGATACACAGATTGACTGTAGTACCCTGCCCTTTCTCACTAAGATGCAAATTACGTCCCCTATGCCACATGGCCAGCCACGTGCCTTGGCTGCCGGCATATGGCAAGGCAGTGCTCCAGCTTCTGCTTTGCTAACTTGCTCTTTTATTAACATATGGGGTGGGAAAGAAAGAGAAGGCATGGGGAATGTCAGGAAACTTTGCTGTCCAATATGTGAGATCCTGTCCAAGCTATCTCCTCAGCAGATGTCTTAAACTACAGGGACTCTTCCTTCTCTTGATAGGTGTATGGCAGACCAAGAACACTGCAGCAAGGATGAGGTCAACTGGCCCCACATATTCACAAAATAAAAATGAAGGCTCAGAAGCTATTAGGGTTTCAATTTTCTGTTATGTAGTACCGGTTGCTCTGTATCAGCTTGGCCCATACCAACACTCTGCTGAACTCACCCTTTTATTAGTCTACTTGGAAGCTGCTGTGACATCCTAAATAGACTTAATTAGTCCTTTAATTAATGGGTATTTCAGCAGACATCAGCTGCCGCTACACCCGAGTACTTGTTTGAGGCCTTAGCATAACTGCTGTGCCAGTAGAGCATTACAGAAATCATTTGATACTACGTATTTCATTAAATACTAAAATTAAATTGCCCATATGTACTTGATGTAAAACTCTTCACGTCTAGTTTACACTGTGACACACATGCAAATAATTAGAGCTGGAGAAAACATTCTCCTTTGCCTTCCTCTCTTCCTGCAGTAACCTAGTTCACACTGGAGGAGGGCATCTAAGTGGTAATATTTTCTAGTTACTGTTTAATAATTTGTTTAAATTAGCTAAAGCAAGTATAAGGTTTTTCCTCTAGGTAGAAGACTCGGGGTATCCTGGCAAGATAAGGACACAGCAAAGCAGGCAGCCACGAGGGAGCTTTCAGAGTGCTAGACAAGTATTCTTTTTAAGACACTGAGATATTTTTAGGGTCCGGACTCCACTTGAGCTCCTGTGGGGGTGCAGCATCAGCAGATTACGCATTAAGAGCTCCTGTTGAGCATATCGGAGGCTGCAGGAGAAAACCAGCAACAGAGCATGCCACAGGCAAGCATGAAGATGGCGAGGAGGGCAGAAGAGTCATGCTCCGTCTTGGGGAATCTTAGCAAGACGGTGGGCCAAGGGCCAGATGGAGGGGTGGGAGTGTGAGAACTAGGTTGTTGAATGCAGGTAAACAGAAGCAGCCGAGAAACCTCACAGCAGCAATGGAGATGAAATAACAATACTCTCACTGTCCCCAACTCAGTTCTCCTCATGATCACATGGAATTGGAAACTGCCAAAACTGTCTTACCTTATGCAGGTTTTCAGACAAGGGAGGAGGTGCAGAGCCGGTGTCAGGATCCAGCCTTGATTTTGCTGATGAATTGTAAGCAGAAATACATCACAAGATGCAGAAAAGGCCCACCTGGTCTTCAGTACCTTCAGGGATGCAAAACCAATGCAAATTTCCTTTCCATAATGTAAGAATGTGATTAAAATGGCACAGAAAAGGAATGAAGGCATGCTTGCCTTTGCACAGTTCCTTTTTTCAGTTTTCCTTACAAGGAACTTTCTTTTAATTCTTGGTTTTATTTTTCAGGTATCACATTAACTCAAAAGATGTGTCATCTTCTCACACAGGTGAGGACACAGATCTTACCATCTCCTCCCGCCCCCAAAAAACTTCCCCCCTCTGCTCTGCAGGGTGTGAAATAACCAGTGCCTTGCAAGGAAAGCTTCATAAACTGTCACAGCTCTTCTTCAGTAAGGCAGGAAGCAAGAGACAAGCCCTCCAAAGACTGGGGCGGGGTGTGCGTGTGTGTGTGTTCAATTATTTACATACATGAAGGAGTAAAGAGTTTGCTATTCTCACATAACTGGTAAGTGGCTGGAGGGGGCATACAACTCCACTAACAAATTTCTTTTTAACTAGCTGAGTAAATCGGCACCTTCTGTCACGGCAGTGACACTGGTTCTATGCTGTACAAGACAAAAACTCAGCCCAATCTAGCGATGGCAGGTGAAAGTTCCCTGTGCTCCCATCAATAGAGATCCCACCGCTGTGTCTTGCCTTTTGGGTGCTTTTCCCCTCTCCTTGCCTGCTAAGTGCACAGGGCATCAGCTACTAGCAATTTAGAAATCTCATGTGATTGAAAACAGACGCAGACTTTGGGTTTCGCAGCTGATATAATCTAATAAAAATTCAAAATATATTTTTCTCACATATTTGTAGAAATGGTTTTAAAAAATATTTGCCCAGGTTAGGTTAAAATGATTTAAAAGCATGACTACCAGGCAGCACTCTTCAAAAATGACATTTCACAACATCATCATCTTTTCCATTAAAGCAAAGCTCAGGGTTCTAACATGTTTTAAATACAGACTTAGCTCCAAATATTAATTAATAAAACACTGAGTAGCAACACTTATTCCTCAAAAATCTACACACTTCCCAAGGTCAGTCCTGGCCCATTGCCACTTTGACTTTTTTTGCACATTCTAAAACATTTTAACACAGGAGTAAGGGAGTTAGACCCAGCAGAGAACAGAACCAAGAAATCTTATCAAAGGAGAAAGAATATTGGGAGAGATTTCCATAACCAGAATTGCAGACTTGCTGGTAACACTACCTATATTTGCTGCCTTTCCCACTGAACTGGCTGCAGTAAAAGCCAAATCTCCCACTATCACCCACTCAGACTGTACTCGGACTGTATACAGCCTACCTTCCCCTGTCCTTTCAGGCCATTAAAATTCAAATCAAGTTTTATTATTAGAGTATGCCCACTGTAAATTTCACCCAGTAACTTTTACTCATCTCACAAAAAGGAGTAACAAACAAAGATATTTCAAAACTCATTAACTTCTATTAATACAGAGAGTAAGAAAAACTAAGTAAGAACGTAAGAAAACAAGATCCAGGACAAGACTCAACAGTAACTAACCGCATGTTAGCATAGCCCTTTAAATCAACATTTTGCTTTGTGCCTGCACAACCAAGACACAGGCAACATCCTCTTGATACTACGTGTCTTCTAGCTGAGTTCCTCCATAAGCACTGACAGCCTTGATAAGTATTGTCCTTGCTTCCGTCACACTGAGTGATCTTGCTCAGTTATCTAATTTAATTTCATTGATTTCTTCTTCTTGGCTTGTTGTTTGGACACGGTACCCAGAGCAGATTCTGAAATGCCCACTGATGTCTGAGGCGGCAGTAGTTTTCCAGACTGTGTTGGGTATTTGGTTTTCATAAGGACTTTAAACAGCGGCTGGGACAACATATGTTTTAGTTGTTTTTTCATCCCCTTCAGCATCTTCTGCTTCTGGCTTTCTTCTTGCTCACTAGGTTTTCTTCCTTGGGGCAGAAATCAAAGATATAGAATGTTACAACAAGAGAAGAACTTGCACTGGCCTCTTTCCACCTGGCTTTTGCAGTGCTAGGGGCAGATGCTAATTTCAACTTTCTCTCTCTAACGAGGTCACTCAACTCCTATACAGTCTTCCAGTCATCTGTGACACTTTCACATCACCCAGGCTCCCCACAAGATAGCAAGATCATGCAGAATCCTGACTACTAAGTAACTATAGGCCAAGTATCATTCTGGTGAATCACTCAGTTGGCTCTCAACCCAGAACAGACTCGGGAACAAAAGCAAAGGGGGCCCAGAAGGTAAGGTGTTAACCCAGGGCTTCTAGCTCAGGCAGAAGCTTCTTCTGTGCATTTCGTTACTGTATGTGTGCCTCATTTCAACACCTGTAAAACAGGAATCCCTTTCCTCCTTATACATTAGAAACATTGAGGTGCTCAAATTTAATAACATAGGAGAAAGAAGGGCATAGAAAAGATGGGAGATAGTTAATAGGCTCAGAGGCCTGAACTGGAGAGACTAAACGAAATCAAGGTTTCTGTAACGCAAACTGAAAGGACATTACTAAACCATTTGTAACAGTGTAAGAGGCATTTCATTTATCGGAGGAACGACTGAGATTTTAATTGGTCTCCAACAAGCCACGGAAGAACTGGAGACTGAATGTATTTCAAAGCATGGATCTGGCAAGATTCTGGGTGGCAATTAGAAAGTGCTTCACTCGAGAGCCACAACTTAGTTGGGACGGGATGTGCTGTTTTGAAACTCATTTCAAAGCACAGCATACTCAGATTATGTCAAAACAAAACAGCTGAGTGTTATTTATCTGAGAGCGCTCCTGAACAGTTTGGACAGAGACGATGACTGCTTGCTTGCAAACTGGTTGAGAACAAGCTAGTGCAGCCACGAATAAAGGAAGTAAAAAAATTCATCTGCGCATGCTTCAAAATTAAGGCATCTGCATATTCAGCAGCTAACTGGTTAGAGACAGCTTAAGCTGAAGTGAGCCCTGTTCAGCATGCCTTCAAAGAACTGGTAGGAAAGCATACCTTCAGCTCCTAAAATTCAAACACAACGTGGCATTTTACAGTGCATCTAAGCAGTGCAAAGCTGCATGGCATTGAACTAACAGGCACCTGTAGTTGTACAGCCCTACACATTTCCTCAGGCACAGCCTGCAGAACATTTAATTTAAAAAATGTAATAAATTACTTACTTTTAACACACCATGAAAAACCTCAGCAACTTGAATATAAGTATTGGCCATTTAACCCACACAAAGGTCACATAATTTTTGGTTTTTGCTAGGTGTTCCCACACAGAGCTGTCAGGCTCCTGTCCTGCTGCCTGACTACAGGGAGGTAGGAGAGATAAGCAGAAGTGGAGAAACAGCTTTTTCTTTGACACAGAGGCGACAAGACTCAAGCAGGACATACTGGGCTTTTAAATTACCCTAAAATGTTTGCCAGAAGCTAAACAGTTCTTGTCCTGTGACAGGTGGACTTGTCTGCAACTTGCCAGAATAGTCACACCTCACTCCCTCTGCTCCAGTGCTATCTACTGCACAACCATCCTGAAAACACCAGCAACACCATGCACTAAGTAATGGCACTCCTTTCCTTCCCCTTCTGCCCTGCAGGTTTTAAAAGTCCCTCTGCCATGGTGGGGCTGCTTCTGGCCATCAGTGTTACGGGACCAACTGAGCATACCCATAAACAAGCACTTCTACTTGCCCATAAACATGTCATCATCGAGATCAATCTCAAGAGCCTCTGCAGCTTGCTGGAGCCAGGAGTTGTGTTGCTTTGCCCGACTGTTGAAAAATTCCGCCTTTTCAATCTCCCGTGCCAAATTCATCCGCTCCTGCAACAAAAGTACATTTTAGACATTATAATCAGGCTTACATGTGGCGCACTTTAGCAGAATCAGTGTTTGAAAGCATGCATTACAATGCAACTGAGGTGCAGAGACACTTTTGTTCCCTCCTGCTGTCCCAGCAGACCCCCCCCAAAATAAAGACATGTCAGCATTTGTTGAAGTGTTTTCCTTCTTCAGATCCATAGTAGACTCTGACTTCTAAAACATCTCAACTACTAAACACGCCTGAATGTTAACTCCTCATTCTTTAAACGAATCATTACAAACAATTCAGGAGCATCAAGGACAAATCATGATGCAGATACCAATCACTTCTAAGTTACACATTTACATAGTACAACTAGATCTTAAAGTTACGAGCCTCAGCAATAAGGGGCAGCCGCTAGCTTCGTCCCACTCTGAAGTAAGCCCCTGCAGGCCGTACAGAAGGAGCTACTCATGCTTTCAGAAATGCACCTGATCTTGTTCAGGCACAGGACAAAATGTCCTGTCCTTCTTCCCAGCTGCACGCAGGTGGAACAAAGATGTCCAGTAAACCCAACCTCACTTGCAGCCTTCAGGCTGGGCCAAGCTGCCTTAAATAACTAATTCATTATGGAAAGAAAATCTGCACTGACAGTAAATAATAATCAACCCAGCAGCGAGTTCTGCTCTTTGGAACATGCCTGCGGTTGCACAAAACAAACCCTGTGCAGGACACCCTGACCACCCCAAGGGAATAGTCTGGTGCTACACACTTACAGCACCAGTCAGAACTGCCAGGATAATAAAAACACAGAGAGAGACGCAATTAAACTTGCAGTTGACTAATAAAACAAGTCAGTCACTTCTCCTTAGATCATTACAAGAAATTTTAAATAGTTTTTCCACCTTTGTAAAACTTCAGTCCTCTTTTGGTTTCTCCTCTACCCTGGTTCACAGATTTTATTCCTCTCAACTGTGAAATACCTTCAAGACTTTTCCTGAACTTGAATGAAGGCATGCAGAACCAGAGAAGGAGCATGGCAGAGAGACAGACATAAAGAACCAGCAGCACTATTAGTCCCAACAACCATAGATTTGTGATTAAGCCTAGGGCAAAGTGTAAATGAGACCTGACCATGTGAAGGGCCTAGGAGGCTGGAGTCCTGTAATTACAATTACAAAGACATCTTTTCTGGGGAAAGGAGAACTATTATGGATAGAAGAGAAGATCGTGAGATGGGGGCAGGAAGATTTAAGTGTGGGAACAATATTTATTTGCCCATTAATTGACAGAGCATGATAAGAGCCAAGAACTACTTATCAAGAAATACAGAAGGGACCTCTGAAGAAACACTCTAAAAACAACAGATTTTCTTCAGGAACCAGAAACATTTAGTGGGTGGAGGGGGGCGGGGGGAAAG
>Ga0065711_1027594_pt1 | contig 47791 bp, 22 predicted proteins | sample Hoacrofraction12_FD_59098 | JGI IMG/M metagenome (GOLD analysis project Ga0065711, IMG submission 59098) | Hoatzin crop microbial communities from Cojedes, Venezuela - Epithelial fraction 12 v2 (version 2) | ecosystem: Host-associated > Birds > Digestive system > Esophagus > Crop | place... | reverse complement strand
GGGACAGACGTTTTAGTAGGGCCTCTAATGATAGGACAATGGATAATGGTTTTAAAGTAAAAGAGGGTAGATTTCGACTGGATATAAGGAAGAAATTTTTTACCATGAGAGTGGTGAAACACTGGCACAGGTTGCCCAGAGAGGTAGTGGAGGCCCCATCCCTGAAAACATTCAAGGCCAGGTTGGACGGGGCTTTGAGCAACCTGGTCTAGCTGAAGTTATCTCTGCTCACTGCAGGGGGGCTGGGCTAGATGACTTCTAAAGGTCCCTTCCAACCCAAACCATTCTATGATTCTATGATTCTGTGAACAGAATACTTGCAGGAGATCAGTAATGGTGATGCTCAGAACGCCAAAGGGATGGAGATGCAGGAAGACAGAAATCCTACCACCAGTCCACACCAGTGAGTATAACCAGCTGGCACAGAGAGGTATGCATATAGTGTAGGAATATACACTGGAAACGGCAGAAGTAGTGCAGGTGTATCTGAGTTAGGCTTAGTACCTGTACCAGGGGTGGATTTCAGAGGGTGGATTTTGAAGGGGAAAATCTTTCCTCACCTCCATCCTGTTGTGTGACACAGAGGAAGCTATGCAGCCCCTCCCCGTACTGCCTCTGCATCCATGCTGTACTGGTACTCACACAGCAGGAACAGCAAAAAACTTAGGGGTCCCTGGGAGTCCCTGTAAATATGGTGATGTCTGGGAGTCACAGAGTAAATACGGTGATGAAAATCTGCACCATTCTCACTGCAGGTCAATGTGTATGGGCTGTGGCACGTAACATCTTCACAAATAAAAGACAACTGATGGTATATTTGCAAACTACAGAAATTTTTTCTGCATAAATACATTAACTGACATTTATGCCAAATATATTACATACTCATGTCAAGAGAATGGAGCCCATCTGTACTGCAGAGACGTAATTAGCATTAATTAATATGTTCACATTGTCTGGTGTTCGTATATTTTGCCCTGAAGTCATAAATGTGGCATGGCATTTAGTAAGGCAGCATTCATGAGCCTTCATCTGAATTCCAAACGTTTGGATTTTGTGGTGCTTTTGGTGCCCCTTGTTATTAACTGTTTCTTAGCATTTATGGAACGAGAGTTTTGTTCATTGCAGTGCTTAAGCAATTGCTGTTCTTCATAATGTACTGTTATAGGCAGACAAGTTTGTTCAGCAGTTGACACTCTAGCATAAAAGCAGACAATTATCTTGTGGCACAGACACAGTAACAAAGAAACCTGTATTTCATAACCCTGAAACAATTAACAGCAAATGTTTGAGTAGCTTATTAACAAGCTAGAATAAAATCTGCTCATCCAAGCCACTTGGTAAACAACATCTATATATTAATTGAAATGATATTGCAAGGGATTCAGGAGCAAACGCGCATCACCTACAATAACACAGTTTTTACCACTTCTGCTTCAGCAGAGATCCTCCCTCAAACTGGTGAACCCACTTGTGTGCCCTACTCATGACCAATGTGCATTTGTGGAGAAGGTGCTCCTGTTCTTACCGAAAAACTTTATAGGCCTGTGAGACCCTCTATTACCATTTTTTTTTCTGTCACTGCTAACCTCCCTTCTGATTCTAGTCAGTCAGACTATTGGTACATAAAAGACATCCAAAGTATTTCTTTGGTGGAAGTCCTTCCAAGTCAGTATTACTGCTCTTTAACAAGTCACACCGTGTGGAGGCACTTGTACTTTCTGGATAATTTTCTATAACATTTCCTCCCATCCCTCCATTTCTGAGAGCTTCTTCTCACCTGTTTAGTTTTAGATGTAATCGATTTTTTCCCTTTGTTTGATGCTGCTGCAAGTATTAACAACAATAGGTGAAACTGCTGGATGAGCATTGATGTGGATAGCTTTCACGGAATTACCGGCAGATTGCCCAGAGAGTGAAAGTACCTGGGCTAGCTACCTTCACACAGCTCAGTATTTCCACAGTGAACGCAGCATCCACAGATCCAGCAGAAGCCGTGAAAGGGTTAACTAGTATTTTAAGCTGCCCAAGTGCTTAAAAGCCACAAACACGATTCAGCCTCTAGAAACAACATGGCCCTGCTCTAGCAGTGACAAATTTACCCTTGGATGAATCAGAGGCAATTTTGTCACATTTTAATTGTATGCCTTTCAATACACAGCCTGTTTATTTCTCATGCTTTCAGATGCACAGCTTACTTTGTCATAAGCAGCTGCCACAAGTGTGATTTGCTCCAGTTTTATACATCAAGCCATTGTTCCTGTGTCCATTAGTGCCATAACCTTGTTGGGATTTGGCTGAAGCATTTGAATGTTCCTGATGCTCATTTAGGGTGTGACGCCACGCACCTTTTTCTTGGCAGTAATGAGGCCTTGAGGAATCATCTTCACCAGCATTAGATATTTATTTACTCCAGTCCTAGCTATGCTGACCCAATGGTTTGTAAAGCTGCGTGGAAAACTGGACCAGTTCACTGACACAACGGCAATACAATTTGGCAAGAAGCACAGCTATTCAATGCACTGATCTGATTTACCGTAAGAACCCAAAAACAAGGATCACAGCGTGAGTGAAGAACCAACAAAGAATGGGAAATCATTACATGGAGGTACTGTAGAGGAGTAGGTGCATAGTTAAGTCCGTGCGGATACACACACTGAGGTTGTACCAGCAGGGCCTAGTTGAATCCAACTGCTAAAATTTTGAGCTGCTAATCAAACCACTCTTTGGAGCTGTATCATCACAAAGTGTGGTCACTCTCACTTCAGCAAGGCTATTGTAGGTTACTGCTCTTTAGTCAGAGCAGGTAAGCTGCCTGGAAGAAAGTTAACCCAAATTTATCTGAACTAACTCTTTCTGTAAAGACAAACCTTAAAACAAAGCTTCTGAAGGAGGTCATAGGAAATGCATCACTTGATTGTTTTGCCTGTCTTTTCATTTGTGGTGAAATATGACAATTAGAGTGTAACATGATTTTTTGCAAATTGTAAAAAATAGAGAGGAAAGAGACAGAGAGAAGTTGTATCTTCAGTGCAGCCAACACTGTTTTATATTGGAAAAGGAATCTTTGCTTCCTCTTAGCAGCATCTTTGTCAGCATACTCAGGGTTTAAACAGGGTGAAAATCCTGTTTGAAAGGGAAGAACACTGTGTTTTTCTCCTGGCTTGAACAGAGTCCACATGGGTAGCACATAGACAGGGACAGTTCAAGCCATTGGGCTGGGGAAACACCTGTGATGTAATTTTATTGTTGTAGCAGAGCCAAGAGGAGAGCAATACCTCCTGCATGGACCTTGCAAGCCTAGCTGTTCAGGCACAGTAATAAGCTTGTTATTTCCCTCTCTGTGCACAGCTATGACTCCGTCTTGCATAAATACGCGAGTATCAGTGCCTGCAGAATCAAAATTTGAAGATATTAGTAGAAAACTCTATATGACTGTATGGAGAGTGTTATGTGCAGAGCTTGTATATGCAGAGCTTGGGTTTTTTTGCCGTTTCAATTTGAATTTTGTAAACCTCACACTTCAACTTAGTTATTTGTTCATGCCAAGTTTGAATTATTGCATTCAACAGATTTCTGAGTTATCCAAGAAGAAATAACAACTGAGCAATTTTTGGAAAGTATGAAAACCACAGGGTTCTCACAATATTCAGATCATCAATAATGAACTGAATGGATTTCCTTTTAACTTTGGAGAAATATTCACATCTGAGTGAACAAACATAAGAATTTTCAGCTTATATAGTCACATTCTGGAAAAATTAAATTGCTGAAAATTAAAGAGTAAAAATCTAGGATGCCTTTATTTAAAGGCCTGTAACTGCACACAAACATTGCAATAAATCACATGCAGAAAAGGAAATGTTGCATATCAGCTATTTTATGTAGACCTGTTTCAGGAAAAGATACGTAAGCTTGTACATTACTTGAAGCTTATGATAAGTTCCTACTCCAGTTAGACTACTGTTACTTACGTATGCAATGTACATAAGCTACTGTTTTTGAATGGAGTCATAATTGTCTGAACTTATATAAAACAATTACCTCTTAGTTGCAGGTCCACTATTGCAAACAGATGTTTCTACAGCAGAACAAAGAAATAAAAATGTAAATGACAGAAAGCACATAATAAAGATAAATATTAAGTACATTCATATGTAAGATGTTTACTAATATACCTGCAAGTTTCTGTCTTGAAAATCAACAAATAGGCAAAGAGGTGTGCAAATGTGATTTTTGTTTCTCTTTCACTGTAGAAGGCTCATACTGGAACTGACATTCAATCTTCTTATCAGTAGTAAAAAACATCTGCCATTCAGGAAATTACTTGTTCAAGGAGTTTTCAGAGTCTTTGTCTGGTACCTTTAGTGCAGAAACAACAAAAGCCAGCAATTGCTCTGCCAGTGAGGATGAGTAATTTTTTGTGTGTTCTTTTAACATTATCTCTGAAAATCAAAAGCTGTAGGGGTAATACAATAAGCCTAGACTTCAATATTTGGCACCAGACCTCCTTGGAAAAGGTGGTTGAAAAAGATACTAATAAAAAAAAAACCCAACCCAACAATAAAGGTTTTTGCCTGTAAGTATGCATTTTTCTGTTACATTTTTTATGACATTTTCAGGATGGAAGCGAAGAGGAGATTGTGCTTCCCAAAGGAAAAGCCTAGCTTGACAATTGTCCAGGGTTGTTGGGGTTTTTTTCATTAGCAGGAACCTGAACTGGTGAGGAAAGCACACAAGCATCATATCATTTGAGTGTAAATATCTGCTGCCCCTTTGTGGCTGTTTTTAAAGTCTCCTGAGGTTTTCAAACAAATGTAGTTAATATCTGATTAAATTTACCTGATATAGAGAATTAGCACAACATATATATACTGTTTGAATCCTGTATAATCTCACAAAATTCAGTCTAGACAGTAAACAGGTCATATTAGGACTATTTCAGATGTAAAAGACGTCATAGCAGTAAGAAGAAGCAGCAAGAAGCAGGAGCAGTAGTTGTAATATCCTAAAAATAAAAATGAGTCTCTAAAGCACACGGAGAAGTAATACCCTCATTTGGTTTTGAAAAAGTGCCTGCAAATTTCCAACCATTTTGTATTTCACATCTAAAGGAGAATTTAAACATCTGAAAGCTTATCTGTTTTTTCCAGCTGTATCAATTGGTCTAATAAAAGCTGCTATCTTTCCCTGCACTCGGGTCCATTAATATATAACCACAGTCTGACAGATTTATTTAGACCCTGGCATTTGCAGGGTCAGAGTAGGGATGTTACCCCAGACCTCTCTGCTAGCATGGTCTGTACAAGGACAGTAGAGGAACCAAACTGTCAGCAAGGTGTGCAAGGGACAACATGGATGGGTCTGGATGGCTCCTGCCAATTGCTTCAATACAGGGAAGAACTTGGGATGTAGACAACCCTTGAGACAAGCAGGAGGAGACAAGGTTAGTCCTGGGAGGTATCCAAGAAGTATTCTGCATGTTCACTTGTAATATGCTTCCACGTTAACTTCTGGTTTATTACTTTCATCTATTAAAAAATCTCTCCCAATTACTTGTGGTCCACCCTATGTGGCAATTCAACCCTATGAGGCAACTGAGTTCCTTCAACACTTTCCAAATATAATGAGAATCAAAAACATTTTCCGTTCTGCAAGAAAGGACCTGGAGTTAGAGACAATCCGCTGATTGTTTCTGCCTAGAAGCAGCCTCTTTTTCCCTACTCCAGTGTGCAGTGTGCAGGGCGCAGACAATACTAGGCACAACATGACTCCAGGCCAGCTGGCCACATTTTTGTGCATATCCGCTGCAGGAGTGAAACTCATTCTGTGGTGGGAACCAAAAGGACATTTTCCGTTAAGAGTCCATGAATCAGGACTATGAAGTTAAGCATAATTTGAAATTTATGGGGCATAAACTCTTATACTTGGCATTGCCTGGAAGCAGGTCTTGAAGTATTCCATGGCTGCTGCTGTCATCTAGGAAAATGCCTTTAGCATGTTTTAAATTTTATTCTTTAAAGCCTTTTCCATTTTGCTGAAAAGCTGTTTTACTTTGCTGATTTTAGCTGTGAAAAGTCCAAAAGGGCTATCCTCAGCAATACAGTCTTGTGAGTTACTAGCACCTCACTTCTCAGGACTATCTGTAAATACTCCTGTCTAAATTTTGAGGCCAGAATAAAATAGAAATGCTATTCTCAAAAAGCTGTGTGTGAAAAAGCAGCATACAGAAATACTAGAAAGCTCTGTCCTTTTCTTCTGTGCAAGCAGAACAGTAATACTTTGAAAGACAGATGATACTGTAGCTCCCTTCAGGTTCTTTACAATTAGGCAATATGTTCGTGCGCTGAATGCTGGTGGAGTTTATGTTTATTTCTCATATTTAGATTCCCAGCTGAATTTGAGCCAGCCATATATATAAAATCGTCATGTATTTTTATGAGTCACACACAATTCTTGTAAGACAATTTGGTGATTTGCTGCTGTGTTTCTGTAAAACATGCAGCTCCTAAAGATGTTTATCATGTGGTGTATTGCAGACAATACGGATTTCACAGTTGGGTTCCTAGTCTAGGATGGCTCTTCATCGATGTCCAGGTTAGAAGGGTTTCATAAAGCCTTAGATCTCCCTGTCTTAGATAATATTATTTTTAGTTTCTCAAAAATGTCAGCATCCTTTTCAAAAGGCACTACTGCAGTAGATTTACAGAAACGAATCCTGCACACTATCCAAATTGCTATCCCATATCTTGAGTATGAAGATAAATTCCTTTAATTTGCTTAAAGCATATGAGACATTCCCATCAATAAGTTCCATTTTCTCTTGCATTATGGAATATCTTTTTTTAAAAAAACAGGGGAAGCTGATAGTTTTAGAGAGCATATCTGTAATTGAAGTCACCACAGCTAAGATATTCTTCATCCTGTGTGCTTTAGCAACATAGGGCTGTGTGATGCATTCCTGAATTAAAACAGAAAAAGGGGGCACTAGGGAAATAACAGGGACTATTAAATGCCAATGAACATCTGTCTTCATTGTGATTACTTTTCAGACACGTGCACAGGAAATATCTGTAGTATATACAGCAGTGAGCTGTATGTATCTTGTCATCCTGGTTATTTATACACCACCAGAAGAGGTATAGCTACAACATCACTTGCCTGTTTTGACACAAGCTATCACTCTTTTACCTCACTGGTGTTGATGATAAGCATTACAAATCTAGGGAGTGTGATGCCTCGTGAGAGTCCAATCTATTTCCCAAACTTGAGGGCCAAAGAGCTTCTGTGTTACTATCCAATCCCAGAAAGCTGGGTGGGACCTCCTCCGTGATTCATCAAATTCTTCTTCAAGAATTTAAGACAGCTTTGTTCAATAAAACATTTGTACTGTTAGAATATGCTTTCTTCCAAAGGACAAGTATTTTTAAATTTTTTTTTTTAGCCATATTCATTGGCTTTACCGTTTGTAAAGCTTTAAAACCACTAACAGGGGTGAGTCCCAAACTAAATATCTTGGCCTGGAAAATTACAGACTAAGAGCTAGATATGCTGTGTGTGCAAGTCAGGCCAGTTTCATTAGCTTCAGTAAGATGAAGTGTTTATAGGAGTTCACCAGAGGTGAGAATTTTTCCTTAAGGTATAAATGGATTCAGTTTAATATGAACAAAGCCAATACCGGTGACGCAGTAAAGAGTTGTCAGGCTGAGTGAAAAAGCAGAATACATAATCTGTAAGCTCCTAACTAAGACCCTGTATTCCACCTTCTCAACTGGTGAGTTTTTTATCAAAACTTAGCATTTTTCAAAATCCAGAGGGAAATAAAGATTCACTAATATTTTACATTTCAGGCAGTAAGCTTTGCCACAGCATACTACTATGTGATGTGATCTATAGTAAAGTTTATATTTCTGGATACAAACAACTAGTTCTTACATTAAGCAAGATTTTTGTGAAATATCCTCCAGCCTTTTAACTAATAAATCACACTGAGAATCCAGCGTCATTTTTAATTCCATCACAATAAATTGGCCTTGGCGCAAAAGTAAAGAAGCTAGACAGGTAGGATTTTTTTTTAATGAAAATTCCATACCCAAAAGGACAATCAGGCTTTGAAATAAAAGTTTCAAGGCCAATGCTTGCATTATTTGTACCTGGAATTGTACTTCTTATATCACTGGAATAACAGGTCTATAACACTGTTGTTAAAATCAATATTTCAGAGGACTGTACGGTTACATAGTTTGAACTACAGTAGCCCTGTAGCATAATCTTTCTTTTAAAAGTCTATGATTTTTCAGAGAGGGGGGTTTGGCCAGTTCATCAAGCTTTTCACTGTATAAAGGGAATATCTTCTTAATTGTTGCTTAGATGGCATATTTCATATGAGGTTGCTGTGAAAGTACATATTCATCTTATATATATTTATGTCTCCAGAAGGCTCAAGACTTCTGTTCCTCCCTTCCCAAATGTGTCTTTCACAGGGCACTCTTGCAGCTCCTTGCTTTCCCATTCCTTCCTTCTTTATTAGAAAAGGTATCTGAAAAGAGAAACAGAAATAGAAATCAAGCATTACAAATATTAAAAAATAAAATCCCATCCTGATTTAAAAATGGACAACCTACCTCATCAATCAGCCCTACAGCAGCTGTTCTTAAAATAGCCTAGACTCAGAGTTCGGGGTTAAAGGACCTGGTCTCTTGTTCCCGCTTTCTTCTGTGCACCAGAAAAGTAAATCTTTCTTCACAGTTCTTGCTTTTGTTGACATCATATGGGGATTTTCAACACGGAAATTTTCTTGTCAGTAGAATACACCAAACCCCATATTGTAACATCCCATGAGGAAAAATGGTATAGATTTTATAGCAGAAAGGCATTTCCTTGTTTGCCATGTATTTTTTTCTTTGAAGGTAGGTCTTCAAATAGTCACTTGACAGGACCAAGTGAGGAGGGATTCACACAGTAATCACTTTTCAGATTTTCTGGTCATCTGCAATTCTTGCAGAGGCAGCATTATAAACTTGAAGGAGTCTAATAACTCAAAAAGAAGAATATGGTGGAAAGTATCCACCTGCAGGGAAACATGGAAGATCCATCCAAACCACACTAGATCCTAGGTGTTTGTAGATTTTTTTATATTTCATAAATAGCACTCATAAATTTACTTTCAGTGTTACTTCAAGAAAATTGCTTATTAATTGAAAGCACTTCATGAGGTTACATGTGTGGTGGGTTGACTTTGGCTGGCTGCCAGACACCCACCCAGACACTCTCACACTCCCCCTACTCAGCAGGACAGGTGAGAGAAAATAAGGTGGGAAAAAAAAGCTCGTGTTTCAAGATAAGCATAGGGAAGTCACTTACCAATTACCACCACAGGCACGACACGCTCGCTCGACTTGGGAAAATTGAGTTTGCTTATTGACAATTAAAATAGATTTGAATAGTGAGAAACAAAGACAAATTAAAATAGTATCATCCCCCCACCCACACCTTTTTCCTGGGCTCAACTCCACCACTTCGTTCCTGACTCTTCCACCCAACCCAAACTTCAAGCAGCGCAGCGAGATGAGGAACGTCTGGCACCGGGCAGCCACGGCCTCTTCTCTCCTCACAGAGGCCGTCCCACAGCCCCCACTGCCAGCACTGGGGTGTGGACATCCACTACAACGTGTTACATTCAAAACTTATAGTTCTGAGAACTAGCAATCTCTTCTCCTGCCAACGTGGTTAGCTTTCTTGACTTCTCAAGGGAATACAACTTTTATTCAGATGGTGGCATGAGGAAAACAATTAGAGAATTAAAGGGCATGAATAATAAAAGATGCAAATACCAGACTTCAGATCATGATGCCAGACAAGATAACAAAGGAAAGTAATGAGAAAGTTAGTTGATGTGTATTATCTTGAAATTAGAAGAAAATGATATAGTTTTGTGGTCTGAACATTTATCAACCAGAATCAACACCATTGGAGGGAAATACAGAAACATGAAGTACATTTCTGATGTGATGGAAACCAGCAGAAAGTTGATAGAGCCTACACCAAAAGCTGTCATTTGGAGTTTAAGCAGATTTGGTCCTGCTAGCAGACCTAGAACAGGCAGGAACCATGAACGAAACATCCTACAAGTGGGTCCATATGGGTGTAAGTACGCTGTGTGTGACATCTGGGCCTGAGGTTCTTAAAGACTGGACTCATCTCTCATACATCACCTGTGAAAAGCACAAGAGCTTCTGATATGTCTGTGCTAAATATATATCACAACTGAAAAAAGAAAGGGAACTAGTGCAAGGAGAAGAACCTTTGTGATCTTTGTAACAGCGAGGTGCAAGCTGTAGAAAGGCCTGATAGTCATATCACTGAAAACCAAGCTGCATTTGTATTCATGGACACAAAAAGCTGTGCAGCAATGGACATTGCAAACATGTTTGCAGCTCTCCATCCCAGTCACAAGACCCTAAGCCACAGCCTTTGCTCCAACATTCTGCAGATGTTAGGAGAGGTTAGTAGGAGTTTTGCATGAATAAACTTAGCAGGCTTGAGGCCATCATATTATTAATGATATAATTTGTCAGAGGGAACCTCTGCAGATATCACTGCTATTACAGCTGAACAAACACAGTGTGAATAATTGGACGGATCAAGGATCTTTCTGTTCAAGAGTTGTTAAAGAGCAGCTTACAGTTTGCTCAATTATATTTGTTATTCAGAGTCACCCAGTGGATAATTAGGTGAACGAGTTTTACTCTGAAGGTTGTTCACAAGCAAGCAGTTCATACCAACCTCTGCAGTATGAAAAGTTTCAATTAAATGTCAATGCTTATGTGGGTCACATACTATTGGATCTGACTCCTGCCAGTAGGAGTGTTGCTCTTAGAATCCAGACTATGACATGAAGATTTACTTACAAATTTGAAACCTAGATTGATCAAATACTCTCTAACATTCTGCACTTCAAAGTTAATACTTTTATGAACATTCCTGCCTTCACAAAATACTGCAGAGAATAATCCCAAAGCACTGGCAACAAAAATTTCTCTTATTTTTTTCACTATTTAGTTTCGACTTATATTTGTGGAATAAATGTCAGATATTTGTTGAGATCAAATGCTAAATTTTAAGAAACATAAAGCAAAAATATTTTGAAAATATCTGAGCGATGATGTAGTTTTGCTGCACTCATTATCTGTATGCTGTAGACACAGTTAAACCCTGAAGCACTCAAATGCAGTGCTTTGACAATTAAAATGACATCTTTTTTTCCTCCTACATGATTTTTTTTGAAGCTTCCAGGTGCCATTCTCTTCAAGAACATGTGGTGTATCTTATGTTTAGGAATGGATAATTTGGAAAATTTCTGAAAGCAGGGAAATGTGTATTTTTTGAGATCACGTTTTTTTCAAAGTTTAATATTTGAAGTTAAAATCTGCAGGCCCTTCTTAGCATGAGTCAGGTCTTAGATCTGCATCAAAGCAAATGAGAAATGTAAATGAAGCCCAAGAAAGAAATTAGACCTAATATTATTATTATTATTATTATATGATAAGCAAAAATCCATAATCTATGAGGTAAAGTAAAATACAGGTGCATTTTTTCCTCATTTGTCCTTTTCCGTGATTCAGAATAATCCATGTATGGTAAGAGTAGACATAATATCTAGGATAACACCATTAAGAAAGAAAAATAAGAAATTCAGCTCCAAGTTATCAAGGAATAAACAGACAGCCCTTCCAAGGAGAACAAGGATAAAAAATACACAAAAAGTAGATTCTACCTCACTGGTGTATTATTCTCCAGAAAATTTCTGGAAATGTGTTTCAACTAAATCATGCACCAGTGGCAAGAGCCTTTGTAAAGCGAAACAGCTGGCAACATGAGACAAAAGAAGAAAACAGTGTTAACGCAACCGTGGTACACTTTCTGCTGCTCCGTGCACTCACACCATCTGCCCAGGAAGAGTAAACACACAAACGGCAAGTCTAAGCCCGGAGAAGGGGAAGTCGCTGAAGTCAATGAGTGTTCAAACTTCTGTAAATTTTGTCTTCCCTTACACAAAAGAAATCCTCAGAGGCACTAGGGACACGAGTTTTATCTCACTGAACTTTCCATTCCTCACTTTCAGTGCATAAAAGCTCAGAAAAAAAGCAGATATTTGGCTCTCAAACTAACAGGCCCCAAATTAATTTCTCTAAAAACAATAGCAAAAAAAAGTGAAGCAAAAATTATGATGCTAAAAATTTATTGACCAAAATTCAGTATTGGTTGAATATATTATCTCAATAAACCAAATGTGTGTGTGTTTGTTGTGCAGAACAAAAGGTGAGTGACAGAGACTGTTTTCTTTCCTACAAAGCAAATTCTCAGTCAAAGAAATAAGACATTATAAATTAAACATGTTTCTTTTTAACTCTGGTAGAGACCTTTGGAATGCTTCATATTCTGGATTACATTTTGCTTAGCTCTGCTGGGTCAAAGACCTAGTACAAAGATGTCCCCATTTTGCTTTCCGTTTAGGGAGGCAGGGATTTCCAGGGCCAGTCCTAAATCTGGAGAGAAGGAGCCTCTCGTTAAGTCTTATCCTGGAAGGGGACAGCAACAGACAGAACAGGTCTGTCTGGAAGGGTTTTCAGTAAATAGTTTGAGACCCAAATAGGCCACCTAGTCACAGAATCACAGAATCACAGAATGGTAGGGGTTGGAAGCGACCTCTGTGGGTCATCTCCTGTCAGCAGAACCAACGGTATCTAAATCATTTCTTACAGTTGTTTAACCTCTTCTTTAAAATCTTGTCTAATTTCTTTAAACCTCCATCTAAGCCATACTTAAAAATCCCTAATACCACGACTGCCTTTGGCAAACTTTCTCGTCAGGGTTTACGTATTCTGACTGGTAAAAATGGTCCTCAATGTTAAATCCAAATTTCTTTTGCTGGATTTTATGGCTGTTTCTTGTCCAGTCTCCAGTGGATGAGGAGGAAGCTTTATTCCTTTCCTTTTTGCCTATTTTATATTTTATCTTTTCCATAGTACAAGATTGATCTCCCTTCAGTCTCTGTTCTTAAAGCTAAAATACATCCTCAAAAAATTAAAGTGAGAATTTCAGCTTCCAGCTCTATTAGGAAAAGAAATGCAGGTCTCAAGCAAAGCTGTGATGACATCTTGCAAGCTTTAGCACTTTTCAGCTGGCAAATTGTTATGTCTCGCATCTTGGCTGATCGCTTTCCTCCTTTTGAAAAACATTTGACTACTTTAGAAAAGAATTTCTTTTGTTTCTTTGTAAGTGAAGAACTTTTTTTAGTTCTCTGGTGAATTTATTTTGTGTATTATGCATTTTTAATTAGCAGCTCTCTGCTTCAAAACATATATTTCTTCAGATTATTGATATTAATAGACCACAATATCAAGTTTGTCATGTCACAATCTGTAACCATGAAAAAAAACTATTTTATCATTTATGGAGGATTATACACTCTAAAAATAGTCAAGATGAAAAGACTTGTCAAGAAAATTATATTAACCAAGATACATAGGAAAGAAAGCATCTCAATTATAAATAGGTTTAAAAAACAACGTTACTGTTACCTTCTTTCACCAAGAAAATTGATCTTCAAAATACATCTCATCTGACGGAAAGTCTCCTAAGGCTGTGACCTATTCAGGTGACAGTTTCATCTATAAAGACTGCTTTTAAGCTTAAATAAAACATTTTGCGTACCACTGTAATAGACTAAGAGCTTGCGGCCAGTGAATTGTGAAGGGGAGTAACTTACTGGAGAATGAACGGTAATTTGTTGAATTACATTGACTCTACAGCCCATATTTGTGCAAGTGGAATTCTTATTATAGACTGTTCAGAATATTGTTCGTTTCGTAGCACCGAGACTTCATGTTTAACATCACACTTCTTCGTATGACTCACATCCTAGGACCTTTTGCATTGTCTCAGTTAGTAGGTGGGCTCTGCATGTTTTGAGACCTGCATGTGCAGTATTGCCTTTGGAGGGCCGCCACTGACACTGCATTTAGCTGCCACACTATTAATAACATTCACATACAAAGCCGGCAGCTAAGAGTAGCAAAAAGTTGTTGCCGTTGCTGGAGGCTTTGGGGGCTGGAAGTGAGGTAGACTCTGCAACTGATTTATGGTTTATGTGCCCAGTGCTGTGATTAGAGCCACACCCTGTGCAACTGCCTGCTGGCTCTCACTAGCAATGATTCTGGGTTAATTTAGCTGTTATCCTGGTAAATTTCTATATCTTAATTTCAGGGTATTGCTCTTGCATTTTAAGTTAATATCTTGCTTTTCCCCTTGTACTTCTCCACAGCCAGTTCATATTGTCATTGATCTCTTTCTCATCTTGATGCTTCATTTCATTTTTACCTTGCAAAGGTAGCTGATTACAGCCTTTTTAAGGTAGTATAATAAAAAAAACACCATCAAATTAGTCCACATTAACAGATTGTGGACCAGAAACAATGCTGTCACTTGCTACCACCTGTGAGCTTTTCAGACAAAACTGAATGGGTGAGACAGATCAAGCTTTCTGCTTGATATTGTCCAAGGCTGGCACATGGACGCAGAAGACCAGGAGTCCACCACGTACGTCCCTGATCCACGCAGAACCAGCCTGGCTCTGGTGAGTGGCACCTGGAGGGAGGTATCTGTCAGAGCCCACAGCTCCTGGCTACCAGCTTCCAGAGAGCTCTGGCTTCAGGGGACGCTGCTTTGCACAGATGCGGGTTATAGTCAGCAAGGTGATCGCTGCTTACGAAGTAGCATCTCGTAGACCCCGCTATAAATTTGAAACTTCACCAAACTCAGGGGCTAGGAATCTACTTTGCAATAGACAAGGGACCATCAGCTGGCAATTTGCCTGTTTGAGAAGCATCTTGTGTCTTCTGTTGCATTTTAACAATTCATTTAATTGTTAATTTGAGAAAGAAAGGCAAATGTTTTCTAGGATGTGAAATTCAGAGGGTTGGCTCTTTTCCAGAAAACTTCACGCAAGGCAGGGGTGTCCCCCTGCCATGGAGGAGAAACAGACTATGGCAGGACCTCCCGACTGTCTGCCAGCAGTCACCCTCTGTGGAAGTCCTGCTACTAATTAATGTCATTCTATAGTTCATTTTTTACACAGAAACTTAGCTGGTTTAATGCAATAGATGGCCACACAATGAATAAAAGTAAATTTTTTGTGGCGGCTCTAATTATGGGCTTTCATAAATTCTGTGTATATGACTTTGTGGCCTTATGTAGTTTCCTTAATTTTTTATCTACTATATACATTTAAAATAAATCAATAAATCCTGTGTTCTGTGTTAATTAAAGACACGGGAAGGCATGGAACAGGCTATGCAAAAATAAATTGGACATATCTCACATATTTTCAAGCATTTGAAAGGTCAGAAAATATATTGCTATTAGGAACAAATACAAACAAATTTCAAAAGAGTGGTTCAGCAAATATCTTGGTCACGCAGTGAACAAACAGCAAGTTGGGCCAGCTGTTGTGGTCAAGCAGGGTTAAAGGCAGGGGACTGATTTCCTTTTCCACTTCACTTCAGGGGCATTTCTGCTGACACAAGGTCAGTCTCTTACAGACAATCACGTCCAGCCACTGCTCCTTAAATGGAGTAATATATTTCCATTTCCAAAGTAGTGCCTGTCCTAAGCTGCAAATCTGTTGCTGTAATTATGAAGCATCTTACAGTTTACTTCAGGGGTGGGAACCTTTAGGGAGAGGCTGAGGAAACACTGTCCTGTAGCATTTGCCTATACACTTCCTATGACTTAAATTTAGAAAGTCATCATCCACAGATTTGCCCGTGCACATTTTACAAACTGGTGGTTAACAAATGGCCTTACTTGCATGTGGAGTAATAATATGAATAATTTATATTTAGTAGGGAAGGATACAGTTCACTCAATCTTTTTTAGGTAATTTTAAGTGTTGTCAAGGTAAATTACAAACTTTTAGTGCTTTTATGAAAAGTTCTTCTGAAGCTTTTTTTTTTAATATGTATTAATGTCTATGTATTTGAGAAAGCTAGAGAGTAACAGGACCCCAAAACAAAAACATCTGTTAATTTGACAAGTAAAAATCTGTTGCGGTACATTCTGTGATTTCTTCTGGTTAGTGTAAATAAACAGCTACAGGAACACAACATAATACATAATTTGTCTCAAGACAGTGATTGTACTCCACAGCAGACATTCATTATTTTAAAATATTTTGTTAATATTTCATTTTGGCTTACAAGGTTATTTTTCCTTTGCCTTTTCATTTGTACAACTTACTGTTTTCATTCAAACTTGAATTTAACACTAGAAAAACATGAAACAAATTAGCATTAACAGAGTAAAACCAGTTGAAATAATCAAGTTTTTGCACAAAGTAACTGAAGAGGCACATGACTTACAGAAAATAAACCAGCTAAAAACTCTGACCAATAATGAGCTAAATTTCTCACATTGCATTTACATTTTAGGGTAAGCAATACAAAATAAATAAAACCTAGCTAGAAGAATTGGTGATCTATGCTTATTTAAATTACAAGCACAATATATTTGAAAGATACTGCAGGGACAATAACATTACATTTCTTTCCTCTGTATTAGAAGACTCTTGCCCTGCTTTAGCTAAAAGTCTAAATACCCCCACAGTTTCCTATTTTGAGGAACAAAGGTACTCTGTTTTTCACATACTATGCTAATAATGGTAAAAACGCAGCGAACATAAAAGGAGGACAAAGGTAGATGCCCCATGGTTTCAGAAATGCTTCAAATTGTAGATGATGTTAAAGGGTTTACAAGTCTTCAGAGAATTATTTCTTGAGCACACAATCTGAAGGACCCAGATATAGAGGACAGAGGAGGGCGTTCAGGCAGACTGAAGAGAAGAGCTGTTCAGGTGAAGAAGGAAAGAAAGCATAAACCAGCCTTACTGAGAACGACAAAACTAATGAACCATGATTTCCTGCAGATGTTTTCGGGAACACTTTACCATCCTGCAGTAACAAATCCAAATCCTAAGTCTACATATCCTTTGCAATATCACTTCCATTGCAGTGCCAGAAGCTCCTCTCTTTCACTCTCCTGTTTGACAGTAAGTCCTACCTCACTCCAGTGTCTCCTCCTGCCATCTGGGCAGGAAGAGCTCACCTGCTTGCAGTGGCTCCAAACTATTAATATATTGATCATAGGGATCAATCTGCATGTCAGCACTGACTGGCCAGCTAACAGGCCAAGCAAAGCAGGTAACTGCAACTGGTGGTGATTTTTGTAAGAAGTAAACTTAATTATCTCAGAGACCCTTACACCCTTGTCAATTGTACCTAAAACAGGCAAACTGTCAACATTATTTGCAGAGTACTGGTAGGCAAGCAGGTATATATGTCTGATATCCTTTGGAACCCAGGCTAAACCAGCTTGAAGTTCCATTTCCGTTTGGAGGATGCATTTCAAAACCTTAGGGGAACGTATTCCTGGAAGGCCCAGTGATAACTCTATGAACCGGGCAAGGCTACAGCGAGTGCTGTGCCACCAGGGAAGCTCTGGGTGGGACAGCCAGCTCTAAGAAGGGAAATTCAGTCCCTCACCTGATGCTGGTAATAATATCGTATTTCATTTCCCAGCAGAGTGGTCTAAAAACTAGTCCTATGTAAAATGCTCATGACACCAAAGCTATTTCTGTCTTCACACTCACTATGGCACTACAGACATGAAGTGCATATTCCCCGATAGACTGTGCAAGTATTTTGATAGTATTTGGAACCGTAAAATAAAGAAAATACCCACTATTAAATCACAAAACTTATGCTTTATCATCTTCTGTATTAATAGGAATCATTATATTAATCATTTATACTATGCCTGTCATCTTTCATACTAATATAATAAATTAACTTTGGTACATTTTACTTTTGCTGAGCATGTGCAATTTTGTATATGTAACTTTTACTGACATGAATAAGACCGAGGTTATATATGGCATTTGATTTTCTTCCATCCATCAAAGCGTGACACATTGCAACTACTGTTACCATCTTTTTTTATTAAAGTTAAACCTACACTCCTGCTCAGTTTGCTTCAGCATGTCCTGTGGAATTACTGTGCTTCAGAAGAAGAGATGTGTCATCTGATATTGCTGAAAGGATTCGGATGACTGCAGACAGGATGTCTTGCCACAACAAACCAGTAAACAACCTTCACTCATTTTCTGTCAGAGAAGAGGGACAGATGCTGATGAGGACCATGCCTTCACTTATCAAGAGCACTACTTTTTTTAAGCAGCAGACAGAAAGTGCAGGGGGGAGGGCAAATTTCTCTTGAATCCTGCATTCTCTACACATTCTGTCTTGATGAGCTGCACTGGGTATGGCTCGAGTAGAATTATCTTTGTTCACAGCAACCTGTATGGGGCTGCATTCTGGGTCTGTGACTCAAGCAGTGTTGATAAGACACTGGTGTTTTGGCTATGGCTGAGCCGTGCTTGCAGTGTGTCAAGACGTTCTCTTTTCCCTCCACCAGTGAGCAGACTACTGCTAGGCAAGAAACCAGGAGGGGACAAAGCCAGGGCAGCTGACCTGAGTTGGCCAAAGGAACATTCCATACCATGTGTGGTTGTGCTTCTCAATAAAAGCTCAAGGAAAGGAGGAGGAAGGGGGGACACTTGTATTTACAGCATTTGTCTTCCCAACTAACAGTTACACATGCCGAGGTTCTGCTTTTCAGGGAGTGGAAAGGAGCAAATGAATGCCTTATTTTGCTTTCCCTGCATGTACAGCTTTTGTTTTACCTGTTAAACTGTCTGTATCTCAGTCCATGAGTTTTTTCACTTTCTTTCTATTTTCTCCCCATACCAGGGGAAAGGGGAGTGAACAAGCAGCTGGGTGGGTTCTCAGTTACTGGCCATGGTCAACCCACCACATAAGCTTTATGATTTTCCCTAAGCCAGAGCAACTCTGATACCAAGCTTCAGCTCAGCCCTGGATTTTCTGGTCATTTATATGGTTAATTTCTTGCTAATCTTAGCAACAGTGAGTGTTACACTCTCACGAGTTATCTTCTGTTGAGTTACAATGCAATACAATGTGCAATACAATGCAATACAATACAATGCAAATATGCTCTGCATCAGCAGCAGCGACGTAAATCTGCTTATTACACGTATTTCTTCACAAACATCTACACTAAACAAAGCAATAAAAAATCTTTGATATCAACTTCTGTTGTCAAGTTCAGCTTTTTCACAACATTCTGTAGCAATGAATTGGAGAATATTTGCTCATTTAGTTTACACACATATGCAGCAGGCTCTCTGCCTCTCCCTTTCATGGTGCCAATGCAATAGAGCACTATGCAGTGCATTTGCAAGTTTTGCTACATTTAAGTATCAGTTGCTTTTTGCTTCCTCATAACCATTGTATACAGCATCAAGTCAGCACATTGCAGCAGGTAACTGATAAGCAGCAGTTATTACTTAGTTCCTGGATACACAGTTTTACTGAAGAAGGCAATTTTAAGTAAACAACTAACATCTTACCGTTGCATGATTATCCGCTTCTGCAGGGAAATAAGGCGCCTTTTCTGCTTTGCACTATGTTGTTTTAAGCATGCTTTTCAAAAGGACAAAGCAAAGCTTCAATAAGTTAGCAAATGTAATCCATTATCTTTTAAATCATGGTTTTAAGACAAGGCTTTGGGGGCTCAGCTTCTAATTTTTGAGCAAATGAGACTGTCAGTACAGTCCTGCATCACACAACTGCATAAATAAGGAAGACTTAGTGACAGACAAATGCATCATTTCACACATTATAATCTATTTTATCTAAACCTTTTTTTTTGAGTTACACACTTTCTTAGATATAGCTTTCACACTGCCCAGGTTAACAAAAGTATAGTGCCACCAAAATATTGCCTTTATGCAGAATGCCCATTTAAACTTCCCTTTTTTATCTCCCCCTAGGTTTTTCCAAAGTCAGTCTTGACTTCCTTAAAGACACCTGTCCTCATAATTTTTTCCAGAATGGTACTCCCAGGGAGTGATAAAACTTGAAAGATGAATCATACCCTACTCATCCAGACAGAAGGTTGTTAATTGCCTGCTAGGTCACAGCAGATAGGATTGAAAATGGGGTAAAGTGTCTCAATACAGTGTTGAAAAGGAAGGGGAAAATTCTTTTGTCCCTGAAGAGTAAACAGATAAAACAGGAATGTCCTTGCTGTTGCATATATGAAATAAGTGAAAGTGAGATGTCCTTGTATTTTGCTTTGTGCCTGTAACTGAATTCAGTGATGCCACTGTGGACTAGATGTGCTCAGATCACCCCTGCCAGGTGAGGCTGCCTGAGGATTTACACATGCAGACACCTAATTTGTGGATTTTGAAGGTCTCTGGACAGATGCAGATGCTGATCTGTTCTGCTAAGCTAAGATGGGAGTGCACCTCTCTTATCTATTAGAAATGTAGGTACCAAACTATGCTAGAAATCGTAGCTTGTGTGAGGAAGTAAGTGAAGACACAAGAAGGCAAATATTTGTGAGGAAGATATGAAGATTCTTTGTAAATCTGTTATTTATGGGCTTAATTATGAATGTAGATTGTAAGTTTAGGCACCACTGTTGAAATATTTTGGCTTTGATCGTTGAAAGTGATCCAGCAAATCTCAGTCCTGTTACATTTATCATACTAATTTGACTTAAAAGTTACTATCAACAATTACTTCTTGTCAGTATCAATAAAATAAAAAATTACTTACTACTGTACAGAAAATAGGTATGAAGTGTTTTTTCCATAACCATCTAAAAAGTAATATATTTAACCATTTTCCTTTGAAGGATCAAGCCAATAAATTATAGACAAGAAGTCTAGCCCTTATTTAAGAAGAGGGTAACTGCCAGTACTGCAAGCTTCCTTGCAAGCTAGACTTACAGTGCTTTTTAGTCTTTCCTTTCACTTTCCGGGCACCAGCAGTATCTAATACTGTATCATTAGATGAGCTTTGTTTAATTTAGCAATCTGCAATATGAAATGTTCTCCTAATAGCCTTCATTACCATGACCAGGAAAAAAGTACTTCTCCTTGTGGCAGTTCTTCAGGACGGGATGTGTTAACGCTATGTGTGGGTCTGTATGTGTGGTGCATTACTTACTGATCAGAGGCTGAGATGTCTAACAAGCAAAGCGGGAACAGACCCAGAACAATAAAATTACACTACAATACTGACATCTGTTGGTAACAAGCCTGCCAAACTAGAACAGCGTCTTTACAGTTCTACATTTTCAGAAGACCCAAGAGCTCAACCTGAATTAATACAACCCCATGTCCACCTGTGAGTCACCTGATTATGAAGCACCAAATGCAAGACAAAACCTGAAGACTTGATCCTTAGTCTTTCTGGAAGTAGAGATCCATATCTGCCGAGATCTGTATGTAGCTGAGGTCTGACAACAATTAAATCATTGCATACCAGTGCATATTGCATGTCTACAGACTGTTTCAGCATTTCTGACATCACCACATCAACTGTAGTAAGCGATACATCTCGTAAAGAACTGAAAGACGTATTGTAATTTAGTCACAAAAGTTTTTCTGTTTAGATCACTGTAAAAGTAAGATGGAACCTGGAAATGAAATACCAATCTTCAGGACAACAACAACTTAAATAAAAGCTGTCTAGGAACAAATCAGCAATGTGAGATCTTTTTCATTGCTCCCTTCCTCCAAAAAAGTCAGATGAGTTTGACCAAAACAACAAAAGAGTGAAGCTGCATTGTGGTATTCCTCCTGTCATAGCAGTGGTCTGTGCTTCCACGTAACTTTTTTTATGAGGAACTGCTAAACGAGGAGGTAAGCTCTACAGAAACAAACAAAACAAACAAACAAAGAGGCAACTGGATCTCCTTGCTTTTTAGCATAACAAAAAGCTCCTTTACTCCCCTACTGGCTATCCTCACAGAAGAAAAAGGCCTACTACTGTAATCAGCCACTATAATTACCCTCTGGAGCAAAGACGTGTGATTTGAGAACAGAGGCTTTCCAAGTTCAGCACCTAATGACAAAGCCAGCTCTCATGACCCTGTTCCACAGTGTGTTTAGCAAAGCAAAATGTTGCATTAGCAACAGACATCTAAACTCTTGCTGACCTAAGAAGCAATGTTTCAGTATGTGCCCTGTGTTTTCTACTGCATGACTCCAATATTTCTGAAAAGAAGCAACATCAGCAACAAATTGAACGCTAAATTGAACTGGCAGCAAATCCTGTAGTCATTCAAGGTCACAAAATAGTCTTGTCTTCACTTGTCTGGTGATTGGTAGCCTCCTTTTCAACAGTTCAATAATTAATTCAGCCTTCAGCACATTAAAAGCCAATTCCTCTTCCAAGGTAAATGAGAGTTCAAAAAACCCTCCGGTTCCTGGTTCGTGTCTTGTATGAGCTCCGGTGCTCTCCCTGCGACCTGTTTGACCTCTTTCCTTTGGAGGAATGGTCTCTTGACCAAAGGACATTACCACGTCTCCTCAACACAGGACTAACTCTTGGATGTGCATTGTCACTACTGTGATGCCAGCACTTACAGGAAATGAAGCAAGGGATAGGATCGGACTAGATATGCGAATCTGCAGAAAGCAAGTTAGGCTGGCAGACCATGATTAGTCAAACTGAACTCTGTTCAGAACAAGACCTAACCCTGATAATGCTAGAGGGCTATTCACCCTGGCTGTGTAGTGATTTATACAGGGGAAATTGCCTGTGCCAGTCATTTGTATCTGAGATGCAAAGTACAGAAAGGATAAGATTCACCTGAATGCAAGGTAATCAAGACTTCAAACAAGATTTTCTTTGTGGTATTTCAGCCTGTTTTGTAGTTCTAGAGTACAATGTCTGTGAATGATACCAGACAATGAAAATACTGAAATTTGTCAGACAGAATGGTGAAAGAGAAATGATGCAACCACTTTTATTTTTACTTTCTTTACAGAAAACATATTCTTGTTAGTATGGATCCAGTGTGATCTGAGTCACAAGGGAATGTGGCATTCCAACATCAAACCACAGGAGTCAGTAACTTTAAACCTGTTACTCTCACCTTGTTCAGTAAAAGAAAAAACCTGCATGAACTGGGTTTTAGCTGTGTCACATCATGGAAAAGTGTAGCATAAAATGTCAGGAGGTAAAGAGGACTCTACAATCCTATCATGCCCTCCAGATCTGCTGCGAGGACTGCAATGACAAGTCAGAGCAGTTTCGAATAGAGTACTTTGCTCCCCAAAATCCCCATGGTGCTACGAAGACAGACCCCACCATCTCTGTTTGCCTTGAGATATTTGCCCCCATGCAAGGCTGTGAGTGCAGGGCCCTTTACATCAGCTTCAACAACATCTGTGACCAGAGGATTGTTTCCTGGGATTTCATATAACTCTTGCACTGACAGAGGCTGAGGCGGGAGCCGGGAACAGTCTCATTGCCTTTTTTTTTTGCATTTGCCTCTTTTTGAGAGGTTAACTTTCTTTCTGACACAGATCAACCAAAGGTTAACAGCAGCCTACACTCTTTCCAAACTGGTCTGTGGCAGTTCTGTGCTGTCCTAGGTGCCTCTGCCTAAAGAACCATTCCCATGTCCCTTTTATTCACAGCAGAATAAACGTTTCAAATGAAACTAGTGAAAGAGGAAAAAGAAACTCCACCCAACTTGTGACATCTCCCGTGAAGAGTACCTGTGGACTGTTTGCTGAGAAGACACACTCAAATACCCTGAGAGTGTTAGCAGACTTTTAAGATCATCAGTGCAGGGACCATGTGTTACTACATGGTTGTGAAACAGCTACCATCATAAGTTGTCTACAGATCTAATCAGGGAAACTGGAGATTAAACCAGTGAAAATATGAAGTCCTAACACTTCTGCAGTTCCTGCACAGTCTGCCAGCTCCCTCCAATATACTACAAACAATTCAATGTTAGTCTTTTGCATAACAATTCTCACCACATTTTACTGCTGCAGGGTTTGGGGTTTGTTTTTTTTATAATAAAGGAATTATGCAAGTACTGTATTAAGGGCAAAATGCATAGTTCATGCTGAACTGAAAGAATTGACTTGTGAGTGACAAAATAATTATATATATCCTGAGTATTTAACTATTTTTACATATTATAATTACTAGCTTTGCTGCATCAGGAAGAACACAGTGTTCTCAAAGTTTAATAATATTGTGTGAGTCAATACACAAGAATGCAACTTTCTTAAAAACATATCCTCCAGAAAATTAAACAATTACCTGCCACCAATCAATAAACTTGTGCTGCTGAGCATTTGGTGGTGTTTTTAACCTTATTTGTTTTAAGCTTTTGATCAGACAATCAGCCTTCTTCATGATCCATGTCAGTTTTTGCTACTGATCACTCCAGCCTTTAAGTCAGAATCATTGTTTCAGGATATAATATTAAACATCACTATTGTTTGGTTGTTGTTGTTGCTATAAAGCCACTTATAGCTGATTTAGTGATGAAGCAAGTTGAAGGTGTGTAGGTATTGCTCGAGGATAACAAAGATGCATTTTGTGCTCACACCTGCTGCAGCATGCAATATTAAAAATTAATTCGATGCAAGCACCTACTTTGCACATACTTTGCAGTCATGGATATTGTAGAAATTGTGGCAACAGATTTACAGGTAGAGCAGGAAAAAACACATGGAAAAGTGATACTCTGGGATTTATGAAATCAGGTTTGCAATCTGAAGAGCAAGATAAAAGAATATTAACTGTTTAACCCAGTTACAGGCTTGGCTGCAGATACATTGCAAAAGCCATTTAGAGATTTGACTGATTCCTCATTTTATGAAATCGGGCCTGATAGGGCATAATAGTATCCTACAAACATTTCACCTTTTTCAGAAAAATCAAGCACAAAAATATTTTGTGAATGCTCTTATTAAGCTATCCACAGTGATGAATATAGTTGGCAGTGTTGATCAAGCAATTACCTGACTTAAAATAGATCAATAATATTTTGAAAATGGCATGGTCACGCCAACCTAAAACGCCGGAGTCAGTTTTCAATGAACAAATCTCAGCTTCACTATTACATCATTGTATTACTCTTAATGAATTGAGAAGAACTAAATTGAAATAAAAACAGGCAGAGCATAGCCTCTTATTACAATAAAACAACTCCAACTGTGTGCAGGCAGCTTCTGATCTTCTGCATGAGACATACTATTGATAGGAGGACCAGTCTTTTCCACTAGAATTGAAATGGTTTCATGTCATGAGCCAGGGGAGAGAACAGGGAGGACCAAGGGGAGGGTAAGGTTTCCAGAGTCCAGATTCACTGGTGGACCATGGCTGGTGGATCCATTTGTTTCCAGACATAGCTTGTGCTGCCTCAGTGGCAGCAGAAGAAATTTCAGCAGCTTTTGTGACACAGTAGAAGTTCCCCTCACCCCTCCCCTGCTGCACTGTAGCCAGAATCCTGGATGAAGGAAGGGTTCCTGCTGCTTGATGGTGCATGTTTCCCTTTCTCTGTAAATGTCTTTCCCTTGGCGTGATATACACTGATGCTGTTAAAAACCGTCTTCTAGTTTTAAACTAAATACACCCTAAGTTAACAGCAGTATGTAAAAACTTTATGGAACTCCGTAAATACCCCATGACATCATGTGTTTTGTACATCTTGAGAAGTTTTTTGTTTGCTTTGAATTTCCGTATCTCTATGCGTAGTTTGGAACAGATCAAAGTCAAGTGACAAGCCATAAACTGCCATAACAGCCTTTTTCCTATAAAAACTACAGCCATACCTCCTGTTCTAGGGCAAAACAGCCTCATCCAGAATGTCCTCAAGGACCTGGTGCCAGGTGCTTCTTTCCCTGAGTTCCTGCACGCAGCAGCAAGTACAGTGGCCAGCAGCCACTGCTTCTCAGTGCAGCAAAACACCGTCAAGCTACTAATTAGTGATATCTTGCTTCTGTAATGGATGCTGCCTGCTGGATCACACCTTTGAAGGTGGAGTGAGCTCAGCAGAAGCTGAGAAGTTCTGTTTCTCATATAGGAAACATGCCTCCGTGGTTGACAGCATGTTCTGTTCTAGTTTTTTTTATTACTCCCAAATGTTTTATTAGTCTCAGTAAGGCTGCATTTACTGGAGGGAGGCAACCTTTTCCATCCGCTTCTGACAACGGCATTCCCCATCCCCTCCTGCTGTTCTTGTACTGCATTCTGCAGCGCCACACCATGGCTACTGTCTCTGTCTCCCATGGAATCACTATACTGTTGTTATTAAATATTTAGAGTACTTAAAGCAACAGGATTCACCTGCCAAAACAAGAAGGATTTGGGTTTTCCAATTTGGGATTTTGACCTGTCATCTCACTAGTCAAGCGCGTTGGCACTGTATCTTCTTTGGCATAATTGCAGTCATTTTGCTTGGATGAGGACCTAGCCGCAGTTAGCTGTGTCTATGCTGTTGCCAAATGGGATTATTACAATACATAATACATGTGGCTAGTTTTGAAGACCACCTGGAACCTACAGCTAGAGCAGTATGTGGCTGCCCATGAGATTAGCAGCGTCAGCTCTGAGGCACAGAATACATCAACTTTCCAAACATTCCACTTTCCACCTATTTGTATATGGCTGCAGGGGAAGTAAGTCCTGCGCCAGGCAGCTGCAGGCAGCCGGCCTCTGTCTCACAGGTAGCATTTCAGAGCAACCAAACTGCGCTAGCTAAGAATCTGAGAATGGAGAGATGGGGTGCGGTCCTCGACAGAACAATGTCCTCACCTCTGGCAGAGCCCACAGCTGTTGATCACATGATCAGTACAGTGGAATACACATCAATTTTTCTCAGACTTCTGCTGTAACAATTGGTTTTTAAGCTTTTCGTGATCCATGTATACAGCTGGACACAGGCTGGGGGAGTGATGTATAGTAATGCCCCTAGCAGCAGTAATAGCTTCATTGTTAAATATTTAAAAATCACACAACATTTAGAGATCAGACCATGATTTATTATTGTCAAGAATGATAAAAAGTACTAACCGGCAAACAAGGACATGCAGCTTGCTCTACATTTTCTTCTGTCAATCAGAGATCAAGTAGTTGGGCTGCTTTGGCCCTGCTCCTCATGTGTCCCCACTGTACCTTGTACGTTATTTTCCTGACAAGCCTCATCCCTCATATCACTGGTGGATTTATACTCTCTGCTGAGCTCAATTGAGTACTTAGATAGTCAGAATCTGATCTCATTATATGTGTGTCAGCAGAACTAAATCTGGTGCAGTCAATGGAACCAAGTTAGATTTATAGACTTGGAGCCAAATTTTTATTTCACCACCCAACATCTGTCATAACCTCAAATTTAAATTCTCTGTGGACACGACCTACATTCCTAAAGCTTACAGATGGTATTTTAATATTTCTGTAAAAAGAAAAATCTTGTGTGCCAGAGAAGTGCACTCGGTTCTTCTCATCTAAAATATCTGACATCCACCCTAATTCCTCAAGGAGTGTTTATAAGGGCAGCCAGTTGGAGCTAAGACAAAAGGAAAGGGAAAAGAAAAGAAGGCAGCTATGTCAACTGAAATGTCAAGGTGCTGGTTAGACTAAAGCTCAGTTCCAAAACTAATTGGAAAGGGGAACTCAGATATATAGTTTTTCCACATTTCCACCTATTCCTGTGTATTAAAACTTTCAGTGATCTCGTCAAAACTGCGCTTGTCCTGAAAGGTCTGAAATCATCAATCCTTGCTCAGAACAGCTTTGAAATTATTTTTCATGCAGCTTTTGATGGTGGAGTCTAAAACATGTGCTGCTTCACAGTTAAACCCAGAAAGAGTTCTCATGTTTGGACGTACTTTCTCCAGTTAGACTTTTTCTCTCTGCGTTTTACACTGGGAGAAGCATTGATTAATGTGAATGTTTTAGCTGTAGTTGTTGTTTGTGTATAAACTTTTGTTAAAACAAGTACTGCAGAATAAATGACCTTTATACAGACACCTATTAAGGCACTAAAAGGCTTGGCTACATTCATCTGAGACGCGTATACATAACGTTTGGAACAATAAGGGGATCAGCAGCTGCAAGGGGTTTGAATTGAATTCTTTAACAATAGAAAAGTTTTTCAGGCCCAAATACCAGCAAAGAGAATTTTTTTGCAGATAATCCAGGAGAAAGAAAATAATAAAAAAATGCTAGCCAACTTTGCAGCAGTTAGCATAAGGGTGCCATCTGAAACATGTCAGCTTAAGAGTGCCCCATAGTACCATTCTTTTACACAACCATAGTATTCAGAACTGTTTCCCCAAATAATCCCAGATGGCATGCCACAAAATTTCAATTCATTTTAAAAGCTTTCTTTGCTGTTATTATGTGATTGAAAGTGCAAAAGCAAGTTGCCATTCTCATGGCACTATTTGCATTGGCTATTATCCCCTAAAATCCCCTTTAAACAGCTACATTGTCAGCCCATAGGCCTCATTTAGAACTACAAAAAAGCCCAGATTAATTCGATCAAAGGGAGAGCCAAGTACAAAATGCACTTTTCAGACTGTATCAGAGTAGGTTCCCTTTACAGATTGCTGCATGGCTAGAGCAATGCAAAAAAACTCCTGCCTGAACTAAAGCCTGAACACAAACAGAAATAACTGTGCATGTTTCACATTAAGCTTTTGAGGCTCTTCCAGGGTAAATCTCTCACTACAAATGATTAGAATAAAATATATTTAAAGATAAGTCTGTAAATTAGGTAGGAAGCATCAGTTTTTGCCTGTTTGGCTTTCTGCCACCACTTTCAGGAGGCACTGATGTATTGCATGGAGAAGTTAGCCAGCTATAGACATTTCCGAAGTCTGTGTGGATTGGAATTTTTAATTAATTAACCTAACAATAAGCAATGAAACTTCCCAAAGGTACAGGTAATTCCCCCCAGAATTATTTTATTGCTACTGCAAAAAATCATCATCATCATCATCACTGGTGAGGCAATGGAAAAAGAAAAAGCTGCTGGTATCATTTTTGCAAAATATTCTATTCCATAATCTAAGGTGAACCCTTTCAAGTCAAGCATAACACAAGTCCATAGATCTACAGCCAAAAGGTCTCTAGTGGCTTTTCAGTCTCACCTGGGATTCTGATGACAGGCAATAATGCTGAGAATTTTGTTTCTCACAGAAGCTCCTTTGGTGCCTCTGCACCGTCTCGCTCGCTCAGTCTCTACTGGCATTTGCTTAGTGCTGCTGCCATCAGTTCTTTCACCCTTGGTCTGAAACGGTTTCTTCAGCAGCTGCTTTTGTGCACCGAGAAGAACATTTTACGGAGTAAAGAACTGCAGCACAAAGGTAAAGCAACTGAACATGTGCAGCAGTATGTGCCATTGCCTCTTAAAGGACACATCAGGCCAAGAGACACGCTGAAAAGCTGAGCAGCTGCAACTAATATTAAAGTCATTTGCTGTAGGATGAAACTGGATGAATGCTTTCGTTAGCCACTTCCAGTGGGGGTTAGATTTTTGAACAGTACCATTTTAATACAGCTGTTGTATTTGTTTATTTACTTCTTGCATTTTATGGAGTAAGTGTTTGTGTGGAGTCAGTAATAAATGCTGTGTAGCAAGAAAGTGTTCCTGTGGAGACAGAAATAGCTCCCACAGAGAAAAAGGTCTTGAAAATCTATGTAATAAATATATATTTGTAAAAGCTATTAATGCACTGGCATACAAACTGTGCTTTACTGCTTGCAATTATGAAAACCATTATTCTTATTTGTGATACTGTGAACAAGGAAAGTTAATGTAAAATTAGTTACGTATTGGTGCACATTTTTTTTAAAAATCATGCAGTTACACTATGAAAGTACATATTCAATTAGAGACACAGTTTGAGCTTTTAAAAATATGTCAGGTTTAAACATTTATATGTCATTTCACATATTCAATGGAAATTAATACCAGAACTTGTTAAAGTCAGTCATAACAAGGTGCTCAGGTCTTTGTACAGAGCAATATACAGAAAAGTGCTTCAAATAAGCTGCTTTGTCCCAAAAAAAGATCTTCAAGCACTCTTTGTCCCAGACATCTCTTTACCATAAGGCATATGAATTATTACACTATTGCAACACTTTCAGTGCTAAAAAGCAGTTTCAGCCCATAGAAAAATATAAAAATATGATACTTTATGGAATGAGGCCTCAATCCTGTAAACATGCATGTTAAATCTCATTAAAACCCATTAGGTTGCAGAAAGGTTTATAGAATCAGGTGCTCATGGCTAGATCCAAAGACACTTTTGGATGTCCAACTATCTGCAAAAAGACCTAATTTAAACATAAAGATCTTCAAACACATGCTCAGCTTTTTTTTTTGCCTAATCCTGGAGATGCCTAACCACTTACAGATATTTAATTCCCAACAGTAAAGTCCCATAAACTGAATCAGCTTATAAGCATTCCCAGATTCAGGTCATAACATGGAAGCCAATAATAGGGTAAATCCCTCAGGATCTGTGAGCACAGGATCCCTGCCATTTTTCAGCAAAGTCTGATCAAATAGGCATTCTCTAGCTAACCATATCAGATTGCAGTCAGCACAAAGTACAGCCAGATGAGGCAGGGCTTCTGCCGTGCTTGCCTACTAAATCATTCAAGCAATTGTTAGAGCACTCTGGTGGGATGGCAAAGGGATTTGAACCTGCACCATCATCCCCAGGCAAAGGCAAATTGCAGCATGGTTTATTTTACAAGGGGCACTCTGAGCCTCTTGTGCAGGCTGAATTACACTTTAAGTGGAATAATTAGTATAAGGAAGGAAAAGACTCAGGTGTCTGACATACCACTTGAAATATACCAAAAGAAATACCACTTGGCTGTCTAGTATCCAAAATACTCCTCTGTCCAACAGCACATCATCTCCAAGGAACACATCATATAGACCACACATGTTTGTTGATCTGTTTGAAGAGTCAGTCTCAATAGTGAGCTATAGAGTCATGCTCTCTCCCCAGCCAATGTATTACTGTATTTGAAGTGGAATACTTTTAATCCAGGGGATACTAAACATAATCCTATTTGTCCCATCCAATCTATTTCACTTCAGTACCCTGCTATTTTCTATATATAAACCTGAGAATTTTTTAAAAGTCAAGTTCAGGTGTTCTCAGAAAGAATAAGGAAATGAACATAAAACTGTGACGTACAGTCAGCATCAATATCTTAGATTCAGCATCCTATTAAACCATTTAATAAAAATCTAGAAGACAATATCACTATCACTGTCCCCAATTACATCTTTAAAAATGAAAAAATTTTAAAAAAGTTTACTGAATTGTAATCATTCTCTCACTAACTATCTAACACCACTATGCTTTATAAAGGTAGTGACATTCAGCTAACAGCTCGCAGTTAAATTCCAACAGATGAGATGTTTCCATCCAGCCCACTGCTGTTTCCCTAAAAGAGGGCAAGCAATGAATACTCCCCAAGTGGACATACTCTTCCTCCTACTCTGCTAATTGCCAGCTACACAGGCTTGACCGTGGATGTGGATGGAAAGAAGATGAGAAGAGGGAAGCCCAGGCACTACTGTGACTTTCTCCAGCTTTATTGCACAGGCACCTTTCTCTCCACAGCAGAAATGCAGCCCTCTGGGACAGACCAAGGAGGCAGAGGTGACTGCAGTGTGGAGGTCAGTCAGGGGAGTCTGCTGCTGCCCTAGCATTGCAGCAAGAGAGGAGACTGCATTATCAGGTGGCAAAACCTGGCTTTCGGTTAGACCACCTGTAGAGATCATTACCTTGGACAATCTCTAAAAAACCCACGCTGTAACATCCAGCATGGCTATGTTGAAATCCACTTTTGGCTAACCTTTACTAGCAAACTGATGCATCCACTAAGGAGGTACATTTTTCTTGTATATTGAAATTATTTCTATTGTATAGGCTTAGAAGAGATTGAAGTTGACCAACACTTTACTGATGCCAGCATTTTCAAGTTTCTACCTAATTCTCTCTCATTCATATGAGATGCAGACACTTCTAATCAGTTCTTTCCAGGCTGAATCACTGTATTTTCAGGTTGCATAGCAGAACAGTGAAGGAAAACAAAGAAAAAAAAAAAGAGGTGTTTGTTGCCAGGAAGGTTTTATGAGACTGGATATTTTCCAAACAGCTGTAGGCTAAGAAGTGATAGGCTGTGTTCTAGCCTTACATTAGTGCAAATCCAGAATAACTTCATCAAAATCAACGGAATTAAACTGGCATACAGGAAAAGAGGTTCAGACCCATCTGTTTTCACAGTTGTTTCATACTCTACCAAGACCTAAAGCCTTCGGAGCATTAAACTCGATCTGATCTTGATTATCTGTCGTAGAGATGCCCATTGTTTCTTTCATTTACTGTTTTAAGTGTGAGAACATTAGATTTCAAGGTTTCTAAGTGCTGTTATTTCCTTAGACTGGCTGTTTATAAGTCTGTCATCGGTAAAACTCCCATGTCTGTGAAATGGCCAATTACACTGCTTTCTTTGACTGTGTTCCCATTGTAGATTTGCAATAGTATTATATAGTTTTCCTTCAGTATTAACAATCAGAAATGAAGCCATAGGAAGGCTTTTGTCAGACAATCCTGTTGCAGAGAAATAAGGATTGGCAGTGTCTTTCAATTTCACACAGAAATATTTTAATATGTATGAAATCCATAATCATCGGTAATCTTATAAACCAGCACAACATTTTTATCACTACATGTTCACTTTTCACTTTCCAATTTCATTTTGATTTTGCCATTTGTATGTTTATTCTATTGCACAGAACATTTCAGGGAGATGTTTCTCACTAAAAGTTAGGGGAAGGAATATCCAATGAAGACAACTGCTGTATAAAAATGGACTGAGAAAAACTGTGTCCAGTCAGCCTGGGAGTTGGAAGACCCCATATGGGGATCTCCAGGAAATATATCCTGGAATACACAAGGTGAATTGATAAAGAAAAAGGAGGATGAGCAGAGAATGGATAGTGCTTTAGCAGCACAGAAAAATCACTGCACCAGTTGAGTAGAAAGAGGAATATGAGGAAATACAGCAGAGCTAAGATAAGGTGAGAGATTACCGCTATACTCTTGCATTATAACAGAGTGGAGAAAAGGATTGTCTCTTCCCTATCCTGATCCTATTATTCTCCACCCCACTATTAGCCCATTACTTAATCCTCCCATGAAGAAGATGACAAATTTGGAAGCAGATTTGCACAAAATCCACAGCCTGATACTACAGACAGCCCAGCACAGTGAGGCATGGTAGTCTAGTGGCTAATTTACAGGTGGTACAGATAAATACAGTTTGTGTCTTTCTGCCTCAGTCTCTCAGCTGAGGTAATTGTACTTCCTTTGCAGTGCTGATCACTTAAAGGTTTCAAGTACTTGAATGCATATAATTGCTGAGAATGGTGGGGTTAATTTCTGCAGCTGTGAACAGGTTTCTTTCTGGAGCTATTTTCTGGAAACTTGTCATGAATATATGCCAAGTTATAGACTTATTCTCTGACTCAACCCTTCTCTACCAGTGTAAAGATGGTTTTTGACTCCTCTAGCCAAAAGAAGTGATCATATTTGCAAAGTTCCCATAGAGTATCTAATATCAGCCACATATACACGCATCTAATAGCTGGTTCTTGTCCAAGGTCTTACAGGTCAACCTAAAAATTTAAGGTATCCCCAGTTTTATGTGGACGGAAGAGTAGCTGAGAAGTTTCCATTAGAAGGAGGAAACACTCGTGTCACTCATGGAAACAACAATACTAGTTAATTATCAGAACTGATACAGAACTAAGCATCTGAGAGATTTTGTGTGGTCACTCCTAAGAAATACTACTCCCTATCCCTAGAAGCAAGAAACAAGAAAGACTTGCCACCACTCTGGTCACACGACAGCATTTTGTTTTGCTCCCCCAGTCTGGGGCAGTAACAGAGCACATGAGAGTTTACCTACCTTATTTGCACATTTCTATTTTACAAGACTTGTGCAAAGTTTGTGTGTCCTTCCTGTTGACTGAACTTGAAAAAAGGCAGTATTTAAAAAGACAGCATTCTTTGTTTTCCTTTTCTGCTTTTCTGTTTGGTTTTGGCTTTTTGTAGCTGACTTTATAGAACAGGGCAGCTTTATCTACTTATGATTTAGCTAGGTGAGAGAATCCAGCCAAACAATATTTATTGCTTTTACTTTTGATGACCTGTTCTTTGAACTTTAAGTATAACAATCTGAGGACTTATTTAGATAGGGAAGTCAGCAGAATTCAAGCTTTAACTTGAGTTTCAATATATTTACTACTCTGCACCAACTCCTTCTTTGAATGCCCTCAGAACAATGTAAAGTGATACTATTTAAGGGTCCTGTGGGGCAGCACAGGATCTTCTGTGGCTCTACAGCCAGACAATTACAACTGAAACAGCAGAAAGCTATTCAGTTCTTTCCTGGATTCAGTATCTTACCTGCTGTACTGCAGACATCACCATCGGATTGAGTCTCTTGGTACAACTGCTTTTCTGTGTAAAGTGAAAGGAAGGCAAACATCCTACATATTCACTGAACAATTTATTCTTATCTTACAATTTCTTTCCCAGAAAGCTCCTGTGGACCACAGAAAGCTTCCATAGAGGCAAGACAGGGCCACAGGACAGTTCAGCTGCCACGTCACCCTATTGATGGCCACAGGTGAAGTTCAGTTTCACACAGCAGTAGCGTGCACATGTCATGGGTCTCAATAAACCTGAGAAGGCATACACTACGGCATACATGACTAAGTATTGCAAGACAGGGCCATTGTAATGCAAAGGCTCATAGTTTTCCCCTGCCCCAGTCTTTATCTAGGGCTGTGGAAGTCTCTGCTGCGTGTTAAACTTATTTGTGCTCTCACAATCAAATAAAAAAATTAACTTCCCCATGTCCCTTCCCTCTCCCTGCCCCCAACTAGCAACAAACTAATAAACCAACAAAGAGTGGTTTGCTTTCCAGATCTTTGCCATCAGTAAAGCTCCAGCCTATGAAAGCCTCGCAGAGGAAGCCATTTATTCAGACAGGATGAAATACATAACAGCAAATAATAGCCCATAAGACTCAGCAGTCCATAAGTCTAGGTAGGCACTGCTTTGGGCCTACCCAGAAGATCTGGGTACTCTCCCTGTAGCATAAAGAAATCTCATCTGCATCTGTTGAGAAGTGGGTGCAGAATTCCTTCCTGACACATGAGTCAGCAAGGAGCTAAACCAGTCAGAGTCGCTGTGTTCATGGTGCTGAGACCATCTGCACAGGCCCAGATCAAGCACATACCCATAAGGTCGGGTGTGTCTGCACTGGATATGTGTGACTTACCTGTTTATATACATTCAATACCTTTCTCTATATGCTAGGGTAATTTGGGCAAAAACACCCAGCTGTTGCAAACATACAAAGAAAATCCTGCTTCTCCAGGCTTTCTGATTTGGAGCATTGGAGTTTGTTTTATATGACTGGATGCCAGACCTTCAATTCAGGCTGACAAATCTCAAGTTGGGCATTGGAACAGGCTGCCCAGGGAAGTGGTGGAGTCACCCTCCCTGGAGGGGTTCAAAAAATGTGTAGATGTGGCACTTCAGGACATAGTTTGGCAGGCATGGTGGTGGTGGGTTGACGGTCGGACTTGACCTTGGAGGTCTTTTCCAACCTCAATAATTCTATGATTCTGTGATTCTATAAATGATACCCCACGCCTTACCACAGTACCAATATGGTTCAGGTGCTCCCGTTATTTCCTGCTTTTGTTACAGAGACAACAGCCCTGTGTGAGCATTGCCTTAGCAGTGCAGCACAGGGACAAACAACAGATACCAGAATATTTACTACAGGATTTTCAGAAGAACTTGCAGTTGACCTGCCTCCACTTTCTCATTGAATCTGCAGGAAACCCTCCTTGAAGGAACATGAGGGTTTTTTTCATTTGGTAATAAAACTAAACCATCTCCAAACACTTTTTCAGTGTTTACAAAATCTATCTTTTTGTGTTTCAGAAGCCGACATAAAGCACCACCTCAAACAGCCTTGGGAAGGGGAGGTGCAGCCCTGGTCCCCCCGGGCACGTACGCAGAGCTGAATTGCCCCTTTAGCAACCGGCCCACGGCATAGAAGTAGGCTTTGAGTCTTCAGGCTGATTTAAAGCACAGTCTCACCTTAGGTACGTCACAATAAACCAATGCATTGTAACAAAGGTAAAGCTGCTGTGAGATGGTTCTCATTAAAGAAATAACAATTTCCTGACTAGAGGTCTGCAGGGAAGGAAATCTTGTCTTACCACTACTGCTATTTACTTCTAATTAAGCCAACTGCCTGGTAAAGTATTTATGTGGCAATAACAGCCTACACTTCTCCTGGAGGCTGATACTACTAGGGGTTATGTTGCAGTTCTCAAGATCTGGTTCAATTTCTCACCTGAGTGAAAGGCCTCCATCACACACGTACTCCTTTACACAAGATGGCAGCCACGTCCCAGTACTTCTGGAAGGAGCTGAAATCAGAGGAGGTTTGCCCTTTGCCCTGTGTGCCTCCTTCTTAGTCTGGTCCAGAGACTGCCATGAGCAAAGCCAGCTGCCACTGCCTCTGCTTTGCGGGGAAAGAGGAGCTGTGTCCTGTCCCCCGACAAGATGGCTGCTGGTCTGTGGTGCAGTGAGGTGGGCGGAGCCGTTGCACCACAGAGCGATCGCCATCTTGTCAGGGGACGTGGCTCCACCACAGAGCGGCATCCATCTTGTCAGGGGACACAGCTTCACTCTCCCTGCACAGCCCACAGCACAGGGTCTGTGAGGAGGTGTGCATGCCACAGATAAAGCACATGGGAGACGTGAGGAAACTAAGGAATTGGTTGTCGCAAGGTGGTTTAAAAGTTAGGTGAGACTGGGGGCCGGGCAAACTGCAGGTGATGCTGCTAAGAAGCCCACTACCCACATGCCGGTGGCCACCCGCTGCTTGAAGAAAGCGTTGGAAGCACATCATGGTATCTTCTGGTTGATTATCTCACCACAGCTGCCAGCACATTTAAAGTAGCTTTATTCAACCAGTAGAACATTGCAGGTAGTGTAGATAGCTGTTTCTTGGCAATATTTAAGGCCATCAGCAAAGTCAGGGGAATAGTAAATGTGTTACATGCTGCTCCTCCTCACCCCTGGTAGGTCTCCAGCAAGGGCAATCTCTAGTCAGGAGCTAGAGAAATCAGCCACCAGCAAGTTACACATCTAGGGGAAGTGAAATAGCCACGCTGATAATGGCTCTAGTTTCTTAGTGGTGTAGTTTGCAGGGATTGGTGTTTCGGCAGAGGAGAGCTGCAGCTCTAACCTGGGGCAAAACATCCCTTTTTTCTGAGACTGCTTTTTGGCCTGAGACGGGAGCAAGGGAGAAAAATCCAATATAGCAGAAAGCAAAGGAGAGCGGGAGGAATCCGCTGAGCAGCCTAGGGGCAATGGCATGAAAAAACACAAAATGTGAGAGAAACCTTTTACTTATTACATAATCTTGATGGCTGCTCATTATTATGGTATTAAACTACATTTATTGTAACTATTAGACAATAGTCATACATTTGTAAGTTTATTTTCCTAAGCAGAATTTCAGTCCATTTTATAGCAATAGAGCTGAACTGAGAAACTTTATAGCATAAGGACAGAAGCACTCCTGCCTCTGTACTTATACAATCAGATTTAGATATATTTATATGGCTAGATAATGGACAGAAATTATGCTAATAAATTGAGAATGCTTTACCCTTTTCTCATTTATTTTTTTTAAAATCCAAACTCCTCATTTTGAAATGTGCAATAAGTAAAGATTCCAAACACAAGGGCTATTTTAAATTAAAAAAAAATGTGCTTTAGTTTGGGTTTTCCCAGCAGTTGTCAAAATGACCAATGTGGGTGGTGTTGCAAATATTTCTGTACAAATAAAAATCTTTGTAGGACACGTAACTCTTTCTTCACAAGTAGCTGTAAAACTCAGCACTTATATTACTGATCTGTGGGGGGTTTATCATTAGTTGTTTATTTTCTGTGCTCGTTCCAAAGCCCCGGTAGGGGAGGGGTGTGAAGGAAAGGTAGACAGGAGACCAGGTGGGAAGAAGTCCAGCCTGAAAAAAAGAGCAGTTTAGTGATGTGAACAGAAAGAAAGGAAATCAGGGGAATTGAGCATTTTATGTTCATTAGCTTTAGACTAAGATGTCATTTTTATCACAGTCATGTAACAGAACAACAGAAAAGCTGAAAAACTCTATGACTTTAAAAAAACCTTAAAAATTAAGGTAACATAGTGGATAACAGCATTCAGTAGGTAGAGGGTTAATATGCTCCAGCTGGTACGTCCTACCAGTTTGGGGGCAGATTGTAAAAGAAAGGGGAAGCGGGGTTAGAAAGGGTGTGTTCCCTTTCTGCCTGCCCTGGCTGCTCTGTGGTTTTTAGTTTGATTGTGCAGTTCCCTGACTGCCTCCTGGACAACAAAGCGTTCTCTAAGGGAAAGTCTCTAAAAGAATTTGGGCTGGAAGTTTACTTTCTTTCTCTGCAGTAATTTACACAGGCTAAGGGCTGCTTAATGCCTTGAAATATCTCCTAACGGCTGCTGCTAGAATCAGATACTGGACTCCAGTAAATTAAAGGATCTACTATGGATGTTTATTTGTGCTTATAGCAGTAAAGGCCCTGGCAGCTATATAGGGTGTTGCTGCTGGGAATTCATTTCCATTGTGGTGGCTTCTTTTGACAATGTGTGAAAATTTACTGGCTGCAGTGTGAGATGGAAAGTGTAAACCATACCATTCGCAAGAGTTGTGTTTTACAATACAGACCTACTATACAACACAGACGACTGTAGGAACTGCAGATTAAAACCGATGGGGCGGATAAACTCTGTGTTTGGCTGGGGAAGAAAGAGGTTAAAAGTCTGACCTGCAAACAAATCTGGTGCTAGCCCTACCTCACAACTGCAGCTTTTGGTATGGGATAATGTTTAAGGCAATTTAAATGCTCCCTTAAACAAAGGATCCAGTTTAGTAAATCACAGACTTTCTGACCAAACAGCCTACAATATTTCTTAGCTTTACTTGAAGTCTAACATGTTATAGAGCATAATTTACGCTGAGAGTACCCATGAAGTTAGAAAGGGGCCTTCAGATGAACTTCTGCCATAAGGCCATATAAGAATGGCCAAACATCTAACAATATTCCCAGAGAGCAAATCCTAATAGCATATTGCGTCCACATATTATCATAAAAATTCTCTGCACATTTTCCAGTGGCTTGTAACAATCTCACATTATCCCAATTTTATCTGGATTAAGCTTCAGTCTGGCAACCTTAGTCTAGGCTTCATTATCAACTGGATGCCAAATGTTTATGGAGAACATGCTGGCAACTGAACAATCGATGAAGTAAATTGGTAACCTTTTTCTGATAGTCATTTACATAGTAATGATGGCTTGAGAAGTTGCTAAAGGAAAAAATTTAATAATTCATTTTTTTCACTGAAAATTAATATTAATTTTCTAATTAATCTGGAAAACATTTTTATTTTGGCACATTAGAACATTTGTAAAATATGGAGGTTCCTGTGGGGTCAGGCTCCTAATCTAGTTTTCATGATGACTGACACATATTAATATAGCAGCAAGTTCAGATATGATTGGTCAAAGGTTCTACTGCTCTATTCTTAAGTCATAAGTATCAGTTTTTGTATTTACCTTGTAGTTCATTCATCTTCCCACCTGAATGCCAAGAAACATACTTTGTGTGAGTCATTTTGTCACAAATATATGAGCATATTCAAAATTGTTGATCTACACAGATACTTGGCAAACATTCGTAACTCTTTCGTTTAAATTCTTGCTTAGTGATCCTTAAGGATGGGAAATAAAAATAATTTTTTAAAAAATAAAAAATCATTCAGTGCCTACATTAGCAATGAAATGCCGTGATTTATGCCAGCTAAGAGTAACTTCACAGGTGTTTAAACTGATTTCTAGTTTTATAGTCTGAGCCAATAAATGTTGAATGGAGATGTTGACTAAATCCCATATTTAGACAATTGCTTTCCCATTTGATTACTAATTGTGCTTACAGGTCAAAGTAAACTACCTTGACATCAATCTGCTGCTGGACAGCACTGGCTGATGAACTAATCCAGAGTCCATGTCAACTTAACATTCAAATAAATGTCTTTGCATGCAGTTTCTATTTGTCATGCCAGATGTATGTAATGCTCCTCCTTGCTACAACTGCAAAACCAATATACTGGTGGTAGGCAGAGTTCTATGTACACGTAGCAAAGAACTTGGTAACACATTTTGATTCTAAACAGTATCTTTAGCAATATACTATTATATTGAAAGTTTTTATTCCCAGTCTCTATAAATAAGATTTCAGCTCTCCTGTAAAGCTTGAGATTCATGCTCTTGCTGTCATATGTGTCTTCTTATACCCGCTCACCACATTTTTTCCACTTAGAGAGTGAGAGCATGTATTTTATAAGATGCTTCAGTGAAGTGATGAGCACGTTAGGTACAGTTAAAACATTTTGGCCAACTTGGGTGCTGAGAGGCTGGCAGTTAGGTATATGCCTGTGGAGACCTGCTGCCAAGCATCAGCACCAGTCCCTGCCTGGTGGCCAAATGCCCCACTCTTAACACATTCTTGTGACAGTTTCATCTAGAAAGGTTTCCACTGAAGCATTTCCATGCTCCCAAACACTGTAACATGAGATGTGCTCTGATTTCTCAGGCCGTCTTGACTGAAAAAGACATGAGTAGAAAAGTCCTCTGTGAGAATACGAAAAAGGCTTCTGCATGCACCAGAACAGACTATGACATAGGCTTTATTGTGGAACTACTGAACTACAGTTCACCTACACAGCACAGTTAATGAGCCCCATTTTGCTTGTCAGCTTGCACTCAAATGTGCAACGAAGAACAAGCACTTTTCATTTCAGCAGCAATTTGCGGCTAGATTGGCTTAAACTAACGGTGAAGTTACGCTCAGCACGAAGACAGCAGAAGCACACAAGATTAGATCCACCAGGAGGAGACGGAGATCTATTCAGTGGAAGACAGGGCATCCACAGATGTGCAGACACAGGTGCAGACTGGGTTTGCAACACAAGAACATCTACTAGACATTACCTGAAGCACCAGAGCTGTCTGGCTGGGTACCTATGTGTTCCGCTTTAAATCTTGCCTCACCTTTTTCATCACCCAACGTCAAAAAACCATGAGAGGGCGGGGGTGACTTGAAAAGGTGATGGATCTTGTCAGCTGGCGCAGGAGACACAGAGATGAAGCAATTTCCAGTGAGATTTTACAGGACCTGCAGCTCTTGGGAGCTGTGTATTGCTGAGCACTGTGATACCTGAAACACCCAGGCCCCAGGCAGTTGTCCTAATTTGAAGCCATGTTCAGCTGCCTGGGATGGTATGAGTAACGTCTCCTGCTCATGAGGATAGTCTGTACGCAGCTGTTCATGCGATGTCCGTGGCCACCTTAAAGCAGCCCTGGCAGCGTCAGCTATCGACCCACTGTGAAAAAAATAAGTGATTTTGTTACAGGGGGCACAAAAGGCTAAGGGTATGTCAGTGCCCCAGAATAAAGGGAAAGAAGCCAAGCTCATTTTACACTACCTAACTCACGTTACCTGAGACACCTTAGTTGCAGTAGCATGTTTAGGCCTGGCTGATTTATCCCACTTGGACATTAGCGCTAAGACTGCAGTGACTTCTCGTTCTGCCAGGTTGCTCTCCTTATCCCAGATGCAACCCATCTGATGCTTAAATGAGTATCAACTAGAGGAAGAGAGAAGTTAGGCTAAGGGAAGAAGTTCATATAAGCCTTTGGCAACATGAAGAGAAACCAGTAGTACAATTCTCCCACAGCTGCTTCTTAGCTTGAACTGTTTTGCTGGGAGTCTGAAAAATTCAGTTCACTTCAGAAGGCTGGAAGAAATTCCACAGGTATTTTACTCATGCTAGGAATGGATTTGTTTAAATGACTTCAAACTGAGCCTAAATTGTTTCTGGTTCAAAGAGGGTCTGTAGCATACAGGTTGGTCAATATGTTGGTTAGCGGGCAACGCTAGCCATGAGCTGAAGGAGTCCTGCGTCTTGTTGCATTCACGCTGATTGTCCTAGCTGAAAAGCATGAGAGCTAATGCAGCTTCTCAGGGGCTGCGCTGCCAGGGGCCCTGCACAACACCACCATCAAGCGGTCTCTGCACACAGTACAGTAATATGCCAAGTCCTGCATCCCTTTCAAAATGGGAATAGTGCTAGTTTTCCAAAGATACAAAAATCAAATGTCTCTTCCACATTAGATGAGACTTCATCATAGGAGAGCATTTGTGTTTAACGGCTCCTCTTTTACAATATATTCCACAACCTTTTCTCTTTCATCAAACATGCCAGTGAGCTTATTTCTCATAATATTTGGAAAGAAAATAAACTACTTGTAATTAAACTAGCTTCACAGAAAGTTTTATATTTGGTTTGCACATATTCTAACTAGACAGGTGCTTTCTGAAATCACTGTTCTTTCTCATTTCACCATTATCTATATCAAATTTCTATACTGAAAATGAAAGTTAAGAACATACAAATAAAGTGCAAATAATGCAGTCTCAAGGTATGGCAACCTGCATGTTCACTGCTGACCCTTCCATGATTTCTCACAGAGAATTATGGCTCGAATATTTATCAATTTTTTTCCTACAGAAGCCTATCCACTGATGACCTGTATAGAGTTACCATCTTGATCTTTGTGTTTCAAAAGCATTTGGATGCACCATTACTGCTGCTTACTGTTATGATTTTTGGTGGCTCCATTTTCCTTTTTGTTTGGTCTCATGTGATACTGCTTTTTTGCTGTTTGAAAGGTATAGCACCGAGCAAAGTAATTCAGAACATTTCAGATCAGTGCTTAGTAAATTCCCAATAGCATGTTGAGTTGGAATACATATTACTGTGACTCCCCTTTCCGCAACTTCCTAACCTCTGTCTTTCCACATGCGTAGAATACTATGGAAGGATCTATGTAGTAGTTTTGTTGGGCCACTTAAGAGTCAATATATGTCAGCAGGAATCTAAGTCTTGATGTGGTCCTACATAGCCTAGCTGTTTTCTTGGAAGTTAGCCTGAATCTGCTACTTAACAGCTCTCAGTAGATGGGGAAGTTGCCACCGTTTTCAGTCTAGATTACCCGCTCCTCCTGGTGTTTCACTAATTTGACCTTAATGTCCTGGTCTGAATCTGCAGCACATGCTGAAGAGAGATACATAGATGACTTAAATGTACATCTCTAAGGTTCTTCTTGAATTGCATCTCCTCCTTTCCCTCTAAGGTTCCTTATATATGGACAACTTATCATTTTGTGCAAATTTAAATGGCTGAATAGTAGAGCAAATGGTCTGAAAACTACCAGGAATTCAGTACATCCTCACCTAGGCATTACAGAGTTACATGAGGGTGAGGGGTTAAAAGGGATCCTTTTAGCCAGATGCTAAACTGAGGAGGGTTGAATACATGCCAGCTATTTGGATAGTTTGTCTGAGTCACTCTAGTGGAGATTTCATAGCATTCTTAGGCTCCAGTGCTTTATCATCCCAATTAGACAGTTGTGCCAACTTCAGTACAAGAAAAATGAATTTCTTACTGTTCCTGCCATCTTCTTTACTAAAAACTGCTTTACACAGTGGAAGATTATTATCATATGTACTCCATTACATTTTTCTTCCTTAGGTTTAGCTGTAACAATTCATTCCTGTTCAGTTTCTAAACATCTTTATCTTGTTCTGAAAATCAGGTCACGTTAGCCTCTAAATCACTAGGCAACTTTGAAAATGGAAGCTAGGTATTGTGAGGTTGATCCTTAATTCTTGAAGACAGTGACAGAAAAAGAACAGGCTCTTATGTAGAATGTAAGAATATGAAAATAAGGGGAAATAAATGTTCAGTGCTTAAAAACCAGTACACTCTCATCATGTTCCTGGGATTCAGGGACCTGCAAAAATGTCTTCATGTTGGAAAAGACTACAGACAAACAAGTCTTACTTCAGATATTTCTTGGGTGTTGCTGAAAATGGAAATATTTGTTCTAACCAAGTATATGCAAGGCAAACAAGCATCTTACTGTCTGGGAAAGGTTTCTGTTTGTTCAACATGATGTTGTGGTAGTATTGAACAGTCATCACAGATGACCTGGTTCACCTTTACTTCTTTCCATCCCTGTGTATATAGGGCAGCTGTTTTAATATAGCAGTATTTAAAACCCACTTTAAAGCACGCAATATTTCAATGGAATAAAGCAAAGGCATGATTGCAAGGGTGTGTAATAAGTGTAGTTTTAATAGTTATACTCAAGATGGCAGTATGAAAACAGAAAACATGCTTCAGGAGGGACTTCCCGGGGCTACATTGGATCTTCCCGATTCTGGATTTTATTGCATTCTTAATAAATCTGAACAATTTAAACCACATCAAAATTAAAATTCAGAATGGCCAGCAATAAGAAACACCTGGAGAGAAAATATTCAAGACAGGGTAAAAATCATTAAAACACACATTATTAAAAATAGAGTAATGATTGAGTAATGAACCTTTTGACAGAAGTTCAGTAACAGAATGTACAGTTTCAAAATGCCAAATCAGAAAAATATTAACATTCAACTAGATCCTAAGTTGCAATGAATGTAGTTGTGATGGGCTGCTTCTCCCATCAAAATGACAGCTATGATATTTTAAAAGAATGTCTTGGTTCTTATTCTGAGTGGCAACACTTTCCTGCATTTAAATCTATTCCTGACCACAGATGTCTCGCTTCTGTCCCTTTGCCTCTCTGTCTTATATCTCCTTCATGCATACAAACACATACACCTTCCTATCCATGCACATGCATTATCTAATGGTTTTATGTCCCTTATATATATCTAATGTATTTATCTACAAACCAACAAAATGAATCCTTTGCCTATAGAGCTGAAAATTATGTAATTTATGACTCATTCCATAAATAGAATTTGATGCTGAGAAGTTTGGTATCATTAAACTCAGATATGTTGAAATGTTCATGTCAAGTATCATCATGAAGTTATTTTATTGTGCTTCATCATATGGAACTGGTGACTGCATAATAGGCTCTAAACTAAAGTAAACCAGAAATTTGACAGTAAATCACTGACCAATATTAGGAAGTATTTATAGAGTGAGAAGATACAATCCATCTGCAGTCAAATAAATGCTTATGAAGAACTTCCCAAAAGAAATTCCTGCAAAAACATAGTATTTCCATCCATGCAGAAACTGGGCTATGTTAACTTTTCATGGCATTGTAGCAATATTAGACTAGCAACAATTAAATACTCCGGGCCCCATTTGTATTGCTAAATCTTCACATCAGCATATTTTCAAACTGTAAATTAAAACAATGTGTGAGAGAGGGATGAAGATGTCTGGTATTACAGGTTATGCTAAACCATCTTTTAGCCCTTCTGAATAATAAAAAGCTTTTCTGTTACTTTTAGAGAAGAATATGGGCAGCCAATTGTTTTGAGAAATGAAAAAAAATTGGCTGAAATCCTACTACAAGTTCCTGATACATGACTGGAAGAAGCTGTTGAATCATCACCTTGTCTTTGAATGTGGCTGGAAAATACCGTGACAGAGTGAATCATCATTATCCTGTAAGATCTCTTTCTTACCGTAAACAATATAGTGTCTGGAAAAGTACTGGAGAACAAACGTTACAACTCTTTTGTAATTCTGGTTTGGGAAGAGACGTTAATAACAAATGGCAAGAGAGTTAGCTCTGTTTGCATCTCTGTAGCTGGAATAAGCTTTTATCTAGAAATTCTCTCAAGAGCTAGTCATTGGTGTCAGAGCCAAGATTTCCAAAAGATGGGTTTTGCCTGTATGTCATTTGCCTGCATGTCATCTGTTAGGTGGTTAGTGCATGTGAGAGTGTACCATTCCCCTTAAGAAACGGATGGCTGCTAAAGTGGTCAAAGAGAGAGCTCTTAGAAAAGGAGTAGCTGGAGCAGAGTTTGCTATATTCCTGAAGACAGTGTAATATTTATGGATTTTCATAGCAATTTCAAGTTTAAAACTGTCCCCAATTTGACAATGTAGGATATATCAAGTAAACAAGTCATCACTGGAAAATGCCTAGACTATGGGTCAGAGTGTTTTTGTTTTTTCTGAAATGGGAAAATCATCTGCAACCCCCCCCAACATCTGCCATTATTTAACAGTGGGGGTATAGTATGGTAATCTCCACTCCCTATTAATATAAGTTATGGGAAAGAGAGGGAGATGTTTGTAGACTTACTTTGATTTCTTAGTCCTCGTCTGCAGCAGCACTTCCAAAGAGTCACATGTAGCCATCTGGTTACCATCTGGGTCTTATCAAATAGTGTGGGACATTTCCAAGAACTTATGCAGCCAAAAGCTGAGCATCCACAGCTTATGCATAAGAGTACCTGAAAGAAATATATATTCTCTGTCATGGAGGCCACACATATTATATATGTGATCCTCTCCAGCTCTGTATCTCATACTTTCTTTGAATATCTAAGGCCAGATTTAGTTTGATGACAGTAACTCCTCTGACTTACCGCAGACTGAGTCTGGCCTTTGCTTTCTGAGCTATAATCATGCCAGCTGAAATTGCACCTTCTGGTATCAGTGAGATAAGATACTACTGTTATGGCACTTCGTAATTACAGAGGGCTTACACCTCAGTTCAAGGCAGCTGTGCAGACTGAGCATGACTTCATAGCTGTTCTTCTGAAGCAACAATTCGCTTTGCAACTCTGCCATGTTTTTGCTCTGCAACAATGCCTACTCCTTGGACTTCTTTGGAGCATTAGAATATCTGGAGGAATGTTACACTTCTAAAATCCATTTCCTAGCCATATGCTTATTTTCAACATATGAATATAACAGGAATGCAGTAAGCCCAGTGTGAACATTAGAGCTTAGAGCCAAATGAATGATTGCATCCCTTTGCAGCTGTCATGGTTGGACAACGGCTCATCACTTCAGATGTAAAGGATAATAAAAATCTGCAGAATCTTGTTGTAGCATGCCTTGATTGTAGCTGCTGGTCACTCTGCCCTTCCATTCTTCTGATGTCTTGCTGGAAGCACAATTAAAGGGCCCTGAATATAGTGATGTAACACTAATCCACAAATTGCCTGACTGGTTCTGCTGAGACTCTACCACATGCAAACAAAAACAAAACAAAACAAAAGAGCAATTAATGAAATAAATCAGATGTCATGGCTTTGATACCTCTTGTCATTCCTCCATATAATATTTGGGAATTGCCTGAAAGGCAGTCCAATGCTATTAAGCTACTATTCGAGGGAGAGTATAATGCACTGATTCTTCCAGTTGCATTAACTGGTGTAGTTTTATTTAAGGTAATGAACATTGCACCCAGCTGAGGATTTAGCCCAAGGCCTACTATGACTTCTAGCAGTTTTCCTGACAAAACAGTATGTTACCATCCCTTCCTGAGACCAAGCTGAAAGGGCTTGTAGAAATGTCCCAGTTCGTGAATCTGTTTTTACTGTTCATCTTCCTTCATGACATTTGTTGCAGTCCTATTACTCCTCTGAGGGATTTCACAGTCCTATGCTTGTATTTGTCTTGAGCTGTAGAAAGTATAACTCTTTGGAGGAAGGAGGAAGGAACATTTCTGTCCCTAGAAGCAAAAAGTCAAGAAGTTGTCTGGACTAGAGTTAGGCAAACAGAAATGGGGGGGG
>Ga0065711_1001883_pt1 | contig 47798 bp, 27 predicted proteins | sample Hoacrofraction12_FD_59098 | JGI IMG/M metagenome (GOLD analysis project Ga0065711, IMG submission 59098) | Hoatzin crop microbial communities from Cojedes, Venezuela - Epithelial fraction 12 v2 (version 2) | ecosystem: Host-associated > Birds > Digestive system > Esophagus > Crop | place... | reverse complement strand
AGGATTTTTTTTTTTTTTTTTTTTCTTAAAAGCCAACTGAGAGCATAGGTTTGTGGAGTCTTGGTAGGAACCCCACAAGAAGGGGGAATTTGACCTTCTCAGAAGAGCCTGAATCAGAAGCAAGATAAGAAGTACTACTTAAACAGAAAAAGCAGAGTGAAGATTCAGTTTATGCTAATTCTACAGTCTAGACTTGGATTTGTGTCTGAGTAAAGGTCCCACTTGTATTTGTTACTGTGTTCTCCCTGTGAGGCAAAGGATGCACTTGTGCTTACCTTTAAGGTGGAGTACTGTGGCATATGGAGCCTGGATGTACCAGCTCGCAGTGCGGTGCAGTGTGCTGCAGAATCACACAGAGTCACAGAATGGGTGAGCTTGGAAGGGACATCTGGAGGTCATCTTGTCCAACCCCCCTACCTAAGCAGGGCCACCTAAAGCTATTTGCCAAGGTCCACGTCCAGACAGCTTTTGAATATCTCCAAGGATGGAGACCCCACAACTTCACTGGGCAACCTGTGCCAGTGCTTGGTCACCCTTGCAATATCCACCGCTCTGCCCCCATCTGCCAGGCCATTCGTTTCGTCATAAAAGTGTGTCAGGTTGCTCAAGCGCAGCTTCCCTTTGGTGAAGCCATGCTGGCTATTCCTGATGATTTTCTTGTCCTTAATGTGCCTGGAGATGGTTTCCAGGATCAGCTGCTCCATCACCTTCCGAGGAACTGAGGTGAGGCTGACTGGCCTGTAGATCCCTGGGTCCTCCTTGCCATTCTTGAAGATTGGAATGACATTTGCTTTCCTCTAGTCTTCAGGCCCTTCTCTCCATCACCACAATCGATCAAATGCAATCAATATGAAATACATTAACTTACACTGTGTGACAAAGAAATACGCAAGCAAGCTTTGAAGAGCTTTTCTAGCTGTGCTACAGTTAACTTGTTTGTCCTTGTGCATTCAGCATTTGTGCCAAAAATCTATTAGCTGAAATCAGAACTGCTAGGAACTTGTGGCAGAATAGAAATTTGGGCTTTTTTTTCTGCCAAGTATCAAGCAGACATCCCAACTATCCATCATTATAACGGAGGATAGTTGTTTCTCTTCAATACAGTGGAGGTGGTTTCACACACCTCTAAAAATACATTTACACCCCTAAAGATACACTTATGTTCATGCTTGTGAAAGGATGCCTTTGATGGTACAGAGCAATGATTGTGCCATATTTCAAAGACAGTGCACACCACAGTTGATACCAATCATATGCCTTCAGGACTTTGTATAGAACGATTCTGGAATGAGGAGGCTGACTTAGATATTTGGCCTTTGGGAAAGCACCACTCAACTTGACTATAGTCATAGGTTCATTTGTCAGAGTAATATCCCCTTCTCTTCTTCCTCTGTAGGTCCTGTCAGGTAAGGAAATCTGTGAATCCTTGACCACACATTACTGGCTTACCAGCTGTGATTTGGCAAGATCAATGAGAACATGCATGCTAGTAGTTACTGCGGTGTAGCTGATGAGCAGTTGGTTCACAGCGGGGGAGGGGAGGAGCTGTGCCATAGCCATAATCATGTTCATTTGTTCAGACTAAATGCTCAACAAGCTTTTAAGTACATGTTCAATTTTAACGGCATTTTGAGTTTGCATTTGCAGGCATGGTTCTGTCATCCTTACTCACTCCTTATGGAACTGTGCCTTGCTCTGAACAGCTGAAATTTTAGTCTTTGCAGATGTGATAAAACAAGCAGTTGATGGTAGACCAGCTGTTTAAGGATGATTATCTGAAGTCCTGTGCTGCTTCTGAAAGGCACTGCTATGCTGTTCTTCCGCAGTAAGCTGTGAAGGAGGCTGTCAAAATGGTGGGGAATGCATCTCTGTCAATGGAGTTGTGAAGTGCCTTTGTGCTTCTGGGTGGACAGGATCAAGATGCCAAGAAGGTGGGTATCTACATTCGTGAAAATATTTATATTGATTCAAAATATAACTGCAGTCACAAAAGTATTTTAAAAGTATTAAGAGGCTGTTAACTATGGAAATGGCATTGCGTTACCACAGAAATGAAGGACCTGCATTATTGGTACACACTCAGATAAAATAGCATCAATTTATTTTGCGTTGAAGTGTACATCTGTTAACATTGAAACCAAAATTCTTAACATAGTACAGAAGTATTTTTTTCCATTTCCACGGTCCTGGAAATGCCTTTAGAGTTATACCAGCTGAGTATCTGGCCTGGAAGAAAATGTGTTTTGCCATTTTGATTTGTATCATCCTGAATCTTTCATTCTGTCAGGATTCTTTCTATCAATTTTATAAATCCTGCTGACTTACCCATTCTTTTCTTCTAGCTATTTGTCCCCAAGGTTGTTGGAATAATGGAGCTTGTGTGGCTCCTGGGATTTGTAGCTGTCCAGCTGGATGGGTCGGTGGAGCATGTCACTTAGGTAAATGACTTCTGGCATTTTTCGTTTATCCTTTTCTCTGCTTGTTTGATTTACCAATGTAGTGTTCACATCTTCAGTGCCTAACAAAGCTGCTAGGAAAGTGTCTTAGAATAGTAAATGAGAGCTGCTTCTGCGTGCTGAGGATCTTACAAGTACATGTAAGGAATAGATGGCTTTTCAGTTTGGTCGGAAAGACAGAGCTTCTCCACTTCCGGTAAATTCAGATGCAGATTTTGGTTGTCACTGAATTCATTACTTGGTATGTCTTGTCAGTATTTCTGAAATATTTTCTACAAACTGAAACCCCAGCATAAAGAACTGAAAATGGCCGTTACAGAAATGCTATCACTACTGATGTGGGTTGGAAGCTTCATTAAATTTTATGGACATGGAAAATTGAAATTTGCTTCACTTTGAGGATGACTTGGCAGAATCAACTCCAGGTGCTCTTAAAAAAGAGTAAGAGGAAGCTGGCTGTAATCAGGATTAGTACTGACTGACATTTTTGCTGAACAGCCACTTGCATTTTCCCAGATTTACATTCACAAAAGCAGATGATGATTATAGAAACTTTAATCTACCCTTGTCTGGCAAGGCCTTGTATGCTCGTAACAGCACTGCCGTGATGCTAAAGGTGATAATCCTGAGACTGTAAAAAGGAAAGTTGGGTTTTTTTGTTTGCTTTCTGGGAGACTGAGAAAAAGCTCATTTAAATGTTGCTTTTGAACTAGATATCATGGGTATAAGGTCTCTGGATTAAGCCCTCTGCATTTGAAGTTTTTGTGTGGCTGTGAGAATCCAAATGAGCTAGTATTAGTTCTTCTGCGATATATACAGTCAAGCAAACATTAACAAATACTTTAACATTCTCATTTGACCAGCAAAACACTTATCCTTTGTATTTGTCAGGGTACCAAGATAGAGGGTGACATTAAAAGGCAAGTATGGGAGATGCAGAGAGCTTACAAAACGCTTAGCTCCATTCCCCGCCCCAGCAATAACGAGTGAAGTGTTCAAGTTCTTAATGTCAAAATAATCACTGTTCCTGAGCTGACTAGATCTGCATCCGGTGTGACCGCTGTTGGTACAGAAGTCGTACGCAAACTACAGCCCCTGGCTTGTTACCCCAACTGGTGTGTAGCTAGGGGGCAGCTAAAGCTGCACCCGCTCAGTCGTCCTCTGCCCTGCTTTTGGTGGAGCGGGGGAGCAGAAGGGTGGTGGGTGAGCAACCGCTGGTAGGTGGCAAGTGTTTTCTCATGGATGTGGATCCAAGAACCTGCCTGAATAAGTTTCAGCAGGAGTTTTTATTGTTCCCTCGCTTTCGTGGAGGCATCCATCTCAAAAATAGCCTGTGCCTTAAAGAACAACAGAAATGATAGTATTTTAAAAGGGGAATGGAGCATGAATAAAACTAGATGTACTGTGGCTGTATTCCGGTGAAGACCACGACGCCATAAATTGAGAGGCTTTGCTTTTCAGTTCTTCCATTATGCTTTTATTTATACTGTCCCAGCACGGTCACTAGGGAACAATTCTGCTACCACAGTGAGACAAAGAAGAGAAATGATCCTGTGTTGTGCTGAAGACATACTGTGTGTCTGGTGTCTCATTTCAGCTGTATGTAAACTACCTTGTCAACATGGAGGAAAATGCATAGCTCCCAACGTGTGCAGATGTCGCCTGCCGTACTCTGGTCTGCAGTGTACAAAGAAAAGGAAGGAATGAAGCAAGTTCAGCAAAGAGAAGCTGCATTTTCTTCGTGTAACTCTTCATACAGAGATGAAGTCTGTGGCAGTGGGAGACCTTAAAACAAATGTGGTAACTAATTGTTTTCAGATCGCTTTTTGTCTTCGTTAAAAGTAAATGCTTTTCTGTATGAAAGAAAAGTACTGCTGATTGTAACAAAGCTGTTAAAGGTATCCAAGTGTGTGTAGTGTATGGCACACGTTTTCCTCTGTTCTCATTTTTCTTCATAAGCAGAAGCGTTAATGTCTTGGTTGATACAGCTGACCTTGAAATAAAATTTACTCTTCAAATAAAGTACTTCAGAATAGATCTATGCTCTTGTTTTTGATTTTTTTTTTCCCCTTTGATGAGAATTACTGGGCTATACTAATGATGTCTTTTTAAAAAACATATGAAACAAAACGTCCTTAATTCAGATTATCAGAAGTGGATACTCAAGTATAATTTACCTTTAATAAGATTACACAGTTGCAGGAGGGAACTTGCAGAGTTTGCATCTTTCTGGAAAATTAGCAAACTGCAAAGCGTGTTATTAAAATCGTGGTTATCACTTTATGTATGCTTCCTGCCCCTCCCCACAATCAGATTTGGATCTAGATCTGTTGAACAGTATTTAAAAAAACAAAACACGGTGCTTGTTCAGACAGTTCCACTGTTACTTTCTAAAAGCTTAATCCATACTGATACTCTAAAAGGATCCTTATCTGGACTACTTCTACAGTTGTATTATGTGATCATCTCTCAACTTCCAGTTATTTCCTTTCCTTACCCCAGTGAGATGGGGAAATGTGTTTATCTCCCTCCTGGAGATGCGGACATTGATGGTTCATTCCTGCTCAAGGCCGTGTTGTTACAGCAGCAGTAGAACAGGAGGCTGCAGCCTGGCAGTGAGGAGAAGCCGTGTCTCTCACGGATGCCCTGCAGTGAGGGTGCTGAGACTTGGCTTCTCGACATGTTCCAGTTTGACCTCGTTCAGGTTTTGCAGCCCGTGGGACAGGCCGCAGGCTGGGCTGAGGCTCCTGCGTTCCCTGTTCCGTGTCCCCTCTGTGCTGTTTCCTGAAGGCTACAGCCGAGGAGGGTTTTACCAAAACATGCAGGTTGAATCAACTTTCTGAGTTTTACCCAAATCCTTTTTTTTTGTTTGTTTTCTGAGAGAGAGACTGGTTTTCATTGTCTTCTAGGTGCAACTGGAATTTTGGGTGGGAGAATTTTACAATGCTTACTTTACTCCATGTGCCTATGTGTTATTTTAATCGTCTGATGGAATAACATTGTATCTGCGTACGAGCTCCCTTGGCAGAGCATGCAGCTTTCAGAGGCAGTGACTCACAGGGACATCCTTCCCACGGATTACAGACCACTGAGCATTGACAAGAAGCAAACAGGGTCTTCTCAGTTACCAGCCTGCTCTGAGAGACCCCGAGCATACGGCGGGCAAACGAAAGCCAGTGGAACAGTTCATGGGACTCCTGCTTTCTGTTACGAGCAGTGGCGGTGTTGTCTGGCTGAGAAGCCTTCCTCTGCCCTGGCTTCAGGGGCTGTTGTGTTCGGTTCAGATGAAACCTGCTACGGACGTGTGTTTGTGCAGGTTTTGTTGCCGGGGCAGGGGACAGAGTAAAAGCGTATGGGGTTTCTTTGTGCTGCTTTTGCTGTGATACTCTGGGTATTGCAGACATGCTGGCAAAAAATATGGTTTTCATGCATGGAACAAGATGATTTCATCAACGGTTCTGGAGTAGGCTTTATGATGATGAAATTCTGTGTCTGTGTCACAGTTCACTACAATAATCATGCCATAATTTAGAAATTCAGGAGTGAAGCTGGATACCTTAGATGACCTACTGGTTGCAGGGAAGTGAGTGGAAAAAAATTAATTGCAGCAGACCCAAGATGTCAGAGTAAATGAGCAGAAGAATGTAAATGTGAAGAGGCACAGTGTCTCCGTATCGCTCCTGAAAAGACTGACTTCTACTAATAAAGCCAAAAGTGACCGTAATGGTGATTAGAAGCCAAAAGAGGTATTGGCATCGTTAGGAGCACGACTCCAGGAGCAGTCAGTGAGAGAGACCTGTCACTGGTGTCTGTGAGCAGGCCAGAACAAATGCTGATTTATATAATTCCCTGTTTAGAAATGACTGAAGCAAGCAAGCAGTGATTTGATGGTGCACAGAATGTGATGGCAGATTTTAGAAATACTGCTTGAATGTAGCACCATCTACTGGCCACGGGGCTTTTCGTTGGGGTTTTTCGGTTCTGTTTTCAAGAAATATCATTTCAATCTCCACAATATTTTAAGTGAGTTTAAAAGTGAATTTTCTAGTAGTTATTTTAAAGTAGAAGAGTCCCAGAATGTATTATTAATGACAGTCTAGGTCCCCAGATTATTGTTTCTATGGTTCCGCGTATATTTACCAAAAGAGCTGTCAGTATTCTTTGCCTTTTGTTTGTTTCCCACTCACTGAGGATTGAACATACTGGTTACAGCATGTGATTTTTGGAGCTAGGTGTATCTTCCTGTAGAAAGCTAGTCATGCATGCAGCTCAAAGGTGAAGAGAAACAATATGGAACAGGTTATTTCCCTGATGTATTAAAGCCAACTCTAACACCTTATGCAGATGCTCTGATTTTCCCTGAAAACAACTGGAAGAGTTGTAGGAGTGGTGCACTGGTTGCCTTTTTGATATTCTGTCTTTAGAGCATGTGTGGAAAGGTGAGAAGTGTTTCTGCATTTTACTTACATGCACATTTTACCATTTTATTTTTCTCTTCTACTGTAAGTGGCTGTAGCAAGAATGGAGTTACGTGGTTTATCTGCAAAATACCCTTTGTTGGCTAAACTGAGCTGTGGGTGAAAGTTGAGTAAAATGACAAGAGAAACAGCATAAACATCTTCGGTCATTGGTGACACTTTCTAACCTCTGTGTTCGCTTTTTTGTGTATGTATCCATGTGTTACTTTTCACTGAGAATTTAAACTTTGAATGTTCCCATTTGAGCAAGTAATGGAGTGGCTATAGCCAGTCTGTCAAGTAGCTTAAACTTTCAGACTGATTTACTTTAGGGTTTGCGCTGATCCTTCTTCACTGGTTTGCCTTTGGTAGGTGGAAGTGTTAACTCACTTTCTATTCTTAGCTATGAGAATATATAATATATAAAGAGCCTTTCACGTGGGGCCTACTTTGGGTTTTGTTTTTTTTTTAAATCACAGGCAACACGGATGAAAATGTAGAAAAGGGAGTCCTTGCTAAAATCTGTGGTATCTTCTACGATATGAGTCCTTCCTTCTGAAAACAGTCATTGCACTGCATTGTAAAGATCTCTTCGAGATCATGGGCAAAAGTCAGTCTGCACTTGTGGGGACTTCTGCTGCCCTGCAGAGCAACTTTAGTGCAACCAGGTAATAAACGGATGATGTACATAGATACCTCCCAGCCCCGCTTAAAGAAATTGCACAAGAAAGTTCAGTGAAGACCCCTGTGTTCTAACGTGCTAGGAATCGCTCCAAGATCTTCAGTTTGCCACAAGCTGCCCTTCCTTCCATCGGACTGGAGCCATGGCAGCTCCTGCAGCACGCAACCCTTCTCCCCCCTTCCAAATCCCCAAGCTCTTCTGGGCCCAATTTCAGGTTGCCTTATGCAATTTTAGAACAATTTTGTTAACCTGTGTACACAAGCCCTCTATATGCTTCCGCCTCTTGAGCAGTTTCACCACTTTGTGGTAGCTCTCTGTCTTTATGCACGCGCTAGTAACTTTTCTGCTTCACGTGCTTGCTGGAAAATAGCACAGCTCAGCCCTGAGCAGTTTTGGCTACTGTCGCAAAACTCTGGGTGTGCTTTTGGTTGCACTGCTTGCATTTGGAAAACGTAAAAGAAATCATTTCTGCCTTTAAAAACACTGAAAATAAATGGGGAATACTAAAAGTTATGATTAAAAAACCCCTTTACTCAGCCTGAAATCCTAGAAAGGCGCATACATATATGTATGGATTCAGTTTTGTGAATGGAAGGTTGCACAAACTCCTAAACCAAAGTACTCTTAACAGTCTTCGTGGCAGATGTCACCTCTCTCTGGGTATTCCTTTCGTTTAAATAAACTCTGTAATTGCCTTCAACCCTCTTGCTGTGTTCGAGTCTCATACATCCATGCAGCATTGCAATTTAATTGATACATGTCTTGTCTTCAACCATGATGCCTTTGTACCTTGGAGAGAAAAATAAATAAATAAATGTAAAAAGAGACTTTAAAGACCCAGCCCATTTTTATGATAAAGCTTAAGACACAATTTTAATGAATCTCTGCTTTCCTGATACGCAGAAACACAACACGAATTTGCACATATAGCTTGTTTATTTCTTTAAGAAAATGGGCGGTTTTGGTCAGTGTATGATACAGCACTGTCTGACTGACCAGCAATGTACTTTCTTGATTAAAAATATACGAATGCTTTGCAGGATGTATTTATGTAAACATTTAAATCAAAATTATTTCTTTTTTTTCTAGGTTGCATTTTGGAAACCTGAGTCTTATCCTCATAGGATGTGTAGTTTTATATTTTAAAAAATGTTTATTAATTGTTTCAATTTCTTAAACATACTTGCCCCTTCTCTAGCAAGTTATCTGCTATCTGACCGCAAATGGTATTGGCATTGTATATTGGACTTTATGATAAAGTAGAAAAAGGGATCTGAACTCCCTGTAGTTTCAACTGGGAGAAACTGTGGCTCTCTTCCCTGGTTTTTACCACTTTCTCTCTAAAAATGCCTGCACACCTAGCAGTCACATTCCAGGTTTTACATTAAAAGTCATCATGTGGCAAAGTACTGACAAGAAAGGAAAGATGGGAAGGACAGAATATGCTCGTTTGGCTGCAGCAGGAGACCAAAGAACTAAACGGGTTTTAAAAGAAAACACAGTACAGATGTGAACAGCGGCATGTAACTGAAGACGAACATAAAGGAACAGCACCAGCGTGCAGGCTAAAACGTCCCAACTCCACCCAATGACCTCTGCTGGCACCAGGAAAGTGTCTAAATATGTTGAAATTCGAAGAAGAGAAACATCACAGATGATGCAAGAGGAGTCGAATGCTTTGTACTTCAGATGTCACAGAAAAGTTAGTTGTAATGAAACGTATAATTAAATTCCTTCAGTGAGCGACTGTCAGCACTCAAGCAGAGGAATACAACAGAAGATGACGTGACAAAACAGAGAAATGGCCATCGTTCACTGTGACGCAGAGAAGTAAAGCTATTCCCAAAGTTACGCCGGGGAATAAGGAGCATTTGTATAGCCCAGGGATGAGCTGAGTGACGCTGCAGTTTGTCAGCTGAAAGCTAACTATCGGGGCTTGTCGCAAGCTAAGTCAGCAGTGGGACTGTCTTCCCTAAAATGGGGCCAGACACTGGAAGGGAGAATTCAGGCTGTTACGAAGAGGATAGTTAGCAATTCCTGGCTGCTGCCACTTAGGGAATGACAAGAGATAACCAGCTTACTTTGAAACAAAGGAAATTTACATTAGGTGTCGAGAACAATTCTGTAAGTATTAGAGCATATACGTAACTGCAATAGATCTTGGCAATTTTATGGATTTTCCCTCACTGGAGGCCAAAAGGAAGAAGTTGGACAACCACATTTGGTGCATTCCGTGCTGCTTCACTGGATAAGGGTGGACTAGCTAATGACTCCCAAACCCCTGTATCTGTGATGGTGTCCTGGCTGTACATGTACCTGAATTTTCTTCCCACAGAGGACTCCAGTATAACCAGTACGACACGAGCACACGTCAGGCAATACGCACTTGCCTCCAAACAGACACTTCTGGTTGCACACAGCTGAAAAAAGAGAGACACATAGGTGGCTTTATTCTTGAAAGCAACCTGATGAAGGAAAAGTGGCTACTATCCTATATACTTATTCTGCTTGCTCATAGGAGCCAAGAACACGGTAGGTGTCTTCACAGGGAAACACCCCCTCAGCGTAAGGACACTTCACAGTCACGTGGAGCCAGCAACGTTCTTACGCCTGTCCCATCCCCTTTGTGCTTTGGTGCAGATCTAACACGGGAACATGCTGAGGGCATGAATGAGACTGAGCGAGGGACATGACCAAGGTGGGTTTTAGCACATCTTACTATGTCAAGCTATTGCAACGGCCCGTCAGGGCTGCTGTGGCAGCATATGGTGTTAGAGCCTCCTGCCACGGTTCCACAGGGCTTCAGGACGGGCAGAGGAATCTCTATGCTTTACGCTGGCCTTTGACACAGACTTGAGTTAAAACACAACCGAGGTACAGGAGTTCTGGGCGCTATGCATGGCTGGAGCGTTCTCAGCTGTGCCGAAGCAAGGGGTTTCAGGTCACACCATTCTTACGTGTTTGGCACTGGATTCCTTCCCACTGCGGAGGGCAATGGCACGTACTCGGTCCGATGCACTCCCCACCGTTCTTACATTCCTGAAGACAGATTGCTGCACAAACGTCATCACAGAGTTTGATTATATTCCAAGTGATTACTTCTACTCATTGTTGACATTGCAGGATGCCCGCGAGAGGCTGAGCGCTTTCTGTACACCAGAGTCACATCATTTTCACTGAAACTCCCTCTAAGATCAACAGGATATTAAAGCAGAGCTGCAACTAGAAACAAAACGCCCTGCAGCCAAAGCATGCGCTGAGTTGTTCTGATGCATCACAGATTGCTACAAAAGCCTGAAATACTGAATTAAGTCAGCACCGCTAAATAGCTTTGTTTTTTCCAAATTTACCTTTCTCAACCCCACACCTTAGTGAGGGATCTTTTGTCCATCATGCAACTTAAAACACCGTGAATCAACTCATGAACATTGCTCTGAAGTTATTTCCTATGACCCATTTTTCTGCACATTCATCCCTGTTTGTTAAGCCATAATCTGGCCCACTATTATTTCTCATTGACTAACTGCGTAGTTGATAATCAAATCTTTCTTCCGCAGTGGCCAAGAATATCTCAGCCCCATCAATATGGGTAATATTTTTTTCAGTAAAACTTTCCAATAATTACACAAAGTAATGCAGGGGAAAATTGTTTTTCCTCTATGCTATTAGAGCCATATGAATATCCGAGCCTTGAGTGAGTCCTGTGACAGACAGTGACACTTTATCTACTGGATTTCTACCACCCTGCCTCCCGCTGATTTTGATGCAGACCGTGCTTTATCCAAGCTGCCACGTTTTATTTATGCACCATCGATATCTTTGTTAAGATACAATGTGATGCACAGCTGTGCTACCATCGCAGTCCTATTTCTACCTTTCCTAAAGAGCTCGTGCCCATTGCATCTTCTATTCCAATCATTTCCCACTGTTTCCACAGTTTTCCAATCTTTCCTTGTAGTTCTTCCTCTATTATCATCTGCTTTAATGTCCTACAGCACAAATTGAAATTCTTTCAGTTCATTGACTCAGCTCTTTGCAGAAATACAGATGTTTCTTATTTAGACAAGAATTAAGAAACAAACATTATTTGCTATACAGGAATTTAAAAGGTATTCTGGTCTTGTGATTTAGCCTAAGAACTGCAGTATTAGTCCTCCACCCTAAATTTTGCTGCCAAGTTATAGCCCATTATTTTTTCCACCGTGTGTATATTCTTGAGTTCTTTGACACTAACCTCATATTACTTGACTGGACAGAGCTGTCCTTTAGTTTGAAGGTATGGTTCTCCTCTTAACTACAAGATACTTACGAGCGTTACATCTTTTTCCCCTCCATCCTGAAGGACAAGAGCAAACGTTTGGCCCTACGCACCTTCCTCCATTCATGCACCTTGGCTCACAGACACCTTAAAACCAAAAACATCTGCTGTTTAATACATTTCACCAATTACAGAATCATATATTGGTTACTTTCGGATCCTGGAACGATTTTAACACTGGCTCACTTTTTTCACATCTTCTGCCTGTGTACCCATCAGGACAAGTGCAGACGTTATTTCTCATGCAATGACCGCCATTCTTACACGGCGGGCTGCAGACAGCTGAAAAATACAAACGGGAGGAAAAGGCTGTAGTGCGCGTTTGGTTCGACTTGGCAAAACGCTTCTAGGAAGCAAGAGTGCAACACTAACTTTCTGACAGCTTACACAGACATTCAGCACTAGCAGGCCTGTCTCATAAAAACCATCTTAGTGTGGACTGGTGCCTACGTCAACAGTAAAGACAAAATCAGACAAAAAGGGCTTAAGGTTGGCAGCTGTATGTGTGCACGAGTAACCAGACTACATAGCATACAATGGAACTGGCTGAACACTGCTCAAAAGATGAGTGGAAGACAAGGCAAATTTTGAGTGTCCCTTCTTCTCGCATGAGCCATAAAATCTAAAAAAGAATGTAATCTCTGTTTTGCACCACTTCTCAAGTACATGACTTGATTGTGAATTTTGTGTTTTAAGATAACAACGTTTCCTCACAGATTTCCTCATAATGGCAGCTAAGAGGGGAGTGGGGAAAAAAAAAGGAAAAAAAAGAAAAAGATTACCATTCTGACACTGGGCACCAAAGAATCCATGTGGACAGAGGCAAACATCTGGCTTGGTACAGGAGCCACCATTGAGACACACCGGGTCACACATCGCTGCAGAAACAGGGTCAGGAAGAGTGGGAAGCAGGACACCCAAACAAAGTCTATAAAATATCGGCTTCTGTTGCAAGGACAGGAACTGAATACCTAAGATAAACTGCAGGTAACACCATTCACGTAAGACCTTTACCCAGAGTTTTGGGATCAGTACTAGGCTGCCTAGAGCAGCAGAACCAAGATGCAGAGACAAGAGGGAGCGCGGGGGCTCTGCGGCAGTAAGCAGCCGCCTGTCGCTGCTGCCTGAGCCCCGCGGTTCCAAATTTCTACCCACGGGAGGTCCCACGGACGCTCTCCCAGGAACGTGGAAGCTGCAGGAGCGTTACCTGTACTGCACGTAGGTCCGTACCACCCAGGCTTACACTGGCAGATGTCTGGAGTAAGGCATTCACCACCGTTTTCACAGTGCCTGGTGCAAACCACTGCCATCCGACAAGTGGGGCAAAACCAAAGGAGAAGGGGGTAGGGGGGGAGGTGAGAAGGTGTGGGGGGAAGAGAGAAAGAGATATGTTACCAATTATGCTTGATTAATTTTTCAATTCTTTCCCACATATTAACACTGGAAATAACATACAATTCCACTAGTTGAAGAGGAATTCATTAGATTAATCCAGTCTCAAAGCCATAAAAAGCTAGCACCAGACTATAAAGGTAAACAAAATGTCTTTCCAAGTAATTATCCATGGTCTGGTTATATTTTGCGCAAAAAAATCTAGAAAATTTCAAATACATTCTAAAATAAAGGGAAATTCAATACTAAGAGACAAATGGACCGTGTTACACGATGGATTTGATGGACTCCAAGAAAGTTCACTCAAGTGTCCTCCAGCACTTCAGCAAGTGCCGTCGCATCTATAGAGCAACATGAGATTCACAAGCAAAGACATTAAAAATATCGTGGCTGTGGAAAGCCATGAACCACTTCTTCAGGACAACATCTCATCCTCTTTAGTACTGCCTAACAAAAAGCAGCTTTTTTTTTTTGTGTCACAATTGAAACTAGAACAAGAAAGCATGAAGAGTCCTGGGATTTGAGGAGGAGATGAACAAAGGGCTTTCTCACTTTGGGGTCAGTAACACAGTGGCACCTTCAGGCGAATGACACATAAGCAGCATGTCTAAATTTGGACTATTTGAATGACAAACATTACCTGTATGAAACCTACCCAACATTTGGAGTTGCCAAATTGCAGCATGTGGAATTCCATATGTAAAATTCAATTTATGTGAGACTAATTCCAATTTTTCAGCTATGATCACAGCAAATTATCCAATTTTCATGCCAGGTGAAGAAAAAAAAAGACGACCCCATAATGTGGTTCTGAATTCAGTTTTCCTGTATCCTAGTTTTCCTGACCCACCATTCACTGATACCAGCTTCTGAAAGTACCTCAGCTTCTAACCAATTTAAGATGATAGACGTTAAAAAGCTGGAAGGACTTATTAAACATCTGAAACATCTGTGTTTGTTCTGAAAGTAGTATTGCAGGTGCAACGTGCTCAATGTTTCCACATTTATGAATCATAAACAATAAACTATTTGCAATTTTTATAGCATGTTATGTTTTCCATGTTCCGTGCAAATACTATCTAATGTTTGAAAAGCCTAAGTATGGGAGCCTTCAAAGAGTCACAGGTATGACGTCATTTGCTAGCATTAAACAGACTACATCAAAAATTTAAACCATAATTGCTTTCTTGCTCCTGAAGAACAGGAGAAGTGTTCCGTATTCTTCCCTTACACTTTTTCGCTTACTTGTATCACATCTTGGTCCCACAAAACCATATGGGCAGGTGCAGAGATTTCTGGCCAAGCACGTGCCTCCATTTTGACAGGGCGGCTTACAACGAGCTGCAGATATAGAATTATCTTGTTCAAGAAATTGCCTCTAAAAAGATGTGTGGATTGGTTATGCTTTAGGAAAGGGGAAATGTTAATAACTGACAGTGTGCAAAGAACTGGGAATAAAACAAGGAGACGTATGCAATGCCTTTTGACAAGAATAAGTAATTCCAACAGAGTACGAAGAGTCCCAACAGTGGTGGTCACCCTGAAGAAAATAAATGTGAGACAATTTCCAGACAGGACTTCCCACTCTTTGGAAGTGTTTAGCTTAGAGGCATCTACATTCACTGGTGAACTCCTCTACTTACTGTGAAAGCTAAATTTAGGAATATCCAATCGCAAGCAACATTTACAGTATATATCAAGAAAAAGTAGGGTATATATCAACGAGTTACTCACAGCGTTCTGCTAAAGTAAAAGTAAAATAAACACACCTCTTTTCTGTCAGAAGGAACAGTCATGGAAGTTATTTACAGCATCCTTTGGGCATTTATGGATTCAAAAGTGAAAAACAGTCTGTTTACCTTCCTCGCAAGCAGAGCCACTGTATCCTGGCAGACATTCACAGACATTGGGCTTAATGCACTTCCCATGGTTTTTGCAATCAGGTCTGCATATAGCTGTGAAAAAAATCAACAGTGATCTTCAAATCATTGATTTCTATGTATCAGTTACCACAGGCTAAAGCAAAATGGCTTACTTACCAGCCTGACAGTTATAACCAGTATAACCAGGCTTGCATTTGCAAATATTGGGCGCCACACACTCCATATTTTTGCCACATGTTTGTCTACATGTTGCTGAAAGGCAATGAAGAAAACAAAAAAAGGAATAAGCAAAATGAAAGTGCCAGGTCAGCACAACTGTGTCTTGCCTACCACAGCAAACCCGATCACACAGAACCCATCAGGTCCCTGCCTGTAAGTGAGGAGCCTGAGACATGCCAGAAAAAGTTTTTTAAGTGCATCCATACAACTAAAAGCCTGTAGGCTATGCCAATATTAATAATGAAAATCAGAAAATTCAATACTCTCTGCATTTCACTGATCAGGCAGTAACAATGTACTTTCAAGTCACGAAGATGTCACAAGATTCTTTTCCGCAAAGCATTCAGTGCAGCTGTTTGTAATACCTCTGCAAGTGAAGCCATCTCCATAATAACCATAAGGACAACGACCGCACTTGATGCTTCCATCCTGACTTGGCTCACAAGGTACGCCAGGAAAACAGGGTAAATCACTACAGGTTATGGCTTTAGGAATCAGTGTTTCACTCAGTCCTTCAGGAAGCATTGTTGGTGGGACAGTGACTTCAACAAGGACGAAAGGTAGAGGACTCACTTTATGCTTGGCTAACAGGTGCTGAACTCTGTGAACACTTCCACTTGTGAATACTTTGCCTGGCAATGAAAGCCCTTTGCTTATATTTGTTCTGCTGCTAGCAGGAGAAGTCCTCCTGCTGGTCTCAGAACAGCTGGAGACCTCAGCTTGTGCCCTTGTTTTCTTCTCAGGAGATGCAGCATGGCTCCTTGAAGATGCAGTCATCACAGCATGCACTGAAGAACTCTCTTCCACATTAGCAAGGTGACCGCTGATGGTGCTGAGAGTATGAGCAATGTTTCCAGTAACAGCAGGTTGCACAGAAGCACTTCTCTGAGAATTAAGGGACTTCCAGGCAGTGATTGTTTTTACTGTGGAGGCTGGTGGAGTGCTGCTACTGACCATTTCTGTAGAAATAAATCTCTCGGGGACATCTGTAGAACTGGGAATATAGCTTGAGATGCTTAAAAATTTCTCAAAGGATGGTTGTTGAAAATCTACAGCATGTTAGAAAGAAATGGGGGGAAAAGTACAGGAATATTATGAGACTTTTTTTCCTTCTGAGGGTGGGCACTGTCCTCTGAACAGGAAAATGTACAGCCTGTTCATTCTGTGCTTCAGGAAGTACCTCCACGTGCTACACCAGAATACATGCATGCAGTAGAACCTAGCTCCTAACCTAGCAGAATTGGAGAAGATCAAAATATTCCGGCTACATCCTTTCCCACCCTCACCATGGCCTTTTCTTGGCTGGAACATAAGGAGGAGGCACTATATATATGAGGCAGACAGCAGAGATTTTCCCATACTGGGTCATTAAACAGCTTTACTGCCAGAGCAAATTACCAGCTCCACATACTGCTTCCAACCAGGTAACTGAAAGACAGTTCAAAGAAAAGATACTGCTTATGGTTCATCAGTGTGTCTACGAGCTAGTGATGAATTCAGAGTCTAGAAGCAGATATTTAATCAAAGGTGTGTACATGCTTTTACTTACTGATGCACCATGGACAGTATTTTAGGTGAATAATCCACCACCTTGTAGCAAAAGTATTACCATGTTTTACTCTACACACTTTTTAATCAACTTTATTAAAGTTTCTGCATGGGTTTCCTTAGTGGGATGTTTCATGTGTTTTATAAACAACAGAGACTGACTCGGCCTCCTCGTTGACAGGAGTGCAAAGTGAATGAAAAGCTCTTCATACCCTGCCCAGGGAAAGGGGGTGGGGTGGTGGGTTGTGGAAAGGAGTCGGGCACTGTACTCCCAGAATGGCAGAATGCCGTGTATGGGCTTTTGGCATTATGGGGCAGAGGAGGAATGAAACTGGAGGAGATTATCCAACCTCGCTTACGCTCTGTCCCTAATCTCATTTAGAACAGCACTAGAAAATGGGCTACAAAAGGTTAAACTTTACTGAATCTTATCACAGAGTGCTGTCTCCCACTGCTGAAAAGCAAACCATTTTGCAGCTGATGAAGAATCATCCAGCACTGGCAACGGAGTGAGGGAGTTTTCCTCCTCTTCCACTAATAATTCAGAGATAAAAAGACACACGAGAATTTCCTGCAAAGAAAGCCCAGCAGGCACAGAGCTGGAAATGCCAGCAACAGCGTTTACGGAGTTTTGGAATTAAGACATTCACTTGCCATATCCTTCACCTTTCCTTTGAGTTAAAGTAGGAAAATGGCATTCAACATAATGCCATAAACTTCTGCTTATCGCATCTAACAGATGTCCCTATCCCCATGTTACCTGTTTTATGTCAGTGGTTAGTCACAAAAACAAAAGGCAACGGTAAGAATGTCATACATCACACTGTCAGTAAAATGACTTGGCTGACCTAAGGGATTTGTTGATATTGACATTTCAGTCTCATTTTTCAGATCAGAATACAATGCCAGTAATGAATTAAATTGAGCCAAACTGAAAAATTAAAGTGAATAACATAAAACTGACTAGAACCTTTATTTGTCAGCTATATTCTTATTAGTATGTGAATCAGAAATTCCATTTTCTTTATGAAAAAATCACCTTTATTCCCTCCAATTTCTCCTGGGGAATCCTTTGTTTCAACATTAGTGTCTTCAAAGCTTTCTAAAAACAAACATTGTAAATATGCATTAGTAGTTACTTTTGTTTCAACTGCAAATAAATTACAGAGTTAAAGCTTTAGTACACAAAAATAACTCAAAATTCAGAAAGCAGATAAAGAGTAAAAACTGTTTTGTACAAGTTCTCAATAGACTGTTTTAAAAATACAAGTTATTCAGTAATTGCATTGTAAATAAATGTTTGGGCACCTTATTCGACAAGTGCCTTGATTCAGGTAAACAGTTCTACATTAACCAATCTAACAGAAAAATATGTCATCAATAATTGCTCATGTTATGAAAATAATGCAGGAAAATACCCCATTTCATTGCATTCTACTTTGATATAAAAGAATTGGGGTATTTTGTATCTATTTTTTCTAGTCACCTGAGAAAGTGTTTTACAACTATGTGGCCCAGTGCAGTCTGATGTCATCAACTGAGATTCTGTCCCAGCCATCGACAGTCAGACACAGTCCTGTTTTGCTACTGAAGAGAGCTCTAAGTTACTGCTAGAAACTCAAAGCACAACTGAAGATTTTTTTATCTAAGTGACAGTAAGATAATAGCATTCTTCCGAAAAACAAATAATTTTACCGTAACACGACCTCCCATCTCCTTGCAGATTGTTTGGGCATGGACCACAATAGTAAGAACCAAAAGTATTGAAGCAAAATACTCCGGGGAAGCAAGGACCGGATACACATTCATCTGTATCATCTTGACAATTTTTACCTGCATTGAAATACAGATTTTTTTTTTATTACAATATTGCGTCACTAGACTTTGACAGTGTGCTTATAAAAGGTAAAAGTTGAATGTATGCAGGTGCTGAAATACAGAAAAGGCATCTAGCAAGTGCAACAAAGTATTTCAGTACAGTTAACAAGTACAGCTGACTAGCTTTGCCATTCACATTTTTCCATCTTCTATCAAGTAGCTTGCTTATTGCGGAATATGGAGAAGATGGGCTGTGGGGACTGCATGTTTATCTGCAGGCATAGGAGGAATCACACCGTGACCAAAGTCATCACTCCTATGTTTCACCATGTTTTTGAGTTTACCTCTGCAGAGGAAAACAATGGAAATTTGCTCTCATAATATAAACAACCGCTGTATTCATGCAAGAAAAATGAAGTATATCATGTAACTTTACCACAAGACCATAAAATTTCTTCATACTCTAACAGCAAGATATTTACAGTCAAAAGTTTTTTAAAAATTGTTGACATAAAATTGGAAACCCCTATTTATCACTAAATGTGATAAACAGTGCAAATAAAGTAGCAATTTACCTTGAAGTTCAGGTGGACATTCACAGTAATAGCTGTTTATTCCATCCACACATCTGCCAATACCACACTGGTTAAGTTTACAGTCATCAGTATTCACTTGACAGAGATCACCTTCAAATCCAGCCACACACACACAAAGATATCTTCCACTTCCAGGTGGGAAATTAATGTTTGTCACACATGAGCCATTATTTAGGCAATCACATGATTTTACACTGACCTACAAGACATGCCCAATAAGAGTTTTCTTTTTTTTAAATGAACTAGCAATGAATTTTGTAATTAGACAAACATCTTACTAGTATGCATCATTTTACTGTAATATTCATTACCTCTATTTCTACCTTAGTCTTTGCATTGCAGTCATCTGTCAAAGAAAATGTTAATTTATGGGGATTCATCGACAGAGCTTTCCACAAAAGGAGACCTGATGGGGAAAGACTGGCACCTTCTGGACCAGAATCCAGTGTGAAATGAATAGCAGAGCCCTCTGGATCTGAAGCCAAAAACTGATACACAAAATCTTCTCCATAAAAAGTCTGTAGCACACCCTGAAAAGTTTCAAGCACTGGAGGCTGGTTGTCTGTAACAAAAGAGATGTTTAGTCTTTTAAGCAATTAAAAAGGAGCACATCTTACTATTAAGGAAATCACATGTAACTATTTAAGTTCTAATGTCATTTGAATGCCACAGGAAAAGCACATTATAACTGTAACAACATAACCAAGAAATTACTTATACTACACAGGAGCTTGTAAAGATGCACTGCATCCACACATAGAAAGAACTCAGAATGCATTGAATTTAAACACTGTATTTTAAACGTACAGAGATAATTTGCAGATGAAAGGACAGGAAGCCATAAAACTCAGAGGTGATTGGTGTTTCCTTTAAGAAGCAAATAGTCATTGTTAAGTATATTTGGGAATAGGCTGTAATGACTATCTTGGCAAAACTGAGCATGAGGTGATGGAGTAAGGCATTCACTCACTGTTCCTTGGAAGGATTTCAACCATGCAGCTTACTCACTGGTAAGTCTTAGTCTATTTACATGGCTGCACTGTTGAGCTCTAACCTATTTGGCAGGAGCAACTAGATTTCTAGAGACATCAGTTGAAAACAAACAAAACCCATGTACCAAGACAAGTTATGTGAAAGAAAGAAGCAGATGCCCTGGGCAGAGCATAGGTTTTGAAGTTGGGACGTCGAAAGGTGACTAAGATTGCTAAGATCTGAGTTACAGTGAAGTGACCACTCCAAGAAAGAACCTCCACTGTGGCAGAAACCATGATGCGAGAAGCAGCTGTAACCAGTGTCTCAGCATTTAGATTCTGACACTCTGTTCCTAATGTTGTCCACTCTGGAGGAGAGGTTGCGCCCCTCGGTTTTGGGGGATTGCCTCTGGTTTACATTTTTCTCCCATTTCAGACTTTGCAATATTGAATTCCACTCTGTGGCTGTAGCATGGAAATCCCTTGACTCCCTGACTGCCAGATGACTTTCATTTCACTTCTTTAATTCAAGTTTCATTCTTTTGGAACAGGTATAGCCACCTTCGCTGTCAGTACAAGTTTGAAGTAGGAAAAGATTCAGCAAGACAGGCACCAGAAGTCCCACTCATATAGGACCCTTCCCAATCCAGGCAGAGTCTTGCCAGCACATTAACCCATGAAAACACTGATGGAACACTTGTGTTTGAGATGTTATGGACTTGGCTTGATGGGGCAGGATGGATGGCTACTAGTAAAGCACCAAGAGATGTCCCATTTGGTGAAGGGACCAAAATGATTTGTAGATCCAAAGATCAAGACCTGAGCCAAAAGAGCTGTAACTTCTAGGCTAGAACTTTGTATTATGGAGAAGGAAAATTGAGAGTCTAGACTTGGATCTTCTTTTTACAGTGCAGTTTCTAACTAGACTGAAGTCTAGGCCATGTATCTATGACATTGATGTGGATTCTGTCCAAATATTAAGTGGCTAATAAATATGATATGCCATTTAATTCAGTTTGTGTTCTCCTTGTTTGGTGTCAGAGTCATGTGTTCGAAAATATCTTTTATTCCTAAATGTTGAAGACCAACAATAGTGGATGCGGCTGTGCCAAATATCAAAAGACTTCAAAGTGTCGATTAGGCTGAGAACTGTTAATTTTCATTACTTATTTGTAATGGCTACTGGTGGGGGCAGGGCAAGGAAAAAAAAAAGCCTTTTACATATATGGTCTGGAAAACAAAATAACATTTTCAGAAATTAGGAGAAACGTCAAATGAAAACCAAGATCAAATTACAAGCTAAAGTAGTGGGTACTAAGCTTTAAATGAAACACTCAACTAGTTAAACTTAAAACTTCACTAGTTCCATAAATCTAAAAACTTAGTAGATTTTCAACTTCTTGCTATTAAAAAACAACCTATTTAGAACTTACTTTCAACAATTGACCAAGTTAACTTTGATATGTCTGGTCTGCAGAGTAAGCAAGGGCTGGTTGGATTTGCGTCACCTTCACCATAACAGAGTCCATCTATGTTGCACGTTTTCTCCTTTTAGAGAAATGACAATGTGATTCATTAATTTTTGGTTATTAAACAGTACATCTGGATGAATTTGTAAAGTGTCAAAATCTAATCTGTTCTGCACTTCCACTAAACAACTAAGGTTGTTTTTAAATTTAAGTAACTGACAGCATGTTTCATTTGGCAATTATATTAAATGCTTTTGGTTTGATTTTTTTAATTAAAAATTGTCTCATCCCAGTTTCTCTTTCTGGTCTTACCATTTCTGTGCACGGAAAATCCCTGTTGGACACAAGAACAGGGCACGTTCTGCTGATTTTTCTAAATCTTTTTTTCTGCCTGAAAATATATGTATTTTCATAATAGAGTGTAATGAAATACATACCTTTAACGTACATAGCCCAGATTCTTGTGGTTCACACGTCTGACATGCTCCATCATATAATATCATTGTTTTAGAGTTGCTATAAATGAATCCATCATTAGAAATCTGCAAGACGCACAGTAAAAATGGATTAACCCATACAAGTATCAACACATCACCAGCATGGACTGCTAGCATGAGCTTCAAGTCATTGATAGACACCTACATTTAGCTGTTTAAACTCTCGTAATAGCTGGCAGAAATCTAATCAATCCTGCCAATAAGTCTAGGCAGATATTTGACCAACCACATGTATGTGTCTACTTTAGGGTAAACTGAACAATGTGTAGACTCTATTGGCCTTATTGACTCAATCTGTATGAGAGCTCAGGTATCTACCTCACAGGGATCTGCACATGTAGACTGGGCTCAACTCGATTTTCCCCCAAATGTGTTTAATGTCATTTGAAATGTTCTTGGGTAACTACCTGGCCTTCAACTTCTCCTGAAGAACGTGTCTCTCTGTAGGTCCTAGGTCATATCTACCACTCCCCTTGCAGGGGAACACTCTCACATGACACTCAACAGATGACACTCCACAGAATCACAGAATCAACACTTAAGCTTAGGTGATGAAACGGGCACCCCAAGTTAAGCAAGCCAAGTTCTACCTTTAGTACCATTTAAAAAAGGCTAGTATCTATATAATATCTTTTCATCTTAATAGGAGTATTTGTAAGTGAATACTTGAAATTTCTGTGGGTACCTTTATTTGCCACCCGACAATTGGTTTATCATCAATCAGATCCATGACGTCAGACTGCTGGCCATCATTTGGTAGCTGGCAGTCGACAGTCCTGGCATTTTGGAAGGCAGCTGGCAGAGTCAGAGGTTCTCCAGGAATCCATTGGCTATCACTGTACTAAATGTTAAGAGAGAAAACCTGTTTTTCAGTGAAATACATGATGAAAATATTTTTATCAGAGGCAAAAAAAACCACATGTATTGCAGTGTTTGCATTGCAGTATTGCAGAACAAATCCAATGTCTCTGGATTAGAATGCAGTGGGAAATATTAAGTGCCATTATTTGCACACATAGTTTTCTACCTAAACCTGCTACTGTGGAAGAAAAGGTGGAGGAGTCTTCCCTGCCACATGACCCTTTGGCACTGTATTGCCAAGGAGAAACAGTTCTTCCAGCTGGAGAGTAATGGGAGGGTTAAGCAGTGGGTGATCCTCTACAGCACTGATCTGATGCGTAAGTTCCTCTATCCCTCTCCATCGCTGCTGCCATGAGAGGACAAGCTCTAGTCGACGAACAGATGACATTTTTGGCAGGGCTCAGGTATCATTCTGGGTGCTGGGGGAATACTGGCAGTTAGCCATTAAGCCCTCGCACAAGCCAATAGGCTACACCATTAACCCTGCAGACTTCTAAACTGCAGTGAGGACAAGTCATCCAAGGATCTACCTTCAGAGTTCAAGCTAACAGAACCGGGATGATAACACTATTTGACTGAAGTATTGATGTGTAAGCAGGGATAAACATACTGAAAATAAAGTTAGAAGGAAGTAAGAATTCAGGCAGACAAAGAATCAAGCGAACAGCAAGATCAAAACCATTTTGAGCTTCACCAGGTTCTACTAGTCAAGCATGTTTTTTCAGTTGCTGGAGCCAATCGAGACATTCACTCAATCCCAGTTCTGACATGGGGAGACATCTGCTGATAAGGCCTTGCATTTTTTTTTACAAACAGAAAAACAGCAGAAAAATAAAAACCTTTGCTGAAAAGATATATGAGCTATTTTTGTTCCAACCAAATATTTTGTTTTTCTTCACGTTATACTCAGTTAAAGAACTCATAGCAAGGGCGAGTAGAAGTGTAACATCTAAATATTTCCAAATATGTAATTCTGAGTGCATTTAGTACCATAACCTTTGAAATGTGATGCCGTCTATTCCTCCAGAAACCTTTTGTTATTAGCTGGAGGCAAGCTCAGATCATTTTTTCAGAAAAATATTAACCTTTCAAAAACCAATTAAAAACCCTTCAGATCTACTAGCATTCTAGCTCATTAGATTCATAGAAAAAACTTACTTCTGCAGTTCAACATAAATCAGAAGGAACTAAAGCTGTATTTTCTTTTTGGGGAGGTTAAACAAACTCTCACTCTTTACCAAAATCTTAGTAAATTCTGGGTCTGTAGAATTATACTTTCCTTGGCCATGTCCTACTCAAACCTCTGTCAAGACCTGTGCAATAGCCCTGCATCTGTCAGGTACTTCAATATAGAATTTGCTGAATCACCTGCTTTAGCATCATGCACGAGACCTACATCCTTCCCAATAAGGTAGGACAGCCCATGGACAATATTTCTAAATTCTGCCAAAATGTCTCTTCTACGAAATTTTAATCATTTAAATTTAATCCTAAAATACATGGAGTTCTATATTGTTGCAAGTCCATTGATATTTGCATAAAGTCACTATCTGGCCTGAAAATTAAATAAAAAAAAATTAAATAAAAACCAAAACACACAAACATCCTTTCTTCTGTATTTTCAAGGAAAAAATTCCCAGCTTCCTCCTCAACTGCAGATAACAGCAGTAGTGCTCATTTCCTAACCTGGCTCTTGCCAGTGAGCAGATCATCAATAGAAGTGATTAAATAGAAAGTTTTTGTAGTTAGCAGTCAAATATACCACCACAAACAGTGTTGTATCAGAATATCTTGCCATGAGTTAAAATTGAGACATTTCAAACTGTGATAAGCGAACTTCCAATAATTGCCTCACTGTGAGCTTGGTCTAAAAGTCTTTTAACCTAATGGAGTGTAAACTTACTCTTGACTTGACCATTTCAAGCCAACTTTCAGATGAGTGGATACATGTTGTGTTTAAGAAAAATCTATACCCAGCAGTGCTTAATCTGTCTAAATAATTTTAGCAGCTGCTGGAACTAGCTAAGGAAAACTTTTTTTCTCTCAAGAACAAAATTTTCCCATTGAATTGTTCCCCTTTCATCATCTCACCCTCCACCCCCCAGTCATATCAACAAAACCCAATTTTACTTTGAAGCTTTTTTTATTCTCATGTCTAACATGACATAAACCCTTGTAATTGCCAATTGTTTATTCCAGGCTAACACATGTAAACTCGTTGTAAATTTGCCTTGAGCGAACTCTAGGCCTGAGTAACAACAGTTTCTCTATACAGACTCCTGTTAGTTTACAGTGCAACATTTTTAATTTCCTGTTCAAACCGGGGGTACAGAGCTGACATATATCATTAAATAGCCATGGTATTCTGCCCCGGGGAAATGGACAAAACACCAAAAATGCCTTTCTCTTTCTGTAACAGATTTATTATGTTTATAAAAGGACTATTTCAAGCATTAGATTTGAGACTGAAATCTAGTAATGTCTTTAACCTTGCTGTCCTTTTTCAAAAAAGCGGTAATTCAATTCCTCTCCATAAGCACTTAAAAATGAACAACGATGTACTGGTTGTTACTAACAGAACTGCCCTTGCCCCTTTCTGATGGAGAGGTGCCATATGCTGTTATCTCTCTCTTGGCTGCTGAACATTCCCATTATGCTTTGTATTTCTCTTATCACAGAGGAAACGGCAATCTTGCAAAGACTTGAGTGTCTGCTGCAAAGGGCTGAGTGCCTTCACTTTTAGCTTCTACTAAAGTATTGGGTTGTGCCCACATCAATGAATAATGTGTTAGACATTTTTTCCCTCATTCTCTGAGAAGTTCAAAATGTAATGGTTACTATTCAGGGAGACCTACCTGTAATTTGATAATTTCACATTTCAGATTCAATGACTCCCTGAAGCCATGTCCAAAAGCTCTCACTGATGTGCAGTCATACTGTCGAATATCACACAGCCCAGCATTCTCCAGCTCTGTAATTTCTGGAGCCTGGTCTTTGAAGTAGAGATTAGACAATGACTGTCAGTATATTAATGCATTCATATGCACTTACATTAAGCAATACGTTTATTTCTCTATCCAGCTAAGAAAACTATGTAAACAATGAAGTCTGGAGCCAGCTGACAAAAGGAATAAACAGAAACATTTTTTTATTCTTAAAATGTATTTTAACTTTAAAGCTAGACTTTTTGTCTTCTCTTGGAACTTGAATATTATGAAGTAGAGAAAATATTCATCTGATAAGAAACACTTGTGAATACATGTTCTGCTTTCTCACCTATAGTTCTTTACATCACGCTTGCAGAATAGCATCTAAGTTAAACTCAGACCCTAGTAATAGGAACTGGAAAGGTGACAGTTATGCAATAATTTATAAAGGGAATATTTTGTTTAAAAACTAAACAAACGCATCTCAGATGGAAGTGATTTCAGGAAATAAACTGACAAATATTAGAACACTCAAAAATAGTTTTTATGAAGCAAAACCAGCTTATCTGATTTCAAGAGGAATGAAGTATTTCTTTTTCTCTTAACTCTTTCTGCATTTGTTTTTAAATCGGTCACTGCACTGGGTTTGCATGGCAAGGTTTGTGTAGCGAGGGGACTGCAAACGCAGCCTCTGTGAGACACTGCCAGAAGCTTCCCCTATGTCCGATACAGGCAATGCCAGCTGGCTCCACCACTGGCCATGGCCGAGCCCATCAGCGATGGTGGTAGCGCCTCTGCAATAATGTATTTAAGAAGGAAAAAACCCTGCATAACAGCATTTTGCAGCACAACAGAGGAGTGAGAATATGTGAGAGAAACAACTCCACAGACACCAAGGTCAGTGAAGAAGCAGGGGGAGGAGGTGCTCCAGGCGCCGGAGCAGACTCCCCTGCAGCTGGTCGAACAGACCATGGTGAGGCAGGCTGTCCCCCTGCAGCCCATGGAGCACCCCACGCTGGAGCATGTGGATGCCCAAAGGCGGCTGCAGCCCCATGGAGAGCCCGCACTGGAGCGGGGTCCTCACAAGACCTGTGGACCCATGGAGACAGGAGCCCATGCTGAAGCAGATTTGTTGGTGGGGCTTGTGACCCCATGGGGGACCCATGCTGGAGCAGTTCGTGAAGAGCTACAGCCCACTGGAAGGACTCACGTTGAAGAAATTTGTGGAGGACTGTCTCCCATGGGAGGGACTCCACGCTGGAGGAAGGAGCGGCAGAGACAACGTGTGATGAACTGATCGCAACCCCCATTCCCCGTCCCCCTGCACTGCTTGGGGGGAGGAGAGAGAGAATTTGGGAGTGAAGTTGAGCCTGGGAAGAAGGGAGGGGTGGAGGGAAGGTGATTTTAAGATTTGGTTTTGTTTCTCATTATCCTACTCCAATTTGATTGCTGATAAATTAAACCAATTTCCCCAAATCAAGTCTGTTTTGCCCATGCCAGTACTTGGTGAGCGACCTCTCCCTGCCCTTCTCTTGAGCTTTTGTTGTATGTTCTCTCCCATGTCCAGTTGGGGGGCAGGGGTGTGTGTGTGACAGAGCAGCGTTGGTGGACACCTGGCATCCAGAAAGGCTAAACCACGACAGTCACTAAAATAAAAACACTGTAGCAAACCAAAATATTAACAAGTTTTGTTTTGAAAGGGCTTTGAGTTTTCTGGTACTTTCAGTTCTGCTTCTACCACATTTAACAGCTTACAGAGATGTAACATCAGCAAAGAGAAGAACATCCCACTTACAGTTAATAAACAGGATCACAGAGAGTATAAAACTCACCAAGTGGTAAATTTTTTAAATCTGACATACCACAAACTAAGCCTGTGTTTGTTCTTGAGAAACAAGGTTGAATAGAAAACAGTTATGGCTGTATTAAACCAGAACTAAATTGTCAGATAATGAAAAGGGCCACTGTAGGGCCCTGCTTTTTCTGCATGCAAAAGCAGAACAGCAAAGCAGCAAAATAAATGTATGTTGCGCACACACCTAGAACATTATTTAAGTAATTTACCCCCTCCCTCACTTACCAGACAGGATGCTGCAGTCATACGAGCTGTAGCCTTCAAAACATGCACAGCCCCATTCTGTACATTCCCCATTACCACTGCAGAGACTGGGACACTTCAACGCATTAAGTAGGCTCTCAAAGGACCCCTGAAGTTCCTGTCCGTTGTGATTTATTTCTTCTAAAACTCTCTTCTCACATTCGTTCTCTAGAAGAGCTAAGAAAGCTTCTGCCCAGCTGAGGTCATCTTTCAGCAGCAAATCTTTAACACACATACTGACCGCATCTTCTATTCGCCGGCCAAGAAGCCCACCACAAGACCTTCCTATACTGGAATTAGCTATTGCCTCCTGGCACAGTAACAAAGCGCTCGACTCGGTGAGGCCAGAAGGTGTGGGCCAAGAAGGAAGAAACTTCTGGTCTGTGTCAGTGGCATGGTCCTCTGGGAAAAAATAGCTGTACCCCTCTAAGTCTGTTTGGCTAAGACTTTGGAACAGAAATACCGGATGGTATTCATAATAATTTTGGCGCTTCCCCCTACTTGTAACAGATTGACTTTTGTGACGCTGACTACTGTAACTGTGAGAACCTCTTCTAATGCCTGAGCTTGAAGTTCCTTCTTTTTCTACACCAGTATTTCCCACCGAGGTTGAAGACACATCTGTGTTTACTAGTGATGTTTTGTGAAGTTCGGTTTGATTATCCTTCCTCTGCAGAAGTACAGATGAATCCATTTCATGTGCAGACGAACGTTTGTTTAAGCCTCTGACAAGATCAACAGGACCAAGATACTCAGCAGTGATGTCCAGTCCTGGTATCAAAGAAAGAAATCTACCATTTTCACTTTCTTTACAAGACAGAGGAAATTCTGACTGAGAAACTGTGTCTAATTTATTCACTGATCGATATAATCCAGCATCTTCAAGCACACAGTCACAGAAGGCTGTTTTTCCAGGAGATGTTAAAGAAGCAGGTGTCTTGTCAAACAAGCTATCTCCTGGTGAAATTCTGGAGAAGAAAGAAAAAGATGAAACTGTATCTGAACTATTTTCATTGCTTTAGTAAAGTATTAATGTTTGTTTTGGTTTTTGTTGTTTCATGCTTCTCCAGCATAGATCACAGAATCTGCAGCATACTGCTATATTTAAAGACCAGTTAAATTATTATAAGTTACGTGAGCGCAACTTATAATAGAAGAACAGATATTTTCTGTATACCTTGATACTTTGTTTAAAAGCTACTCAAACTAATCTTACCTCATACTGCTTAAACACTAATTTGGCACTTCAGTTTTCTCTGAAATTAGTTACGGAATGTAACGATGGTATTCTAACATTAACTTCAAAAGTTAGGGAGAATTTTTTTTATTATTCTTACTTTGACTAGTTTTTAAGAGTGTGAAAGACAGGTTGAACCAAAAATTATGACATTGATTGAAACAGAATTATTTTCTTACCTCCATTCCTTAATAAAAGAAAAAGGAACATTGGCACGGTTTGGGATTTCCACCCCACTCGCAGTGTGATAGTCATTCTCTGCGCATCCATCAAAGGTGCCACAGAGTCCCACTGTATGTCTGTAATCTGAACTGGGTGCCCTAAGCGTTATGCTCATTCCCCATTCACTCACATCAGCACGGACGAAAGCTCCAGAAGAAAACAAAACCTAAAAATAGATTGATGATACCATCATGAGAAACACAATTTTTATTTTACCTATTAAAATCAGGTATGCTTATTGGCAAGGAACAATTGGAAAACGCCAGGCATATAAAGACATCCCATTAAATTCTGGGTCTAACTACTCTGGATCAGATAAATTTTATTATTTCTTCTTCTCATGAAGCCCTGTAAATAAAAACTCTACACATCCCAACATTAGCAGGCAGCTAGACAGTGCACTATAGGTTCATAAGATTCATCCATCATTAGCAGGTGTGTTGTGTAAGGTCAGTGACCTCAAAACCACAGAGAATCAAGGATCAGCTGGGCTGCTCACTATTCACATGCTAGGAATGGAAAGGGATGATTCTAGTAATACGAATAGACTCTTTGGCAGGAACTTCTCAACTTTCTTTTTGTCAGCTACATGATTCCCTGTGTCAAAAGCTTAATATAGACGCACTTTCTACTTGCAAAGCTATCTGCAATGTTCTAGATAGCTCAGAACAGTCTCAAATATTTACTATTTAATTTTAGGCAACTTTAGAATCTCTTCAAAGAAATACTAGAAGTCTCTAGAACAAAATTCACTACAAGTTTAAATGCTGTTTCTATTATTAACGTGCTGTATGAATTTGAGCAAGTCAGTTAATTTTTCTGGTTCGTCAGTATCCTTTCAATTTCTCTGTTGCCTAATGTCATCTTAATATTTAATATCTGAAGTATTCACATGAGGTGCTTCAGAAAAAAGTTAAATATTTAAAATAGTCTTATACCAATAGGCAAACCCAGGTTGAAAAGGCGTATCTGTTTTTATGGCTTGCCTTCCAGACCAACAGAGTGATTAAAGAGCAGTTAAGGGCTTCATTTTTACATTCTGCTTCATCTGAAGTTCAGTGGAGTCCTACAGCAATTCTACATAAAAAAGAAAAGGTACAGGAAATCACAAAAGCAAATGTGAATGTTTATTTGAGGGCCACATCCTCTAGAGAAACCATCCACACTTCTAATTCTGTGGATATCATTTGGCATACTTAATTATCTGTATGCACAGCCTTCCTGTGTAACACTGGCATGAGCAAAACAGAGCATACATTTTGGAGCATTAGGGCTGATAAGTAAGTGCATATTGAATCTGAAAACTGCACCTTCCACACAAAGGTTGTATACTGTGATTGACAACATGGTTCCCGAAATGCATGCCTGTTGAAACATCCTTGATTTCGAGGACAACATCCTTCACTTACAAGCGAAACACTGGCCAAAAGACTATGATTGCAAAATAAACACTATTTTACTGCTTAACCACAGAAAATAAAGCATGTTTTAGTTCCAAAATTGGTGTGAATTGGTAAAAATAATTGTTGAGATAACCATTACATTGGCAAGCACTTATTTACTACTTACTGTTACTTTTCTTCCTAGGTAGGATTCAGTGATTCTGACATTGCTTGCTGTTGTGTCTCTACTTATTACTGATAAATGTGGCTGTGACTCACGCAGCTGACCACTGCACATGTCAAATGCAATTATATCACTTCCTTCTTTGGCAACAAAGCCACAATTACAGGCTGCCAGGTAGTGATGGCTTCCACAGTCCCACTGGCGAACATGAACTTCAAAATCTCGAGATGTACTCTTATAGAGAACAAATGTTCCAGTTTTAAAATTGTCATAGAGTCTGGAATCAAAAGAATAGCATGTGATACCACCTCGGTTATAAAAATCACTGTATCACCACATGTCGGCAACTTTATCTTAAATCAGATTTCTAATATTTGGTCAACTTTCACACTGCAACTCATTTTCCTGCATCAGAAAAACCAAACAGCACAGCCCACAAACCAACATACAACTTTGTTCTGAACAAACATCATCTGTTCTCAAACATATCTTCCTCTGTGCAGATCTAAATCAAAAAAATTAAACTTGTTTTACAGCAGAAAAATAAGGAAAAAAAGAAGGATCATGAGTGACATGTAGACAATGGTTATGAATGGAAATACAACCATAAAGCCATGGCCATTCTTTGTTGTTGTTTTTTGTTTGGTTTTTTTTTATGATGCTTATGGCAGGGGAGCGGAGGATACTTCTCAACCTTTGTGCTTCTACAGCAGTACACCTATGCGGTGAGGGCAATAAGATGCATAACAGCGCATATGTGGGAGGCAGCTGCTGAAGACTGCACAAGCACCCTTGACAAAATGGTTTAGAGAGTCACATACTTTTCAAAAGGTCTGCTGTATTAAGATGGAGATGGGGAGTGCTTATTCCCAAAGATCTGAAAATTATTTGAGATGAAAACCATAAATAGCAACTTCCTTTTTTTTCCTTAGGGTAGCCATCTGTTCCCTGAAGCGAGGCTAAAATAGCCAATTTAATGATTCAATGGGGTTGAGGGAAGGAAAAACCACAAACTTTTGCTGCAAGTTTAACAGCCTCTTGGCTATAGATGGCATTTGACAGTTAATTGCAGAATGGCGATTGTCTTTGTGTATAATGGGCCAGCAGACAAACTGCAGATGGCTACCCTACTGGGACTGCATAGGATTACCTGTGATTCAGTAAGGACAGTTCCTTTTCTATTTGTTTCCCCAGATTGTAAAACAAAGTAGTGACAGACTTTACCCTTAAAAAGAAAGTTCTTTCCCCACAGCACCACTGCTTCATAAGAAAGGTTGATCACAATGCATCGATTGTCAAAATGCCCAGTGAAGCCACCCCTATAATTTCCACTGAAGGATGAACTACAAGATCAGGATAACCTCAGTGACTTTATTATTATTATTACTATTACTACTAGTCACAGTGCTATCAGAGAAGCACTTACAACTTGTCTTTTCCCTTCCTTTATCAAGTTCACAAGAAGAACAGGGTCCTGGGCTGAACATCCTTTTCTGGAGGCAACATACTATCTTCCTCTCACCCTGCTGCTTGAAGAAATGTGTTTCTGCTGAGCAGAGAATACACAAGCCCATGTGTGGAACCTGTGCTTGTTTTGACACCTTCCATGAACTAGAAACACTTTGAAAGAGAGAAGTATACCAAAAGGCATGCCAGCTATGGCCAAGGAAGCTGTCTTCACTTCAGAAAGGTGGTCAGTGAAGTGCAAGTGACAATAGCGAGTAAGTCGCTTCCGATGCCATTAATGAACTTACCACAATGTTACACAGTGATTTAGATACTGACACACAGAAACAGGAAAACTATGCTGTAGATGTACTTGGCACACTTCTTCAAAAATGGAAATAGTCTATTTTCTTCACTCTTTTGCAAGAATCCAAAACTTGCATTTAGAAATACAAACTTTACAATCATCATCATGACTGGCAAGCTTTTACTAGCTACAGCATGCTTATCCTTATTGTCCAAGACAGAGTATCAAAAGCAGAGCACAGTTGTAGAAAACTACAGCTAACTTGTATCACCAGCATAGATTTAAAAATACCCCAACAAAACAAAACCAAAACCCACTTAAAATTAAGAGCAGCAATCCAGTGATTACCTGCCATCAAACGTAATTATATGAGGGTCAGTAAATGAGTAGCAATAGGCAGTGGGTAGATCCTTTACTGTAATCTTCAAAATAAAGAAGCACACAGTAAGCCATGTCAGATTAAGAAACAAACAGGCACATTATTTACCTTATTATACTACTTTACTTTCTAATAAATACATTGTATTATGCTTTTAATCAATCTAAGTAGTCATATTCATATACAAATATTAAAAAAAAACAAACACAAAAGCCAAAATCCACATAAACTTAATTCACATGAAAACGCAGCATTTAAATGAAAATAAAACAATGGAAAATTGACCACTTAGAAATCTTGGTGTGAGCCAGCATGTCACAACTGAAATAGAAGCTTCATTTACATCAACCACATTTCTGGCCAGTTGCTTTTACAGAGCTTAACACAAAGATTTCAACCTGTGTGCTTTCTGGAATATAGCCATTCCACAGGAAATTCTCACTGGATACAGGTTCGACCGCAATTCTGGTAGTTCTGTCTCCATCCTGCATAAAGTCTGTCACAGCAGTGAAATAAACTATAGCTTGACTACAGATTCCATTATTGCAGGGTTTCTGGAGAAGATCCACATGACAAGAAGAAAGAGCCAAGTTTAAACCTAACTGCTCTTTACCTGTTTTAATGAAAACACATCATTAGCAAGTTTTCCTCTAAACGAGTCACATTTTGTATACTGCTGCTAATATAGATAACTTACATATATTTTCATAAATTAAAATAACTACGCATTTTCCTTGGGTTTGGTCACGCAAACCCCCCTCTCTATATCTTCATACACACACCCAGTAAAATGGTTTTGTATTTTCCAGTTTGATAGCCAAATGAAAATCATTATAATCTTGCTGATGTAACAAAAATGGCTGTCTGCATAGGTAAGCCTCCTCCCGGCACTCACAGGACTTGTGGCTTGAGAAAGTACTACAGAAAACGATAATAATAGTAAAGAATGAAGACTTCACAACTGAATATACAATATTTGCAACACAAAAGGTCAACAAAATGAACTGAATTACGAACTTTGCAAGTATTACGGTATTCTGTCTGTTCAAGTTAAAGAATATGGCTCCAATATCCACAGCTGCCAAAAACACCTGCCAGTTTCAACAAGTAATGGATTATGGACACATTCCTCCATGCTTTCAGCAACAGCATATACAGCCTGTGAATATTTTGTTTTAACATTTTAGAAAGTATTTTACAATGTAACAGCTTCTCCAAAGAAGCGGACCAGCGGGAATATTTAGAAAAACATATTAAACATAGAAAATGCAACAAATATCAGGATAATACTTACCCCTATCAATAGTTTTTAATGTTAGTGAGATTTTGCAGTCACTTTCAAGCTGGCTAAATTCAGGACAAGTAATAGGAATGCTACTTTCTATTGCCAGTCTGTATTCCTTCCCATCTTCTGATATATTGTATGTTTCTGGATGTAGCTAGCACAGAAGAAATTGTACTTAAAATGCAATCTTTGTTGGTGAGCTACAACATTGCTTATTAACCAGCTAGGAGTAAAGTAAAAACAACTAAAAAGACTGAATGCCATGATGCGCAGCCTGCTCCACTTCATCAGGCTTATTTAGATGGTCTGAAGAGCAGCGGCATACTGGGGAGATGATGTGGACACGGCAGCAAGAGTCTTGAGAATAAGGGGCAAGGATAAGTAAAAGGCAAGAGTAAAGACTATCTGGAAAGGTAAGCAATTAGCAAACCACATTAACACCACAAAAATGTATTCTCTCGGTAACTTCTGGAAACTAAAATGACTAAGTGGCATGGCACAGCTCAGGTCCCAGTTTCCTCCTGTAAGCCCAGACCGGGCTGGTCTCCATGGTCCCTCATGCCCATGGCCAGTTAGGAGGAGGCCCTGGCCGAGGCCACCCCGCGAGCCCCGCGCTGGCCAAGTCTGTTGGCGTGGGCCATAATCACTCTAGAAACGCCAGCGGCAGTCAAATGTAGTGGAGAACAGCGTGCCAGGGCTCAAGGCTGAGCTGTGGGCCTCCTCAGGTTACAAATACAGCGCCCGAGTCAGCTCTACCTGCTGGAGGCTGGGGCTTTCACTAAATTGGTGTAACTCGTGCAAGTTGCTGATTCAGCCTTCCGGCACCTTGAGTACACGGGGATCACAGAAACAGCTTTGACTCTTCTTCTTGGGAAATTTAAGTTCACTATAGCTAACATCTTGCTCTATTTATTCACCAGTTGACACATTTTGAGTGCCTTCTAATCAGAGAATAGAATAGAATCATAGAATGCTTTGGGCTGGAAGGGACATTTAGAGGTCATTTAGCCCAACTTCCCTGCAGTGACCAGGGACATCTTCAACTAGACCAGGCTGTTCAGAGCTCAGAGCCCCATCCAACCTGGCCTTGAATACTTCCAGGGATGGGGACTCCACTACCTCTCTGGGCAATCTGTTCCAGTGTTTCACCAGCTCATTGTAAAAAATTTCTTCCTTATATCCACTGTGAATCTACCCTCGCTTAGTTTAAAGCCATTACTCCTTGTCCTGTCACAACAGGCCCTGCTAAAAAGATTTTCCCCACCTTTCCTATACGCCCCCTTTAATACTGAAAGGCCGCAATAAGGTCTCCCCACAGCCTTCTCTTCTCCAGGCTGAACAGCCCCAACTGTCTCAGCCTTTCCTCACAGGAGAGGTGCTCCAGCCCTTGGATCATTTTTGTCGCCCTCCTCTGGACCTGCTCCAACAGCTCCATGAACAGACTGCTGCAGCAATACTCAGAAAGACTCCTACTACAATAAAGTAAAACATTATTTTCTTTCAAAATTACCTTAATGCCAGCAAAAAATTCCTTGCTTTCAACAGAAGAGCTTTGTATATCTGGTGCTTCCATGAAAAAAGCAGAACTGCTACAGTAGACCTGTAAGGCAAATCCCAAAATAATAGAATACATTTTTGTTATGAATTGGTCATGTGAAGATAAAACCCAGCCATCATGGGTCAGTCTGATGGGCTCATCACACACAGTCTTCTGTTCCCACCAGAAGTTACCAATTGCCAGTGGTGCTGCTTAAGAAAAACACAGAAACAGACTGAGAGTCCCAAGATCTTTTCCTGGCACACTCCACCAGTGGTGCAGAGACTTCCTGAACTAAGGGCAACACACAAACCGTCATGTTTAACAAGCACCTAACTCTCCACAGATTTAACAAATCCCTCCTGGAGCATTTCTGCGCCCCATCACATCTTGTGGAAATGCATTCTATAATTTATTACATTATTAACTTCCTTTTGTCTGTTTCATGTTTGTTGCGTTTTAATTTTGTTGAGTGCCCATTAGATCTTAGATTATGCAAAACAATCATCCTCTCCTCCTCCTCTTCTTACTATACTTTTTTCCTGGTGTTATGGGCATGGATAATTTTTTTCAAGCTGAAGAATTTCCTGTTCCATGCTACCATGGAACATGTTACCCTGCTACCAGACACTGTGGTTTTGCTTTGGTTTTGCATTTTTTGTTTGTTTATTTTGCTGTATCCGTTTTGAGATGTGTTGTCCATACGTGCAATATTTGAGATCCTGAGAAAACCAAGGATTCATGGCAGCAGCAGGTGCCTTTCCGTTTGACTGCCACTGATTTAACATTGTCAGGCAACTATTCACAGAGTCCCGAAAGGAATTTTGAGAATTGGCAATTGCTATTATTGCCCATACACCATCCAAGCAGCCTGGCTTTGGCTTGAACACACATGCACATGCAAACCAACCATGTGCTTTTTTGGTTTTTATTTTGGCCAGGAAAAAATAACCTGTATTTTGGTATACACAGGTAGAAAGCCTACTGACTTTCCAATGCTGAAGCTTCCCAACGTCACCGTGAGAGCCTAGATCTTGATTCTGCTACCATGCAAGTTAATGCAAGTACTCCCACTGCTTTTGATGGCAGATATAAAACTATTTAAATCTGATCCTAGAGACAAAGCTATCAAGCAGAATTATTGATTCAGAGAAAAGAATTGTATCTAATGAATCAACAACATAGCTTCTCACAATCTCTAGCTCTTATAGCCTCTCACTTCGATGCAGTTCAATACAAAAATCATCTTAATTTACAGTATCAAACAAAATCATGGTAGAGGGTGAAGAAGATATAACTTGAATAAACATTTCTTTCCTGGAGACACACTATACTGTACTGAGACAGACAGTCTCCAAACCTTAATGGCAGAGATAATTACTGATATATTCTGTGGTATTTCCACGTATGGGCACTGTTGGTGTAAACAACAACTACAGTCAATATGCTTCTCACAAGAAAAATTATACAGCAAGGTGCTAAGACTGTCTAACTGTTAGTGTCTACTGAGCATTTATGAAACCATATGCCTTTACATAAAATAGCTACGGAGGATAAATAACAGATTTACCAAGATAGGGAGAGATTATAATTATTCTTAACATACCCTGTCTCCAAGTCTGACATTTATCCCATCTAGTTCTAGAAGTGAGAATGTATGAACCACTGTCTCATGTTTCAGTTCTTCTTTGATACCTTCAGGAGAAAGTCTTGACCAAGTTACAATGAATCCGACTGAGCTGTTTGCAAAAGGAACGCGAAAGGTACACTTCAGGTAAATGCTGCCTTTGATCAACTCTGCTACAACTTCAGGAATTGCTGGTAGCGGTGGTGACACGGGTGGAGATGAAGGAGCCAGTTTACCTAGTCAAACAGAAGTGTGGTTTGTGCTTTTTATTCTGTGCAAAAAAAAAATTCTAATGAAATGACATTGGCATATATTTTGCCAATTAATACACTGATAATATTTACCTTTTTTTGTATGCTTATAATTATTATAATTTATATAATATTTACCTATTTTCATATAATTTCATAATTGCTTAGATAATTGGAGAAAATCTGCATGTTCCTTTTACTAGTTATTAAAAGGAGAAAAAACTCTTTATCAGCCTTTGATTATATTCCAGCCCACAGGAAGGTGCTGAAGAGGGGGAAAAAAAAAACAAAACCAAGGGAATAAAATAAAATTAAGTATATTACCAGACAAGAGAGAGCAACATGGAAAGTCTTCTGTCAGGCAAATACCTATTTTCTCTACTTATGAAGAAAGGGGAAAAACAAAATGAAAAAAAAAGTCTATGTAAAAAGGAATAGAACAAACAACAGTACGGTTTGTACATTCATCTTATATTTGAATCCCAAAGAATCAAAGTAATCAGCCTTATTAAAATTACTTTTTAAAATTTTGGTACTTTATGCTGAGAAAGTACTTTTGTAATTCAAGGTCTGAAATTACTTCCAAACTGCTCATTTTGCAACAGATCCAACAATATTGTTGATAACACGAATATATTTTATTAAAGACAGAATATGACTAAATATTGACATTATTGGGTCACAGATGCACAGAAAATCTTGAAAAGCAAAACTAAATGCTCACTGCTACAGACACCCTGAAATTCCATTCCCTCAGGATCACAAGTCTGTGGCTTTGCATCGGAAACAACTACAAATTGTTCTTAAATTGTATATTCACACACATACAAAGTACGTACACCAACACTCTTAAATTATTGCCCTATGTTAAAAATATACCAAATATCACAAGACACTAACTGAAGTACAAATTAGCAGAACAGAAGCAATCTTGTAATCTGATTCATATACAATTATAGTAGCAGTCAGTACAAAGCCTTGTGTTGGAAATCACAAGTAGATCGGCTACATCTAGGAGGAAGGCTACAGAACGTTCTGCCACCTCTACATTTTTTACTGCAGATGTACCCAGCCAATACTTATAGATGTTGTTAGTGAATCAAAAGGAATTAAACTCTCTTGAATGTATGTTCTGTCTCCCCAAATCCAGATCTGAATGCTTATTCATTAACTGTAACCCTGGACAGCCAAATTCAGTGCAGTCCTGCGTTGAGAAAAAGTTATCTTTCCTATACGAGCCCAAGAAAAAGTGCTTGTGTGCTGCTATTGTTTGGTACTTTGAATGTTATGAAAGAAAAAAAAGCGGAAGTTTGATTAAATATGAAAATACCAGTCAGTACATTTGTAACAGGAGTAGAAAGAGGTTAGTCACTCCACTCAAACGAAGTCAAAAGGGCAGCAGCAACACTGAAAACCCCATTCAGAAAACAGAATGAAGAGCAGATTTTCATGTTCCACACTTCAATGACACAATGAATTCCTCAGCATGTAGAGACTGTTTGAAAATTTGCATGAAGCGTTTACAGCTACCAAGCGTTAAAGAGAAGACACAATACACACAGTAACCTAGACACAAAAAGCAGCACAAGAGTACGATGCACTTCGCATGAAAACATCATCTTAAATGAGGGCTTTTAAAATCAAAACGTGTTTCAGATTTACAGTATTCAGCAGAGCCAAATCAGAGCTATGATTCTTGCCTACTTCATTTTGAGGCAGTAAAAATTTGCTGGCTCGCTGCCTATGGTTTTTTTATCCTCTTTCCTCTTGGTGAGCTATCATGCAAAGTAAATGCAAAGTCCTACAGTGCAGGAGTTCTCCATTGCTTCAGTCACTTGCATGCTGAAATGTCCCAATTCTGGCATTGTTCTTCTGTCAATAAACCCTTGAAGAATGCCTTACAATTGGACCTAAAGGTATAGTGAGGACCTAAAGCTATCATGATGGGCCAGTAAACCACCAGAAAATCCACTGATAGCTTTACTATTACTTTTGAAAGCAGTCAGTGATAGAGAATACAATTTCGAGCAACACAGTGTGTGATGCATAAAAATATTGCTAGTATTTTCACAATGGTGTGTTATATGAGCTAGAAGAATTTCCTACTACATTAGTTTCTCACTATTTCACAGTATTTATAACTGTTAAGGATTTAACCATGCCTTCCTTATCTAAAACACCTGACATGAATAATGGAATACTGAAGTTTTGAGCTGTTAACACCAGCACACTTTTGCAGCACAAGGGTCCAAGACAACACGAGACATTGCAAAACGACTCCACTTTAGTTCTTTCTCATAATTCTAATAAAGTGTGTTTCAGTAGAGCATGTCTGTGTTGGATTTTCTTCTAGCAACAACATTTACACTCTCCAGAAAAATGATAAAAGAGTTACAGTACGAAAAACATTCCTAATGATGCTAAACCATAACTGATATAAATATAGCTTGGTCAAGTCCTTAAACAAAATTTACTCTGACACGTAATTCTATGCATATTGAGTAACGGGTATTTGCAGAGTATGAGTGACATTGTTGGTACTCTGAATTTTGACTTCTAGATGTGTCTTATATCCCTACTTCATCATATGGAAAATGTAAATTCTTAAGTTTTGGGGCTTTGAACAATACTTGAGTGTTAAATGTAAGTTAAGAAGGGGTGGTGTGAACCCACCTTACCATACCAAATAATTTTTCTACCATACCAATATTAAAAGTAAGCATTGCAAGAAATTTTATCACGTATAACTATTTCCAGACATTTCTGCTCAACCATATTATCAGAGAAACACACTTGCTCATATATACACACACACTTGGTTGAGTTAAGCATGCGTTTTCTCACCTTCTGCACAATACCCCATGCACCCTTGGGTGGGCTGCAGTAAGTAAACAAAGAAATCTCCGCAGTTCCTCACGCTGACAGGGATTCGGAAGAGACAGCAGTCTTTTGAAGTGCTGAAGAAAAACTGCCATGTAGCACAAGCTGTTAAATGTTTGATCTCACTGGGTCGAGGCATGGATTCTGACGCCCTCAGAGACAACCAGACAGGGGCTTGAGTACCGCAGCGATTCATCTTCAGCACCAGAGAAAAACATCAGAAAATGGTTAATGCTATATCAAACTGTTGCTGTGCTTTAATGAGAGGTACACATGTATTCAATTAATTTCCTGCATGAGCTTTTAGCAAAGTTTAGACAGTACAACTGAAGGCTTGCTTATTTCCCCCCTCAAGGTTGAATACCAATAGACAACAAAGAGACTTCAGTCCTTCTGTGAGTCTAATGATTTTGTGTTTCTAGAGACAGGCTATAATTTAGTGACTGAAGAACTTAACCGGGAGCCACACCTGAGTGTTCTGTCCAAAAAAGCCAACAGTTGTATTAGGGTTTAGTGAGTTACTCTGCACCTATTAACCCGGAGTAACTGACTGTGTGAATGCTAACAGAGCACAGCATAGGGTAGAACACACATATACTGAGCAGCAACTAAAGGTGTTCAAGCTGACATGTTTTATCTGCCCTTTGTGATAGATTCAAGGCTCTAATATTACAGCTATATTAAATATAGCTATAATAAAAGTTCTCCTACAGGGAAAGAAAGGAGGAAACTTCCCAAACAAGACATCCATTTTAGTTTCGTTTTAGTGTTTTGACTTTGATATTTCAAAATACATGTCTTGTTTTTGTCAACAGATGCATAGAAGCCGATGTCAGTGCACAAATTTCATTTGCTGAGTAAGTTTTGAATCAATCTCTTTCCAACTGTGTTATCTGGTCTCCTCTGTATTAGGATGGTAGCCTATCCTTACCAAATATTTAATAAGCACCGAGAACTTTGATCAGATTTCTAAAACTTTCCTAGATGATATGAGCAGCTACCTTGCTCGTCTAACCTCTGTTCTGAAAAACCACATTCTTTTTTCCCATGGTTTCTCATGCTGGTTCTTTGTATAAAAGTATCCATTTTGAGAAAATACAACTAATGAGTTAATTTGTTTGTATCTAACTGAAAGAAAGTCCTTCAGGAATCACACTTTTTGCTAGTTTTTTTGCAGTATAAAAGCCTGGATAACAGTAGCCTCTGCAACACAGTCCTCTGAGTCCTGGAGTCAGCTGTGCATTAAAGGTACTTTATAATGCTGCAAACATTTAATAAAAATAAAGAAAAATTAAATAAGAGGCGATGCTATAAACTCAGTTTAATTTTATTAGTATGCTTTAAATGTTTTGTACTCCTTTAAAGGTGTTTCATTGTTGGGCTTTTCTTTTCTTTTTTTAAGGACTGACCAGGCAATTTCAATTCATTACAAAAATCACAGGCGAAATATTCTATTGACATTTTTTTAAAACAAGGAAATGTTTTAAAATAGGAAACTACAAAGATGCATCTCCTTAGAGTACAACTATTGCAGAGATGCTGGAACAGCTCCAAAGTCTAGCATTACAAGTCTAAAGTATTAAATATTCCAAGTACTCGCAGATGACAAGGCAACTAATCTTCAGTTAGCCCTGTTAGTTCAAGTAATTTTAAAGAGTAATCTCTTCTCTCTAACACGATGACCTTAAAAGCTCCACAATTACTGGATTCATGTGGCTGCAATGCTTTCACACAGCCTTCCTAGCAGACTGACCATCACATAGCCGCAGCTTTACAACATGACACCCCTGCTACGCTGCCACTGAGAAAATCTTCTTTAACAGTGACTACGAATAAGGTTTTGTGTGCTCTGAAAGGGATGTACTTTGTCGTCCTCTGCTATTGCCCATTCAGTGTAAAATTTTCAACACACAAGACTTTACTGTTCAGTTAACACATTTCAATTTACTCAAGTACTTAGAGAGAAAAAGCGCTCTGCATTCTTCCACATCAGTTTCCATAACTCTATTCTTTTTTTATACCTATACTACTGAAAAATTCTTAAGACAAATGTGTGCTTCTCATAAACAAGTGAGTTGTAACAGTACCTCCACACACTTGGTTGGCATCTCAGCAGGCTTATCAAAAATCATAAAGCGATACCATCCTGGTGTTAGGGAATGGTCACATATTAAATCCTGAATAGCTGATTGCTGGAGGTGGGATGAATCAAAATCAACGCTTCGGTAAGGGCTCTGCAGGATCCGATGCCCACCAGGAGAGCATTCAAGAACTGTGGAGCAAGAGTATTACGAATATGAAGACAGAATGTCCAACAAGTGTGTTAGAAAAGCTGGTGTTAAGTATTTTTAACTGGAATCTATGGAGATATCGCAATATGATTTAAAAATACTTTTACTGAAAAACATATTGAAGTCTTAGTAATAACAAATAGGTAGGTTAGTAACAACAACAAACAGGTATGTTAGCACTCTAAAATTTAATAGAATTCATCTTGTGGTAACATTCCCTTGTTTAAATACACAATAAATGCAAATTAATAACTGTGTTAGGCATTTACCCCAGATATAAAAGCAAAGCAACATGTTTATACTTTCTCTCTGGATTTTGACCTTCTAGTTCCACTGATGTTTATGAATCCTAACAACCTGAATAAAAATCGGGTGTCACATATATGAGAGGATCAAAATCTTACCTCAGGAGGAATAAGGATTAGCCACAGGTCTTTTGCAAATAAGCTACCACTTTACAGGGTTCCTATGCATGAAATTAAGAATTCCTTCAAATGGATGAGAGGTAGTTGCATACATTTTGCATATATAAATGCACATCATAGCAGAAGTGTATAAGGAAATGGATAGATATTTAGTTCCACATTTTAAGTCGCCACATGACTGACATGCTAAATTTTAATATAATACATACAACTGAAAAACATTTTTGGAAATTTAAGTGAACTTGTGGCCCCCCCCCCAAAAATCTCAAAATTGCTGGTACATAAAATGAAGAATCAGAATCTGAAGAAGTCTTTACAACAGTTCTTTTTAAATGCAGACTCATTCAGAACCAAAGGAGAATGCCAGAATTTCTGGGCTGATCTTTGGAAGCTGAGATGGCTCCTGTCAGAGACAGTGTAAGTAAAAGTTCTGGCTAATGGCATATTTGCATGCAACGTACTGAACAGCCATTCTTGGTCAGGAATATGCTTGGGAAATGAAAGTAGGGAAAAATAAAGTACAAGAATGTTTATAAATAAATAACTTTTTAAATAAACATAACTATTTACTTTGCTTTTAAAAATGGATACCAACTGATGCTGACTGTGAATGGCATTTCAGGTTATACTGAATGACACAGTTAATCTTAATTCTTGCCTCTACTATGGTACTAATGAATTAAAAAAAATGCACCTGTAAGCAAAGTTCCGTAATCTTACATTTTTCTTATTAATAGTCTGACCTTCAGTTTTCTCTCCTAGTTTTTTTTTTGTATTTATCCCGCATTTTGCATAGTGTAATTGTGTCACTGATTACAAACATATTTTGGTCCAAACCGTGCAATAATGTGGTATCTACCACATCCTTTCATACCATTGTTCAGATAACCACGTTTATAAGCCAGTTTTAAGATCAGGTAATTCCCCTCCTTTAAATGGAGAAGATGCCCTAGTGCAAGAACAGACTTCACATCTTTCAAGCACAGTATGAGAATCCTATGGTCTTTCAAAGAGTGAAGATTTAATCTGATGTGGCTTTAGGCTACCCAGGCAGGTAACAATAGCTTTATCTTCTCTCCTCTAAGGGCAGTTGGAAGTCAATGTGATTGACTGTGCCACCACTGTGCTTCTGAGCTGCTTGTAGTAGCCTGTAGGCTATTCATGTCCGTACAAGTTGACCTTACTGAGAATTCATCCCTCATTGAAATTTGAGGAAAAGCCCTTGAAGAATCACGGGTCAGTCATGTGTGTTATTGAAATGTTTTCCAAGCAAGCTTCAGCACAAGCAGTTTACGAACCATGGTGAAAGTTTCTTCCTGTCTTCTCTTTTTTATTGGAATTCTCCCTTTCATACTGCACCCTCAGGAGTTTTCTTTCCTGTAACTGAATCACTCCTGAAACAATTAATATCTGTTACCTCTTCCATTAATAAATCAAGTCAGACATGAGACAAGTCTTTATTTTCTTTTCCTCCACAGTTTAATTAGATCGTCCTTTGATGGATCTTTAAAACAGCTGACTGTACTCACTTGTAATAGAGCTATAAATCCTACTAAAGACCAAATTATAAGTTTCTTATCATTACGCACATCACTTTAAAATGTCACCCAGCTCTTGGTGTATTCTTTCTTCCTTTTTAGAAGTATGCTGGTATTTCCACAGTTACTGCTTGGAAATCTCATGTTGCATAACTGGTTGATTTTTTTTTTTAATTTTCTTTTCCTTACCGATTCTGCAGAACTGAAAATAACCACCACCATCAATAATGCAAATTAAAATATTTTATTACACATCTGAGTGTAACTGATGTGCTGTCTAACACTAGCAACAGCAGAAGCAAATAAAGCTATCATATTTACGGACACACATACAAGAAATGTATGTTGTGCTCACTGTGAAACAGTTACCCCTGCAGACCAGACCTGCTCAAATCACAGGCATTTAAGAGGGGAGTTGGCTACATTTTCCACTGAAATAATGATTTCCTTATTCAGGATTTATAAAAGAAATAATGCTAATATAAGCATTCTTTCAAACTTCATTCTCAGAATGACAAATATGGATTTTGCTGTAATGCTCCAGAAAATCTTTGCCTGTGTTCAGTATTTGCTTTTTCCGGACTGTCTTCAGGATTAATACAGTGAGCTTTGCCTGGATCTATCCCAGACCTACTTGGTCCTCCCAGATACTGAGAAATGTGACCCTAAGCCGGAAAAGAGTTCAACTTTTGCAACATCTTCAACACAAGGATAGCGTTGTGCTGGAGGATGAGTAATAGGAAGTGCTTCACTGGATCACAGCTACTGCTCACAACTGAAAGGCTCAGGCCCCGTGATTAAATCCAGTCCTGAGTTTATATTATGAAAAAATCCCTGTTCCGTAACAATAGCTCATCTCAGGATTAATGCAGCATTTTGGATACCATGTATCTGCCCCATCTGCTACCCAAACTTCATTGTTGGTATTTGTTACTCTGGGTTATTCCAAGAGCTGTTTTCCTGGCTGCTTTCTATATTGGGCAGATTCTCCCAGACATCTATCTGAACAGATCAAAATGCAAAAATATACAATCTCGTACACATACATCCGGCCTTCTGGAAGACATACAGATGAGATCTCTGAAGTGACAATGGTACCTGTTTCTGGAGGATTGTCTTCTGAGAGGCACAGTTACTTCAGTCCTGCTTGGACTATTTTAGGCAGACCATAGGGCCGAGTGCCAGGGAAAAGCACTCTCCCACGTAGTGGCACTTACTGCCAACACGCTGGGGTTCATACCACGACTGCCACAGACTGGGTCGGGTAATCGGTACTCTGAACACCACACATCCACCAAAAGTCAAAGAGGTTCCTGAAATCAACACAGGAGCTCATCTTCCACAAAGAGGTAGTTAAGTGGTTCCTGATGACCGCCCCCGAGGAACTTGGGTGGAAAATGAGTTCCACAAAGGTAGGACTTTTCAATTCCCTGTTCACATCTCTCCTCCCATCCATCTTGCAGGGAGGGGCTGATGATCTTCCACCTGTCCACAATGTGAGTGGTCTGGGACTGAGGACCACTGGGTGTAAACCAGAGCAGAGATGGGAGAAGGAGCCACCCATGTAGCATAGCCAGGCAAAGGCAGAGTGGTGGGACTGGCAACGCAGTTCCTCGGGCAGGGATAGCTTATCAGTTTGTATCTCCTGCTGTCCAAAGGCCAGGATCTGGCAAATGACTACAGATAAACAAACAGTGCCATTAGTCCGGGCCTGAATGTGCTTTTTCTTGCATCAACTGACAGCAAAGGATGCAGGGTATCAACACCCCAAGGCAGAAATTGGAACTAGGGCTGCATTGAACAAAAGTGCTCAGATGTATTCGTGGACTTCAACTCTTTCGAAACACTAAAATAGTCAGAAGTTAACTTTTTGGAAGAAGTTTAGGATAACACTTTTAAAGTAAAATATAAAAATACATGTAGCTATTGACCTGAAAGATACCATTTGCTTGGATGAGACACAGAAAAGAACATGACGGTGAATGTTGTAGCCATGACAGTATCGTGATACCACGGAACAGGAATATGAGTGCTCCTATATGTGGAACCACAAAGATAACAGAATCAACGTGCACACTGTAATACGTATATATATGTATATAATTAGCATTACTTGAATGGGTGTTAAAACAATTCTCAACCACTCATGTCCACACCCTAAAGGGCACTTTGTAAAGGTAGTAAATAGATGTGCAACCTTTAAAAAAAATGTAAACTACATACTTACAGAATATTTTCTAGCAGTTCTCGATATGATATGCCACCGTGCCTACTCCTTGTGTGGGTTTTCCCTCAGAAACCCGGAGCTCCGCAGACACCGCTTCGCGCAGGGGCTGGGGGGGGGGCCGCAGGGTCCCGGCCAGCGCCCAGGGAGAGGGCCGGAGGGTGGCGGGCCGGGACTTTCGCCCGGCAGGTGCACGGCGACACGACAGCCCCATTTCGGCACTGCGTAAAGCCAAGCCTCTTCCAGTGACACCAGTTACGTGTGACTGCCGGGCTGGGGCACACGGGGAAGGACCCGACCCGAGGCAGCGCTGCCCGCCCCGTCCCGCCGCCTGCGCCCTCCCGCTCACCGGCCGCCGGCCCTGCCCCGCCCGCAGCCGCTCGCCCCGTCT
>Ga0065711_1027593_pt1 | contig 47802 bp, 20 predicted proteins | sample Hoacrofraction12_FD_59098 | JGI IMG/M metagenome (GOLD analysis project Ga0065711, IMG submission 59098) | Hoatzin crop microbial communities from Cojedes, Venezuela - Epithelial fraction 12 v2 (version 2) | ecosystem: Host-associated > Birds > Digestive system > Esophagus > Crop | place... | reverse complement strand
GGCCTCTGACGCCCGACCTCGGAGCCGGGGTTGCACACGCAGCCGGCCTGGCCCCCACCGCCTAACGCGGCCCCCAGCGCCCCGCTCCCGTGGACGTCGGTGGCGGGGCGCCCCGGCCTCCCCGCCCGGCCGCGTCCTGCTGCTGAGGGCTAACGGGGCCTCCGTCTCCGGCTGCCCGCCAAACCGACGGTGAGCACCAGTGTGGGGGGCCACCAGCACCGCTCTGCCCTGGCTCACAGTGCCCACGGCTGCTCCCCTGAGCTGGGCCCTCAGCCCAAGCTAGCGCCCAGTCTTCACAGCTTTACATTTATACGCCTCCTTTCTCCAAAGTTTTCCACCTCCTAAGCCCTTTCTTCTGACATTTTCAATAAAGTGTCTAATTTAAATAAATTGTTTTCTAATTAATTACTCCTTCCGTATTTGTAGTGTAGTCTTTTGTGAACACGTAGTAACATTTCCTGGCTTTATAACGGACCTCCAACGCTGCTCTGTTGTTCCAAAGTCCTCCAGCGACTGTCACAAACCCCAGTGACATACAGATTTTGCATTCAACTATCTCATATGGGTGAAATGTGTGTACAAAGCAAGGAGGCCATTTCATTCTCCACTGGCTACACATGCACGATAGCTGTCAAGGTCAAATGCAAGCGGTTCTTTCTCACAAAGCGCTTTCTCAGGATGGGCACCACCAATTCTACGGAGCGGCAGAGAACGTGCCTTTAGTGACTAAGCACACAGACCTGGGAAGGCTCTGGTAACTCGGAATCAGTGGCGTTTGTGAAACCCAAGGCCTCAGCGCTGCTGCATGTCACTCACCACTTCCTACTACCTGCGTCAGAACAGTCAGTCATGCCCAGTCCTCATGGAGGCCGTGGGATATACTCAAAAGGATGATCGGAAGAGTGGAAAGATAGGACAGGCTGATGCACAAGACAAGCTGGAGGATAAAGCTGACAACCACAGGAACCCAAACTATATAATCTGGAGACTTTGTGTTCCCGCTCTCACAGAGAAGCAAACAGACTGTATTAATAAATTACTACTAATTACAATGCCACTTGTCATGGGCTCTACGTGGGAGATAGTCCTGAAGACAGGACTCTGCCAGTGCTCCTGCAGCAGCTGTGTTCAGTAAATCAAAGGTGAAAGATTTCATTTCTTATCCCTGCTGTAAGACTGAAATTGAGTATTCTGGGTAAATCCTAAACAACCCTGAAGCTCTGTATCTTGTTAGCAATGCGCGGCCCAGAGCCACCAGTGACTGATACAGTTACAGTGCTGACAAGTTCAAAGAAACTTCCCTGCCAATATTGCATGAGAGATTTTCACACTGTATTTCCAGTGCTTTAATCAACCATGTGATTGTGTCGTGGCTCTGGGACGTCTCAGTGATAGCGGTGTCCGGCATGGAAGATTACATCTCATGTGTCACCTGACCAAACACAGGTAGGCACGTAGGGCTCTAAACAGACCACAGAGTCTGTTGCTTTTCAACACATGAGGTACAACAACGTCCCAAGAGAACATGAAGCATATTCTGTGCACGCCAACACAGTCCTGGCTCTGAAGAGTGAACACCCCGAGAGACACTATCCGCAAGGGGTAGGTACCCCAGCCTCTTCCTTGCCCCATGCTCGGTCAAAGAGCTGCACGCAACCAGCCTCAGGCTATTATAACTCCTAAGCTAACGCAGCTGTCATGACACGCAGCAGGTTAACACAAAGGACCAGGGACATGCGATCCAATGACACATGCCACTGTCATAGCTCCTTTCCCTCCTTCTGCGCACGTGTTCAGGGGCTGCAGTGTGACAAACATGCCCTGCTGCTGGAGTAATCGCGACGGAGCTGCAGACGCTGCTGGAGACCGAACTGCTGCTGTGCACAATTACGCATTGTGCTTTTTGCCCCCGTCACAGCTGCAGTTCCGCGCTGTGGCATACTGCTGTACGTAATGGGCTTTGACAGCACATACTGTACGCTGTGGGTGGGCAAGGGCTGCCTGGTGTGCAGCTCTTCAGATCTGTGTCCTGGCCATTCACATCACCTGCATCCGACTTGGCACTTGGCGGACGTACAGGCAATGCGGGCGCTTTGCGAGGGGAGCAGGCTGGCGAGCAGCCAGCGGCAGCAAGGACAGTCTAGCAGAAGTGAGCTGCTGCTCCCAGGACCATCGCAAGCATACAGCACGTAACTTCAGTCCACCCACACAAAGCTTCCCTCAAGCACAACCTCAAATTCACCTTCGCTCCCGCAGCCATGCATGCTGCAGAGGTATCGACCCTACAGTCTGCTTCAACTTCTGCTCCTCTGTTCCTTTCTGATTTACGCTGCCTTTTGCTACAAAAGTGTGTGCCCTAGTTAAACGCAGCACTTTAATTCCTCTTCCTCTTATAGAAAGACTTCTATTGAAGTGGGACAGTCTTAGCCACAGGCATATGATCTGGAAGAGAGCCCATCCATTCAAAGATGCAGAAAAATATTTGGGCTACTTCATGTGATTTGAGTATGTCTTGGAAAGACAAAACTGACAACAAAGCACTGGCCTACCTAATCCTTTGGTACATGATTTTTAGTTTAGTAAAGGATAAAGTTACCTTGAAATTTATACATGAAGATTATTGAAAATACAAGAACATGAAGATGCAAAAAGTCTGTTTTTTAACTCGTGCAAACAGATAGCTACAGGAAATTCATCATGAAAACTTGGCCAACTCTTCAACAGAGGAGAAAAAAAACGTAACTTTTTTCCTATATTTCTGCTGTATTCTCATTTACAATAGATGCATATTAAAATGATTTTATAATGTGACAGGGACTAGGTGTGTGCAAAACCACAAGGAGAGGGAACAGCCTTTGGTAATGTTACATGGTACTCGAGGTGAAGATATAATGGAAGTACTTTGTGGATTTGGCTTGACATGCTGAGGTGACTCATACTACAGAGATGCAGTATGTGAGATGTTAAATTTCACTGAAATAAAAAAAGGTTTTAAATCTCGGCAGTTTTAAATACTGTGATTACTGGTAATGTGGAAAAAGAAAAATTGTATCAAGGGCAAGTCTAATCATAAAAGTGTTAATTTTGCCAAAAAGAGTATCAGCTACAACTAAAAAAACAAACAAACAAACAAAAAAAACCCCCAAAAAAACAAAAAAAAGCTTTAGGGATTTAAGTTCAGGTGAGCTTCTCAGTTATGAAGCATGAAGTACAGGCGAATGTGCTAGTTCTGTGATAGTAGTTCTTATTATGGCAAATAGAATCAACCTATTAAAGGCTAAATTAAAGCAACATTTCCCTACTACTACTTTATCCACTAAAACCGCCACTATTACCGAGATAATAACTGAAAATGAGAAGTGTTGTCTAGCAAGGAATGGTCAACGTTGACATGCACTGTAGTAGAAATACATGAACAGAGATAGTCCTGGCCATAAATATTTTCCTGCCTCAAAATTAATCAAAATCCACACAGTGTAGTACTTCACACTGGTGCTGCTGGCTGCGACTTCCTCAAGGTTAGAATGTGCATTGTTTGCCTTGAAATGACAATAGGAAAAATGCTTATTTTGCACATGCATCTTTCCAAAGTTAACATGTACAGGAAATACTTCAAACCGGACAGAAAGGCAATCTCTCCCACTACTCTGAGAGTCTGGAGGCAGTGCAGACCATTAGCTGCTAGTCAGCCGCTCAGCCTCACCTAAGGACCCACCCCAGGGTGCTCTGTCAGAACCAGCTTATCATGCAGCTGAAACACTGTAAAGCACCTAATAAACTAGATGTACGTACTCTACTAGGCAAGAACAATGGCACTGTTGTACTCTCTTTATCCCATAACAGCCATGAAAAATAAGAATAAGCTAGGACAGGCAATGCTATACCTGAGAATTTTGTAATGAAGCAGAATACACTTCCCTAGGAGCAAGGGAAGCCCTTCTGACTAGGAATAATTTGCAGACAAGTGTGTGTGTGTTTGAGCCCCAACAAAAAAAAAAAAAAAGGGAACAAGCTTTATCCTTTCTAGCATACCAGACAGAGTGTCCAACCCACGGTCCACTTCTTTACATTTACAAGATAGATATCCCTTATTCAGAGGATTTGCCTCTTCTAAAGGTATGACAGAAGGGGAACCTTTATCCAACATCTTGGAACAATCAGGGCTGATGAATAGAGAGCAGCACGTTCCTTTTACTGTATATGAAATAGTGTTGCCTTCTCGAACCATCACATTATTAGTCACATCCATACTTCTAATATTATAGATAACTTAAGCCTCTGGTTGCTGTTGTGGACTTGCATTTTGAACGATGCCCTACAATACATTGATTTTCCAACTTTTTGTTCTTGTCTATGTATTTTCTAAATGCCTTTTATGCCTAACATTAGCTCTTTCTGCTCGAAATAAACACCACTTGGAAAAAAACTTGTTTATATATACTAATATAAAAGGCTATAGTATTTTTTTTACATTATACGGATAACACTGCTATTTTTAATTAGAAGACTTTCATTATAAACACACCAATTTTATTGTAAAAGATACTACACTGTTTTTTGGTTAAAAGAGGTCCTACTTCAAGACCTTGATAGCTAACAGCTTTGGTTAACACAAAATATTAGAATATTCATCCTTCGGAAGGAAACAAGTTCTTAAGATTTTAGGGACAGAAGTTTGGCTTCAAATAGGGCATTTGCACCTACTCTTTAATGTCAGTACTCTTGCTTTTTCCCAGTATCTACGTGATATGGCCGTGTTTGGATAGAAATTACTGGTAATCATCGCTCAGTAAACCTTTGTCTTACACTACCTAAAGTCCTGAGCAGCTCGGCTGTAGTTCCGTATTTAGGCCATCTTGCAATTACGTGAGAATTCTGTGCTCTGGGAACTGCTGGAATCGACCATCCGGCCCTTTCAATGCTGTTTGAGCCTCTTGTCACATCCTCAGATATCATACAGATGCCCTTTCCTTTTTACTGCTGGGCAACTGTCAGGAATAATCTTGGAAGAGAACGCAACTTGGGGAATTAGCTATGCGCAGAGTCAACAACAGAGACAGAAGGAAGGGGCAAGGGCTTTGCGGAGGGAAACGGGGGCAGTGTGCATTAGACAAGACCAATTGTGTCGGCTATACTACCAAAATCTTAACTGTGAATTCCCAAGGTAGCCTAGTGCAAGTTGGAATGGTGCTGCTGTCTCTTCTGAAGCAGCAAGAGTGTCAGCAAACAGCTTTGGTTGTGCAACAGGCAGAAGCGATTCGGGAGCTGGAGATGAAAATGAGGAGTGGTACACTTCCTACCCTGCTTGTCTTCCCATAAAGTCAAATATTCCATCAAAAGAAAAGGAATTCTTTTAACGCATCACTGCCGGCTGCATCCTCCTGGCCCACTCTCCTTGCTCCCAAGCTGAATATTTCTTGTGCTAAGCAGTTTATTAACCCCTAATCACCCAGTTACTTCTGCACTTGATTGCATGTGTAATTACCTTTTGTCAGGTACAATTTGCCTGATAAACACGTCAGAACACTTGCTGCTTAGTCTGTTGAAACAGATAACTGCTGTCTTTCCACAGCCTTGGGGCATAATTAAGAGGGAGAAAAAGGCAGCGGCAGCAAGAGCGAGCAGGCGGCTTGGGGAGGCCGGGCCCGGCAGCCCGCCAAGGCCGGCCGTGCCCACCCGAGCGCCGCCGGGCCGGGGCAACCGGGCAGCCCTCAGCACCGGGGACCTCACGCAGGTTCCCACCTGAACTGCAGAAAACAGCGGGGTGACGCCTCTTTGGGGAAACAACCCAAACCACCCAGCACAGCGAAGCAGCAGACAGCGATATCGGCGGAGTCCCTGTCAGCGTTACGTGTTGTACGCTCCCGCAGACTCTCTGGGATGGGACCGGAAGCAAAAAATTAAAAGGCGGCAGAGAAAAAGAAAATCAGGAACAGCAAAAAGAGCGAGATTTAAAGAAAAAATAATAAAAGAAAGAAAAAAGAAAACCTTTGTGGCATTCTTGGGCTCAGTCGCTTCTGCTCTGTGCCCTGCAGTGCCCGCAGGTCGCGTCGCAGAGCGCTACGGGGAGCGCAGAACGCCCAATCCTCACCTGACCTCTGGATAACCCAGCCAGGAGATCAGGCCATTTCCAAGCCGAGCAGGTTGTCACACTGTTAGGCCAATTGCTTCTATTGACACTCTGCATAAACATCTTACACGGGGTGATCAGCAAGGACTGTTCTGCCATTAACGCTCTTTTTATTTTGTCATACCTAAGCCCTACAGAATAAAGGCCTCTCTGAGGAAGCGAGAACAAAAGGGTCAAAAGGTCACAAACACGCTTTTAAGTAGGTAAAAATCGGGGAAGTTTAGATTCATCGGAAAGTGCAAATTGCATCTTTTTTGCATCTCGTGACATCCCAGCACGCTCAGCTTTTTCTAATTTTACTTTTCGCAAATTCATTAATCTACTTAACTGTGCATTTTTACTTTTACTTTTAAGCAAGAACATGCTATGATCTTCATTTCAGGAAATAGCAAGCGGTCTAATCTGCTCAGCTAATCGGTAATCTAAACAGATTTAGACATTACCATTAAAATCCTCATGGGGAACAGTGTGAAAATACATCAAATTATTTCTTGAAGTGGTATGACTGAACACTCTCCCATACATACAGTTTTCACCTATAATTTACACAGCATGCAATTTGCACTCTGTACAGCAAAATATTCTATATTTTCCTTTGTTTTGCTTCTGCTTTGAACAGAGATGGAAACAATCTCCCTTTAATAGTATAAAAGCCACCTGCTGGGCATCGCAGACTACAGCTAATTGGTAAATTCTTTGAAATTTAGATGTAATGGATTTTGACCTCTTTAATTAAAAAAATCGCAAAGCCTAGAATACTGGTGAATTCTTCTGGGAAACGAACGGTGCCAAGCATACACAACTGCAAGCTACGCCAAATCTTTTCTTGGGAGACAATACAGAAATAACATTGCAATTTTTATCTTGAGGATGCGTGGCTTTTGACCTAGGAAAAAAGCCCCATGACTGTTGTTAGCTATGTATCACTTCAGTCATTAAGATAAAGGCATAGAAATTCTATTAATATTTCAATTATTACTATTTGTATTGGGGTTTGGAGCTAAAAAGCTCCGAAGATGAAGGGGACTTTTCCATATTAAACATAGTAAACTCACAAAAGCCACTCACGTCCCACTCCCCAACATTTCCCACCCCAAGAAGCTCACACCGTACCTATATACACTTCTTATTCAGAAGAACAAACGGCTTTGCTGACCGAAGAGGAAGCCTGTCAACCAGAATCATTGTTGTTTCATAATTTCTGACATAACGTTAACCTTTCAGTGGAGCTATAATCTCATCGGTTTGTGAACTGAGGCAACACTGTCTTCCTTTTGTTAGAACACTTATTTATACTCTGCCCAGCGTAACGGGGCCATGGTCCATGACTGGGACTCACAGGCACTGCATTAACACAGCCACACAACAATGACACTTTAGTCTCTGCGTATTTTTCATGCACAAGTACACATGAATATACGTTACACAGGTATACACTTCTTTCCAACGAATTAACAAAAACCCCTGCATGAACACGAAGACATCACCCCCATTAGTTCACCAAATGTTATCTCCCTGTTTACGAAAGCACGCATACCATGAAAGCACTTACTAGATTGGAACTAAAACATGAAGGACCAGAATCAGACCTGGACAAAGACAGGTCTTATTCACTCTAAAGATTTCCTGATTGCAAAGAAACAACAGAAGTGTTTAAAATATAGATCTCTAAGTCCAGCTTACAAGGAAAAAAGACAGAGTTTGCTAACTGTAGAATAACACTGCATCAACCAAACACAATTATCGCTTAATCAGTTGGTGTTTGTTACTGCTGACAAATATCTTGTTAGCCTGGTTAGCAAGTCTGCCTGCCACTTGCCAAAATATTTTGTTTTGTTTACTCCTGGTGACTTATTTTGTGAATGTGGTTAGTTTTAAAATCCCCCCCTACTGATCACATAACCGGAATAACATACATTGGTCTTGTGTTTCAAAGTGTAAATTGATCTCTTGATCTGTGAATGTCTCCCTATAGTTTATGCTATCCGTTTTCTGGACTGGTACAACAAATGCATTTTCAAAGTGATCTTACGGGGACTTAGCTATGCAATTCCCATTAGTGTCAATGGGGGTCGCAGGCTAAATTCCTAGGCAATGCTTTGAAAACTGAGCCCTGGATTTTCAAAGGAAGGATAGTTTGTGTTAGAAAGGCAGTGTCTTTCGGTTTTTAAGCCACTGCATTAAAAGTGGATTTAGAAATTGTGCCTGAATTGGGGACATTTAAATGTTCACAAGAATGAAACAGTTTTATATTTAAATGCTTGCATCTGTTTTAAATTTATACATGAAAATCGTATCTGTCACTGTCATGATGGGACACAATTTTTAACACATTTGTAAGTGTATAAGGTATAAACTCAGAGGTTATGTCAGCTCAACCACTGGGAATTGTTGTTATGCTAAGAAAAAAACCAGAAATTACTTGTGTTCAAACCTGTGTCCTCTGTAACCCAAATTATCTGAAAGTGCAGAATTCTTTCCTAAAATCTGGACCTTGAGGTACACTCTGAGAGATGCCTGGTCTTGTTATATTCATGAGCAAGCCCAAATACATTTTTTTATTCTTTGACACTTCAAACAAACTGAGGCCTGCCTACAAAATAAAATGCTTTCTGTTGAAGTCATGTGAACAAGCTTGTTGCTATTACCATAGCCAGAAAAACACAACATATAATTTTTACAAATCTCATTAAAACTTCAAGCAGCCCAAGACGTAACATCTAAAGAAAGTCACTGAAAAATAGTCACTGAGGCAAATACAAATAGCTAGGCCCTATGCAATACACAATATAACAACAAGTAATACCTCTTCTAAGAAGATTTAATTACAGTGCACGTTTATTGCGAAGTGTGTTTTTCTTCATCATTAAAGAATAAGCTGGACTGGTAGCAAAAGAACTGTCTTTTGAGTCTAGAAACAGGGAAGAGTTTGAAAAGCAGGAGCCTGGCAGACAGTCAGGCTCCAGAGGGCACGCGCTCGGGCCAAATTGTTCCTGTCAAGCCCGTTAGCCCGTACATGAAGTCCTTTTAGACAAAGCATAAAACTATGTCAGTGGTAAAATCTGTGTGGATTAAAAACTGTGTATTATGCAATGGTCAGGTCTTTCACTTTTTTTTTTGTTTGTGAGCTTCTGATGCAGAGGCGTACACGCTCCAACAGCACGCAGGGGTGACAAGTGCAGCCCCCCAAAACAGGGCATCTGCCTCTGACCTGAATGAGACTTTGAAAATACAATTTCAGCTGTTAAAATTGTGAAGCATTTAATATAGAACAGTTAAATTTAAACTGTCATTTTCATTTGGCTTCTGTTTTTTTTTTAAACACAGGTTTGCCAGCAGTACTTAAACATTGAAATCTACCAAGATCATTATTAACTGAAGAGGCAACTTTTGCAGTTTAGTTTACTTAAACCTAAATTTTCTATAAACAGTTTTTTTCAGCTGCACAAGACTTATAACAGGTTTCCTTTAAACTATTTGCGCAGCTACAAAATAATGCCATAAACAGACTGTGATGTGGCACAGTACCTTAAAATAAGTTTCTTGGAGATTAAAACTGTATCATTTGTCTCATTCTTTCCTGTAAAAATCCATTTGAGGCGTTTCACTAAAAAGATATATTAAAAAATTTCAAAATCTAGTATTAAAATCAGATTTTTAACCACCTTCTCTGGTTTAGTTGAATGATTTTTAATGAGTCCCACCTTCTCTGGTTTAGAGATGGTGAGACTCATTAAAAATCATCTAACTTTGTGTAACTGGAAAAAAATTTAAACACAAAACACGTTCACTTCCATCCACACTGTGTTCTCCAGCTGAACACTCTAGTCCCATCTGTCATATTTAATATTTAGCAGTATCCGTGTGAGTAACTCTAGATGCCTGCAGACTCACCAGAAGTCAGTATATATACTTTACGCTGAAAAGTCATTATCTGACAAATGCCGTTTTGAACTAGCTAATCTGAACTGTGCTTGTATACACGCACACCTAATCCATAAAGTCAGGCTGCTGTACCCTAGAACTAAACACACACAGTGGTCTGCCCAAGTATAATTACAACTCCAAGTTTAAATTTCAGTCCGATTACTTCCAGGATTGAAGGAAAGAGTTTTAGATAAATGGTCCTGGCGTGTGAATGTAAACTGATGCCTACAGGAAGACGAGCAAGCATGGCACAGCTCCGCGGCATCAGCCTTGTGCTCACAGAGGAGGTGAAGACTTCAGCTCTTTGTGTGAAGCTGCAGCTCACAGAACTGACCCAGGAACCTGGCCACTGGGAATCAGCGACTCAGGGGTAGAACAGGATACTTCCTTCTCGTAGCTCTCCAGTTATTTCTCGTCATGTTCTGACTTGGACCAAAACACCAGAGGAAATTACATCTAAGAAAAATACTGCAAGTACATTGTTATAGAGATTGAGGCTTTCAGCCTAACAGGAGGATATACATCAGGTCTATAAGGTTTATGAGCATCTCTTGTATCTGCAGCATCTGGTCTCCACAGAGGTCCATAATCTCTAGTGTGCACTATGAAATACCCCATCTCCACTGAGGTAACCTTAGGTCCTACAGCTGGTAGGGGAAAATAGTTTGTTTCAACGCAACAGTCTAAATTTTTTACTCTATAACTTTTTGCTTTGGTTTATTTTTAAAATTTGTGGGGTTCTCAAAAACCTGCAGATCTAAAATTAAAAAAAAAAAAAAAAAGCCTTAGCCCTCCAGATTATTCTCTTAGGTGGCCATCAAAGCTGCCAGCATTTTATATACAAGGCATCTCTCTGAAAAGCCTCTGCAGGAAGCAGATACAAATACAGTAACTGTTTCATAAAGTATCTCAGCTTATCTTGGGTGCCGAGTCAGAATATGTGGAAAGCCACTGAAATCTAAGACATAATAGGCCAGACACCAGCATCATTCTTTTTCCATCCAGAAACAAAAATCCAGTGCAAGCCATAAGGCACAGACGCTTACAGCTGTGCTCATCAAGAGTTTACCGTAAACAGGTAGTTATTTCATTCAGGGTATGGCTGCACAACCACCCTTCACAGCAGATGAAGTTACATCCCTTAGGGAAAGCTACACTAGACCCGGGAACCACTGAACAAGGAATTCCACAATCAGCAGCTCAGGAATGTAAATACAGATGAGTTAAAAGCCAAGCCAAAATCACAAGACAAAAGTTTCATACTGTTTCCTGGACAACCTTCACTTTCTTCTTCAATGACTACAAGATGTTTACTTCCACATTTATATCCATCAAATGACTCTAAAACCATTTTAGCAAATACTACAGCCCGTATAAAATGCTTGTACTTGTTTTGTTATTCTTGTCTAGATAACTTGGTTTAGCAAAGGCTTCTGAGCCCAGTAAGTTGCTGGAACAAGAAACCTGGATAACTCAGAATTTGTTTTTTGTTGGCTTTTTGCAAGAGATCTTTCTTCTCCTGCTGCTATGTTTGCAAACGTATTAGGAAAACCCCTTTCTGCTTAATGTCAAGAGTCCAATATTACTTCTTTTCTAATAAACACACCTTCAAGAAATTATTCTCCTTAGAAGTTGATCTTTTTCCTTTAGAATATACCTTTTCTCCTCACTTCTAAGGTGACAATCTTTTCTTAAAGTGTTTCATGTGAAAAATTACTTGTTACAATTGCTCTGGAAGAAAGAATAATTCCAAACTACGTAATGTGATTTGTAATAATTACTCTTCACATTTTAGCTCCAACAGATCCCAATATACATGGAGCTTTTGCTGAGTAATGATGGCACAATTTAGCCTCTAATGCCTCCTGCAATTTGAAAACCTCTTCCCCTGATTTTACTTGCCACTTTGAAATGTTATCCCTTTCTGGTGAGTAATCCTGTGCTAGATTCTTTTGCTTCTTAAATGAACATTATTCTCACCCTTTATTGACTGACCACATCTATTATCACATGTAAGCAGTGTTAATCCTCTAGTAATTAACACCCTTATTAAAGTAATTTTAACTCAAAGAAGTTTAAATCGCATTATTTGGTTTATTTAATTAAGATAGGGGGACTGTTTTACACTGTCATTTGAGTTTTCAGCTTGTGCCTTTCCCATCTACCAGTTATGCAGGTTCCCCCCACCTCTCCCCATTACCTGTGTATTTCTGTCTAGGAATTATTCGATATTATTCTGTTTCACTGTGAACTTTTTTAAGTATCCTCTGTGTCAATGGATCCAAGACTTAGACACCTTACCGAACACATTACCATTCCCCAAACTATCATCTGGATGTACATTTCAACAATATTATCAAATCTATCATTCCACAGGACTCAGTATCTCGTTAGTGCTTACAATGAAAGAGCGACTTTTAATGTCTTCCTCATACATCCTAAGCAAGGATAAAGATTTTTTATTTAAACTTTAGACTGGCAAAAAGAAAAGAGAATCTGGATGCACTGAGTTGTGCCACTCACAAAGGCTGGCTCAGCACTTTCTCTGTTACTTTGAAAATAAGTCAGGTTTTAAAATTGCATTTTTTGTGTGTGTTTTATGTGTGTTTTGTGTTTACTGCACGTTCCTTTCTATGGGAAAATATCTGATGGCCGATGTCTCAGGTAAGCTACTCAACTGACATGTTTGACATAGGGTCAAAAGATGAAAACTGTCTTCTGGTTTAACTGCATCACGTTACACTGTGCACTCTGGAAGAGTGTGGGCTAATTGCATGTCCTCCTGGAACGATTTCCTGCAGGCACGCCACTGAAACCAGGAAAGCTTGTGTTCTCCTGTGAATAAGGCAATCCGATGGTTTCATGGACTTTGTACACCACTAACTGTGTACTAAAAGTCCTTTCCTCCCTTTGGGTAAAAACATCTCTTCAAGCTTCTACTGTTTGAAAAAGAAATGTTTTTAATGGATCTCAGCATCAACCATGGAAAATTATAAACATAGAAAGAAAAGGAGAACAATAAAGTACATTCATAGACAGTAACTGACTTTTTTGTCTGTGTGCACTTCATTCTATATCTTTACATTCTTCTTTTTGCCCCATCATCTACTGCTTCCATCTACTCATCTTTCAACCTTTTTTTTCCCCCTCTCCATTTCTTTGCATTTCTATTCTTATTCACTCTTATTTCTCCCACCATCACTCTTTCTATGATTGCAGGATCTTCCAAGTTGCACTGCTCCATTGCTACTCATGCTCTAGGGAAAGTCCTCTCCAAGAGTTTTTCTTTAGGTTCTAAAATATAACCTATACCTGAATCTTCTGTGTTAACTTTATTTGTTATTTCCATAGTCTTTAATGAAAACAGTGCAACTTGTAAGACGACAAATTGCTCCAAACCTGACACACACATAAGAGCCATATATGTTAACATGGTATAAGCCAGTATGACATAAAACTGTGGCTAAGAACATGCTGGTTTAGTCACATTGCTTATAGTACAATTAGTTCATTCAGAAACCAGTTATTTACATAACAGTATGAAATTCAATAATTTCTTTTGCCATCTATTACTACCTTTGTACTAACAGAAAGAAAATATGAGGGCTTCACATCCCAAATGTTACTGACTGGAGGCAGTCAGATAGTCAGAATAATATTTTTTTATTTCTATTTCTGCAGTGCTAAATAACTGATCAGAAGATCAGTGTCACATAATGGTACATATCGTACAAACACCTCAGAAGACATGATCTTTTTTTCTAAGACACTATGATCCAAATGAAGAAACATTCATTAACCACATTTCACTTACTCAAGTCCTTACCATACTATGCCTATGCAACTCCTTCCTTGTGTTGTAATTGTTCTGAAGCAGAGAACAATTCTTCTTTTCTTGTTGTAAAAGATTCCTTTGATTCTACTGGATTTTATGTTTGCCCTATAGTTACTTCCAAAGAAGAGACAGGCTAACTTTCTTTTTCACAGAAGAAAGAAGCAAAAGGAAAAAAATAGGATATTCTGCCTGCTGCCTGTGATTGACAGATAATTTAGAGAAGGAATGGAATCTAAATACGTTGATTGATGCAGCTGAAGAAATACTGAAGGCAAATCTGTAGGGTTAAGGGGTTAGTAGCGTTGCCCAATACAGACTACATACCAGTGATACTACTAACTCGGCTAAGGCTGGAGAATGTAAGCAATCTGGGGGCAGGAATTACTGAATACGCTAACACAGCTACCAGTCCCACGGCTCCCTGATGGGAGAAGACGACTCATAGATGTTAAGAGAATACAAGTAACTTGAAGAAAAACAATAATTTTCTTCTCTTGTGTTTTTCAATTAACAATGCTCATTCATTACTCATAGGAATCACATACCACCCACTGGATTCAGAGGAAGTCCTGTGGAGCTGCAGGCTCCAAAACTGAACTCCATCCATCAGTTCAGGGCTACAGAAGGGCCCAGACACAATGGTAGAGATCCTGCAGCAACTGGTTGTCAGCAGGAAGGCAACAGCGTGATATAAAGTATTCACAAACTTCAGGGAAGTCACGCACCCAGATCTTCCTTCCTTGTATTTACATCATTTCTTGCACAACAAAGATAAAGGCGAGGATCAGATGGGAAGCAAAACTACTAGCAGAAGAAAACAAGAGAGAAACTTCATTCAACTGAATAACTTCCACTGAATGGGATGTATATCAGTGACTCAAAGAAAGGGTAAGTAGGAGTTTACAGATATCATAAGCACACGGATCAATTCCTTCTAATTCAAGCAAGAGATCTGTTAATTGAGAAATTATCTGAAAGAGAACCTTCTGAAACTTTTCTACCTCCAGGTCCTTCTGCAGAAGAATAAAACCTTCTCCAGATAAAGCTTATTTAGTGCTTTCTTTCATAATGTCATTGGAAATGACTGCTTCACAGTCTCTCAGACACGAAGCATGCCAGTTTTTGAAGAAATTCAGTATCTTGCCCAGGAAAACTGAAGCCTTTGGGTTCCGGCATTGTGGACAACGTATACTTGCGATATGCACTTCAGCTGTTAAGGATACAATTTTAGTGCCATTTAGGTCATGATCTTACAGGAACTTCTTCTTTAACTATGGGATGAGGTTTCCTGAACAGAAAGGTTTTCCTAAGATACGAAGTTTTCATCATAATAAGTAATTTGTTCAAAACCTACAGAGCTGTTAACTATTTATACACCTTGTCTTGTGAAAGTAGTGGGGTCTAGGAAGAAGAGCTCAAAGCTGATTAAACGTGACAGTTGGTAGTATTCAGACAGGGACTCAGATATGTCCATACAAATAGTCTTAGTGGCAGCTTTTGCCTACCTTTTTTTTTTTTTTGTAATATCTGCTTTGATCAGCCTCTCCAGTGAAACTTTCAGTAATTTCTGTGATAGCAGTATTTAGAAGCTGGAACTCCCCTACACTGTTCCAAGAAGTCAAGTGTTTCACCTGCACATGAAAAATGATATCAATAAATGCCATTTCCTGTCTTAGCTCCAAAAATTACAAATTCACCTAACCCACCCCCCCGTTCAACTAAGGCTTATGTTCTTATGCAAAGGCTGTTATCTGCAGGTCTCTAAGTCAAGCTGAGCCAGTGCTTCATGAGTTCCGTCATTTTCTAAACACACAGTACAGATTTCTTGTCAGCTCATCTAATTCTTGCATATATCTTGTTCAGTAAGTGGAGAACTAAGGAAACTGTATCCCTTAAATGAACTAGATTAAAGAAACAACAAGAAAATTGTTATTTTTGATAACTTCCATGGTTTAGGCACCTACAGCATTCTTCACTGTCAATTAGGAGATGACATTCAGTTTAGGCATTATACCTTTCACCACGTAGTCTTTTACGCACAGTCTACTTTACTTTCCTCTGGAGAAACTGGTACAGTTTTTGCCATGGGTGGAGTAGTGTATCTTGCAGTTAAATAGCCATATGTATATTGTTTTAGTTACGTAAGGTATTGATAGGGCTACCGAAGTGACGTAACAGCATTTGTACACCGAATTCTTAAAACCTGTTTTCAGGTATGCCAGAATCTAGAGTGAAAACTTGGTGTGCTATCAGCATGTTATTTGCACTTCTCCGCTGAAAAAGGGGCATTTAGATGTTGAACTGGATACAATCTGTTTTGCACTGAATTTGATGAATGATTTAATATCCCAAAGAACACACATACACCCAATACATGGCAAGTGTGCTCTTAGTTCCTCGCAGTAATAGAGTAGGAATATCTATTGCCACAAAATGACTGACTTTCCATCCTGCTTTGATTCTGCAAATCCTTGTCAAGATAGTGTATCCAAAGCCCCCTTTGCTAATTTCTGTGCATTTGTTTCCAAAGCTTCCTAATTCTTACCAGCTGGCAGCTATAAATCCCATCCCAGTAATGAGCTGGCCTGTTTCTGTGTACAGAGCACTGATTGAGATCTTCCTCACAAGTATCTATACACACAACTTGTGATCTGAGTCTACTGCGATTACCTACAGGCTTCACAGAATCTAGCTGAAAAGGAGAAATGAAAAGTAAGAATATAAGTGCTTAAAAACAAATTGTCATGTTTGTGTGACAATTACCATTTACTTGTAAGAATACAGTACTCTGAAAAGGCATTGTGCACCCCCTGCAAGCCGGATAACACACATATAGCATGCAGTTAAATAACTGTGTCATTTTGAACATACTACCCCTCTATGATGCAAATACGAGATACTGAGCCATGAAGTGTCCTCGTTCTGCTCACAGTGTGCCTCAAGGCCTCCTCTGCTTTAGTGTAGAGTCAATTTATGGAGAAGGGGAAGGCCTGCAAGAGTGTTGCTTCCTCCCCCAGCAAAGCAAGGATCTCTGGTCTGAAATCCAAAGAAGTGCAACTCCTGTTCTGTTGCTGTCTGAAATCTGACCTCCTTTTCTTTAGCTGAATTAGCAGCATTGCACTGAAAACTAGAGAAGCACAAATCCCATTACATAGCACCCCGAGGCTGGGCTTCATGTTACAGATGCAACACGCTCCTCTGCTTTTTCGGAGAAGCTGGGGAGGGCATGGCAGGGGGGGGAAGGGATCAGTAAGCATTGTGAAAGAGCCTCTGTGAAGATGAAAATCTCAACAACAATTTCCCTCAGGAAGCGAAAGATGAAATATTCTATACTATTGCTAATTAAAATTCAAACTTTTTCTCTTATGAAAGAGAGATTTATCTTTCAACTGAAGTTTTTAAGACTTACTCCTGAACACACTATTAGGGACTTCTGCCTCCTGGAAAATCCTGATGTGTTTTCAGTTCAAGACTCCTCTCTGGACCAGAGGCTAGGGGTGGGTGTACCCTACTCATTTCAAAGCCTAGGCACTGTGTGGGCTGGCAGCTTGTAAAGGAAGCCACAGCATGCCTTCAGAGCCCTCGCCCTCCAACAGTCACGGTATATAGGTTTGGCAACAGGCTGCAACTTCTTCTCTGAGGTCTACTGAAGGGCTCAGGAGCATTCTCCACAGGGAACACAGATGGTGAGAGCTTCGGCATGCTTCACGTTGGGGGAATCGGAGACAAGTCAGAGCTGAAGAGCAGTTACTGCCACAGGAAATGAATTCAAATTAAACATTGCAAACAAAACAGTGGGGAAGACGGAGCTGTCAGCCTGCCTTTAGTGGCAGACAATCCCATGGCTGGGACTGAAGCCCAGTGATCTGTTGCACAATTCCTACCTACAATGAGTTACTCCTGAGTTTATCAGAAGGACAGTATCATCTCTCAGTGATGAATGAGAAGCAAAGAAGAAAGAGGAGGTCTATATTAAGTACTTGTAAGAATTTTATCCTTCAAATGAACTTACTGTTGCATGCAACACTACAGTTCAGAAGGTTAGCAGTATTTCTCACCAACAATACACCAGAAAATGCATTACAAAGTAAATGGACAAGCAACCCAAGAAACTATCAGTGTAATTTCCATTATGCTCTGGAATCAGAAGAAAATGTATTAAACTTTTAAATATCAGGTATCAATTTTTAGAAGGAATATATATTGTGTATCACTAACAACCTGAGCTCACAGAAGGGCTTATCCACATGCTTATTTACACACAACCCAAAAGTCTGACAAAAATGTATCTTCTAATGCTTCCATGGTACATTATTCTGTATATTAATCACATTGATTGCATTATGACTTTATGTCTAATTTATCTCTAATTTTAGCAAAATGTCAACAGAAATTGCTGAAAATCTTCAAGAATTTTCTCCCATACCTATGCAGATTTATGGACCTTGTAATTCATAGCCCTTAGTCTCACAGACTGGGACACATCACTATCAGACTGTAAACTCTATGTTACCATATGGATGGAGATGCTGCTGCAGTGGTTGCTTAACTCTGGGGTCCAACAGCATATGATTACGTTCACTTGTGATTGGCTGCCCCTGTTGCAGGACCGGCACTGACAGCAACTGGAAGGTATTAACAACATGTACTTAAGTGCTGAAAGAACACAGATGAGACACAGCTCTCCTCATTCCTGGTAAAATAAGGAAATTCCACAGTCAAGTTAGCTGAGTACTTGTCTGAGATCAGACAGTAGTGGAAGAAGGCCTGTTTGAAACTGAAGCAGTGCTCGTGGCAGGGAGAAACACTAGAAATAACTTGTGAAGTCAAAAGTGAAAAAGCCAAACTACATTCGCAGCTTAGGTTGTAACTCTGCAGGCAATGACTTGATTTCAAGAATAGGCATTTGTTACCACCCAGTTGGTTAAGAATCAGGAAATTTGCCCTAGGACAGCAACTATTGACCTCTCAGGCTACCCCAAGGTTATCGTTCCTGTCCTCTACACACAACACTGGCTCTCCAAAGAATAACGCATACATTGTAAGATTCAGGTCTTTTCCTCACAAAGTATTTAACTGCCCAGGACATCCAAGAAACTGCCTCACATTCCAGAATTGTAACCCTAGTGTTTAGCCACTAAAGAAGAGATCATAACCAGGACAAAACTAACTCATGTCAGAGGCTGAGCTTTCTCAGAGACTAACTCAAGAAGGATGAACTAAGACCTGTTTACTTTTGAAGGTTAATTCCAATTGACCTAGGATCTGAATTGGTAGCAAAATCCCCAAAGTTCATTCCACCTCACTTTGGCCACTGCACTATTTACCCAGGCTCCCTATATAGACAGTAGCAAAAGATTATCTTCAGAGCGTGCTGCAGGTTGCAGGAGAGTTGGGTCATCTCCATGAGATGCCAGAGACCAGGCTCTTTAAAGCAGCACATGCCACTTTGATAATTGCCTTGCTGAGCTGGCCTGCCCCTCAGTGGCTTTAACTAAATGGGGTGAACGGGTGCACATAGCTACGACCTCAGGTCATACACTAAGACAAGTGGCATGAGGCATGACACAGTTACTGCAGCTGTACAGAGCCATGAATCTATCCCAATTTTATCAGCAGCTGCTTGCTGCTTTAGGAGCTGCTGAACTAGCTGCAGCTGCAAGTTTCTAGATGATCATGGCCATGTGATTCTTCAGTAGTATGGGCAACTGTATACTGGTGTTCTCCCTGCAGTGAACTTCAGGTTTCTCTCTAAGCAAATGCTGTGTGTTATTCTGCAGTCCTACAGCCACTGCCTGTCTTCCTGGGTCAGAAGCACAATCCCCTCTTATCAGCCCAGGGATGAAACTACATAGGTACATATATCCTTTGGAGAATAGTCCATTGGCTGCTATAGATGCAAAGACTTCCAGTGATGCAAAAGCCAAGTATGTTTTTGACTATGTTCATTACCTACCAGCCAGCATGAAGCAAGTAAAATGGACTCTTCCATTTGAAGTAAACCACTCGCATAGAAAAGACTGTCCAGACATGAAATTATCCTGGATTCTTTTTTTTTTTAATAATTACTCAATGTAAGCTTTACATATAAGCTTTTATATATAAGCTTTTAAGATATTCAGAAATTATTCCCTCCCCCCACCCCAAGTTACTTTCTGTTTTGTCTGCCAAACGTATATAGCAGACCACAGTGAAAACATCAAAATAAAGAGTCACATATGCACATAAAAGTCTTCCTCCCGGCAGAAGAAAACCATAGAATAGAGAACAAATGCACTCTGTGTGATTAGCCAACTGCATCGAGTCACCTCTGTAAGATGACGAGATACTACGGTTATGGGAATAGAACAAAAATCTTTATTGACTAGGGTTTCCACAGATTGTTAAGATCTTTAAGGAGCATGTTAAGTGTAACAAGAGCATAATAGGGGACAGTATAACAAGGAGGTGGCTCATCAAAGGAGACATTGGTAAGTGCCTGCCCCTTCGTGATTCCTAGCCTCTTAGAGCTCCCTGCTACTAACTACTGTTCTCTTCTTAGAGGCAACTCTTTCTCATGCCACCTTTCTCTTTCTGTTTGCTCTTCTATGTCTGTGGAAGGAAGAAGGAAAACAGTGGGCCTGCTGCAGACAACATTGTCCATACATCATCTTCAGAGAAAGACGGAGGATCAGGAACTGTTAGGATGAAAATACCTATGGCAGCTCTTTTCCATGGTAATCACCCAAGTGTAGCTCTTCCCTCCCTGTCTTCCAAGCTGGCTCCTTGTAAGTTACTCTTTAGTAAAATGTGCTACAATGTTCTACTGCCCAATCCTCATTAATCTTACACATTGCCCTAGTACAACAGAGAGAGAGTAAGCTGTTGTTGAGATAACTGGCTTCCATTAGCAACCATGTGATTGGCAGGACGATAAGTCTTTTCCCTTGCAGGTCAGCTGCTTTTTTAAGAAGAGGGCAATCCTGCTGATCCATCTTTTAGCTACAGTCTCTCACTGAGTCCCAAATCTCCTGCCTTTTAGCTTTGATACGGTTCAAGCTTTCCCCCTTGTATCAGCCCCTACCTGTCATCAGCTCCTCTGTACCAAACAGCCAATATCAGGAGTTTGACCTCAGGGCACAGTCCGGGTGGGCAGGTAAAACCTGACCACTGGACCTACTTCCTTATCTTTCATATCCTGCAATTCATGAAGAAGTATCAAATTCAAACTAAAAACCAGAAGGATGACCTTTTATAAGAACTTTCTGAAAAAGGCTCTGTTGCCTTTCTAAGTATTCTTGAAAAGAACTGTCATCCACCCTATTAAGATAGAAATGGATCACAAATAAGGAAGAGGAGGAAAACACTGCAGTTGTTTTTAATGTGTACTTGCAATACCTTTTGGTAAGGCATGCAAAAATATAGTAAAAAAACAAACCAAAACAAATATACTAGAACTATTCCACATCTACAAGCTCAAACTGCAACCTAATAAAGAGAATTAGACAGACTTTTGCTGTTCATGAAGTATCTGAAATGGATTAGATTCCCATGGCATACACAGCATCCTCTATAAAGTGTTACCTTGCATCAAGAGAATTCTAAATATAAGTTGCTAACATAAACCGAGAGCTATCATAAGCAACATAATCCCTATAAATGTGACATGCTCAACAGCTGGTGTTTAAAACATACAAAAATATTATTTATTTCCTGTAGCAAGTATGTACACACCCTGCCCTCCTGCATAGCTGGAAATCACATTTTCCCTTGAAACAAACAGGCTCTGCAAGGATTTATGCCACTTATGTGGATGACAGAAACAGTGCCAAAATCTCTCAACATCCTTTCCCTTCAACTAAACTGACTTAGTACTAAATGGAAGATGTTTAGTCACTTCTAGCATTGATAACAAAAGAAGAATAAAAAAGAATCCAAAAGAGGAAGGCTGCTAGTCAAGGCAAGACTTGTGGTATTTGAAGTCTGGCAGAGCACGTCTTTACACTTTGAATGCTGGAAATCCTAATGTACACGTACCACATGAACAAATCTTCTGACCGTGATCCTATATCCTCCTCACATAGTCCACACTTATCCCATTGTTGATATTGCTCATCATTATATTACTGTGCGAATGTGACACATAACTCTACCTTTTAAATTCTTCATTTAAAAAGACACTTTAATGAAGTCCTAACTATTGGAAGAAAATGGAATACTTTTGCCTCAAGAATTTTCACTTCTGAAATGCATTTTCATTATCTCACTGTGAAAAACCTACTAAACTATTAAAAGCAAAAATATTCTTACTACATAGATAATTTGGTATGGAATTCTTTCTACATTTCTTTTCTGATGACTTTGACAGGCTCATAATGGTGTTGACAAATACCACCAACATCTGCAGAAAGCTAAAGATCCTCCATGTGCAGTTAATGATTCATTTTACTATTTAAATAACACTTATACTTGCAATTCTGTGAAATAACAAATTCTTTCTAAAAGCTTGCTTCAAGTATGAAAAGTCTTTTGAAAATTAATTGCTATGGGTGGATATAGTGTTAGAATTTACAGAGAGCAGGGAATACAAATAACTATATGCAATGAAGATAAGTAAATTTTAGCCTGGAAAAACCTTCATTTTGGCAAGAACTGTGGAAAAGTGCTTCCAATATTAAGGCATTTAAAATTAAATTTGATACATAATAAAGATCAGCTAGTTGGAATAAAGCTGCTTTCTAACAGTTTAAAAGAATTCTATGTAACAAATTAAGGAAAGGAAATGGTAAATAATACCATGCCTGATTCTGCTCTCCAGGGAGCAGTTTTGTAGACAAGAGCAATTGCCAGAGTGGAATCAGGCCAGCACATACCAGGGTAACATGTACACTCTTGCAAAAAGGCGTCCCAGGACCTTTACAACATCGTCAGGATCAAAACGGAACCTTCTCCCCAGGTACCAGCACCACCAGTAGCACAGTGCCCCCTAACCTCACACGGGAGAAACGGGTTGATGCTGAATTACAGGGAATAGTGCCACTAACAACACTTCAAATAACTGCTTTTCAAAACTAATTACATGGGAATGCAAAAACATGAAAGGTTCCTGAATTTAATAACTTCAGCACTGGTCAAAAGGGGAAATTAGTAGGATAAAAAACAACAACTAGTGTCTTACTTGTCTGAGGTCGATGAAAGCTAACTGCAGGGTGTCTCCCTGGAATCCTGGCACAGGCTCAGAACTAGCAAACACTGCAAAGAAAGGTTAAAAATATTATGGATGTAGACTGTTTTCTAAAATTAACAGAAAATCAGGCTCTATGCAACATAAATGGTAGCTAGCATTAAAATGAAATTAGTTTGCTAGAAAGACTAAACTAATGACTCAGAGTGATTAAAACCAACCAAATGTACAACTTTCCCATCATTTTTCCAGTAATCCCAAAGAATAATACCTTTACAAGTATTGTTAGGAATTTTGCTTAAAATTCTAACCCAGCAGTAACGCTACAACCACAGAAACCAAAATCTTTTTTTGGCCTGAGGCGAATAATAACTGAAGAATTTCTAAATAATACCAATTCTATGGCTGTCAACATATTTTGAAACATCTGTTTTCGTTGCAGCATCCACACTATAAAAACCCCACCTCTAGCCAAACAGCAATAAAAGACAAACACTAAGGTGGGAGTTAGTTTAATGTGTAGACAACAGGTGGAAAGCTCTATGTGCCGCAGTCAGAGCAGAGTTGAAACCTTTTAGCCAGCTTATCAATAATGAACTCCTGCTCTTTTTGAACCCCAAAAGAGGCTGTCAAAATTGGAAGGCAAAACTATATTAAAAATACACAAAAAAAGTTAACATTTATGGTAATGAAAAAATGTCAGCTACCTGTTTAAATTAGGAAATGATCAATCATAAAAACAGACTTTTTGATGTTCTTCTCCCAGTTACATGTTAATAACAAAGACACTTGCAGAAACATCCATTGCCTCACATCCCCACTGAAATTAGACATCTTATTTCAAAAGAGCTTAAGAGAATTCTTCTTCTGCTCTTCAGTTAGGGCTCTTAACAAAATAGATATTACTGTAATGGTGTCAGACAGGTACAATCTGAGGCAGTGAAAGATAACATATTTTTCCAAGTTTCAGAAATAGGTCATTCAATGGTAGAAGAAACAGAACGTATGTATCCAAAAAATTTCCAGATCCAGTGCTCAACTTCACTGTGCCACATGGACTCCTACTAACAATTAAAAGAAATATGAAATTCTTAACAGATTTTTTTTTTTTAAAGTCTAGTTAGAAAATTTGGATCATCAAGTGAAACTAACATCCAGAAAGACACCGGTGTCGAAGCTAACATAATGTTACAATAATGGGCCCAATCACTTACTTCTGAATGTATGGTTTCAGCTTACAGCAGACTAATGAATTCAGACAGACTGTTCACAAGTCCAAAAATTATTATATGGAATGTAACTGTAAATTAAAATACTAAAGATTCTCACTGAAGTGTTACAAGAAGCTACCAAAATACTCTCAGAATATCTAATAATAGCTCAGTTAATAAGATGAATATAGTATCAGAGTAGCAGCTCGCCCTGGTTCTGGCTGGGATAGAGTTAATTTTCCTCTCAGTAGCTGCTGTATTTTGGATTCAGTAGGAGCAGAATGTTAGTAACACAGATGTTTTCAGTTGTTGTTAAGAAATCAAGGACTTTTTCCAGTTTCTGACATTTGGCTAATGAGCAGGTGTACAAGAGCTGGGAGGGAGCACAGCCAGGCAGCAGGCGAAGCTGGCCAGGGGAAATATTCTGTACCATAAGTGTCATGCTCAGTTTATGAATGGAGGGTGGCCAGGGAGCTCTTCTCTTTTCCGTGAGTTCGAATCGTCTCTCATCTGGAAGTTTGAACTTTCCAAGAGTTCAGTCTTTTTTGGAATTTCATGAAATCCGCTAGTTCCGGCTCTGCAATCACATCTCAGGGACTCGCCGCAAATCAGTCATTGGGCAGTGAGAAAACTGTATTGTATATAGTTTGTTTTGCACATTCATTATTATCATTATTATTAGTATTACTACTAGCATTTCCTTCATTGTCTTATTAAACTTCATCTCAACCCACGAGTTTCCCCTTTTGTCCATTCTCCCCTGATCCCGCTGAGGGGGGAAGGGAAGGGGTAACTGAGCGGCTGTTTGGTGTTTAGTTGCCACTTGATGGGTTAAACCATGACACAGCTTTACCAATAGAGGCAGAATTTACTACTTGTATTGCAGTAGTGTAAAAATTTTTATGGACAGTCTTGTAATACGAGAATGAATTAAAATGGAATTTGACTTGATTCTTCACCAACTAAAGGAATAAAAAAATAGTAGCCAAATACCCTAGGGAGAACACTGTAATGTCACAGCCAAGTATTGGTAACAGTTGGAAAATGCTCACCAATTACTGTATTCAAGTCTGAATTTTAAATTGCCTGGTTTCCTACTTCATAAGTAACAACAACTTTCTAGGGGAATTTTCAGGGAGTTTCAATCTACCACAAAGATACTTTTTAAATAAAAAAGAAGAAAGATAAAAAACAGTAGAAAAAGCATATCCTAACCCCAGTATATTACAGAGAGAATTTGTTTTAATAACACACTCTTTAAAAGCAGCAAAGAGTAAACAGTCTGTACAACCACCAACCTGCAGAACAAAAGATCTCCAGGCCTATGAAAGCACACTTCTGAACACCCCAGGCTAAAGGGCTGGGTGTCTCCATGGCTGTCTTCTGCAGGCATTTCATGGCCACTGGGACCATCCTTTCTTCAGGGATGGACAGGCGTATGATGCTGACCCCCGTGGTCAGCCAAACACAGTATTTAAAATGGGAACACCATACTATAGCAGGGCATTCTTAGCCATGCCCTACGGCAAACAGCTAAAGAGAGATACATGGGTTGTGAGCTATGGCAGCACACTAATAAGGAAGGTGAGTGTGATGGTCAGAAGGGGTCTTTTCCACCTCCCCTAAACAAGGAAGGAGAACCTGCACTATTCTTGACAGATAAGGCCCACCTGTATCTGATCCTGTATAACTTTCTGTTCATGCTGAGTACACTGAGACCAGCTTCCCTCACTAGAATCTGAGCTCCTCCAGCCACTCCACAATGGCAGCACTGGCAGAAGGAAGCTCTATGGCAAAAGAACAGCTACAGAACTGAAAAGTGAATGTACCTGAAAACTGTGACCTGCAGCAAAACTTTTCAGTTAGCTGCTGGCAATTTGTACTTTGGGAGTTACCTTCCTATAGTGGGATACTTTTACTTGCCATAGCGCAAATATTTGCGTCGTTTCTGCAACTCATCAGGCTAACATAGTTTGGCATTTATCCTAATACATTAAATAATGCAGTATGATTTAGTTTCTCTATATAGTACCTACTACCATTGCAGCTATAGAACAAGAAGCACACAAGGTACCAAACTTAATTAGTATAAGCTTTGCTCTCTTTAACTACAATTTTATATTATGAATAGATTTACAACACCAGGGACACTCATTATAGCACAAGCATTTATTCTCACATTTGTGTCATTTTTGACAGGTGACTACAGTAGAACTTGTTTCATTATTACAATTTCATGAGTCCAAAGGGCAAAAGGATAATCTACTTAGGGTAACGGTCAGACAGTTCCCCCTCCACCCTCAGCTCAGGGCTTTTAACTTTTGCTAACAATTTCACAAAGCTAATTAAATATTTTCTACTGCACAGCATTTTAGGAAGATATTATAAGAATAGGATTAACATTCTTAATGTCTTTGTCCTAAGGGTCCCTTTCCAGATAGTAATGAAACATTGTCATACGCATATCTTCTAAAATATTCACCCCATACTTTCATTCTAGGCTTAAATAGGATTTAGAGGGGTAGGGGGCTGGTTGGTTAGTTGTTTTAGTGTGCATCAGAGCATTCAGTAATTTTATAATATATGAGAATGAAATGCAAAGACCACCATTAAACTGTCACATATAGTGGCAAACAACTGGCTGGTTGGCAGTTTGAATCAGAAAAGTTAACTTTTTCAGGAAAATAAGCTGAAAATCTGTATTACATGAATCTTGTATTCACAAGGTTTCTGTTAACATTTTCTTTCCCTGCACTTTGCTGATACTGTGTAGACCTTTTCTGTGTATACAGAACAGGCTCTTTGGGACAATGTATGTCCACAGTATGCACAATCTCAACATACAACAATGTACAACATCCAGTTTGGAAATTTACAGGAGGTAGGATCCAATGAAAAAAGTATGTAGTGATACAAAAAGAGGCTGGGACGTAACACATATGCGAGAATGGTAAATTTAAATATTGTAAAGCTGACTCCAGTCCATTTTCTTTTGAATACTTTGATCTTTTCATTACATTTTGAATACAGGATATACATGAATTGATGTGTCTATGTGTTAATCAGTATCCTCAGAAAAAGGCTGTGTCTGCTAAAATGGAATTTAAGACATCTTTAACTGTAAATTGTACTGAATTTTTACTCACTTCTAGATTTATTAGCAGGTCTCTTAATTTTATTCTCTCCAACTCACATCTTTTAGCCATCATCTGGCTGTGCCTCTCTGTTGGTCTGGGAATTCAGTATCTAATTCCTGGCAAACAGTTTTGCCACTCAACGGCAGAAATTAAAACTCAGAGTCCAGACTTTGGATCAAAAGCTAAACTAACACAGTTTTACTCCAGCCGGATAGCATTGATTCACAGGCAGGACAGCAAAGCTGCAAATGCATTTTCAAAGGAAAAGGGGAGAATCAGGCGACTATCGCAGCAGACGCCAGCCACTTTGCAGCCCTGTCGGAGGCTCCAGCTGTCCAAACAAGCCCAGAGGGGAGCCCGGCAGAGGGAGGGAGCTGCCAGCGGCTGGGCAGCAGGCCCCCACCCCGGCGAGACCCGGCTGCTGCCCCTGCGCTGCCATGTGTGGCTGGCGGATGAAGGATGGTCTCACGTGAGTTTAGTTAACCTGACTTCTCCGATGGGAGAGGAGGCAGGTAAAGCAAGGGGCCTCCAGAGGAGAATATACCGCCTTTTCAAGGATAAACAGGATTTGGGTTCCTTAGCTTCCGGCATGTCCACCTGGAGAGCACCTCTGTGTGTGCTCAACAGAGAGCACTTGGGTCAAGATCCCTCTTGGTCTTGGATACTGCAGCTCTCCACACAGTGGGTGAGAAAGGAGGGACTTGCAGGAAGCCCTACGCAGGGCTGGTTAGGAAGGTATACTGCATCCTGCTTTGCGCTGATTCTCTGCTAACCCATACTCATTTATAGACAGGACCCAAAACCTTTTCTTCCTTGCACAGATCCACCTCTGCATGAAGAGGGATGCCCACTCAACTGTACCTCCTTCTGCCAATTAATCCTGTCTCACAATTCAGCTACGTTAAAACACACAAACTCTAAAAATTACATTTAACTCTTCCAGCAATCAGAATTTCTGACAAGTTCTAATTCCTTAATAAAAAGTTGATGTAAGGTATCTAGATCTGGACGGTGTCTCTGAAAAGCTCATTTTCCATTATGCACACCTTGCTTCTCAGAAAGTGAGATACAGCAACCCACATTTGACTTTCATCTTCAAGAAACAGCAAACGCCTCCTCTCCCCAACGCATTTCCCTCCTCAGGAAATCGAAATGCAATGTCCAAGCAAAAGACTATTCTTTGGGTTTTATTCAATGGGACCTAGTACGTTCTGTTTTTCTGAATACTGTTGTAAGAATTCCAATCACCCTAGTGGAAGATCCCCACTGAGAAACAATTGTGCAAAACACAGATGCAAAACACTGCTCTAAGTTCTACAACACATAGAGAGAGTGGAGAAATACTTCAATTAGAACAGGACAAACTGAAATAAAATTGAAAGCTTTTGGAATATTTGGAAGGAAAACAAAGATCACTTTTTTTTTTTTTTAATAAATCATCACAGAAGACCACCAGATACTACTACTATTCTTGAGCAAAAGTATCAGATACTGCCAGGTTTTCTGCTCTCCTTTTAGAAGTTAGGCATTTTGCATAGAAATGAAGTGCAGGATAATGAAATCCCAGAGTTCACCACAAGATCACCTCCTTCCCCTCCACCTTCCTTTCTTGGAAGTCCACTTATCAGTCCACCTATTTGCTGTGACTAAGAACTTCAGCACTTACTGACTTTAACAGATTGCTGCTAATTAACAGATTGCTGGGTTGTTGGTTGGACTGTTGATTGCTTTTTAATGGAAAAGAAAAAAATCTGACAAGCAATACCATTTTCCTGCTTTTATTTCTATCTCCTCCAGTTTATATTAGAAAGAATAAAAATGCAATCCGGAAGATCAGAGTAAATATCTAGAATACTGCCAAGAATTTAAAAAAATGTATCTTGTAATATTCATAGCTTTCTACACCTCACATAACTTTTTAGTTTAAAATGCATCTGAGTATACTGCACTGTGTCTGTAAGTAAAATGTCAAACCCATATACACAATACAGTAGGAAACTACCCAACAGTTGTGAATTATTCGCACACTCTAAGCACTAATTTAAATGTCACTGTTGTATCCATTAATCCCAAAGTGCCAAAGCATAAAGCTGGGGGAAGGGTGATGAGCAAGAACATAAATCACAGGCATCACAGTGAGGCCTGGAATGTGCCTGTGATGGACCTTATGAATGAATCCACAACAGCAAGGCAGTCTGAGCAAAATCTTGTGTCAAACCCTTATTCCACAGATTATAAGATGTCATTTGTTGCAACATACTATTCTGACAAGCTTCCATAATCGTATTTAAACTTCTCAAAGGTTTTCTGCGCAAAACCAAATTTTTTCTAAGGTGCTCTAAAAGCTTTAAAGAAAGGAAGAATTAAAGTTTATTCTATTTGCATCTGTAGAACCCACACTAGGAAGGTATGCAATGGTGGAAAGAATGCATTTTTCAGTCCAAGTTACTAGTTTTCTGAAACTTTCTCATTTTGGCCCAAAGTTTCCCATGTCATGTCCATGCCATATGCTCAGTATAAAAGCTACATATAACAAAACATGTTGTCTTACAGTTACATTTTAATCTTAAAATAATGAAACATTATTATGTTAGATTAAATAATACTAAGATCTCTTCACTGATTGAAGTTTCCACTGTGCAGTAGCCAAAGACTGTAGAAAGAGCGGTAATAGAAATTAGCATGGTACATATCAGGGCAAAGGCTAAGAAGAAAAAGGTGTGAAAACAACCCAGAGACCAGACGACAGTCGGACTTGTTGGGACTTCTCATTACTTTGCTGTGAACATACTGTTTATACCATGAAAGTCACCTGCAAGGCATGCATTTTATCCCCTGTACTGCTAGAAATCCCCGAGTGAAAACACTGAATTGGTTAATCTATACAAAGTAGTGAAGCACTGTGTCATTCATGGATGATATTTTAAATATTAGAAACAGAGTAATATGGTAGTGGGCAAGCTCTCTTCACTGTTACACTATTTGTTCAGAAGGCAGATGACTGTGTAGTCAGTGCACCAGTTCAGCTTGTCTAGATGAATGATGATGGTGTCAATATTATTAATACTATGGAATTTCTGTTTTTACAACTGGCATCTTTTTTACATCTAAGATCTTTTTTACACCTAGGAAACTACACAAATGCACATACCCATACCCCTACCCACCTACCTGAAAAGAACACTATTAAATTTGCAACATCAAGCTTACTAAAAGTCAAAAAAAAAAAAAAAAGTAAAACCATCATCTGTTTGGCCAACTCATGCAATCATGAGACCAACTTTAATGTCATGATCAGAAATATTTTTTCAGTCGGACCCTGATAATCCTGTCAGTTTGTTCCCTGCACTGAAAGGCCTTAAGGCTGTACAAGGAAGGACTGTCAGAAAGATGCCTGCTCTACCTGTTACAGAGTTTAGCTGGAATGCAACAAGGCAGGAGCAGGAAAAACAATCGTATGGTTAAAATGTCAAAAATTCCCCTTAACTCTGTCCCTGGACTCCCACAAAAACTCTTTGTGATGCTAACCAAATTGCTTGAAATCAAATTTCCAGTTTCCCATAGGTGGTTGCTAATTGAGTAGTCATCAATTTTTTCATGTGTCCAAACTAAAAACCTCAGGATACGACTTGCAGAACTGCTCCATTTTACAGCTGTCACCAAAATAATTGAGATCCATGCTTCAAACACATAAGAGGAAAGGTACTTTGAAAAAACAGAGCATAAGAATCTAAAAATTTGCATTGAAAAAAACCGCTAGTAGGCCTTTTCACTGTATCTCAGTCATCAACTATGAAACCAGATCTAAAACCTATTCATAACACAATGATGTTATGGAAGTAGCTTCTTTCATACAGATTAATAGCTCACCCTCAGCAGTGAAGCTCCATGCAAAACACGAGGAAATTAATCCTGCCTTCAGTGTTGGACTGAACCAGTTTTATAACATAATTCTGATGCCTTATTTTGAACAGTGAGAATAAAACAACATCCGATGTTTACTAAATGTGTACTATTTTTCTGCACAGTAAGGCAGTAGTAATTCTGGGAGGCAGAAACCCTATGTAACAGCACATTTAAAATCATATCATAAGAAATAAACTCAAGAGGGAAAATTTAAAATTTCACAGACATTTGACCTTTTTTTCTCAACTATAAAAGCATAATATTTATGTAGTGGTTTGGGGAAATTTTGTACTAGACTATAGTGTTTTTACTGGATATAGCGATTATGATCCCATTAGGAGTAGCAACAGATGTATGTTTCAATCAGATACCTGAGTTTAAAAAAAAATTCCTAGAAATGTTAACATGCTTACTCACAAACACTTTTACAAGAAGCTGTACTGTAATAATTGTTTTTTCAAAGACAAAGCCTTAATAGATTATGGAAAAACATCACTACATGGCTTACATTAAAGAACTTACTTGCAGTGCTAAGACAGATACAGATAGGAATTCTGGAGCATCTACTTACATTCACACTGTATCACATCTAAATTAAACTGCTGAATTGCTCCCATGCTTATTTGTTTTAATTCACTGTCCAGTAGCATCTGCATTAGGGACGTTGAAAGATGCTGGCAGGCTGACATGCAAGCTGTCTGGGCCACCTTCCCCTAGTAGAAAGAGCAACAGGTTTTAAGACAGAAACAAATAATACGTCACTAAAGAACTGCTTATCTGATTTGATTTTAACATACCCTCAAAGCCTTAATGCAGCAGGACTTTAATTAGAAGGAGAAAGATCACACTTGCTGTTATTTGTTTGACCTGTTTCTATTTTTTTGTTTTGCTTTGTTTCTATTAAATTAATCAGGGAACTAAACTAAATATATGTTAAAGCAATTATTGGTACTTCTTCCAGAAATCCAACAGTCTTCATTAATACAAGGACATTTCAAAAATAATAACAACGTAAGCTGACGAAGCATATAAACAGCTTTGTGGATTTTTTTTTTTTCAAACAGATTGAAAACAGGAATGTAATGAAAATCAACATGCTGTATATTTTTAACAATAGTTAGTAAAAAAACCCCAAACTTTATATAAATCAAACCCACTGTTCTCAGTTGGAGCATTTCTCATAACAGCTTGTGCTAATTATTGGCACTTTAATTACTTGAATTCTACATCAAAGCTTGTTGCTAAATTATTTAAAGTATTCATGCTTATCCACAATCTTTTCAGGTGCTTAATACATCAGTGCTGTCAGTAATCAACTACTTACAAAATGAAATGTAGCCCTCTGCTGTACAAAATAGAAATAATTTTCCTATCACAGTCTAGTTAGTAACATTTCTCTTTATGATGTATATGTAATTGAGACAAATCATTTTCCAAACGAGACCAAAACCAAAGCACAAAATCAGACATTAATTTGAGAAATGATTAAAAATTTAGTACAGAAAAATGGAAATGTACGGAAATTCTACCTTAGAATTAAGAGAACCAATTAAGACCAGATACTCAATCAGATGGCACCATTCTATTCACAGCAGTGCAATCTTTTAGAGCAGAGTGATCTTGGCTTTCAAATGCAATTATATGAATCTCTCCAGTTTCATACATTTATTAAACCATGCTTCTCAATCCAGGACTATGTTGCAATACGTACTGAAACAATGGTAACTATCAACACACTTACATGAAAGAAATCATAATTATGTAATACGCCTACTGGAGCACACACGACTATTGTTTTACTTATATCCACCAGATGACATGTATTCTCTAAAGCAATGGTTATCCAGCTATTTACTGCAAAGTCAGGTTGATCAATTCACTCTTGACTCACAGAAACACATACAGGCAATGAACAATGATAGACAGCAGTTCACTGTCTCAAAAATTTTGGAAAGTTCTGCTCCAATGTCTGAAGAAACAGATCTTGCCCTTCATAAGACAACTTGCTCATATAATTGAATTTTCATGTATATATACAACAGAAAGCAAATTTCGCCCTAAATATTTTGTACTTTTAAAAATCCATTCTTTGTTAAAATGTAATTAAAATGCAGACAATACAATGGAAAGCGTTCACTGTCCTCACATGTCACACTGAAACATTAAATGGCTTTTGCTAATACCTCTTTAGCATTAGGACACCTTGAACTGTTAGGAGCTTTATATCTAAAATGAGATATCAGTTTCTTAATTGAAAATCTCAGAAAAGCAAATAACATTTTTGACCAAAACAGATGAACTGACAACTAGGAATGTAAGAAACAATGCAAGAACAGCATGCTTAAAAGTCTCCCAAACCCAATGGTAATTACACTGGGAGACATGCAGCTCTATTCCCCAAGCAGAACAATGTCAATATGAATGGAAAAAAAATAGGAAAAAAAGTGGAAAAGAGAAGGAAAAAAGGAGGTGAGAAGGGGAATCAATGGGCCACAGTTCATTTAATTACAGTGTAGTAGGTTTGAAATACTTAATGGAAATGTCATTTTGATTTAATGGAACAACTAGTGCATCTCTGTTTAACATACTGCTCCATCAAATCAGCTCCATGTCCTATTTATGCTGCCACTATAATGTAATAAAAGTTCAACCAGATTAATAGGTTGTCAAGCAAGATTTTAACATTCAATTTATGTTATATGCAAACAATGTGTTCTCCTTTCTTATTTTAAATAAATGACAATTTTATATTTCTAACAAGCATCTGTAGTTAATTGGTACAATCTGGCAAATATCAATAGTACTGGAGCACCAGATAATGGTTACAATACAGAAATGACATGGTAAAAAGCCACTGGACTTTAAATACGTATCAATACATGTACACTTAATGTTTATTTTTAAATTTCCTAAGATGGAAACATCCTAACATTTAAACTCTTTCCAACTATGTAACTTGAACTACAGGCTTATTGTTCACATGACGTATCAACAAATAATGGAAGTTTACTATCAACCATTTATACTTACTCAGTACAATCACTCGATTTTCTTAAATCTAGAGAAAAAATGAACCTACGTATATCAACAAAAATGCTGAATTTTAACTGAGAGAAATGTGAACTTTACTGTTATCCTCTTCAAAACTCAGTGCTTCCTAGTTCAAAATACATTGGATGTATGATATTCAGAAAAAAATGACATTAAAGTTTGTGTTTGACAAATGAGATCTATTTAAAATCTCTCTCCAAATTTCCACCCTCCACCAATTAATCAATTCCTTGCCATTTATTTCCTAACGCATCTTAAAGAAGAAATTTAAGGATTCATGAACATAACACCACCATGTTTCTTTTCCAGAATTAAACAAATCTCGGTTAGTTTTAAAGCACTCTTAGTGTTTATTATTTGCAAGTTTGGGTGCTTTTATTTACTTTTTTTTAAGGGGGTGGGGGCATAGTTACTGTAGCTAGGAATTAAACACCTATATTCAATAGCATGCAGAGATTCAGCAGGCTTCTCACATTTGCTCCAGTTGCCTTCCATTTGAAGACACCACTATTCTCTTCACTCTGCCTATGCTAATTGCTGTTATCTACAAAACCTATTCTTCCACTCAACCAACGTAAAGTTTAAGAAACAAGGACCCTATTCTATAAGCAAAAACACCTGCTAACAGTGTTAAAGGCAACTGTTTAAACCCTTCAAATTCTGCTGAAATACAAATTTGTAAAAAGAGAAAACCCTTAGACAAACTTCTTATATTTCAAAAGAGCTCGTAAAGAGAATCTGCTGACATATTAAATCCTTTTTTATAGGACCCAAAAGCTTTTATCCTAAGAACAATTGCAGTAAAGAGACATTTGGCTCCTAGGAAATTCCCTAAGGGTCAGCCATATGCATCCTTCCATGGCACCTTCGTGGTACTGCTAAGACCCATGCTAGCTGCCTCAAAAGCAGCTTTCATCATTCACTATGGTGTCAGTCAATATGATTTATGGACTGCATTCAACAAAGTCAAAGCATATAGAATGAGAAATATGACTACAATCTGCTAATTTGTTTTGTATTGAGCCACTCAGAAGTCAAAGACCTGATGTCAGGCTGAGACCAGCAACACAATTAACTGGCCAGTGACAGATTCATCCATCCTCCCTGCTAGGCAGTGCCAATCAAAGACAGCATGGAGCAGCATTTGGAGAAATCGGTCAGAAAACCTATTCTCTAAGTAGTTTGCGGAGACTGTTGAATGACAGTTTTTGAATACAGCTGCAGAAAACCACCACCCCTTCAACCTCACTGCAAGCTGTGAACTTAGGCTTTTGCTGCCAATCACAGAAACAATAAAATAACACAAACTGCTATCCTCAGCATAAAAGAATATAACAAAACTTATCTGTTAAATCGAAGAAGTTAAGCTGAAGAATTATTTTAATAATATGAAATGACCTAATGAAAAACTTTCTGAAAATGCAAAGAAACTAAACATACAGATTATAGCAGTTATAATAACTAAAGCATTCTATTACTTAACATCAGGACTAAAATTCAACTTTTGAACTACTGATAAAACACAAGTATACCAAAAAACCACTAATGACATTTTTAAGAATCAATTTTACTTCCAGTCTCTACCGCAAATTCTACTGAAATAATAAAAATACCTACTTGAAAGCAATTTCTAACTGTTACTTTTCAACAGTTATTCTTTTCCAAAAGGTTGTCCGATACTAACTTTGTACTGACAAAGCACATATCTAGAATAAAACTTCAGGAAATTCTAAACTTAGATTAAAAACACTTACACATGCACCCTCTACCATTTCAAACTAACTGATCTGAAAATAAAAGGTAACATTTTTCTTTAACTGTTCAAAATAAAACCTAACAAATGCAGGTCCTTAATAACAAATTTGATAATACAATTGATTTCCTTAGATTAATGGCTGTATAACGAAATTTTAATTTAACTTTTGATTTTAAGTATCTAGTGGCACTATAAACTGCAATATGAACTTAAAATTGGATGTAAAACACCTGAAAACAGCAATAATCTCAAAAGACTAAATTCTTGTGACTTTATAAATAGAACCATTAAAAACTGCATGACTGTAAAATTATAATCTTTCAAAAGCAATGCAGCCTCTGTGCTCTGCATCTCTGAAATTCTGCTACTGCTTGGTGATGACATAACTAGCACACTGACATATATGAAACATTAACAGAAAACATTTCTACACAAAACATTCAATATTCCTAGTGCTCACGACACCTGTTAGCTTGACAGTTCAACATGAGGCTGAGCAATCAAATCATAGAAATATTCATTGGAACTAGTCCAGCCTCCTATGTGGAGTAGGACCACTGCCAACAATAGTTCAAGTCCGTTGTCCCTTTTTCTGGCTAAGCCTTCAAAACAACCGAGGATGGGAATTCAACAGTCTCTCTGGGTAACCTCCTCCCATACTGCACTACTCTCTTCATGCAGACTTCTTCCCTAATGTCAAAGCTTCATCTCCCAAGCTTCTACTTGTGACTATAGCCACATGTGAATTTGTCAGTCCTACGAAGAAGAGTGTGGCTCCATTACCTTTGTATCTGTCATAAAAATCATAGGATGGTTTGGGTTGCAGAGGAGCTTAAAGACCATCTAGTTCCAACCCCCCTGCAATGGGCAGGGACACCTTCCACTAGACCAGGTTGCTCAAAGCCCCATCCAGCCTGGGCTTGAACACTTCCAGGGAGGGGGCATCCACACCTTCTCTGGGCAACCTGTTCCAGTGCCTCCTCACCACCCTCACAGTAAACAATTTCTTCCTTATATCTAATCTAAATCTACTCTCTTTCAGTTTAAAGCCATTACCCCTTGTCCTATCACTACATGCCCCTTTAAAAAGTCCCTCTCCAGCTCTCTCATAGTCCCCCTTCAGCTACTGGAGGGCCGCTATAAGGTCTCCCTGCAGCCTTCTCTTCTGCAGGCTGAACAGCCTCCAGCCTTTCCTCACAGGAGAGGTGTTCCAGCTCTCTGATCATCTTTGTGGCTCTCCTCTGGACCCACTCCTTCAAGAGGTTGTAGGCTGCCACTAGATCTCTCCTCAGCTTTCTCTTTCACTGACTAAATAATCCACCTCCCTAAACCTCCATTTGTTAGTCATGTGCTCTAGGCTCCTAACAACTTGTAAGGCCACTGCCATATCCTCTCACCAGATCCACAGAGCTACTACTCAGCCAATTGCTTTCCAGATGGTAGCAATGAATGCAGTTATTCCCACACTGTGTACTCTAAGTGCCTTACACATTTGTTCACTTAAACAGCACAGTGTACGTTTGTTGCTACACACTGCTCAAGTGAACAAGACTTAATCACATTACTAGAGAAAAATGGTAAAAGTAAGTTCAGAGAGTCAGTATTCAGAAGCCATTCTTAAAAGAATAATATTAATTTCAACATTTTCATTATCATGTAAATGCTTATGCCAAATCAAAATAAACTCCTTATACAAAAATTGATAACCTGAAAACAATCAGGGCTTGGAAGAATTCTTACATGTAATCCATCATCACCTTAAAAAAAGAGAAAAATCGAGCACTCACATTCCCTTGACCCTAGGCAGATGTAGCAGACAAACGATGGAACTTTCAGATTCTTTATTCTTTATTGTCATTTATATCACTCTACTCTTATTCTGTATGCATGTCTCAGCTGCATTTTGATACCTGACCTCTCTTCCTAAAGGTCTCATAGTCTCCTCTAAATTACCTCATTTGGCATGCAAGGCACACCTCACCAACCTTCTGCAAGGTTTTTAGGGCTCCTGCTGTCCCAGTGTACGAAAGCCCGAAGTTAGTCATTACCCTGATCCCTGCATGCAACCACCCAAGGTATACAGCAAGGCATCAGCAAAACAGAAGGGTCTTTTTATTAAATGATTAAAAATTGAAGCAATAAGCCTGCAGGCAGTTCATAGTTATTCAGTTCACATGCTTTTTCTTCATCTCGCATCTACTTACCGACATAGCTGCATGGTCATTGTTGTTATTCTGAGAAGGAAACCAGTAAGGCAATCAAAACAAAAAAATTAAGATGTACTGTCAACATCAAAAAAAAAAAAGAAAAAGAATAAAAAATTGGTAGCAATAAAAGCTAAGGAAAAGCTTCCAAAAAGAACAATTACAGCTACATAATTCCTTTTTAAACCTGTGAATTTATATAGTATTTTGTTCAGGCATAACAAAGAGATCATAATTTAAATAATACTAATTTGGCAATAAAACATTTTTTTCTGTAATGAGAAACTGTATGTCAAAATATCAAAGTAGCAAACTTCAAATGATGAAGCATCTGTTGATATGCCTCTCCAAAAAGTTTTCATTATAAGAAACAATATATTCCAAAACACTTTGGTTAAAAAATAAATGCCATGTTTACTGTTTTGGCTTACAGAGGCTATCTGGATGTTACCAACATACTTCATTCAAGCAAGACTCAGAATGGCTCAGGACAGTAAGAATCGAAATGTAATACAACCCATTAATAAATATTAACATAAATCTAATGGTAATACAACTGCAGGGTGGAATAAAGCTATTTTATTTTCCAGAATTGCTCCTTAAGTACAGTAAACAAACACAGAGGAGAAAACTAAGATGCAAAACTTCAGAGACGCAAGACATTTCCAGTGATTCAAGTGGTATCAGACTCTAACTAAGTTGTGCCACAAAGTGTGGAGATTCAGTGAAACTGAGATCATGGTCTATCCAACTTAGATCTCTAATGTTCCCATAAAAATAATACAAATTGCATAAAACAGATATGGAACATAAGAAGTACTTTTAAAAAGTTACGGCTACATTGGTACAGAAATAATTCAGTATAACCCCACATGGAAGCACAAAAGGAGACACACTCTTGTGCATTCACACAGCTTACACATACAGCTAAAATAAAACAAGACTCTAATGACAGGAACTCAAAGACTGCTTTAATGAACTTACCATAACATTTCTACAGGAAGACTAGAGTTTGAAACATTATCAAAGAGAAAGTCAGTGTGACCCTTGAATGAGACTACAGAGAACTAGTGCGGCCAACTCATGCCCCTCGCCCTAGCTCAATGCCCTCTACCATGATTGGATACGCTCAGCCAGGAAGAGAAGAAATTCCTCCACTTGTCCTGCTCATTTCCTCACTAGAATTACAGCCAGTGGCTAGGACTTTTGTTCTTTGATTTCTAATTACAGAAAAGATTCTGAGAAATTATTTTGAGCAATGAAATGTTTCTGCCAGCCATACAAAAATTAATGTGGCAATGACACTGTGACACTAATGAAATAACCCATTAATGAAAACGAATACTACAACTATTTAAAATCTTAACTATAGCATATGTGAATCTAGCTTAGTTTCGCACTCCAAAGCTCTTATTAAAGAGTTATGGAACCTAGTTCTCCACTTATCTTTGAAAATGCTTTTACTATACATTTTCTCTTACTGAAAATAACTTACTGTTACAAATCTAACCAGAACCACCATAATGAAATTGTACACACATTTTCACACAACCTCCACAGCTCATGCACAACAACATTCATAGGACTGTGCATTTCCACAACTGGCCAAGCCACAATAGAGAGCGATACACTGGACAAGTCAAAAATTAAAGAACCCTCTTGCTAGACCAGACTAGTCATCCACATAGTTCTACATCCTGCCTGTTACCAGACCAGAGTTTGAAATTACCAAACAACCTCTTCACGGGAACTAGCTTTCTCCAAAGGTTGACTTGTGCTCCCAGGCACATATTTCTATTCCTTTCACTTTTCAAGTCCAAATGCCACAGCTGCTGCTTTCCATCTCTCAACACATTACTTCATGCTGTCTGTGGCCCATTTCCAAACAGCGATATCGCAACACACACTCATGACAGACTTCTGTACATCCTTCTCTAGAAGTTGCACATCCCTTGACTGCTACATGCATGTGACCATTGAGGAGCAGTACCATTTGTTCACACTGCCTTGTATGTTAAGTTACAATGAATTTAACTATCCAACAAACTTGCTGTTCTTTAACAGAAAACGCTCAACTGATTTGGCACAGAAGCACATGCCTCGCATATCACACTCACATCAATATTATGGGATCCATTTTGAGTGGGTTATGTCTTCGAGTCAGTAAAAAATAAAACGGAGACTGAAGAATCCCAGCTTCTTCACATGTGATCTGGCAGACCAGATAAGCCCACTACACCAGCAACTTCAACGCCTTGCTGTGCATGTAAAGAAACTATCTTTTACTTCCGGTTTGCAGCCTCAAAACATTCTATGCATTGAGGACTTACTCCTTACAGGCATTGCATGTGGGTAAAGCACTCGGACATCATTGCGACAGTAGCAACCGAGGACAAGCTGATGAAAAGCAGATGTAAGTTGAAAGACTTACTGAAGTTACTCCAGACCTATAAAGCTGTAAACTAGTATGATGATAAATCAAACTAGTCTTTTTTGTCTTAAACAAGGGGAAATCAGACAACGGAATGTAACAATTAGTACATAAAACAGGTTAACAGTACCAGACAAAATAACACAGTATATATCTGAATATGTACAAGGATTAATTTTAATAAAGCTCAGTTAACTACAATCAAATTACCTTTTATGATCAAAACTATTTAGGTAAAAACAACCATGGAGAATGTAAGACCTCCATAACCTTATGCAGAAATGCAGGATTTGTGCCAACTCTGCACTGTTTGAATCAATGCATGTGTACACAGAACCAACATGTTTAATTACATAGGCCATCTGAGGCTCTAAAAAACTGCAGGAGTTCTTACACCATTTGTAACTTAGCTGTTGTCAACAATATTACTAAAGTGTGTAAAGTATTTTATAAGTATTACCATGGGTAAGCATCATCAACATACTGAAATACATCTGAAAGCACATCTGTACTGAAAAAAATTTTAAAATGCATCTGTCAGCATATGCACAATTCAAAAAATAACATCTACCTTCAAAATCTTAGGTTTTTAAAATAAAATCATGCTCTAGTAGTTTGAAATTAAACTTAATTGTGAACACTTACAGGTAAATGAGTAAAAACTTGAAACGTGCTTCTCAAGAAGTTAATAAGGTCCATTAAGTATCCACTGGCTCTTCCATCTGATTCAGACATTGTCCAATCATAATCAGCAATCTGAATAAATTCATCTATTTTTTGGTTAAGTTTTGTGTATATTTCTCCTTCTGCAGCATGCCTCGCATCCTGAAAAAAACCCGTACATAACTGTCAGATTTCTAAAATATTATTAGAATGCAGATCGAATTATTTTCACCAATAAAACTGAAGTCTTATGTTTTTCTTAGATTCAAAAAATATTTTATTTAAATAAATATTTTAACTTCTGTCTTACAGGAAGTCTGAGGCAGTGGTTTTTAAAAAACTCCCATAATGTATACTACAAGAGTGTTTATAACAGAATATGCCTACAGAATAATTTAAGTTCTCAGACACAAATGAAATTAATTTGAATTTGAAAACAAAGCAGTTGCTTTACTCTTCTCACTACAACCACCTGTAATTCAGCCTTATAAATTTATCAACTCTGACACAAAGTTTATTTGCCCTCTTTTACAAAGAAAATAATAAAAGAATCTAATTACTTTATCTGTTATGCCTAGAGGTCCAGCAGTCGTATGATTTTTATGTAAATAATGTCTTAAAACTGTACATCTGAAGAATACTCATAATTTTTCATCCTCCTTGAAACATACTGATCACCACCCACTGTGATTCGGAGCACTCCCATACTTCATCCCACCCCTACTTTTTCTTCTGCCACCACCTGGATTCTACTTTTTGGAACAGTAAAGAGGTAAAGCCTAACCTTTACTGTGAAGTGAGTTTACGATGCTATCTGCCTTGTTTCTTTCGGGACAACATCAGAGATGCAATGGGATCTACATACAGATGCTTGATAAGGTGTATTTTGCTGGAAAGGCATGCTTTTGCCAGCCTTCAATTTAAAGATACTCGGTAAATCCTATGTTCTAATTTGGGCTTAACATGAAACTTTCTTCACTGATCTTGAGAAATAATTCAAGTAAGAGATTTGATTTCAAGTGAACTAGTCAGTTGCTGAAGGTTTTTAGAGAGCAAAAATAGGCTGGATATAGTGGAGCAACATAGAAGTGTACAAAATACCCATCACTAGTTTCCTTTGGCAGAAAGCAGTCCAAAAACATGGCACTTCAGAAAGGTGCAAATAAGAAAGACAAAAAGAAAAAAAAAATCAAAACAACCTAAGTTTAAAGGTGGCACCACATCAAGTGTGTCAAATTCAGTCTTCAGTCAGGCCCCAGGCCCTGAGACACCTCAGGAGGAAGCAAGAAAGCATGTGACCCTACTATTAAAGTCAAATCTATATTTAAAGTTTCTAATTAATTATAAGCTCTCAGTTTCAACAATCTATAATGACAAGACTTGTAAATATATCTGCTTAGGGTTGGTGCAATTGCTTGGATTGTTTGTTTGTCTGGCTTTGGGTTGTTTTTTTTTTGTTTGAGAACGAAGGCATTTACAGAGTGGCTGTATCATCTTCACCAGTTAAGATGATTTACTGGCAATGACAAAAACTTCAGTTTTTGTTCTGGAAGGCTCTTTTTGGATATATTTTATTTTGCTTTGGTTATTGGTTTACAACTGGAGCAGCGTGCTGCCAGTACTTTCAGCAAAGTGTGTTACTCTATTCCCTGAGAAAACTGTGAACAGCCGAGCAACTGGATTTCAAACCCAGAAGTTCTTTCTGAGAAGCAGCACTGCAAATCCCATGCCAAAGTCAAGAAAGAGCGAGTTCACAGTACTCAGATTTGGTATGACTCCTAGAGGCAAATGAATTAACTCCATCTCCTCTTTTAACATGGTGACAGAATTGCATCAAAACCTTTTGAAAGCTCACCAGATTTTGCTCCGTTCTAAAGCGAATAGGGAAAATGATGTGGTTTTATTAAATGGCTTTTCTCTCAGAGTATGTCCTGAAGACCTGCACAGAATTTGACGCTGTGCATCTGGCTCTCCAACAGCCATTATGCAGCTTAATGCTGAGACCATGGGCTCAAAAACTTCTGCCAACTAGATGTGCAAATTCATCTATTTATGCTTTGTGTGAATGCTGATTTAAACACAGGAAAACAATGGTTATCCAAAGTTGGAAAAAGTGGCTATAAATACTGAAAGCGACACAATTTTTTGATACGATAAAATGAAACATGTTTTGGCGATTTTTTTTTTTAATTTCCATCCATGTGAAACAATGCTTGAAGAGTCTGAAGGACATCTTAAAATGAGATCTTACATATAAAAGGAGAAAAACAGCCCTCTAAAATAGTAGCCATGAAATAGGTCTGAAGGCTTCTATTAAAAAAATTCAGTGCAGATGTACTCATAGGATCATCTCATGGAATGCAAATGTGATCAATGCTGCTAATAAAAGGAGATTTTTGACCACTCATAAAGAATGGAGGTGGCATGATTTGCCACCAGGAGATGAATTTAATAACCGTAGAACATACCAAACTCTGTGAGGGCCCAGTTGGGGAACTGCAAGCAGTTTTTCATTAAAATGGAGAGGGGGGGAAAAAAAGCGGGATTAACAAGAAAAGAATTTTCTACTATAAGTGGAGAATGTTGTACTAACAAGTTCTCCAGGGAAAGAGACAGGAGAGAAACCATAAAAAAAAAAATCTTACATGTTCATCAGCGTTCATTCTGTATTTTTCCAAAGTGCATAGGTACTAAGCTCAGTAAAGACAGACATAATATTCTGTGATTCCCTCCACTAGAACTTAAGTAGTTTAGAGGACAGTTAAATATGACTTACAGCATAAGCAATCAGCACAAAATATAACACCCTTTCAACTGCATTTATTAAATTCAGGGATAAAGAACATCTTACCTCTTAATGAAATGAAAGACTATGGCTGCATGCAGTATTTTGTTTGAACATTAAAAAGATTATGGATTGACCTTACAAGAAAATATCTACAGATACGCAAATTCAAAGACACACATGCACTATCAGTACACAACAAGCAAACTAAGCAGCCTAGACCTTAAGGACAGGGCAAAATTCGTAAAGCTAATGCTAGGGCAATGGTAACCTAACTACAGTTGCTAGGCCACAACCCTTCTGTCTTGCATTCTTCATCAAATCCTTAGCAAAAAAACCCGACAGTTAATGGGAAAATTGTTGGCAATCTACTGGAAATATGAAGTGTCTTGCAACGATGATGTCTTATTCCACCTCACCCACCTTTTAACATCTATACCAGAAGGGCTATTGTAATAGGATAGGCTACGTATTGCATCAAGAGTAAAAAAGGAAGCACAGAAAACAGAACCACTCTCAATAGAGTTAGTCCTCTTTGTCCCACAAATACAAGAAATCACCCTCCTTTGTTTCAGTGTACACTTAAAAAGCCCCAAATACCTAAAGTTCAAGTGGCAGCTGCTTTGGAATCCCTGATGACTTTCTGGTTTGATTTCTTTCTCTTTCAAAAATTTCTGTACAGAAGCCTCAAGTGATTAAGGTGGCAACACACTGCCTGAATTAATGGCACAAGGTAACCTATGCAAAATTATTATTCTGTCAGAATGTTTTATTCAGAAAGAAAACCCCAAACCACCCTCCAAGCACACACATTTGCTTCTATTCTAAACCAAAAACCTACTCAGCCAGACTTGGTCAATGAAATACTTTCTGCCATCCATTATGTACACGAATACCAAAACTTGGTTCTTCAATGTACGCAACCATCTGGTGCTCGAAAGAAGTACCTGTTGCTCAACCATCACCAGTGCATGAAGGATCTCTAAGGCACAGCGCAAGAGGGTTTCTGGTGTAAGGCTATTCAGTGGCCTGAGACCAAACCATCTTTGCACTCAGCACAGCTGAGTCCAGCTGCTGGGATCTTGTTTTAGCGCTTACTGGCATCTTTACCACATAAAACAGCCTGAGCAAGGATCAGGATTTCGACTAGTTTATCTTAGGGATAAATCTCAGTCATCTCCAGTTACCTGACATTACGCGTATAAGTTGTCTCCATCAATTTCACTTTTACGTGTAGATTTCTCATTAACAACACAGGTGTCTGCCTTGCATCTGAAAAATGACTAAGGCCTTTTGAGTAATCTTGTGGAGAGGGACTTCACAGATGAGGGTATGGGGTTTGTTCTGCCAAGGACATCAGATGTGACTATACAAGTCACTTGGTATTTTTGCTTTAGTTTCCTCTTTTCAAAATTCTTCAGAATTTCCGTACAGACAAATGCAAGAACAACTAGGAGAACTTCACATACTAATGAGATGAGGAGCCATACATAGAAAGAAAACTGAAACGTTGCCATGCTAACTGTTGAAATTACAATTGTTTATGCTGAATATGCATCACCTATGATTTACTTTAGCTTTTTGAGATGTAAGCTTAAGTACTTCTGCCATTTCTGAAAAATGTCAGAGAAAATACAGCTTGTGCAGATAAGCAGTTGCCATACACTAGAAACAGTTGAGTTCCCAGTGATCATTTTCAAAAGTATTATTGTGTATATAAAGGACATGTAAATAAAATACGAATTCTAAAAAGATAATTGAGTAATTTATACTTTGTAGCACACTCCTAATACTGCATTTATATTACTAAGTTACACAATTTGAAAATATACCACAAAATATTTCTATGGTAGAATAAAAACAAATAAATAATACAAACATTTTAGATTAAACTAGCTGTTTTGTTTGATCCCATTCAGAAAGGGAGATGTTACACAAACTGGAGCTTAATCTATTGAAAGCTTCTGATGCGGTTCAGCTTAGCTTGTAATTTCATAACTTAATAAAAGATGCATCTGAAAGATAATATTGATGCTCTTCACGTACTGACGTATTTCAGATCATACCGATAACATAAAAAGTGTTTATCTACTCAGTATTACAACTGAAATCTTAACAGTTCAGAATTATTTTAGAGTAAAAAGTAAGAAAGTGTGCAGCTTTGCCCTCACCCCCTTTTGTTTTAAAATGCTTTATTTATAGTGATTTTAATGTAACTTTTCAGACATAGTCATATTACGGATGACATATACCATACCTTAAATGTAGAAAGTCCATAAAGTCTTGCAGTGTGAACAGTGACTTGTGAAATATTTGTAATGTTAGATATAAAATCCTCAAGGTATTTACAGGCTTGTTCCAGGTGTGTTGTGTTTATGATGATTTGAACAAGCTACAAGAGACAAAAAATTCTCATAGAAATCCTTTTTGTATTGCCCATTGTCATTTGATTTTGTAAATGATTACTTGTTTCAGCAACGATGCTACTAGCAATTAATTACAGCATTTCAGGTTACAACCTGTCAGTTTTCAAGTTTGTTTTCAAATGCCACTCAGGAGTAATACTACAGTTTACATGCTAATGATGCCATTTTAGAAATTAACACTGCAGATGCCTACTCAGTGAAATAAATCCAATTTGTATTCCAGAATTAAAAAAGAGAAAACAAAGGATAATATATTGCCAAAAGCAATTCACTAATTTGTACCATAAAAATACTTTTTTAAGAATTACTGCTATAAAAAATAATATTTCCCAATATTGTCTGCAGAATGATGTGTTCTCAGGTTATGGAATTTCAAAAATAAGGTTGTCAATTCCTTCCCTCACCAACAATGGTAACAATCTGCTTGTACATGACATAAATGTATTTATAAGCAGGACCTGCATTCATATCCAGTTCACAAATTCAGACAACGTACATAATGCACAGTAACTGAACCGTCAGCATATTTTAACTTAATTTTCACTGCATACTGTCTGTTTTAGTGAACACTAATGTAATGCTGGGTAAAATAAGTTTTCTCTAGAACATTTTTCTCATAAAACATATTGACTCAATAAAGCAACACTTCAAAAAATACTAGTGAATTTATTTTCATATCCTTGAAAATATTCCAGTACCCATCTCAATAACATAGAAAATTACGCCTCACAAATTGTATTGCTTGTCTTACTAACATGGCAATATATGATTTATAGAGCTCTTTTCTCATCGTCTTCTTGATTTCATCTACACAAGAGGTTCTTGCAGTTTAAAATCAACTTTCAATATGACCTAACACTGCTCTAATGGCAACCACTAAAGTCCTTCTCAGTATGCTTCAGGAGGTACCTGCTCTCTCCTGACATTGCATGTACCCGCAGTAAATGTTCAGAATGACTCCCTGTCTCTGTCTTATTCTGTCCAATAAACACATTAAACCAAGAGTCCTGATGAAGAAACAGCATGCACAAAGCTACTAAAATACTTTAATTGCAATTACTACAGAAAAAGTTTCATGTGTCAGAGTAAACTTGAAATTTTAGATTTCTTGATCTGGTAGGTATACTCTGAAACTTCAGACAGTTTACGCAACAGAGATTTTCTCTCCTCCCCCTCC
>Ga0065711_1027592_pt1 | contig 47810 bp, 43 predicted proteins | sample Hoacrofraction12_FD_59098 | JGI IMG/M metagenome (GOLD analysis project Ga0065711, IMG submission 59098) | Hoatzin crop microbial communities from Cojedes, Venezuela - Epithelial fraction 12 v2 (version 2) | ecosystem: Host-associated > Birds > Digestive system > Esophagus > Crop | place... | reverse complement strand
ACCCACCCACCCCAGAGACCACTAAACACTGGGCTCTGAGGAGACCCAGCATCTTTTGGTGGCTCCCTGGTAGAGCTCTGCAGTGTCTGTCAATGCCTGCCCTCTGCTCTGCACCATCTGTGGCTTTTGCAAGTGAAACATTTGGTGACCACCCTCAGGGGAGCGGGGATGAGCTGCCAAGGAGGGGATCTGTCCCCCCAGAGCTGAGGGGGCAAAGGGGGCTTTTCTCCAGACACACCACCCCACGCCTGACGTCCTTAGCAAACATCTGGAGATGCTCTGGAAGCGTGGTCTGTTGCTTCTGCATGTCTGAGCACTTTGCTAATGCCCTTTGCTGCTCTTGCGACGTCTCGTTGCTTCTTGCTCCAAGGCATATTTTTAGCACCGAGCTGCATCTGGTCCGGCCGCGGCTCTCCTTGTGAGTCCTCCAGCGCAGATAAGGAAGCAGAGAGGAAACAATTGTGGCCTGAGTTATTTTTGGCTATGAGAAGATCCTTATTAACAGCGTGACTTTTTAATAAACAAAATACCCCTTCATTCAAGGCAAAGGGGAAACAATCGGCCCATTTATCCCCTGCGCTAACGAGGCCGCAGAAAAAGAGCTAACGGGAGCTCCGTTGATGAAGCAGACAAGGGGCTGCAGAACAACAGAGCTATTCTGGGAAGGGCAGGAAAGGCTGCTGGGATGGAAGACTGGGTTTCCTCCCCGTCCCCAGTCTGTTCCCACCCGTTGGTGCTGCCTCCATGGCCAGCTGGGAGAGGGCAGAGCCATGGATGCCTGCGGGTCAGAGCCCACCCACTGCACATGGTCTGATTTGCTGCTCGAAGGGGCTTGGGGGATGTACAGCCCCTCTGGGTCTCTTCCCCACCCTGGCACAGTGTGGACTGCAGGCTGGGGCCACCAGCACTGCTGCTGATAGCCATGTGGATCTGCAGGGATCTGCCTGCAGTGGAAGTTCTCAGCCACCCCATGCTGCATCCAGGGCTGGCTGCTGGCATGGAGAGCCCCTTGGAGCCTCCTGTCTGTGTCTACAGACCCAGCCTCCCCAGTGCACCCCACAGACTGGGAAGGACAGACCTGCCCACGGGGTCAACCAGAGCTTGCCTCTGACCTCTGCAGCTCTGCCCTGGTCGGACCTCACTCCCTGCCCCTGTGTTTGAACACCTGGCCCTTGGGATGTCTTGCAGCAACCTGCGGTGGGAGGCAAAAGGACCCAAAATGCAGGAAAGGTCCAACTCCCAAGACTGATGCTGAGCCAGAAATGAGGGGACATGCTTTTTTGGAGACTGCTGAGCACACAGCCCTTCTGCTGTGCCACAAGTGCTATGGGAGCTGCAGGCACACTGGACCTGAGTGGTGGGACATGGCAGGGCTTGCTTGGTCCCTCTAAACCAAGGGTCCAACTATGTCTGTACTGGAGGGCTGGAATTTGCAGCTGCTTGAGCTCTCCCTTTCTTGCTGATGCTTCCCTGAGCAGAGCTCTGCAGGGTGGTGCGCGAGCCATGGTGGCAGGGGCATCAGAAAAAGGAGCTGGGGGCCCCTGTGGTGACAGCACACCATGCTGGGGTCCTGCGTCTGGAGCGAGGTGTGGGACCTGTGGCTGCAGTGCCCACTGGAGGGGTGGCAGGTTGGCTCTCTGCAGCTCGCTGCTGCCTGGAACTTGGTCTGTGATTTCAGACCAGTATGCATGCGTTGGTTTGAACCCCGTGGGCTGGCAAAGGGGGGACAGAAGCAGTTCCCACATCTCCCAAAGGGCTTAGAGGACAGACTCGTTGCTTCTCTGAGCCCTTCTGCCAGGTGGGACTGCACCATCTTGTGCTGGCTGCTGTAGACTTCCCGTAGGGCCGCAGAAACAACCTGCGTCTTGTGCAGCACTGCAGAAGTGCCCCTGGGACGTGTCCTGGGGAGGGTTAGGCTCTGCAGTAAGAGGAGTCAAAGGAGGCTGGGTGGCTGCTGTGGGCGGCACAGGGACATCAGCCAGGAAAGGGCTGATGGAGGACGGGACCTCCTACGCCTCTGCCTCCCATGGGGGGCTGTTCAGCTCCCACATTTGTCATCCCCTTAAACACTGGGGCAGCCAAAAGTTATTTTATGGCACTTCTGTTGAAGCAGAATGCATTCTGGAAAGCAAGAGTGCAGCCATGCTCAGGGCAGGCAAAATCACCGTATCGCTGTGCTTGCTTGCCTTAGTTATCTGGAGGTTTAGGATAGCCTGTGGTTTTCTGTGCTCCGCCATGGAGGTTGGCTCTCTGGGAACGGCTCGTGAAGGAAATACAAGAAGAAGACATCTGATACATGTGTTTAAAGGTGAGGAACACCAGTTCTGGGACCAGGCTGCATGGTCCTGGTTAGAGTCCTCAGGAGATGCCCTTTTGTCAGTCCTGACTCAAGATGTCACGGGACATCGGCTCTTTGCCCCAGGAGCTAGAGCAGCAGGAGCTGGGGTCTCTGCTCCCAGCATCAAGCTCTGGTCTCTGCTGAGTTACTCAACTCTTTCCTGTGCAGTTGGCCAGTGCTAAAAGAGGAATAAAGTCTCCTCTGGAGAGATGTGGCAGGCTTATTTATAAACATTTTCAAGGGCTCTGAGCTCTGCAGATGAAAGGGGCTGTTAAAGTGCAAAGCATAGTTTGCTGTAAATGCATGAACTGTTTGTCTGACATACAGCTCAATTTACCCTGCTGTGTGGAGTTTTCCAACTCTTTTTGATTGCTCTGACAGCTGACCGTTGCAGTCAGAAGGATGTGCAGCCTTCCGCAGCAGTAGCAATGCACTGCAGCAACCAGCCCCTTCCTTGAGATCTCAGTTCAGTGGCAGTGTCCGGAGATGGTTCTGTTTGCTGATAAAAGGTGCACCTTGGAATAAGAAAATTATCCAGGCAGCATGGTAAAAACAGGTTTTACTTGTATTTCCATGTCAGAAATGGGGCAGTAGGAATTTTGGGCTGCATGGGCTCATGGTCAAGTTGTCTGACTTGACATAGGCTTGGCATGTTGGAGGAACAGGGAGACCCCAGACTCACAGATAGGACCCACGGCAGTACAGGACCACCTCTCAGGAGAGTCCCCAGCTGTGTTGTCCAACTTCTCCAGGCATTTTCAATGTGCTGGTAAAGCTGCTGCTGCCATGAGCTGTTTGGGTGAGTGACAGCTCTTCCAGCGGTGACCTCCTCCCATGTGATGTCTGCATGACGTCTCCAGTGAAAGCTGGGGTCTGCCACAGTGGCTGGAGGAAGAAGAGAGAGCAACAGAGAATTCAAGTAAGGCCTGAATCGTTATCTGTTTGCATCTGCTTAGTCCTGCACTGTTCTGGGAGTCTTAGATGTGGTCAGGGCTGTGGAGGAGGTGAGGAGAGCTGGCAGGCAAACAAGCATGGCTGGAGCTCTGGGGATGTAATTTCCAATCAAGTGATCCCCCACAAGCTGGGTAAACATCCTTTGATTCGAGCAATGCTCCAGCAGACAAAGAGATCCTGTCATTGTGCTGTACTGGCTCAGCAGGTCCCAGCACCATCGCGCCGTTGTTCAAGCTCCAGCTCAACTCAAATCTGACCCTCCCACTACAATCCACAAAAATAACCCCGATGGACTCCAAGCTGCTAGGTTAGCTCTAGAGTGAAGGGAGTTTTTTCTTGTTTTTCTCCCAAAACAGTAGTGAATGTGACAATGGCTTTCAGAAATGTGGCTGGTGGTGCGAGGGGGCTGTGAGACTGCAGCCCTATGGCACAAGTCTCAAGGCCACTCATCCCTGGAAGAGCAGATGTTTCCCATCAGAGGGTTGGAATGGTGGCTTGGGTGCTCCTGTACTTCTCCAGGACAGTCTTTTCTCCTGGTCCTGCCTCCAGTGTCCCCTGACCTGAAGCCTCTCGGGGAGCTGGGGGAAGGCTGATATGTCCCCCACCCTGAGGCTCTGATTTTGACGAGCTGAGCCCCTGCTTTGAGTTCCTGGGTCAGTCCGGATGGCCAGGTTGTCCGGAGCTACCTGCTGGCTTTTGTAAGGTGACCGATGGACCTGTTTCTTGTGTTTTGCTTTCAGCTGGGCATATTTGTGCCTGAACATTCCCTGGTACCAGACTGTTTTGCCCTGTGAATGTTTCTGTTCCTTCTCCCTCAGCTCCCACCATGCTAGCTGACCTTCACCCCAGGCTGAGGAGGAAGCTGTGCAATGTAATGCAAAATACCAGGTGGGAAAGAAGACCGGGATAGGAGAAATACCACAGGTCTGTCCTTGGGGGAGCAGAGTAGCACACTGCTTCCTCTGAGACCCTGGCAAGAGGCCACCTCTGCAGAAAGGGAAATGTACTGTACATCCATGTCCAGGGTGAGACCTGGGGTGATGATGCAGCTACTGGAGATCAAGCATCCGGCAGTTAGAGCTAATAGCTCGGGCATCACTCCCCATGAGTGAGGTGAACACCCTTACAGGACAGGGTCTTGTCTGGGATCCAAATGACCCACCATCTGCTCCTCCTGCAGCTTCCAGGCTTGAGGATTTGGAGGCCAGGAGGGATCCGTGGTTGCACAGGCTGGGCTCTTGCATAGTGAGGCTCCAGTAACTCTTCCCTTGCAGCAGCTAGGGCATGTCTGTTACAAAGATCTTGGTGCTACAGCTCCAGATGACCACCCTACATCTGGTATGGTCACTTTAGGTACTGTCCTTGACTATGATCATCTGGGGGACTGTATCCAGGCCAGGGCTTAGCTTGTGGCCCTAACGCTGGGGCTTAGCACAGAGTTCACGCACATAAGCATTGACATCTAGTGCCTTCAGAGAGGACCGGGGTTGTCCTACCTGACTTCCATCTTCAGATCAGGTCTGCAGGAGCCCTGGGCTGGGTCACAGGTGCTTTAGCTGCCCTAATGTGTCTGACACAGCACTGGGTGGCCATGTTCAAGCATCTGACTCCCACCCCAGGCTGCTGGGCTGGATGTTCTCCATGTAGGGTCCGTGGTTTGGCAACAGGGAAAGCTGGAGAGGTTGCAATTAAGGTAGATCAGAGTCTGTAGGGTATCAGCAAGGTTACTTGGTCCCTGCAGTTCGTCCTGCCTCAAACGGGAGAGGAGGGGCTCTTCCAGAGTGAATGGGCAAGAAAATTAAAACAAAGGAGAGGAAATATTTCTTCACTCAGCATGTGTACAGCTGGAGAAATTTACTGCAGAGAGGGGTCAGTGATGGATGCTGCCTTTGGATTGGAAAGGAGGTTGGAGCCTTTAACGCCACATTTCTAGTCCCACAGACTCCCAGAGGGTTAATGCATCTCCTGGCCATGACTGGGGAGGTGGGAATCTCTGGGAGACCCATGGCAGCTGATGGGGAACGAAGCATTATTTCTCTGTGTAATGACACATCAGCTGTTGTCACAGCATCCCTCCAAGGTCGGGTTAAGGGTCAGAGGCTCTCACCCCAGCATCTCCAGAGAGTGGGAGATTGCTGTTACAGCTGGTCTCAGGACAGCATCGTAGGAGCCATCCGGGTTAGTCCTGTTCGCAAGAGCGCACAAAGCTCGGTTGCTGAGTTATGGGGTTTTTGCGAAAGGTGTTGGGGGAAAATGGGGATGGGTCTGAGGTGGAGCGTGAACGTGGTCACTCAGGTGGAGAGGGACACTTCCAATTAGCTTGTTGATATGTCTAGTGAAGTGCAAGGGCAGTCGATAGCCAGATGTGTGGAGATAGGGAGCAGTGCTAGAAACATCTCCTAATTAAGTGAGGAAAAAAGGTATCCCTTGGGAAAGTGGGCAGATGATTCCTGGGTCTTCATTCAGCCTCGTCTCAGAAAAGGGAATTTGTATAAAGGCAAGGGAGCGATCTTTATCCTGGGTCCTGCTCAGTGACTGTGAGCTTGAGAGCAGAAAGCCTGTGCAGGAGACTTGGCCACGTGCTTAGCCACTGCAAGGACAGCAGATAGCGGAGAATGAGAGAGGCCTTTGGCTCATCATGGTAGAGCCAAGACTGGTTTCCTTTCGTTTCCATCTCACTTTATACCATTTGTGAATGTGTTGCTCCTATTTGACTCGTGAGAACAGATATTTGCTTGCACCATAAACCTGGCTTATGTTAATGGTAACTTCCCAGCTGGCTGCCAGACTGTGAGTCATTCCATGCCTCCGGGCACAGCAATCCCTAAAATCAGGGACTGGGCCTCTCCTGCAGCCCTGTCAGGCCAAAGCTGCCTGTGTGGAGAGGTCCAAACTGTGCCCAGCCTCTGCTTTGGGAGCCCAAATTCCAGCGCTGTGCCTGAAGGGTCCTGGGCTGGGAGAGCTGCTCAGCGTGCAGCAGCTGAGCTGCAGTGCAGGGGCAGGGCAGCAGGGTGTTTTATCTTGCTCAGGACCTTGGATTCCCTCTGTGGAAGCACTTCAGCTCGGGTGTGAGCCAGTGGGTGCCAGGGACAAGGTGGGTTGAGCTGAGACTGCCACTGCCGTCCCCATGAGTCGTGGCTGCAGTGCCCGCCTGGCACCGGGAACGTTTCCAGGGGCTGCTCAGGGGCGGAGGAACGAGAAGAGACAAAGCCCAGAACCTTCCAGAGGAGACGGAGGTCTTGGCAGCTGTGGGAAAGATGGTCACACCGGAGCTGAGCAGTAGCAACGACTGTTGGGGTGCTGTGCTATGGGACTGGACGTTCGAGGGAGGATGTGGATGGAGAGGGGCAGCGTCTCCGGCACAGCCTGGGCCTCTTGCTCCCGTGTTGCCGCTTCCAGCTGAGCATCTTGTGCAATACAGAGGCACGTGGGGCCAGGTGACCTTCTCAGCTCTGGATAGCCTGGGGATGTCTCAGCGCAGCACTCAGCACCGCGGCCACAGGGCTGGGTGGGGGATAGGCACCAGAGAGGAGGATGTGACAAATCTCCAGCCAAATTCCCACCGCTCTGTTTCCGAAAGTGTTGTCCCATCGGGACTGGAAGCAGTGAGCCTGGAGAGGAGTCCCGGGACCATGGGATACACACAATGCAAAGGCAGCCAGGCCTTGCCAAGATCCTGGTTTGAAGTGTCTCATGCCACTCCAGCACGGGCGTAGGGAAAGAGACAAACTGCAGATTTTCCAATATTTTGCACCAATCCATCACCATTCTTTTGTGAACAAGGAGACAATTTTAGCAGTGATCTGCTTCTGCCCATTCATCTTCCCTTCCTGAATCCCACGAGTCACGAGGGCAAACCTTTCTCTGCCATCACAAACCAAAAAATGGCACTTCTGATGAGGGATCAAGCTGAGACTGCCATGCAACCACTTGTTCTCACATTGGTCCCACCTCCTCCACTTAAAAATGGAAGCATCATGCAAGTAAAGACATGAATGACAAGGATTTCTCCAGATACTGCAATACCCATGAAATATTAACACTGTTATCCCCAGAAAAGAGGGTGAATGTTGTATATCATAAGGCACCAATTGTGAGCATGACAATGACAGCCCGTGCTTTTCCATTTGGCTTTCTGGATGCAACACGGCAGATAAAAACACCCCAGCAGGGTGACAGAGCTGCAGGGGCTGAGTTCAAAGGAAGTGATTTCACCGAGTCCCTGTGCTGGGCTGGAGGTTTGGTAGAGGGTTTGCAGTTAGAAACTGGGGGTCTGCTACCATACAGCAGCGGGTATGGCTCAGGGATGCCACTTCTCCTTCAGGTGTCATGCGGTTTGTTAGCTTGTACGGCAGTCCCAGGCTTTAACGCTGTCGTACGAACCTGCCTTCCTCGTCAGGGTGCTTTGGATGCAGGTTTGCTCAGCCCTGGATGTGTGTCTCTCTTGACCATGCTCAGAGCTGAGTTTCCAAGCATCGAACTTTTAATGTGTGGAGAAAGCCCCTTTTTGTAGGTCTCCCTTCGCTTGCTGCTGCTCTGCCAATTAAAACGAAATGAAAACCATAATGCCATAAATCTGGGAAACATCCAGAAGAGGAATTATGAAATCATTTCCTGTTGATGTAAGTAATCAATCTCTCTCAGTGAAACTACTTGTAGATTTTGTATAATTACACTGCTTTTCATGATGCTAACGATCCATAGCATATATCCTTCCATGACTGACTTCTTGTTGCTTTTGATGTGGGAATCTTTTCTATTTCTTTTGAAAATGAAGAAGTGTAATTCTGTGGTTGGTTTGATACACAGGTTCTAAATGTTTATGCATTTCAACAGCAGTACTTTGTTTTTCCTAAACTTGTATCATTGCAGATCATGATTTCCCTCACGTACAGCCCCTGACTCTGTGAATCTGGTCAGTACTTTATAGAGCATTTACAGAGAGGATGCCCCAGACTACAGGTAGCATTTACTTCCAATCAAGAAATGCAGATTTTTATGCTGCTTCGCTCCCTGGCATGTCTCTCATCCTGGACTTCCTGGGTGCAATTTCTGTCTTTTTTCCACAGCTTTAGCTTCAGCCTCTTTTCTCTGCTGAGATCATCCAGAGGCTGAGACAAAGGAGAAAGAGGGAGTTGGGGACAGAAGAAAGATGGCAAATGGATGAAATTATAGCTTATGTTTCTAGAGTAGAGGCGCAGGGGCAGCTCTGAGGTCTGGGAGTTGGGAAAATAAGGAAGAAGCCAAGCCTGACCAGAAATTACAACTGTTTATAAACAACAGGAGCCAAAAATAAAGGTTGATTTTGTTGTTGTTGTTATTATTATTTTCAGTCAAATCCTGCCAGCCCTAGCTAGAAGCACTCTGGCCCCACAGCTGTGATTGCATCCGTTGTGAACTGTGCCAAACAGTGTTCACTCCGAATCGCTACACGATGGCCTTGGATGGCCCTTGAGATCAGCCTTGGCCTGGCTTCCAGGTGTGGTGATGGTCCCTCCCTCTGCCCAGCAGCTTCAGCTCTGAGGCTGCACCTCAGCACCACAGGTCATCTCACACGTGAATGATTAACCCTCTGTGGGAAGTCTGGGAGCTGGGGGGTCCCACTGGCATGTCTGGGTCCATTTGTGGTCTCCTCCCCCTCTTCCAAGTGCTGGAAGCTGATCTACACTCTTCCTCCAGATGACTCTTCCTCTTCTTCCTCTTTAAAATTTATTCCAGGAGGTTGGTCTGTGGTTTGGATTTCTTGTTGCCTTACACAAGTCACGCAGTTCAGAAAAGCTGCTCTGCTCCAGACTGGGCAATAGGTGCTCATGTCCCAAGTGTCTGTGTTTTTCAGGCCAAAATATTATTTTAATCCATAACAATTTTAACTCAAAAGAGGTGATTATCTTGCTGTATTCAGTGCTGGTGTGGCCTCACCTTGAGTACTGTGTGCAGTGCTGGGTTCCACCATTTATAAAGGATCTTGAGGTCCTTGAACGCGTTGAGAGCAGGGCAGCAAAGCTGGTGACAGGGCTGGAAGGCATGTCTTATAAGGAGCGGCTGAGTACCCTGGGTTTGTCCAGCTTGGAGAAAAGCTGCATCAAAGGAAGTTCAGACTTGACATTAGGAAATGTTTCTTTACCAAGTGGGTGGTCAAACACTGGAAAAGTCTCCCTGGTTGTTGCCCCAGGCCTGTCAGTGTTTAAAAGACACTTGGACAATGCACTTAGTAATATGGTTTAAATTTTGGTCAGCCCTGAGGTGGTCAGGCAGTTGAACTAGGTGATCACTGTAGGTCCCTTCCAATGAGTCTATTCTATTCTGTGTCTGAGTGCAGTTCCAAATCCAAAGGAAAACCCAAAATGTTGGCATTTATTCCAGAACGGATATGATAACAGACTTCTGCTCAGCAACACTAAGTTGTTTCTTTCTGTTAACGTCAGAACATAAACATTAGTGTGATCAGAAGTCTGTTTAGCTTATACTCAGAGCATCAAATTTAACATACTGTTGAATTAGTACATTATTATTAAACCATTAATTTAAAACACTGAAATGCATAGCCTATAAACTCAAAATGAAACTGCCCTGCCACAATGAGAAATTCTAAATCAGTCATTTCATTTTGGCCTTCTCTTAAGAAAAGTTTTGGTTCTAGCGTGACCACATTCTCCAGTGGGAAGCTCTCCCAGAACAACTTGACTACTCTGTGGTGAGGTTTTACCCTGAAACCCGTTTTCCCATGTGCTCCCTTTGTGGCTCCGACTGAACCTCGGGGAGTGTCTCAGGAGGGGGGGGGAGATTCACTCTGTAGACCTGCAGCTCCTCTCTAGACCTGCAGCTACCTCTGCTAGTGGTGGGCAGACTCCTTAACCCAGGCTGGCTTAGCTGCATTTGAAAGACTGTGTATCTCTCTAACACTTGGATAAACGTCACCTACCTCCTCGCAGAGCTTGGCATGTCCTCCGGATTTAATCAGCACTGTGGTCACCTTTCACTGTCTGTTGCTTTTCTAGGGTGCAACCTGAAAAATGAAGTTTTTCCATGTGGCCATGATCTGTGGAGGAACCACCTCTGCAGTAAAGATATAAAGCAGTTTCCTGCTGCTCCTGGATGACAACCACATTTATCAGGTACCGAGCTGGAAGAGTGTTTTATTTCTGTTCCCGCTGCAAGAAGCAGCCTTTTCTTCTGGCTGAAGACTATCTCCCCATGTTTTCACCATCCAACCCACCAGTATGGGGCCAAGATGTGGCAATTCAGCAGCATGGGCTGGCAGAAGGAGCCACTGCTACTATGTTTACTGCAGAGCAGAACAAGTAAGTGTTGATGCTGTAGACCTGCTTGTTCTCTGCTTTGCAAGGATGGATTAAGATTGAGTCCCAGGCAAGACAGGGCTTGAAGAAGCTGTTTTGTGTAGCAGTTCTGGTCATGGGGAGAAAGATCCTGGACTCAGCACTTGCCTTTGGCGGTGGCGTTCACCAGCTGCTTTGCCAAAGGGCTTGGCTGGTTTGCTGTAAATAACTTCTGGAGCCTGACTGTCGTTTCCAAGCCTGTGACGGCAAAAGATGGTAATTGACTTCTAAGCACATGATCTCACTGGCTCCTGTCCATTGCAAAAATACCTCGTGAAGGACCCATTGATCAAGAACTGCCCTGTATAGTTGGGTCATTTACAATCTCTAACAACATACATACAAGAGCAGCCAGGCATTATCTGGCCACAAAACACTGCTGCTGAGGGATGTTTGGAGTCCAGCAGGATCCACATGACCAGGGAAATTGAGAACTGAGGCTGGAAGCCTGGCTTCTCCTTCAGCCCCACAGAGCATCCCCAAGACATGTCTTTCAGAGCCTCATGCCAAGGGTTGTCTTCCGTTGCTCTCTCTACCTCGAGATCTTTTCCACCTTCCATAGACCCTTCCTGCCAGAAGGCCCCTAATTCCTTCCCTCTTCCCGTGGTGCTCTTATATCTCACAGCAGTTGTTGTCAAAACTCCCGTCTCTGCTCTGCAAGGACTGGTGATGGAGCGAGATTGCTCTGGTCACTGCTTGTGCTCCCTCTCCCATCTCTGATCATTTTTATTCTTCATTGAAGAAAAGCATCAAAATACTATTCCAACCCCACACTCAGCTCACCTCATAGGGGCTCAGTGGGAGACCCAAGTTCATCTGGGTTGTGCCCCATTCCTAGGTTAAGGAATGACGACTAGAGGAAGGACCTTCTGAATTAACACCATCTCACCTCCCCATGGATTTATGTGAGGTTCCTTGCTCTGGTTTTTGTCAGTCTAGAGGGAGGCATTTCCTGAACAGGAGCTTAGGGATTGTCTGCAGGAAGGGGCAACTAGATCTGGAGGATCAGGAGAGCTGTCCTGTTCTCCACCTCCCTTTGACTGCTGAACTTTACAAACACTAGAAAAGTCCACTTGTCTGCAAAGGAGACCTTGAAAAAGCCTCTGGGAGTCCCGTATAGGAACTAACATGTCAGAGATACACGGGTTGAGGGTCTGGAGGAGGAGGACTGATGTGCACTGATGAAGAAGGTGCTGCAGGGGAGGAAGGCAGGATGGAAATGGCAGATGGTGCACAGGGCAGGGTTAAAAGATGCTGATGACTGAGGAAAGAGAGAGTTTCCATGGTGCAGACTTGCACTGCACACTGCCTCTACCCAGCCTGTGATATTAGTCACTCGCTTTCACCAACAACGGATAAAATAGATTCCCCCCCTCCTGACATAATAATCAGAAAACTCCACAGCTCCAGTTTAGCCAGAGCCAAAAATCTCCTTCTGTAAATACTGCTTTGTTTTTCAAAGTCCTTGATTTTATTGGGATGACTCTTCCTTCCCAAAGAGCACTCCAGCACTGTCTCAGCAGCCGTTCTCCCAAACCATATGAATCACTCTGGCCTCGGGGAGCTGCCACAAGTCACTTGAGCAGCTAAAAATATCTCAGAGGAAGCAGGACAAAAATACACGTATCCGCTGCCGTAATGCTAGGCTAGGAGGGCACGCACCGAATTAATGTGTTCCTTTTTCTGCTGTTTCATTCCCTGCAGGTTTATTTATTAGTGAAAGCAGAGCTGAATAGAGATTTGTAGGAGACTTTTTGGAAAGTTGCTTTTTAGGGGAAGAGGGGTGGTGGAAAAGCCACTTGTGTATGTGGTGGCCTGCAGCTATGATTTCCAGTGTCTTCTGGCTCAAAGGTGTGTAGTATGGGAGTTTCTTCCAGAGCGATCAGCGGAGCCTTGCTAAGCAAGGGGAGCTGAGTACCTTCTGAGGACTCATCTTGGTGCCTGATGGTACTCTTGGCAGGCGTCCTTGGTCTTCAGGGCTGGGTGTTATGAAGTGGCAGCTGTGATTCACCTCCACCGTAGCTGCCTTCTAGGAGTGTGTGTGTTTATCTATCTGAACCATTCCTGCCAGGAAAATTTCATCTCAACAACTTTGGAGTGAGAAGCTACTGGCAACAAGGGGACAGAAGGGCATGCACAGCCGTGCCTCTAGCCGTTGTGTCTGATGAGCTGCCTCGCAGATGCTTTACTCATTTGCTGGTACATGGACCCTGCAATGAGTTTCTTTGTGTGTCTGGGGGCTGATGATGGGTCTGCACGGAGAAGCAGCTGTGGTGATCCCCCAGGCTGCCCTATGGCCGGGAAAGGAGTCCAATGTTACACATATCTCTGCAGGCCCAAACCAGCCAGAAAGAAATCAGTCTATCTGGAAAATACACTCTTCTTTTCCTGCAATATTAAATTCCCTTCCCCAGACTGGACTCGACCAGGTCCAGCAACAGCCATTCTTGGAGCAAGAGCACCTTCAGAGTCGTCAGTGGCTGTAAGCACTTGTGGGTTTTTAAGAGCCATCACACCCAGGCACAGGGGGCATGTCCACAGACAGCCTCCAGCTGAAGACAGATTTCTCCTGCAATCACTTCTATTTCATCTTACATCTTGAATTGATGGCATAGTGCTGGTTTCCTCTCCACTGTCTCTAAAAGGAGCCTGAATGCACAGGTCAGATGGACACATCCTCCTGGGAGATGTTTACAGTCAGATTGATGATTCTGTCCCTGCACGTCCTCAAGGGAGTCTATGCTGTCAAAAGACAACATGCTGTCACTCTCAACAATCCTACGTCAGCACTGGGAGGCTGCCAGGACTGCGTGAAATGAAGTCCATAGAATCCAACTGTCCTACTTGCTCTGAGAAATGTCACCTAAGCGATGAAGGGTCAACCAGACTCTGAAGTCTGATGCTGCCTGTGTAAACAGATTTAAGAAAATATGGCCAGCAGAGAATGAAAGTGGATTGTTGTTGCAGTGGCTATAATGTATGACTACCTGTGCCAAAGACAACACATGCACTTAATGCTGGTTGCTGTATATAGAACACATACTTATGCTTTATGACAACTTGGAAGCATGTCATGTCCCAAATGGAAGCTAGTTACAGTGAAGTAGGTTGGCTGTTCCTCAGCTTCTGAAGCAAGAGATGCTGCAATGATAGGGGAAAGACATTTAGGATGATAAAAGCATAAAAACAATTTTGAGTTAGACTGCAAACAAACCAAAGAACAAAAAAAATTTGGAAACAGTCAAATAAACATCCTCCATGATGATATTTCCAGACACTAGATCTACGGTCCAAGGCTGGCCTGGATTTGTTTATGCTGGAAACAGTCATATCCGAGTTGAGAATTATTGCATTCACTTCCAGAAATAGCTAGAGAATAAAACCACCAAACATCATCTCTTGTACAGAGGTTATATCTGCTGGACAAGGCATACCAGAGATTCCCAGAGAGCTAAGGACCATGGATTCATGTCAAGAACAGCAGCATTTTCTTGACGTTGCAGGAATATAGCTTTGAGCACAGGATACCTGGTGTCTACTTACTGTACGGGAATTTGGGCAAATTATTAAAATAAAGCTTATTTCAGTGTGACTTTTAGCTGATTCTGCACATCCTCCATCTTAGTTGCTTGAGTTATTATTTGTTTTCCCCAGGTCCCTTGTAATGACGTGAGGTCTGAGTACACGAGAGCAGACTGCTCCAGGCTGCTGCGTCCTCCTTTTCTCCAAAAAAACACCACCGACATAGAAAGCAAAGCAAAATAATCCATTTGAGCCCTTTTAACCCATTAACATTTGCTTTGTTTAGGTAGCTCTTGATTCCCCTCCCTAGAGGCAGGTGGGAGAGGGGCCAGAGCTGCACACCAGACTGGTGGGCTTGGGGCCAGCTGGTGCTCACTGGCACGTGGACAAAGGAGTCCAGGTACTGGGCTGAGCGAAACGAAACGAGATGTGCAGGTCCAGCCTGTTTGCCCCATGCCGGCCCGTGGGAGAGAAAGTCTTTTTTTCTCGGGAAGAACTCCTTGGGTTCAAGAAAGACGTTAATAAGCCAAATGGAAACCGTCTCGCTTCACTGTGCTGCCTGGCTCCCTTCCAGCCAAGGCTGTTATTAAATTAACCAGAAAACAGGAGGACTGAGCCCCGCACACCAGCTTTCCTATCAGCCTTTGTCTCTGCTTTGTGCCAATCAGTCCTGGAACAAGACCCGGGCAGCGGGACACCTCTGTCAAGCTGTAACATCTCATGCGAAGATTTCGCTTCGCAGCTCCCTGCGGACCCTGCTCCGTGGTGTGATGCAAAACCAGACGGCAGCCACAAATCCATCAGAGGCTCCGCAGGCTCCTGCGGGCAACGGCACTGCCAGAGCTTTGACCCCAGGAGCACAAAGGGGACAATCTGGTGCAAACTGGAGTGTAGCATATTGGTCATCTCAAATTCGGGTTTATTTTCCACAGTCAGTCAAGGGGCTCTCCAGCTCAATCACCCAACGTGCCCCAGCTGTCTGCTGGTGGCAGCTGCTCAGGCCAGGGACAGGGCACTGGGGTCCCCCTCACCTCACTTGGGTTGCTCCTTCCTCTGCAAAACGATCCAGAGCCGATACGGCAGTTTGGAGGTGATGGGTTTGTTTAATGAACAACTGCGATGGGTGCAGCGGGGAGGAGGTATCTGGAAGGGTTCACTGGTGACGGCAGGCATCTTAAGAGCCCTCCTGCCCATTGAATTGCTATTTAAAAAGTTCATGGACAGAAAGACAAGGAGGCTTCCTTTCATCTTTTCTTTGTTTTTCTTTTTTTATCAATCCATAGAACACTTTATACGGAAAAATTGTGTTTATGTGCGAGTCGTCCTCTAGCAGAATCAGTATTTAGCAGGTTGTTGCTGTCTGTCCAGATCCACTTATACATGACACAGACAGACATCCGTAACTGCTATAGGAGATCCTGAGGTTTGTAGTAACAGAGAGGACTGGCGTTCGCAGTTTCATAATTAGACCCTTCCTTAATTCAAGACTTCTAAAACATGTGCGTACTCACTCTTGATACACAGAGATCCCTAGCAAGACTGCTCCAAAATTTCTACACTTTGCTGATGTTTATGGCTTCCAGAAAAGTCAGTATGTATTTCAGGTATAATGACTGAATCAGGTTAAGTGAATTTCATTTGCTGAAATCACTGTTAAGTCTGGTGTTCGATAGATAATCCATACAGCCAAACAAAATCCTTCTCCACTTATTCTGCTCTTCAGTGTTGTTGCTTTTCTTTTAGGGAAGGCCAGCATTTATGGCCAAAAAATTTGTTGTCTGTCCTTGGCTGTAATTTATACTTCAGTGAATGCATGTTATGAATTTTGGCACAGAAAGATTAATGTAGTCTCATTTTATAAGTATTATTATGCATTTTAAAATTAGCATTGAAAACCTTCAGCACTTGCATACCAAGTACTTTCCATCTCTCTCGCCATCTGCATTGCATTAAAGAATATAAAGACTTCAGCTGTGTTATTCCTGCTGAACACACTGGGATAACTTTCTTATGAAGAGGGGACCATTTTATGATGGGCTGCCTCAACTTCTCATTGTATTTAATATGAAAATCATCCCAAATCCTCTGCAATTCTCAGGCCGTTTGCTTAAGGAAAGGAAAGAATTCATAAACTTCTGTTACTCAAGACTGAAGATCACACAATGACTTTATACCATATTTTGCTATGTTTTGCATGTGTGAGTTGAGTACTTGGAAGCAAATATTCAGCCTTTATTTTTTCTTCCTGTAATTTCTGGACCTAATGGTGACTTTGAAAACTAAAATTTTGGTAGCAGATGATGAATCATGATCAAAATTTAGGCCATGAAGCTGAAGTGCTTTTCACATTTTCAAATACTCTTAGTGCTGTTTCATCCTTGAAAATAATTAGACAACAGCTTATTGCCCTCTTAGCTAAGTTGTAATGACCTATGTGAAATGCTTTGAAATCCACATGGCTTGAGAATTCAGTAACCACAAAGAAAAATATGAATATTTTAGCCAAGGTTTGAATTATTTTCTCCAAAGAGTAGTTAATCTATTATTGGTAATACATGAAGCTTTTGTCCCACCACAAAGTATCATTTTAGCCATGGAAAACAACTGTATTTAATTCACTGTCACAGTCAAGTATCTCCATGAATGATTATGAGCAGCATGATGGTACACATCTGTGTCTGCTGCAGTGGTCATGTGCTTATTTTTATGTTTTGTTATTTCTTAGCAACAAAAGGAAGTTCGAAGAGCTTTTCTTCTTAGAAATTGCACTAGAATTGTTTTTATGATCTGCTTTTACACTTGACAGTGTACCACGAGCATCTGAGAAATTTCCTTTGCTCATAGTGCGAAATGCCTTTTGACTGTTACCACCATCTGTACTCACCCTTGTGCAATCCTCTGTCCATTGCCATGGCAAATACAACATCACTTTCAAGATCTTCATCTGTAGATTGAAAATTCCCATTGTAGCCAGTCACAGTCTAAATCAAGATATAACCGAGACCATCACTTGACCAGTTATAGGTGCCCAACCAGTATTTAATGCAGCCTTTGCCCATACCGTGCATGAAGAGCTGACCGACCCCTCTACTCTGCCTGAAGCATTTGCTGGGTCAAAGATTTCATGCTGCGACAGCTTCAGTTGCCATTCCGGTCAGGCTTGGGTTGTCCTGCAGCTCAGATATCTGCTGGGGGCACGGAGGAGCTGAAGTGCGTCTGCTGGATGTTTCTAGTTTTGTGAGCTAGTCTGGGCCTTCGGCTCAGTATAAGAAACAGAAGTTTTTGACAAAACATTTGGAATCTGATTCTTTTCTGTACCCAAAACACCTAAGTTTTGATTTAGAAGTGCTGTCCTCAGGGCAGTCCCCTGGCTCAGAGCCTACGGGGCACACAGCGAGCAGGAGCAACCGGCCCGGAGAGGACAGCGAGACCGAGGGGGGGGCACACTCAATCTCCCTGCTGTGCTGTGGCAGGCTTTCTTCTGGAGATAATCTTCTTTTCAATCTAGAATATTTTCAATTTGAGGGCGTATAATTTTTTAAAGCAGACCCCTTACATGGTAATGTCAGAGTAAAAAATGAGATTTTTTGGGAGAAAAGTGGTTCTGAGAGTTTTTTTCTACCCCCCATGCCTCCAAGGACCCTGGAAATGCCTGCTGTGCTCCCACCAGCGTGCCTGCCCGTGGTTTCCCCCAGAAATATGTAGAAGCTGCTCTGGGGCTTTCACGCATGGCTGGAAAACCGTTTGCTCAGTAAATCTCCCGCATTCCAGCTCGTGAAGGTCACAGCGAGTCTCTTTCCAGAGACATCCTTCCTGCGCACAGACCGATGCTCAGCCGCTGTCCCACGGGTCCTCATCCAGACCCACATCTTCGCACTGGACCATGGTGCCCCTCGGCAGAGCATTGGCCTCCCAGGGGTAACTCTTCTGCTCACAGCTTCTGGGGCAGAGGAGCTGGCGGGAGGCGGCTCCGCTCCATTGCGTCTGATGCTGTGCTATGTCAGCAGAGAATCTAGCCCTTTGTTTCCATCCTGACTCCTCCCTTCCTGCCTTTTCAGGCTAAATGTTCCCAAAATATCCCCTGTTCCTTAATCAGAGAGACAGAAGGTAGATCCTGATCTGTTTTGCAGACAGTGGCTGTTCCTCCCCATGGCCTCAGAAAGTCTCTATAAACAGCTGTTAAGCAAAGAAATCACACCAAGATGGCGACTTTAAAACTTTCTTTTTTTTTTCATCCTTTAAAGAGGAGATTTGGGATTTCCTCTGCTGGGTTTTCATCTGGTGGAAGAAGGATCATCTCCATCCCTTGCGTGTGTCTCTCTCCCACCGGAGCCAGCCCCGTGCAAGCCCGGCGTAGGGGTGATGCTGCACAAAGAGCTGCTGTAAATCAACCTGGCAGCAGCAATAACATTTGACAGTGCCAAAAGAGCCCCTCGTTGGTTCTGCAGACTGGAAACGTCTGGCCCATGGCAGGGTTCGTATTTACGCTTCTTGATAATTTGTCCATACATCAGTTTATATATTTATTTCTACCTTCTAGGCAGAGCACTTGCCCAGAGCGAGCTATGTTTTCCTTGGCCACCCCAAGGGTCTCTCTCTGTTTGGTTTCCAAAGCACACACGTGGAAAGTGAAGGGGCAAGCTGCTGCAGCAGGAGGAGTTAGTCATTTGTCAGCACAGCCTCCAGGATTATTTTTCCAGGTGGATTTTATAAGAGCCACAAGGCAGGAGGGGGTACTGTGCAACCAAACCGGTCTCCTGGAGTGTGTTCTTGGCCTGTCCTTAAGACGTGATTCTCTCAAATCTGAGACCATCACAAAAGAAGCAACTGGGTTAAAAATTGTGCCTTTGGTTTCCTTTCTGAGGGAGGGAGGTTCCAAGGGGCTGCAGGAGATTTTGGGAGCTGGTCTCTGCTGGGTCTCATGGGGCTGACCGTTGGACACTGAGCAGCCAGGACTGCAATGCCTTTTGGACATGCCCCAGGTCTCCTGCGCGGGCAGTGGTTTGGGAGCAGTGCCTGGTTCCTCTGAGGGGAGCAGCCCTGCCCCGAGGCTATGGAGAAGCTCCCTGGGGCAGCTCACTGCGGGTGGGCAAAAGTGGTTGAGGCCAAAGAGCTGGGAGCAACATTTGTGTGCTGGGGGGAATCATAGCTCCATGAAAATCGATGGGAATGTTGTCATGGCTTGCAGCAGAGTCACAAAGTCAGCCTCTCGCTGTGTGATGCAGCCACGAGCCCGGATTTGGCACATGGCCATCAAAGTGACCCACTACAGACCAGAGCTGGGAGCTGCTGATTTCTGAGCTGGCAGGTAAGGGGCACCAAAGTGGGGCATTCAGTTGCCTAAATGCAGGTGACGTGCTCCAGGATACTTGAGGCATCTGCACGGGGCTGGAAGTGTTAGCACAGACCCACAGGATCTGCTTTGAGATACCTCAGGGTATCTCCAAATACCAATAGAAGCTTACGTCTGGGGAACTCTGTCCCTTCCTGGGTGTCACTGGGCAAAGCTCATGATCGTGGTCTGCTGCCTCACATACCCACCTTGGTTAAGTTTCCCAATTTACAGCACAGACCACCCAGCTCTACCTGGAGCAGCTGACGAGTGTTCAGCCGGATCTGAGCACTAACCCAGACCAAGTCTGACAGAGCAGATGAAATGCTGTGAGCTTGTCTGTGGAGATGCCTGTGCTCCTCCTTTGGCTTCCACTTCATCCTCATCCTGCCTTCCCTCCACTGGGAAGAATCAGTGAATGAAAAATCCCCCTTGGACTTTTCAAGCCTGGACATCCATATTTATCCACTTGAACGCCTTATTCAGCCACCTGCAAGGGACTTTGCTCCAGTCTGGCTCTTGGCCGAGCTGGCTGACATCCAGAGCTGCTGACCAAGGTGGAGTTGTGCCAGACTGACAGGAATATTACCAAAATCTGTGGTTCCAGAAGTAGGGTATGCTGTCCTGTCCTTGTCCTTGGGCTCCAGGACCACACTCATACAAACCAGATCACTTCTGGGGGAGTTCATGACTTTTCCATATGAGAGGCAGGGAGACAATCCAAGGATGATGAGTCCCTGAGACAAATACAGCAGCTATAATTCATACTAGACAAATACAAAACACTTTTTTATATACAATGACAAAAGTCATGGGAATAACAAAAACAATGCACAGAACATTTTGACTTTTGGTAAAGCACTGGCTCCAAAATTTCTTCAGCATCCTTTGGTCACCCACCAGGCTGGACAGCCCCAAAGTTCTGGTGAGTGTTGGGTAACTGCAACAGCACTCTGTGCACCACTACACGGGCTGTGCAGCAGCCAACTCACCTGCTCTGGACAGATTTACCTTCCTAAATGGTATCAGCCCAAGGAGAGCTGAGCTCTGGTCTCCATGTACCATGATGTTTGGGGCAGAAGTGGCAGGAGAATTTGTTTTGAGGAAGAGCGGGTGTGCCTGAGAGATGATTTGTTGTTTTCCTAAACAACCAAAAGAAGGGATATTATTTGTCTTCACAGACCCTGTGTCACCTATATACTTTGGCTGCCTCCCACACAGCTCTGGGAGATGTAGGAACAGTGTCCAGAAGCAAGTCCTGCCCAGAGAGATGCAGAGAGGTGCTTATAGGGGTAGAGACAAACTTGCAGTCAGTGCCCGGGTTGTCCAGTTGTGGGACTCTGCCACTCCCAGGGCATTAAAAATGGAGGGGAGGCCAGAGACTCCAAGCACACAGCAATTTCTGGGCACAGGGCAAGCTCACAGCTTGGTGGTAGTGCTCAGACAGGCTCCTGATGGGCGAGGAAGATTCTGATGGATGCTCTGCCTGTGAGCAGCTCTTGACCTTGCTGCCTCCAGCTCCAGGAACTGGATGGACTCTCTCCATAATCCTGCCTGGACAGTCATTAGCCTTTGGCCAGCTCTGCTGAGGGGCACCTTGGTCCAGCGTGAAGATGCGGGTCTGGACGAGGACCCTTGGGATGGGGGCTGCGCATTGGTCTGTGTGCAGGAAGGATGTCTCTAAAACAAGACTGGCTGATGGGGTGAGACACCCATACAGCCACACTCAGCCAGCTTCCTGTGCACCAGCGTGGTTGGACATAAGACATAATAGCTTTGGTGTGCTCCACATCTCTGGTGCTACAGATTTTGGGCAAAGACTACTTGGTCCTACTGCATGAGTTAGGAGCCAGCAGCAGGTTCTTCTCCTTCCAGACTTCAGCTGTGTCTCAGTGTACTTCACATCCAGAATCCCAGATATCTTGACAAGGTGGCAAAAGTCTCTCCTTTCACCCAGCATTGACTTTCCAAAGGATCTGCAATTTCTCAACTGCAGATGATATTTGCTGGCTCTTTGCCAAGGGCACAAGTCTCTCACTGATGCTATTCTGAGTTTACTGCTGCTCTATACATTACCATGGGATGCTTGTATAATTTTTTACTCAGCCCTATGTAGGCCACTTCTTATTTTTAAAAAGGAAGTTCAAAGTCAAACTCCTACCAAAAACTCCTTGGGAAGTGTATTAAGGCACGACCTAGTTTCTTAGAAGTTCTTCAACCGGAACACTTCCCCCCCACCAAGTCCTACTCCAGCCGTGCCTCCACCACAGCACCACAGGGAGCATGCATCAGTCATGTCCCTATCTGCTTGGGGACCTGTTTTATCCCTCCTGCTCCCACCAGGTGACCTAATTATATCTGTGTTTTGAGCAGTTAAGTGCCATAGGGGACACTGTGATGGCAAGTTGACTGGTGTGACCTCCTTTTGTTCCTGCCCCAATGAAAACTGGAAAGAGCTCTTTATCTTCTTCCATTTCCCTCAGTGAGTGAAGCTTTCCCCATGTAAGAGCAGAACTGGACAAGGATGTAAGAGCAGACAGGTTATGGGCTAGCCATTGGCCTTGAGGCATCATGGCAAACACTTAGAAGTGATTTGCCACTGGCAACTTGGTAGCTTAATCCCACTGTGGAAGGACAATGAGTTTCAGCAGAGGATCTCCAAGAACATGTATCATCCTGCACTGAGCGTCTCCCCAGTTCTTGAATAAAGAAGTGACCTCACTGCACATGGAGCATCTTTGTCCTTGGTCACCCTTTTAGAAGGGACTCCATAGGTCTAATCCATGGTCTTGCCCGCTCGTTACTCTTAAAAATACTCTTTTGCTGTATTTAGATTCTAAATCCTGGTTCACTACTGGTTTCTACCTTAATTTGCCACATTCTGCAATGAGGAAACAGAAATAGTTCCTGTCCTTCCTGTGGGGTTTAGACCCACAATCACACTGGCAGCCCCTTCCTGAGGCCCTTTTCTGGCTGGCCAGAGAGACCTGAGAAGGCACCATCCAACCCTACATGCAGGAGTGGTAGGGAGAGACCCATAATTACACCCCTTCATGCCCGTCTGTGAGCCACTCCCCAGAAGCAGCAAGAACAGATCAGGTAGTAGAGAGATTGGAGGTGCTGTTGGAGGTCAGATCCACAGTCCTGAACAGTCTTCTGGACATCTGCTATGGGTCTAAGGATGGCCACAAAGCCCTGAGTGGCGTGAAGCCTTGATGCAACCTGGGACAGCAGTTTCCACAAAATCCTAGCTGTGCTGCAAATATTTAGACTCCACACAGCAGCATCACTTCTTCCAAGACAGGATCTGGAGTTAATATGACAAGTCAGTCTAATTTGAGTGGGAGAATGTTGCTTCTTTTCAGCCTGAGCAGACTGTCTGCTGGTGGGAGCTTGCTAATTTGCTTCCATCAGAAGAATAAGCAATCACCAAGTCAGCAGTGCTTTGCTGTTGTGAATGTTTATTTGTTTTCTTCTGCTTGTTTTGTGCTGTCTCATTAGTTATTGGCAAAGGGCACAAAATTGTATTTTCCTGGGCAAAACTGAATAAAACAAAAGAGCCATTTCCATGTGTAGAAACCCCAGGCTTGCCTCTCTAGAAAGTGCTGTGCCCTCCAAACCCATCCTCTGGCTAACTCACAAAGGTAGACCTCCAACTTTCCCGCTGCTGCTCTCCATGCACACAGAGCTACAGCCATTCCCTCTGGCATATGCAACCAGTTCCCAGGAAAACTTCTATCCTTTCATCAGCGTGGAGGGCAAAGCTCAATCCTGCAGCAGGGGAGCCTGGTGGGATTCACCTCATGGTTCTAGGATGCACCCACAGATACCTCACACCGCTGTCATGACTTGTTAAGCCACTGGCGCTCTAGTGATCTCCAGTGCAGACTTGAAACTCTGGGCTGCCCCATGGTCCTCTGCTTTGGGCAGGAAAAAGGTTGCTCTTGAGCTGGCAAGTGCCTCCTGGGATGACCCTCGGCAAGTCAAAGCAAAGTGGGCAGCGTCAAAGGAGCCAGCTCTTAGCCTCTGGTCTGAAGCCAGCTCTGAGCCCTGGCCTCTCCCCCAGTGCCGCATCCTGCTGGGCCCAGTTCATTCCACCACCCTTGTTTGGGGTCTTGGACATCACTGATGCTCTTAGCACGTGTCCCTCAAGGCAAGCCCTCAGAGTGGAGCAGGCCGTGGGAACCCAGGGAAGTTCTGCTTCAAAGCTGCTTTCCCCAGCCGCATGAATACTAGTGGCTGCTCTGGATGCCATAAATCTGCCTTTTCCCCACCTCTGAAATCCCTTTTGGTGCCCACAGGCTCTCCCCTGGCCCCATCCACAACTCTTCCACACTCAGTGCCAACTGATTACTCATGTGGAAACCCAATCCTCTAATTGAGGCTTTCTCTGGGCTGCCAGGAGCCTACACTCCCCCTCCCCGCCCCCCTGCTCCTTCCAGGCGCTGTTTGCCCACTCCCCTTCCTCTCCATGGCTGGTTCTCCTGTCCAAGCTGGACTTCTCCATGTGCTGATTCATTCCCTCTGAGGGAGGGTAATACTGCTTGCATGCAGAGGGCATCAGAGAAGATCTGGGAATGCCATGAGAACAGTCATTAATTGAATGCTTGGACATTATAGGATTGGTAACCCCCCTGTGGGGCATCCCTGAACCCATCATGACTGTGATCATGAGCCAAATACTTCTCTTTACCACTTGCTCAGCCACCTTCTTCACAGCACCACCAGAAGAAATTGAGAAGGTTTTCCTCCTGATTTCTCAGTATCTGTGCATACAGAAAGCAGACAGGTAGGCATGGAGTCAGAATGCACGCCCGAATGATCACAGTCCCTGTCAGCTACTAAAGCGTATGAGAGCCACGTTCGAAACCAGCATGTGGCTGCCAGCCTAAGAAAACCACAAGAGCTATGACAAGGCCTCAATAGTTGGTGTCCCGTGTCCTCTGTGTCCCTGTGCGCGATCCTGGGCAGACCAGTGGGGCACCTGCCTCCTGGTGAGTTCGTGGATATGAGAGAATAAGCGAGACCAACTGGATTTAAAATACTCCCCCCCTGTTTGTCTAAACAGTCTTGCACTGAAGTGCATGCCCGCTGACGAACTCCATCCACCTGAGTCTCCAAGTGGGAGAAGACTTCTGGAGATCTGTGCCTGCATTCCTAAGGTCACCCCTCTGGTTACGTTTCCACGCTCAGGATGACATATCTGGCTGCAAGCTACGGTAAACAAAAAAACACAAGAAGCTGCCAGAACTGGCATGAAAGCTTTCTTGCAGACCTGAACTAGTTATTTTGATTCTGACCACTGTGCAGTTTATTTACAGGCACTGCAGGCTGCGGGTGGTCAGCGGGACATACCCAATGGCCTCATCCCCTTGTGCATGCTGGGTGTTTACCATGATGGCTACACAGATGTGCTGCCGTATCCCCGCAGAGCAGCAGATCAAGGATTTCGTACAGCTCAAGCAGGAAGAAGAAGAAGAAATGTCTTTTCTTCAGTGCTGAAGGGAGACTGCAGCAGAGCAGGGTGGCTGCAGAAAGCAGCCGTTTCCTCGGTCTCACTCTGTGCACAGTGGATATCACAGCTTTCACCTTCCCCATGCCGTGTCAGCAGGCACGACGCCTGCCCAAGTGTTCCCTCAGGGTGTAGGTAGGACTGCAGGGAGGAGGACCAGCCACAGGGCCAAGGCACCATCCCCGCCCAGTCCCAGACCCTTGTGCCTAGCCCATTCGCGCTAAGAGATGGACCTCATTCTCCAACCGGCAGCTCCCAGGATTCAGTCTGGAGCCCACAGCCCCTTTCTGGTCTCAACCACCAGAATCTGGGAAAGTACAGATCAAGGCTGCCTGAGTCTGGACATGGGGAAGCCAGGATCAGAAACAATCTCTGAAAGTGTCCAGCACGGAAAGAGATGATCTCTGCCTTCTTGCAACTTTCCGACTCTGCAAACTTGGAGCTGGCACCGGCACAGATTTGACCTTTTTCCTCAGGATCTAATTGAGATGAGAGTTTCCTGGCTCAAGTGGTTTGTGCTCCACAGAAGATCATCTGTGCAAGGAGGTATTTACAACTGTTTTCCTCAGTGCTTGAATGTTCCGAAAGGCAAAGAGAAAGCTGTCTCGGGGGTGTGGAACAGAATCTGTCCTCTGCAGCAAATTTTCTCTCCCCAATATGAACTTGTGGGTGTGATGAAGGCCAAGAGAAAGTGGGTCTTTTTAATCCATGAAGCCAGGAGCAGACTCTCCACTTGTATGGAGAGGAAGATTTGTGGGTTAGAGACTCTGACTTGGGAGTGGATTCATGGGTGTCAACCTCTGAGGTGTCTGGACCTTTTGCAAGACGTCTCCTTCCCTCCAGGGCTGGGGGCTGGAGGGAGCTGACTGGTGACAGGGGGACACGAACAGAAGTGAAGGACTTGGCAGTTGGGACCTGTGCAGGGATCTGATCTGGAGCCCTGAATTCAGGAGCACCTTGCAAGGCATGAGGATGAAGGTGTCCTTGAAAAGGGTGTACTAGAGTAAATGTCTAGCTCCACTTTCCAGCCAAGTAGTTTCCTTCCAGTGTGGATCTAGGGCTACTTCACTGTTCTGGGTTTCTCTGGTCCATTTGGTGGCTCTGCCAGAACTGACCATCAGCCTTCCTAACACGGATGTGCCAGATATAGGAATAAGCATCTTGGGAAGGAAAGAGTATGTGTGATGTGAAACATTGGCTCCTCCTCAAAGGACATCTTATTATTGGCTTCCAGAGGTATGGGTTTCACTCAGTCTTCACGAATAAAAGGAAGAGATTCCCTGGAGGATGGCAAGCGTGGACAGGTAATAGGACTATTAGTAGCTAAAACTATTATTCAAACTACTGTCATCATCAAGTTTATTAAAATGCCTCCAACTCAATAGGCGCGTTAATGACAATACAAACGAGGCCACAGTGTTTGGGCTGATGCATAAGCAGTGGAGCATTTTCCCTCTCCACAGTAGTGGTACTGATCCCAGACAGCCACTTGTTGCAAAACAGTATGCCAAAATCTGTATCATAGTGAAAATTGTTCATGACAGCTGGGAGAGCCAGAGAGTGAGTCATGGTTGCTGTTGATACCTACAAGATTTTCCTGAATGACAGTGGACTCTAGAAATAGAAAATACAGTTGAGGAGAGACTGAAACAGATAAATCACCCCAAAGCGCTGATTCATCACTTTTTTGTCCATTAGCTATGTGGGAAAAAAGTCCTTGGCCTCCACATGAATAACCCTGTGTCTTTAAAAATGACGTAGCTTAGGAGAAACGCTTGAGCCAACACAGAAACGTTCAATTGTGTGAAGCCAAAGCTTGTCTCCATAGCCCTGTGTATTTTTAGAAGTGGCAGGAATATTATCCAGACGCTTCAGAAATCTCTCCTCGTTCTTGCCCTGCCTGGTGCAATGAAGCTGCAGCGGCACATGGCAAAGCCATGGCTCACGTGGACATGTTAGAGGGAAAGGGAGCGTTGTGTGGTTGGGGGCTTTGCTTGCTTCCTAGTGAAGCCTGTTCCCAGTAAGGAAAATTATACTTTCCAGCATAGTTTTCTGGAAAGCAGAATGGGAAGTTCCTTTTCCTCTCTTTGGGATCCCTATATTCCTGCTAATATGTGCTCCAGAAGAGGTTAAGCCTGTCTATTCTTCATTTGAAGTCAGTCAGGTTTCCTTTTGTTTTATTACTAAATCAGCACAGTTCTTGGATATACAGCAGTAATTTTTGCCACCAGCTGCTGCATTTCTTTTAATGCTAAAATCAGGTGGCTAGTTACAGGGCTTGGCTTTCTTTGCCTTCTTTTTTTATGAAAAGATCTAGATTTGCTGTGGAGAACATGTTAGCTTCAGGGTACCCATAAAGGCAAAGAAAAGAGACTGAAATACAGGAAGATCTTTTTTTCTGAACAAGTACTGTGCTTTTGTTCAGCAGATATTTAGCAGGTGAGATGTGAGTCTTGACAAAACCTGCTGGGAGTTTTCTGTAGGGTCTGAGGTGCTCTGCAAGACATCAGCACCTGGAAAAGGAGGAAGAATGGTTTCCAGCCCATGGGAAGAGTTTGGGGAAAGCTGCATGGAAAGTCCCTGTCCCATCCTCAGTCCTGCTTTATGCCAAAGTGAGGGCTTCAGCTGCTCTGGCCAATGCCCCTTTTCAGAGAAAAGTGTATAACGGGGCTGCTCAGCCCACCCTGTACACAGGTATTTATTTATTGATATTCACCACTGCACTGAAGGGAGGTTCTCTCAACTAAACTGACCCCAAACTTAGAAGCAGCTTGTTGATTTATTCCTATACACAAAAGCCGCTGGCACACAGGCTGGTTTCTTGTCCATGTGTCCATCTAGTCCCTTGGCTGTGGGACTCACCCCAAGCATGGATCTTGAAGCCAGGGGTTTCTCTGGGCCCAGAGTCCCAAAGGCTCCCGGTGTTGGGCAGAGCTCCGCGGGGCAGTCATGGACACATCACACATCACACTGTGTCCCCTTCTCAGGGCTTCAGGCCACCAATGATGTGTTAACCCCCGAGAACCAGCAGCCTCGTTGGTGGGAATCCCTGGGGCAGAGGGGTGGGGGCAAGGGAACAGAAGGGACCTTGCCCATGCAGGCAGACCGCTGGTCTCCAGCGTGAGGTCCTCATTGGAAACCCTCATTAAGTGGCTATTTACATCTCAATCTGCTAAATTGTTTTAAAAATTAGGTCTTAATTCCTTTTGGTTTTCTGTTAGTCCTGAAGTGGTACGCCCAGGTTTGCCAGGACAGACCAAATGTCTAAGAGACGTGCAGGCACTTTCTAATCCACTTCCTGAAGGCCAAATGCCCGCTAAGCCACGCTGTGGTGAGCAGAGTCATTTTTCTTGCTAAAACAGCAAGAGATTCCCAACTTCCCAGTAAAATGCATTGCTAATTCCAAAACTGTACTTAGTATGTCTCTAGGAGCCCATTGCTGGGTGCTGCTTAGCATGGTCCAATATGGTGTCACTGTTAGTTATTAAAATGCATCACTCTCGTGGACCCCTGGGGTGAAAGTCCTGGGGGAGTCTCAGGAGCACCCAGCTACAAGCCGTGGAGTTCAGGCAATTTGCTTTTGTTGAAGGTCCAACCTTTGCCTTTGTTATCAGCTTGATGATTACTTTATTGTAAAAACTCATCACCTTAGGAAGTAATTAATTTCTTGGAACCAAGAAGAACAGATGGGCTTCAATTTATTAGAGATCACATAGGAAGCAGGGGAGTCTCTAGCCTAATTTGATAAACACAGCATTTTAACCTGACACTTTATTCCCTTTTAGAGGTCTTAGGAAATATCCCTTTGGATATTTGATGCTGACTCACTGCAGGGCTGAAAGGCTCAGGATGTGATCAATTTATGAAACACGGCCTAGCTTCAATACTCTTGGGCACATTTCCTCTAGGCAGGATGTGCAAATAGCACGATGGCAGCTACCCTGCTGTGATGGCAGTTGGCGGCTGCTGAATTCATGACAGATTTATTAGGCTGGCCAGGTGCAGAGGTTCCCTGCAAACAGCTGGAGCTCTCCTCACCCCTTCTTGACAAGGAGGATTTCTCACTTATACCAGCCTTGCTCCAGACCCTTGCTTGCTTCCCCACCGCCGGATAAATCGCTGCCCTGGCTGCAGCCCTGCAGGGCTGTGGATGTGGTATTTCTCATCTCCACGCATGCAAAGGTTTCCATTCATACTACAGTCTGCCCATCTGTGCTCTGGCTCACAGAGTCCTAAATTTGCCTTCTTGCAGATTGAAAGGACAGCTGAACCCGTGAATATTGGTGTCTGAGAATGGCTAGACAGCTGAGAGTGAGCAACCCCCCCGGCCAGTCAATCAAGGGGATGAAGGAGGAGCGTGAGAGCTTGGGCTGCACCGAAAGAAGGTGGGGAGCAGGCTGGAGCCACCTTGGGCTGGTGGAGTCTCTGATCAAAATCTGCATAGGGATCTGCCAGTGAGGAAATAAACCCCAGTTGCCATGGATGGGGAAGAGAGGTCTAGCATGTGGGCATCCCCTGTCTCAATGGGGATGCAGCTCATAATTCTGCTCTGCAATTTTGGCTCCTCCAGGGCCATTCTGCTGGAGACACTGTCACCCCATAACCCTCAGGGTCCAGAAAAATGGGTTTTGAAAGATGTCATCAATGCTGACAGAAATTTCTGAAGAAAACTGCAGTGAAAATACCTACCTTTTTTTTGCTGTGGTCATAGTGTCAGTGGAAAAATGTCTCCTCTTCTACCCCCCCTGGTTTTCCAACATTTCTGCAGAAATCAGACCTCTTCCAGGAATTAGTGTTTTTTTTTTTTTTTTTAATTTTGTGTAAATCCAGCTTTTCCGTTGGCAAAAGGTTTGTGTGGGAGGCTTCCAGACAGTTGCTTTCTATCTGTCGAGTGTACATGAACCTAAATCCTAGAGTAAGTGCTCTAGGCAGATGATAACCAGAGGCTACTGAAAACGTGCAATCATTTAGTGTGCAATCATTAAACATGCAATGATTAATAGAGAGGGAGGTGAAGGCCCCCAAGGATCCCAGACCAGTGGGAAGAGACAGGGCTGCATTTCCCAAACATCAGGGCTCTGCTGGCTCGTGCCACCTCCCGTGGATGTGCTTTAGCCTGGAGGAACCATCCGGCCAAAAAGCCTCTCTGCCACCGCAGGGACGGTGTCACGGGTGCTCTCCCTTCCCTCGCCCATTCATTTACTCCGGGACTGTGTGGGTGTTGAGAGCTTGGTCCTCCTTTTGCCCATAACAGGAGAGGAAACCAGAGTGCAGACCACTTGAAACCCTGACATTTTCTCCGCGTTCTTGCTGGGAATGACCTAATCCACACCATTGTTTCCTACTCCAATTGAATTTCCACTTACCCACATTTCCATTCTTTCAGTGGTTCTTAAAATATTTTTCGACCTCTTTACCAGGAAAGAGTGGAGACCCGACAATGCCTTTCTTGTTCAGTTTGGGAAAAGGTCGTTCCTTGTTCTGTTTATATAGAACTTAGCAAAGAGAAGACAAATGTGGAGTTTATTCATCCTGAGGAAAAAGCAGATTCACATATTACAGCCCTTACTCGAACAGGCATTAGTCCTCAGTGTCAGCTGTGCTGCTCTGTCCTCTCTGTTGCCCGTATTCTGGTGGATTAAGGCCAGTATAGATCTGCCTACCCTGCTTGTGAATTCGCTTCCTCAAATAGCAGGCAGATTCAGCCTTGGAAAGAGGGACGAGTCATGGCTGTATGGTCACCTTGATACCTTGTGCAGGTTTTCTTTTCTGATGTTTTCAACTAGGACACTTAAAGATTTCTCTTTTTGTCTGGGACTTGTATAAATCCCTTTGTACACCCTGCTGCTGGGAACTCGTCCTTTGACCCTGATCCATCCCAATTATTAAGGTGCTTTTTCTTAGGAGCTCAGTAGCCTGTGGCTCCTTGGAGAATACATCCAAGAGCAACCTTTCCAGGTGGCCTGAATCTCTCTCCATGCCTCCCTCTTTCCAGCCACTAAATGAGGTGGCAGGGACCCGCTTGCCAACTTCAAAAACTTCACTGAGGTGCTCAGGTGGGAGGGAGACAAGTAGGCTTGTAGGACTGACATGAGGAGTTGGGTTCACTAAAAATGGTGTGAAGATCCGCAGTGACGATAGCAGCCCTGGAGTGCTCTGCTTTCCTCCTGCCTGTGGCAAAGGGCCCTTCATGATGGTCCCTCTCTACAGGTTTGAGTCAACAGATGGTGAAAAAAATATCCCTTAGCAGTCATCTGGTCAGGAGAGGCAGAGGTGTGCTGCTAGTGGTATTAAACACTGAGCAACAAGCCTAGAAAGGTGGAAGATTTATTAAATCCTGCTACACTTTCCTAGGCAGACATCTGAGGAAGAAACAGCTTAACTTTCCTCAACATCAAAATCTTTCGACACCTTGACTTCTACCACAATAACAAGAAAAAGCTGCACTGGTAGACATCTCACCTGTATCGGCTCTGGCTCCAGTGTCCTGCCAGCGCTGCGGACCTGCTGCAGTGACTTCCATGGTTTTTGTGTCCCTTGTGCAGCCTGGCATCTGGATAGTCTGCCCACAGCTTGTGTTCACTGGGTCGGGGAATGTGCACATGACTTCCCAGGGTCCTTTATTTTCTGGTCTTCCTTTGATCCTATGTATGTGATGGTGCAAAGTGACTGGAAACCCTGCACAGCAAGGAAGACGAAGGATAATCCTGGTGGGATTGTGCATCTGATTCTTCCTGCCCAAAGTCCCTGCAGCAGCTTCCAAAGCTGCTTATACTTTGGTGTGATAGAGTTAAAGCAGTTGGCTTAAAAGGAATCACAGCATGGACACAGTATAAAACCAGACATGGGATATAAAAAGCATGCTTCTAAATTTAAACCTCTGTTAAAAGCTAATTTAAGCAGCTAATTATACTAAAAATGTACAAGCCCCAAATTTGCCAATTAAGTTAATTAAACGAAAACGCAGTGAGCTTCAATTTGTCAGTTAAATCCATCTGCTTCCTGCAGCTTCCTGCGATCCCACAGCTTTAAAGCTCTCCCTGCGATGGGAACCATGCTCCAAGTCATCACAATCAGATGTCCAAAACCCTAGAAAAAGCCCAAAGCTTGCTAACAGCCAGGCACAATTAGCAGCCTCAGCCTTTGGGAGTCTGCCCACACATCTCACAATAGACGTGGCCATTTAGGAGACGAAGTCTCTGGACAGGCTGGCTCGGTCCTACAGCACTGCGCCTGCTGGATCCCTTCCCATCATCACGTACACATGGACAGGGTGACATGTATGAGAGCACAGGTCCATGCAGTGGACAGTTCAGCAGGTCTGCAAGCAGGAAGCCCTGTAACCGTGACTACTCTCATGAAAACTGCTCCTTTTTCTAGCTTCCCAAGGTCTATCCCATCCTCTGCCTGCCGACGGCAGAGCAGCCCTCCCTGTTATGTGTCACCAGCTTGCACATGCGGTGGCCGTGTGGTTGCTTCCCGTGGTTGCCTGATCCCTGCTCACCTCACCTTGCAGCATGCAGTGAGATGCCGGGTGCTGTGTTGTTGCGCTGGGATAAAAGCCTGGAGTCGATCGGGTGGAGGACGGCAGCGCTGGCTGCTGTTAGCAGGCTCAACCAAGCTGATCCACACGTGACTGATGGCCACAACACGGGACAATGTTCTGAGGCTTTTGTAGCTGTAATTGGCAGCTTATTATGCTTTTCATCAGGCACACCTGGTGTAGGCTTGCTTATTGTGTTAGTTAAAAAGACCAGCACTTTAAAAAGAAAAACAAATCTAGATATCAGTGCGTCCACTTACAGCAGGAAAATCTGTAAAGGAGAGCTGCCACCCGAGCGGGCCAGTGCATTGCGGGGAGGATGGACTCTGCTCCGCTCTCGTCCTGTGTGAGGAGCAGTAAACACAATGGAAAGAGAGCAGGACGCTCCGTTTCTTTGCTGCTGACTCCAAGGAGTTACCATGGTTCATAGGCTTGGCACGCTCAGCTTCAGATCAAAGGAACTCACTTCCAAAATAAAGTAAAAATCCTCAAACATTTCTGGCCCTCCCTCTCAAACTCCTGCAGCCCACGTTCTTCAGAGCAGAACAAGGATTTTCACTGAAGTTTTCTAAGCTTTAATTTAAATTTCAAATGGATGCAAATTAATGCTCCACAGTCCAGTTTCTGCTTTCATACAGACTGCTTTTCTGCAGAGCTGTGTATTATGTGAGCTGCGATCCTACCACCTCCAGTACCTGAGCATCTAGCCGCAGTGTTACAGCCGGACAGATGATACACAGCAGCTCTGCATTTTGGGCAGCTGAATAACGCCAGGGGCGCATCGGGAGGCAGCTGACACACCCCTCATCCCACCCACCAACATGTCTGGGCTGGGACGTGGCTCCCTGATTTTCAGCACCTGCATTTTTGCAGCTGTCATGCCCCCAGCGCCATTGGTACATTCAGGGTTCTGCTTTGATCTCTCTTTGTCGTAATTTTTTCAGCTGCCCATATGTTTCCCAGCTGCAAGTCTTCAACTTTCTTTGTGACTTTTTCCCCTTCACTTTCCCTCCCCTTGAGTACTTTTATTCCGGTCCCAGCTGCGTTTATCTTTCGTGCGACCAATTTTGCCCTTTGTTTTCAAACAACACTGGGATGGCTGGCTTGTTAGCTGTGAAGGGAGATTAAGATGTGCTGTGGTGCTGATGGGAGGGAAGCATCTCCTGGGGCTGGCTGTATGAAGATGAAATGGCCAACGAGATCAGGCACATACTTCCTCAACATGTCAAAGCAAACCTTCCCTGCCAGGCAAAGCCAGGGCTCCTCAGAGCGTTGATTTAGCATGGTTACAGTCTCTGTACACCAAGGAAAACCTCCCCACACAGTACTGCAGGAACTCCCCATGGTGCCCAAGAGGTTCCCAGTCCCCCCGGGCTCTTCGTTGCATGGCCTTGGAGGCAGCATGACCATGGAGGTGCAGCAGGAGCCGAGAGCTGAAAGCCAAGCTATGAACCCTTAGTGCAAAGAGATGTCCTCACATAGGCCTGGGGAGAGATGGAGGCTGATGGTACTTCCTGCTCTATGGGAATAATATCTGGGGGATGTGAGAAACCCCTTACAACTCCCCCGAAGCACAATTTGTGCTTGCACAAGAGCTATCACACATGTCCATCCACAGCATCACCTCCATGAGGTGACATCAGGGTAGAGCAGAAGTGCAATGTGCATGGGGTTTTCTCCTAGAGAGACCCTCTGGCTGCCCTGGCTGCAGCCAGGTTGGAGACCCCAAAGAGCAGGAGGGCAGCGAGTCCCCACAGTGTGCTCTGGAGGGAGCAACTGAAGGTCTGGCCCAAACTGCACCTGCACTTTTCTAACCAATGCCATTTTGTAGTAATGTTTGAAAGTATTGTGGTTCCAGGGAGGTACAAGGTTGAGTAGAAGAGAGAACATAATTACACAAAGGCATAAAAGTTTGTACCAGATGACTTGTGTGGTGGGTTGAGTGGTGACCAAGGCATGTAGCAGGTCACTGGACCAGAGTAAAGAAGTTCAGAGCCTAAATCTCCAGCCAGAATCCACAGGCTGGAACCAGAAACAATTACAGCTTCATCCTGAGACAGCAGAATTCGTCATGGTATCTTTCTCTCTTTACTAAAGGATTACCCAGTTATCTCACTGAGCAGCAGTGTAATTTCCCAGGTTTCTTGGGGCAACTGCAAATGGTGATGCCCCAAATTTGACTGCAACCCTGGTGGCTGCTAGTTAAGTTCAAGAGCTGCACTCTTTTTTCTTTGAATGGGCAGCGGAGGCCTTCCAGAGACCCATCCCTTCTCCTAAAGGAGCAAATGAATTCGTTAGTGAAGCTCATCAGTCCTCTGGCGCTGGCGTGAGTCCAGCCTCCTGTCTCTGCACTGCTGCTTGCTGTGCTCTGCTCCGTACGAGAACGGGTTAAATAACCGAAGAACACAGTTGGAGGCTGCAGCCCTTGCTTGAGTCTGTAGCGAGTCTTTTTTAGAAAAATTGTGATCAGTAGACACAGAAGGGACTGGTTTGTTTTACAAGGCTTCGGCGCAGAGTGCTGGCTTTATAAATGAGGTTGTGAGTCAAATTCTTCCTGGCTCTTTATGAAAGACCAATCTATTGGAAAACCAGTTATCCTATGTTTATGTAAGCAATCTTATTGCCCATGGTGATGTCTTGGAGACACGTATTTGGGCCTAAATTTTGGCCTTTGATAGTGGCAGTGTATCGGAAAGGCAGTGCAGTACATGAGGACAGCTATCAGGAATGGTATTTGTATCTGACAAACACGTGTGCTGGCACCTGAACACATTGCCTCATCCCCACTGTGCACCCAGTTGTTGCTGCACCTACAAACGTGGATTAAGACACACATTGTTCTGGAAGCATCTTCAGATTTGCAGTGCTGTCTCTCAGCAGCCTTTTTGCTTTATCGAAGGGATTTGTGAGCTCAGACCTCTAGTATTTTGGGCACTATTCCTCTAAACATGTTGTTAGAAATCTGGATATCGATACAGCATTTTGCAGACATACTTCTACTGTCTTCTTAAGCACCTAATATCTGAAAGCTGTGGATCTATTAACATAACCCCAAATGGAGGATACACTACAGCAGAAGTGTAAACTGGTCTGCACTGGGGCTGCTATGGTCCTGTCCCGTACCCAAAGATCTCTTCCTCCCTTGTCCCAGCACAGGCGTGTCTCTGGTCCTGGGTGAGCTGGTCAGGGAGCTCAGCCAGGGGACAGCCAGGACCACAGGAGTAGGAACATCTCCCTGGTTGGCTTGGCTCCTCGGATCAATGGGACTGTTGGCAGCCAGTGCCACTCATAAGGCACAAGCGAAGTGGCAGTGCACTGCTGAATCAGGTCTTCAGGATGGGGCAAGGCAAACCCATGGCTGACCTTTTCTAGAGATCTAGCAGCGGAAAACTGCTCTGAGCAGGACATGGGGCTAGGGACCTCCAGAAGCTCCTCTGAGTCAGCTTTCCTGTGATAGCACCTGCATATCAAGAGTAGACTGGCACCTGAAGCTGGCATCAAACCACAACCATGTGCAACACAAGCCAAAGGAGACATGACCCCCTGAAGCAGGAGTGTGGTCATCAAGCGATCCTGGGAAAGGTGGTTCTCCTCCCAAGGGTACCAAAGCACACCTGTGCCTTTCTCAGCTGCAGCCTGGGTCTGCAGCAGCTGGTAAAGGTTGGGAAGGGTCCAGAGAAGCCTTTTCCATGGCACAGTTTCGTTTTCAGCAGTCAGAAGGGCTAGCAGGTACTGGACTTTTGCTCACCTTTGCTCAAAGCTCAAGTTCAGTGTGCTTTTTGGAGAGTTTTCTCTGCAAATGACTGTCATTTCTTTGCTAGCCTCATTAGTGAGGGCAGCACAGATATTACTGGACTGACTGTTCTGCCTCCTGTTCATGCATGCTGTTCTCCTGTTTGAGAGGAGAATACATGTTGTTCAAACAAGTACAGGCTTCTGCTAAAATGAACATCGGGTTTTATTGACGGAAGAAGTAAATATTGACCAGTGGAAAGCTAAGGCCAATATTTACTCTGAGTTTCCCTAAATCCAAATGTTTACAGTAAGTGAAATGCAAAACGCTGACCCACAGATCCCCATTTGTGATATCGCCTGGCCCCAGGGTGGCAGGGCTGCCATCCAGGCCCACGATTGTCAAAATTATTTGCACCCTGATTGCCAGACATTTCCAAAGAAGGCACTTTCTGTGGCTATGGGCTTGAGCATGGTGCTGACCTATATATTAAACAAACAGCAGAGAGATGAAATCAGAGATGCAGAAAATGAGATTTAATAAACTCCAGTGTCAGAGTCAAGAATTTGATCAATATATGAGATAAATTCTTTGCACATAAACTCATGAAGGAGAACATACAGAAATGCATTCCTCCTCTGCAGTTAGAAAAGAAATGGAGATGTCTCAGTGTCTCTGCTGATGGCATCACTGTCCAAATAGAAAATGGGCATGGGTGCTTGAAGTGCTTGGCTGACAACTACCACGTCATTGCCTCTCCAGCTGCCCTCCGAGAGTGTGACACACCATTTGGTGGCTTGTCCCACCTTCAGGCTTAAATGTCAGAATGGCCATGCTACAGCTGGAGGCCAGGGCCCAAGTCCTCAACAACATCTAGGTCCAAATCCATCTGAAGGTGGAGCATGGGGCAGTTTGCTCAAAGTGACAAGTGGCAGAAATTTATTCTGCTTGAGGGGCTCAGACGTGTTTTCTTCTCACCTGACTGTCCAGCTCTGCCCTGCAGCAGGTCTGTGCACTCTTCTGCTGCTTCTTCTCAGACAATGGGGTCTTACATTCACGCATGTTCTGTCTGTATAAAACTGCCTTTCCTCAGTCCTCCACCTGGAAACGGTGGAGACAGTGGAGACAAGCGACTGTAAGGAAACGTCCAGATATCTCACTGGGCACCCAAAACCAGAGGTCTCTGTTTCTAGCAACACCGGCATGTCTACCGAGCAGGCATCAGCTTTCAGATACCAGTCCCGTCTCTAATGCTGTGATAATCTGTTTTCCAGAAGGAAAACAGAGTGATCCTTTCACAGAGGTATATAAGCTGATTTTAGTCTGAAAGCCAGATGAAGGTGGACATCTTGATCTGTTTCTCAGAATGCAACATCTTGATTTACTGGGTCAGCTTTCCTGAAACACTGGACTGGGGACGAGGAGACTGCATTCTGCAAAGGGCAAAGCATTTGGGATCGATTTGCACTTTTCATCTATTACATTCTGCAAAAGTTGAAACCCATATTTCTGTGCTCTCAAAACAAAATATAAATACTGACTCTTTCTAGAAAAAATTGATTGCAGCTATATGTTCCTGCCGTGGTTTGTTCTGTGTGCATCAGTGTATTCTTAGTGGCTGAACATGGCCAGAGCAGGAGGAAAGGCACAGCCAGTCAGACCCACGGGGAGCTGCCCAGTTCTGTATTTGGTCTATCTGTCTTTGCTCACCACCAATATTTGTCACATTGGTAATGAAATTCACTCCATGAACAGATTCCAGCAAGCTTATGGAGAAACATGCAACCCAGCTGCATGTTCTGGTTGGCTGTAGATGAGGTGTGCTGCCATTCCCAAGCTCCTGAAGAAATTTCCTTGCAAGCTGTTAGTGTGCTCTAGGCACAGACGGCTTCTTCTCATCAGGATCTTGGCCAACAGCGATGTTGTTAGGAGGCTTGGCAAGAATTTTAAACTGTTTGCACTTCTTTAGGCCCTTCGTATTGTTAGCTCTGCACTGACGGACTCCTCCGTGGCCTGAAAGTCTCTTTGTTGTTTAGCAGCTTGTTTCACAGATGCACAGGTTTCCCAAGGGGATGTCAGCTATTTAAATGGTAGCTAGGCAAGCACCATCCAGAGCAGCATCTGCGACATGAGTGATTGCGTTTGTGATCACAGACAGCTTCATATTAGAACCCATCCTATTGCATTTTAAGTGCTCTTATTCTATCTGCCCTTTTAGAGGTGGCATCTCTGCCCCTTGGAAGTGCCCAACCTTAACCCTTCTTGATCCTTCACCTTTTCATTAAATTATTTGTTTCTTTTTGGCTCTCAATAATTTCCACACAATCACATTAGTCTAACAAGCCTTGCCTCCTGCTGCTATTTACGGCCACGATGTTTTGATTTCCGTGTCGCAGATGTTCTTTTTAATGGATATTTACAGTTGAAAGGAATGAGGATCCAGCTGTGCTGATGGGACAGAAATAGAGCCAAGTTATCACTCCTGCATCCAGGCATGAAATGAGCAACCAAACTTGCAAAGGAAAGATGGTTTTAGTGCAGGCAAGGCATCCTGTGCAGCACTGAGTTCAGTGGTTTATTGTCAGGACAAGGGCCTGATGTGCCCTCGTGTTTAGCACTCATCTCTAGGGCCCTCACTCAGTTTTTGGGAATATTAAAATAGCAAAACATGGGCACCGAGCTGCTAGGGAGTAACTACACACTTATAAGTAACTAAAACCTTATATCCCTCATTGAGATCAGAGTCAGGCTCCAGCCCTGTTCAGGTGGGTCCAGAGCCCTGTTCATCAACATGGCTGAAGGACACATCACAGAGACCATGTTAACCCATGCATTTATTTTCTGAGGTAGAGATGAGATGGGAAGCAGGGCTGTGACCGCTCCTGCATGGACCATGAGGCAGCTGCAGGCTAATTGCTGCTTCAGTGAGCCTTCTCAGGCTTGCACTCCTAGGTCTAAGTTTCCAGGTAGCAGTACAACCTCCTTGGCCATTTTTTTGCTGAGGGCTCAGCAGCAAAATGAAGCTCTAGGTTTTGAATGGCCTTGGGTAGATGCATACAGCAGAGGTGCAAGGCTCGTTGGATGCTCAGTGTGATGTTGTCTGGTTCCTGCAAGCCCTTAGGAGACCAACATGATCATTGACTGACCCAAGAGGAGCTGCCATACCACCCCTGCCAAAAGCTGCACACAGCATCGGGAAGTGATCTCAGCATCTTGGCCTTGGGGATCTTCCAGCAGCATTTGAAATTGACTCCTTCCAGCTGGCCTGTCAACAGCTAACAGTACTTAATTGTAGGATGAGCTTTTGTAGGGTCTGGCAGAGCAAACGTGACTCCTGACCTCTGTCCAGTGCTCTGAGGCCATTAAGGATTCATTAAGTGCTGCTTGCAAGCTGCACCCGATCCCTGTTGGCTGGTGTCTAAGGGAAAGCAGGGTGGGATGATGTATACTAGAGTCGGAAAGGTCACCAGATCTGATGCTTTTCAGCAGTGTGATGAGTTGTCTACGCCATTATTAACAGCAAAACATGGGACTGATGAGCACACTGGGACTGCTTGGGAGGCCAGGACAGCCTCAGCTACTTTTCTTCAGGGCTGAGACTTAAAAACACAAGTGGGGAGTTTTCAGGTACCACCGGCAAGTAGTGAGATCCTTTCCAATGCTTCTTATTATTCCATGCTCTGAAAGCAGTGCTGCTCATTTTGCAGAGCTGCTGCATGATGGAAAATTGCATGACAGGCTTGAGTCAAAGCAAATGCAACCAGTTTCTCTTCCAGGCTGGTACCCTGCCTCATGATGGCCAATGCCACAGGCTTAGGGAACAAGAGAAAGAAAGATTTCAAGAACAGAGTGATCCCTTCCTGGTTCACCCAGTTTCTGGCCAAAGTAATTTAGGGGCATCCTGAGTTGGAAATGAAACCAAAAATCTTCACCTTATTTGGCTTGTCCTGACCCTGGGGGCCACACACTTTTTTACTGTATTCTTTCCTCCCACTTCATTACCAGGCTTCTCCCACCTTGGTAGACTTCCCACCTGCATCCATCCTGCTGTCCGTCCCCTAGAAGTGACAGAAAACATCTCTATGCTGCTCAGGTCTTCAGGACCCAGCTGCATATGGCTACGTGATAGGGAGATGAGACATTGGTTTATCTGCTTTGACTTGCCTTCCTGGGCCAGGTCCCCATATGAGAAATGAGCAGCAAGACCTGCAGCAGGCAGCACTGATTTCGAGACGTGAGAAGGTTATTGCAGTAAAGAGTCACTCTGTATTTGTCTTATAATTTTTTATCCATGACTCCTCACAACTGGCCAGTGCATTTTCAGTCCTGGCAGAGCTACTCAGAGACCAATGCTGGACATCTTGCGGGCAAATGCCAGCCCTCGTCTTCGACTCGGGGAACACTGGAAGCCCCACACTAATTTTCTACCCAGGTCACCACCTTTTCAGAAGTGGCCTGCTTCCTCTTCAGAGAAGCTTAGGGAAAAGTCTTTTCTAAAAATTTCCAGGAGTCCTCTGAGATTGACTCACAAGAAAGTCTGGGAGAGAGAGCCAGGAAGAACAGAGGACACACAGTCTAGGGACAGCTCTTCTGGGCTAAGGCGGCCTGGTCAGTTGAAACAGAGCCAAAGAACCCATTCCCACATCTGTGGACTGTTATTTTCCTTCCACACTAGACTCTGTACATCTCCTTGTTGGACCATAAGGGTAAAGAAGCAGTTTCTGTCCAATCTCTAAGGCAGAAAAGGAGTAAAGAGCCCAAAGAGAAACCTCTTTGGGTGGTGTCTCCATCCAGACAAGGGCAGGAGAACTTGGCTTTCTGGCTTTTGATTTGGCCAGTGCAGCCCAACTGGTTGGTCTCACGCAGCAGCCAGCCAAGCCCCGTATGAACTCTGGACTGGATCTAGCACATCTTGCCTTTTGGCTGGGGACATTTCACAGGAGCTGCAGTGGAAAAGTGCCATGGGAGGACACTGTAGAAGATACCTGGCCAAGTCCCCAGCACACAACTTCTTATCCTCAACAACTCACAAGGACTATGCAGGCTAATCATAGATTCTTGCTGGCCTGGCCTAGGTTACTCCTGGGCATGCTGTCCTGGAGGGTATGAGCTTTTCCCAAACCACACTGTCCTACCACACAGCATCTTTCTCACCCTTCTTTTCTTTGTGTAGGCTCTGGTGACTTTTTAGAGATCACCTCCATGTCCTGTACTGCACCAAGTGGTGAGCTGATGCTCAACAAATTCTCAGACTCATGTAAAAATCTTCAACTAACTGTAGGAAAAGCAGGTTTCCTCCCCAAAGAGCTGTTGGCTAGTGATGTGCGAGCAAGTTCTCAAACAGCAGAGGGACCTGGGGAAAGAAAATGGTTGTGGGGATACCGCAGTGCTCAGTGTAGGCCTGGGGAGCTGGTTCGTCTGTGATTGATAGAATTAGGATGGCTTTTCACTTTGGGTCTGCACGCTGTGGCAGGAAATGATAGCAGTACCAGTGACCACAGAGTACAAGCCACCACTTTCTTTGTCTCACTCTCCCTCAGACACACTGTCCTGCACATCTCTTACCAGTGAAGGGACTGGATCGAATGCCAAAGACTACCAAGAAACAGCTAGAGAAATGATCCCATTCTGTTCCAGTGTACAGTTTTTGCAATGTAAAAGAAGATTGTTTTTTGCGTAAAATAAACATGCCTTTTCCCCCTCAGGAATGGGTTCCACTTTGAGTTAAGAGTATAAATAGAGAAAGAAATAACTCCATGTGGCAATAAAAACGGTTTGATATTAACTATGCTCCCTCTGGGGCTGCTGTGAAAATTCTCTCACCACCTTCATTACTGCTTTAAGAAAAAGTTGCACCAACTCAGTACTTTTCTTTTGGAAAACTATTTCTGGAATGTCTCTTGTTCCAACAGATTACGTAAAGCAACTCCAGCAGCTTTGTGGAGTCTTAAAGGCTTGGATGGAAAAGACCCATTAGATACGAAGGCCATCATCTGCCAGAGTGAACCTCTTGCCCACAACTACAGCTGCCACAGGCTTTTAGGACAGGCTCTGGTCTATCCACCTTTGCTTTCTGCTTCTGCTTGCCTCTACCCAACCCATTTCCTTCCTCACTGCTTTTGGGATTTAACTTCTTTTCACCCCCTTTCTTACCAGGAGCTTCTGACCCATCCCAGCCCACTCCCTGGGCATCCATGCTACGTCTGCAGGCAGCGTTGCCCTTCCTGCCTTGCCTTGCCTGCCCTGTCTCCCAGGCTGCAGTTTTATGCCATGGTGGGCCTGAGCTCATTGCTCAGCTACTGACTTATATTCTTTCTTTTTTTTTTTTTTTAATTTTTCTTTACAGTTCAGTATCTGGAAAAAATTGGAACTGAGAATGAAATAATGAGCTGACCAACCACGACGACAGTGGCAATTGCTGGACAAACTGTAAAGGCTGCTTTCGTTGTACATCGTATCTCTGCATTCGGTTACCTCGGCAGCAGAGTGTGTGTGCTGTTCAGGATAGACCCTCAGTCCCACTGGTCAAAAGGGATAAAGGAAAACGCAGGTATTTGTGAATTTTACTTATATTGGACATTTTCTGACGTCAAAAGGTCTTCAAGCAGGCTTTGATACAAGTGATTTGATATACGCCCTGCTGATCAAGCAAGAGAAAGAACAAACATTTTGGGTGATTTCTAAGCACCTACTCACCATCCTGTCTCCTTTCTCCCATGACAGTGAACTATTAGCAGGTGGCAAGGCAGATGTTAGGACAAGGCCCAGAAAGAAATAAGTTTCCTAATGGAATTTTCAGACTGGGACTGAGGGGGTGCACCTGCACAGGCTTCCGAAAATTCCAGTATGAGGACCTAAGCTCTCCATTCTTGCACCAAAAGTAAGGGAAATTTGGATGCTTTTGGACTAAACAGGTAATCCTGAAGTATGAAGTGCATCTATTCTGTGCAAGACAAAAACCCAAAACAAGAAGCAGCCAGGACAGCAGCTCCATCTGAGTGAAATTTTCCTGAATTAGAAAGAAATATGTGGCCATCGTTTTGGTACAATGATTTACCAAAATTTCCTGAAGGTAAGACCATGTAAATGGACCACAAATATCTTTAATCTTTAAAAAGCACTTGCCAAAACAGCTACAGCTTTTAATGCAGTCCAAATATAAGGTCTGTGATGTTAATGCCAGACTACTTCTTTCTGAAAAATGAATCCGTAAGATGCAGTGATTGTTGAGGCTCTTTTAGCATACATCAGAGGAAGAATGCATGAGGATCTCAAAAACCTTAATGAGGAAGTGTTCCTTTATAAGCTAAATGTAGGAAATCCTTGCAGAACCAGAAACAAAACAGATACCCTAAACGTTCAGTATAACTCAAGACCTGAAGGCAGAGGTTCCTTCAGCACTCAGCAAATCTTTGGAAATCTTCAACAAAACTCGGAATAAAACATTATACATGATATGCTATGATACAGTCATATGGAAAAAAAAGTCTAAAATATTTAGCTAATAACAAAAATAGCTTAATAGGAAACATTGAAACCTTGGTCATAGGAATAGCAGTTGCAAAGCGCTTCTATCACTGAGGCTCCTCCTCCGACTGCACCTCCCAGGATGCATCATGAACTCTCATGCTGAGGAGGTATGATCTGATGTATATGAAGTATGTTGTGTCTGGTGTGTCCAGTATAGGAGAGTACACTTCAACTTGCCTGACCGTAGGTGTCTGAAAAATGGAGCTCTCCATCAGATCCATGGGCTCAGGCATCTTCTGTAGTGATGGAGACCTTTGCCACGTGAGGCATGAGAGCCCTGGGTGAGGTGAGTCCCCCAGACTGCACTGTTTGTGTGACTGTGTCTCTTCTGACTGCCATGGCAGTGTGATATGTAGCATGCTGTGGACACATGTATTTTAGATGCTACAGTTAGGAAATCAGACTTGATCATCTTATCTAACTGTTTGTTCTGAGCAGGACTCTCTTCTGTCTTAGAGCTCAGTAAGACATATTTTTGTCATAGATCAGTCAAACTGCTGCAAAAACATTAGAATTTGTGGTTTTGTTTTCAAATAAAATCATAAACCCAATAATTTCAAATTTCCTTTTTCACAGAACTTGTTTCCTCAAAACCCCCACACTTTTTAGTGGAAGTAGGAGTTCAGCCATCTGGGGCAGAACTCATCTTGCCTAATGACCATGCTCTGCTCATCTCATAATACCTTGTTTTCGCATGTCCACTTAAAAGCCGCACTGTAGCCCTCCCAGGCGCTGCACATGTCCCAGGTCTCTTGGCTGTATCTGCACGTCTCCCTCCACAAACTTCTCTCCCAGCAGAGCATTGGCAGCTTCTCCCCTGGATCCTGCCTGCCTTTACACGATCTTCATCAGGAGCCAGAGGTGGGAACCAGGCATGTGCTGTCCACCACTCCTGCAATGCTGAGCATCCCTGCCGTCCCTTCAGTGTGGGAATCAGTTTGGATTGACTTCCCCCATCAGTTGTTAATTCTCATCAGACTGAACAAACCCAGAAACTCTGAATTCGTTTTCTCCCATCAGATCAAGTTGAAATTGCCCAGTGGATGCAATGTAAGTACTTAGGGAGGCCAAAAAATGGGCAAGCACAAAACAAACTGCGTGTTCATTTAGCACTCATTTCTGCTGGAAACCAGTCTAGTGTAGGTGTCCTTCCTGACAGCTGGACATGGTCCTGGGGCAAACAGTTTGGGTGCTGAGATATGGGGGGAGATGGCAACCATGCATAATACAGGCAACTTCCCACCTCATATTTCCCTCACGCTATAAGAATCGCGTCTGTGCAATGAATATGACGAGTAGTATATGAAATACAGTGGTTTAAATATTGTCTACTCAAGTGTAGCTTTTCCCTCTGGTGCATGTGAATTGTCACATACTTTAATCACATGAACATGTATTTCGATTTCTGCTAGCTAATTGCTTCTTAAGATTGTTATTCACAGAGAGTTTCTCTCCTTTGTTCTATTTTCAATGAAACCAAGACAATAAAATGTCAAGAAATACCAAAACAAAAGCAAACCTTCTGTAAATTGAAGCATTTAGGTGGCATAGTTGACAGAAAAAAGATGAGGAATGTGCCATTATAGATTTAGTGTTGCTGTGAAATCACCTTCATTTCAAGTTGTAGTTTCCGTACTGTTTTCTGTTTGTTTGATTAATATTTTACAAATTCTGACAGAAAATGCATCCTGTAAAGTACAAAAAATAACATCCATGGTAATAAACAGCCTACTGAGTCTTCTCTTCCATGCTTTTACTGCAACTGAATAAAATAGCACTGACTAAACATCAAGAGGCTTTTTTTGCCCAGAGAATTTATAGCTATATATGGAAGAGAGTTATTTCTAAATAACTGTCATTGGTTTTATTCATAAAGGCTTAGGCATAGAATGGAAAATAGATTTAAATGATCAGATATTTCCCCTGACTTGCTTTGAGTATCTGGAAACCTGGGAAAATGTCAACGTGTTATAAACAAAACCACGCTTCATTTATACTTCGTGTGCCTCATAAAACAAAAATATGGATAGCAACCAAAACAGCATCTGTATTTGTAATCTTACATCTAGCATAACTCCAAACTGCTTTTGGCCTGGTGGCATCAGCAATTTCATATTTCTGAGGCTATCTCTACAGGAACAGCCAGCAGCTCCTGGTTTTGAGCCATGAATTTTAGCTGTGTGTAAAGTTGCTGATTTGGATTGGGTATCTCTTTTGGTTTCCATAAGAAGGTCCACTCATGTGGCAGGAGCATATCATCTGGTTGGGGACCCTCTGAGGAGCGTTGCCAGTGAGGGATGGGATGGGGAGGAGGCTTCCTACCAGGAGCCCACATCCTTGGTGGGGAGCTGGGCTGGAGACCAAGGAGATCAGCTTGTCCTTCTCATGTCTGGTTGTCTCCCACGATTGGGATTGGTGTTGAATGGTCAAGGAGCACTTCAGCTAGGGATGCTGCTGCCAAAGCGGTAAGGGAGCAGCATGCCTCTGCATGAGCATTTGGATCTGGATGCTCCTGTGCCACTGACTGAACAGCAAGTGCTGGTGGAGGGGCTGGGCTTTCCCACCCCCATGGTAGGCACCGGAACAGTGGCATCAGCTGGAAACGCAGCTGCAGAGGGTATGAGCCCCTGATGCAAATTCTCATATCTTCCCTGACCAGGAATCACAGTGTTTATGCCAAATAGTAGTCTTAATTATGATTAGATTCAAACTGAACTCTGAAATCAGCCCTAGATTATATTTTACTATAATCTACTACAATACAATGCTTAATCATATCTAACCTCCATACTTGCCTAATCCTTCATATTATTTTAAATTTAATTCCAACCCAGAGGCAATTAACTCTTGAAACTTAACATCTAAGTCTTTGAGTTTAATCATCAGCATAGATTTAACCCTAAAATTTATCTAAACCTACAGACACAAACAAAAACTGAATTGTATATTTTAACCTTAAAAGCAACCCACTGCTGATTGTAGCTCAGTACTGATCTCATGTCAGATTAACTGTATCTGTAATCCCTAATCCTGATCTACAAATTTAGTCATAATGTCAACTGTAACTTAACCCTAACCTAAATAAAAGGAAAATGACAAAGGAGAAAGCCTGCTTTCCTGGTGGACGTTGCACATGGATAAGGGAAAGATGTGGAAAGCTTCAGCTTGGCTTTGGGGTGTAAAATGGATGTCCTTGCCCTCCATCCCATGCCAGGGAAGAGAGGTGGAGGTGAGCTCTCTCACAGGCATGTGAGACGGAGGCCAGTGCTGGGGTTGCAAGCAGAGATATCTCTAGTACACAAAATAAATCTGTTTTCGGAGCTTTTTATAGCTACTGCAGCTGTGGCTGTTTGAGGGTTCACGTCAGCCCCTGTGATGGTTAACGGTGAGTCTTGGCCAACCTCTGCACAGAGACATGCCCAAACCCACCAGCAAAACTCCTACCTTTGCTAGGAAGGGTCCCTCGCACTCATCTCCCTCCCTTCCCCAGCTCAGCCAGGTGTCCTGTCCCCAGCCGTCAGCTGTCGAGGGGGGTCTGAGTGGGATGGGAACCCACCCTCAGGCAGGGACTGCAGAGTGGGGGTACCAGAGCAGGCAGGAGCATGTGTAAGAGCTGACATGCCTTTTTTCATGTTGATTTTTCTGCCGATTTTGCTAGGATGTAAATTATGACCCTCCTTCAAAGCCTCCCTGGCTCCTGCTTTACTGAACTACAGTCTAGCCACAAGATACAAATATCCCGGAGATCACCGGCCTTGGCACCTCATTGGGGTTGTATCTATGGCCTTTTCACAGAATCACAGAATGTCAAGGGTTGGCAGGGACCTCTGGGGGTCACCCAGCCCAACCCCCTGCCCAAGCAGGGTCACCCAGAGCAGGCTGCACAGCACCATGGCCAGGCGGGTCTGGAATATCTCCAGAGAAGGAGACTCCACAACCTCCCTGGGCAGCCTGGGCCAGGGCTCCGTCACCCTCAGAGGGAAGAAGTTCTTCCTCGTGTTCAGATGGA